>Ga0307515_10001473_pt1 | contig 52908 bp, 45 predicted proteins | sample 17_EM_MG_FD_194513 | JGI IMG/M metagenome (GOLD analysis project Ga0307515, IMG submission 194513) | Populus trichocarpa ectomycorrhiza microbial communities from riparian zone in the Pacific Northwest, United States - 17_EM | ecosystem: Host-associated > Plants > Roots > Unclassified | place...
AAACCCTGATGCCGCTGATCCTCGATCTGCAGGACGAGTGGACGAGGGCCAGAACCGATGCCGCATTCCAGGCGGAACTCCAGCACCTCAACACCCATTATACCGGCCGGCCGAGCCCGCTTTATTTCGCCGAGCGTATGACGGCGGAACTGGGCGGCGCGAAGATCTATTTCAAGCGCGATGAGCTCAACCACACCGGCTCGCACAAGATCAACAACTGCCTTGGCCAGATTCTGCTTGCCAAGCGCATGGGCAAGACCCGGATCATCGCCGAAACCGGCGCCGGCCAGCACGGCGTGGCCTCCGCCACCGTCGCTGCCCGCTTCGGCCTGCCGTGCGTCGTCTACATGGGCGCGACAGATGTCGAGCGGCAGGCGCCGAACGTGTTCCGCATGAAGCTGCTTGGCGCCGAGGTCAAGCCGGTGACGGCTGGTCACGGCACGCTGAAGGACGCGATGAACGAGGCGCTGCGGGACTGGGTCACCAATGTCGATGACACCTATTACATGATCGGTACTGCCGCAGGACCGCATCCTTATCCGGAAATGGTGCGCGAGTTCCAATCGGTGATCGGCAAGGAGGTGCGCGAGCAGATGATGGCGGCCGAAGGCCGGCTGCCCGACATGCTGGTTGCAGCCGTCGGCGGCGGATCGAATGCCATCGGGCTGTTCCACCCCTTCCTCGACGACGCCAGCGTCAAGATCGTCGGCGTCGAGGCGGGCGGCAAGGGGCTGGATGGTGAGGAGCATTGTGCCTCGCTGACTGCCGGCTCGCCCGGCGTCCTGCATGGCAATCGCACCTATCTGCTGCAGGACGGCGACGGACAGATCAAGGAAGGCCATTCCATTTCCGCCGGTCTCGACTATCCGGGCATCGGTCCGGAACATTCTTGGCTGAAGGATGCCGGTCGCGTCGAATATGTGCCGATCATGGACCATGAGGCGCTGGAGGCCTTCCAGTTCCTGACCCGTCTTGAGGGCATCATTCCAGCACTCGAGCCGAGCCATGCGTTGGCGGAAGTCATGAAGCGGGCTCCGAAGATGGATAAGGACCAAATCATCGTGATGAATTTGTGCGGCCGCGGCGACAAGGACATCTTCACCGTCGGCAAACTGCTTGGAATGGGGCTGTAACAGCATGACCGCACGCATGGACAAACGATTTGCCGATCTGGCGGCCGAAGGCCGCCCGGCGCTGGTCACCTATTTCATGGGTGGCGATCCGGATTTCGACACGTCGCTGGCAATCATGAAGGCTTTGCCGTCAGCCGGTTCCGATATCATCGAACTCGGCATGCCTTTTTCCGATCCGATGGCCGACGGCCCGGCGATCCAGCTCGCTGGACAGCGCGCCCTGAAAGGCGGTCAGACGCTGGTAAAGACGCTGGAAATTGCCCGCCGCTTCCGAGAAGGCGACCAGGACACGCCGATCGTCATGATGGGCTATTACAACCCGATCTACATCTACGGCGTCGAACGCTTTCTCGACGATGCGCTGGCGTGCGGCATCGACGGCCTGATCGTTGTCGACCTGCCGCCGGAAATGGATGACGAACTGTGCATCCCGGCCCTGAAGAAGGATATCAACTTTATTCGCCTTGCGACCCCGACCACCGACGACAAGCGGTTGCCGAAGGTTCTCGAAAATACCTCCGGTTTCGTCTATTATGTCTCGATGAACGGCATTACCGGCTCGGCATTGCCGGATCCCTCTGTCATCGGCGGTGCCGTGCAGCGGATCAAGGGCCACACGAAACTGCCGGTCTGTGTCGGCTTCGGTGTCAAGACGGCTGAGCATGCAAGGGCCATCGGTGCGTCCGCCGATGGCGTGGTCGTCGGCACAGCCATCGTCAACCAGGTGGCGTCCAGCCTGACCGCGGACGGAAAATCGACAGGAGCAACGGTACCGGGCGTGGAAACGCTGGTTCGCAGCCTTTCCGCCGGCGTTCGCTCCGCAAGACTTGTCGCGGCCGAATAATTGCCCACATTGTGAGGCAGACCGGTTTTAAATATTCAGGAGTTTGGATTTGAACTGGATCACCAATTACGTTCGCCCGAAGATCAACTCGATGCTCGGTCGCCGGGAAGTTCCGGAAAATCTCTGGATCAAGTGCCCCGAAACCGGCGAGATGGTGTTTCACCGCGATCTCGAAGAGAACAAATGGGTCATTCCCGCCTCCGGCTTCCACATGAAGATGCCGGCCAAGGCGCGGTTGAAGGACCTGTTCGATGACGGCGTCTATGAAGCCCTGCCGCAGCCGAAAGTGGCGCAGGACCCGTTGAAGTTCCGCGATTCGAAGAAATACGTTGATCGCCTGCGCGATAGCCGGATCAAGACCGATCTGGAAGACACGATCGTTGCCGGCGTCGGCCGCTGCCGCGGCGTCAAGCTCGTCGGCGTCGTACATGAATTCAATTTCATGGGCGGTTCGCTCGGCATGGCCGCCGGTGAGGCGATCATCAAGGCATTCGAGAAGGCGATCGCGGAAAAGTGCCCGCTGGTGATCTTCCCGGCCTCGGGCGGCGCCCGCATGCAGGAAGGCATCCTGTCGCTGATGCAGCTGCCGCGCACGACAGTTGCGGTGCAGATGCTGAAGGAAGCGGGTCTTCCCTATATCGTCGTTCTGACCAACCCGACCACGGGTGGCGTCACTGCGTCCTATGCCATGCTGGGCGACCTGCATCTGGCAGAACCCGGCGCCGAAATCTGCTTTGCCGGCAAGCGCGTCATCGAACAGACCATCCGCGAAAAGCTGCCGGAAGGTTTTCAGACGTCGGAATACCTGATGGAACACGGCATGATCGATATGGTCATCAAGCGCCACGACATTCCCGACACACTTGCCCGCGTCCTGAAGATCCTGATGAAGAAGCCGGTGGATGCCGCCAAGCTAAATGGCAGCACCGCTGTTGCGGCGATACCGATGGCAGCCAGCGCCTAAACGCAGGGCGCGCCCAGGATTGTCCGGGCGCCTGGAAGGCATGAGACGATTGGGAATTGGCGCGTTCTGAGCGCGCTTGATGAGCGCTCGGCGCTCCAGCGGCGGTTGGAGGAGCTGGTGATGACGACGACGCAGGTCAGCGAGGCGGGGCAGGAAATCGACAAGCTGCTGGCCCTGCACCCCAAGGGCTTCGATCTGTCGCTCGACCGGATCACCCGGCTGCTCGACGTGCTCGGCAATCCCCAGGACAGGCTTCCGCCGGTCATTCATGTGGCCGGTACCAATGGCAAGGGTTCGGTGACGGCCTTTTCCCGGGCGATCCTCGAAGCATCCGGTCTGAGCGTCCATGTCCACACATCGCCGCATCTCGTCAATTGGCACGAGCGTTACCGCATCGGCAAAAAGGGTGAGCGCGGCGCGCTGGTCAGCGATGCCGTTCTGGCGGATGCCGTCCGTCGTGTCGGCGAAGCCAATGGCGGCCAGAAGATCACCGTTTTCGAAATCCTGACGGCGGTCACTTTCGTACTGTTTGCCGAGCATCCCGCCGATGTTGCGATCATTGAAGTCGGCCTCGGTGGCCGTTTCGACGCGACCAATGTGATCAAAACCCCCGCTGTTTCCGTCATCATGCCGATCTCGCTCGATCACCAGGCCTATCTCGGCGACCGCGTCGAACTGATCGCCGCCGAAAAAGCCGGTATCATGAAGCGCGGCTGCCCGGTGGTGATTGGTCACCAGGAAGAAGATACGGCACGCGACGTGCTTATCTCCATCGCCGAACGGCTGAAATGCCCGCTGTCGGTCTATGGCCAGGACTTCATGGCGCATGAGGAATTCGGCCGGCTGGTCTATCAGGATGACTTTGGCCTGGCCGACCTGCCATTGCCGCGTCTGCCGGGACGCCATCAATACGCCAATGCCGCCGCCGCCATCCGGGCCGTGAAGGCGGCCGGGTTCGATATTTCCGATGCTTCCATCGACAAGGGACTGGTGACGGTCGACTGGCCGGGCCGTCTGCAGCGCTTGACCGAGGGCAAGCTTGCAGCCCTTGCGCCGAAGGGCTCGGAAATCTGGGTCGATGGCGGGCACAATCCCGGCGCCGGCCAAGTCATCGCCGAAACCATGGCCAATCTCGAAGAGCGGGAGCCACGCCCTCTGTTCCTGATCACCGGCATGATCAACACCAAGGATCCAGTCGGTTATTTCAAGGCGTTCAAGGGGCTCGCCGAGCAGATATTCACCGTGCCGATCCGCGGTTCGGATGCCGGAATAGACGCGGTTGCGCTCGCCGACGACGCGGTTACGGCTGGATTCGAGGCTGGTGCGGTCTCGACGGTTGCCGAAGCGCTAGGTGCGATCACCGCCATGTTTGACGACGATCCGGTCGCGCCACGCATCCTGATCGGCGGCTCGCTCTATCTGGTCGGCGACGTTCTGGCCGACAATGGAACGCCGCCCAGATAAGCCGGGTGAACTGCAATTCCTCAACAGGGCAAACGAATGAACGACAACAATCCCGAATTGCACGAAGGCTATTCGCCCGTTCCGCCAGGCAAGGTTGCCAACGTGGTGACATTTCTGGAAATGCGCAAGCGGCCGCCGGAAATGAATGGGCTGCCGGAATCGGCATTCGGTCTGGTGCGCTTGGGTCCAGAGAATCTCGACATCTACCGGCGCCTGTTTCGCGAGGTCGGCGAAGACTGGATGTGGGTGGCGATGCTGGAGATGGACGATGACGCGGTGCGCGACATTCTTGCTGACCCGTCGGTGGAGACATACGCGCTGCGCGACGGCACCCGCAATATCGGCCTGGTGGAGCTCGATTTTCGCGTTCCGGGAGAATGCGAGCTCGTCTATTTCGGTCTGATCAAGGATGCGATCGGCAAGGGTGCAGGGCGTTTCCTGATGAATCAGGCGATCGCCAGGGCGTGGGCGCAACCGATCGATCGTTTCTGGCTGCACACCTGCACCTTCGATCATCCGGCCGCTGTGGGGTTCTATCAGCGCTCCGGCTTCAAGCCCTATAAGCTGATGGTCGAGGTCCACGATGATCCGCGTCTCACGGGCCTGCTGCCCAGAACCGCAGCACCCCATATCCCGTTGCTGGAGCTTGCTCCCGCCGCCGAATGATGTGGCAAAAACGAAAAAAGCCCGGGTTTCCGGGCTTTTTTGATTTCAGTCTGGATGTCAATTACGCGGCTGCGTTGGAAATCCAGGAGGTCAGGGCCGTCTTCGGCGCTGCACCCACCTTGATGTCGGCGACTTCGCCGGCCTTGAACATGGCGAGCGTCGGGATGGACCGCACGCCATACTGGGCGGCGATTTCCGGGTTCTCGTCGATATTGACCTTGGCGACCTTGACCTTGCCGGCCATTTCAACGGAAATTTCTTCCAGGCTCGGAGCGATCATCTTGCACGGGCCGCACCATTCGGCCCAGAAATCCACAATGACAGGCTCGACGGAGTTCAGGACTTCGTCCTGAAAATTGGAAGTATCGACTTTTACGGTAGCCATAGGCTGCTCCTTGGTTTCGAAATCGGCGTTCTTCGAACGGTTGCCCATCATGTGATGGTTGAGCGTCAGCTTTTCAATGCCATTCCTATCTCACTTTGTCGCGAGGTCCACAAGGCTCCTGTCGAGCATCTCTTGCGGCAAGGTCAGCACAGATGGGCCTTCGGTGTAAATCAGCACGCATTGAAATACGTGATCGGGATAAAGCGGCTCCAGCAGGGCGCGGTAAATTGCAAGCTGCGCCCGGTAGACGAAGGGGATCGCTTCCGGCGACGCCGGGATTTCGCGGTTGGTCTTGAAGTCGGCGATGACAACGGTGTTTCCAGACACCGCCAGCCGGTCGATGCGGCCCGACACGGCAAAATCCTTTGCACCGAGTTTCAGAGTACCCATGACAGCGACTTCCGCCCGGCTGGCCTCGGAAAACAGCGCAGCGAGATCGGGGTGGCCGATCACCTTCAGAACGGATTCGGTCAAGGCTTGCCGCTCGACCCCAGACCAGCGTGGGACGGAGCGAAGCAGGTAGCGCTCGGCCGCGACCTGGCGCTCTTCCGGTGCGATCGACGGCAGGACTTGCAGGAACCGGTGCAGGATGGCGCCGCGCAGCAGCGATGACTTGGCACCCGGTTTTTGCGCGAACAGCGCCGATCCGACAATGGTATCGGTATCCTCTTCATCGATGACGGCACCGGCCCCGGAGGGGCTGAGCGGGCGCGGCAGATGTTTTTGCGGTGGCAAGGGCTGCAACAGCGCCGGTGGCAGGCCAGCGCTCAGCACGTCCACCGCCTCTGTGCCGGTATCCTGCGTCTGCAGATCACGGCTGATAGAAGAAACCTGCCAGCGATAGCCCGTCCATTCCTGATCATGGGCGGAAAACGTCATCGGCGTGCTGCGGCCGCGGTCATCGACGGAGAGGCTGGCAGTGACCATCGCGTGCCAGCTTTCCGGATTGGCGCGCTTGCCCTGGTAGCCGCAGACGATCAGCCGGTCGGCCGCGCGCGTCATGCCGACATAAAGCAGCCGGCGGTATTCTTCTTCGGCCGCGGTTTTCAGCCGGTCCGTATCCGCATCGACCAGCGTGTTGGAGGCGGCACCCGGTGGCCGCCAGACCGGAAGCGGGGTCGAGTCCTGGCCGTCGTCCCGCTTGATCATGCGCAGGCCGGAGACATGCTGCGAATTGAAGGCTTTGCCGCCGCCGTCGACCAGGAAGACGACCGGTGCCTCCAGACCCTTGGCGGCATGCACCGTCATGATGCGGACTTCGTTGCGCTCCTTGTCCTGTTCGCGCTTGACGGTGGGTGCTTCCATCTCCAGTCCGGAGATAAAGGCCTGCAGCCCCGGCAACCCGTTCTTCTCATGGTCGAGCGCAAAGGTCAGGAATTCGTCGAGGATATCGCTGACCTCCGTGCCAAGCCTTCCGAGAAAGGCGGCACGGCCACCGTCATGGCCAAGGATCAGGGCGTAAAAATCATGGACGGGCAGGGTGCGCGACAATGCCCTGTATCGCTGCAGCTTCCGCATGGCCGCGTGATAGCGGCTGGTCTCATCGCGGCCTAAATCCTGAAAGCGTTGCCAGACACTCACAGAAGGAGGTCGGCCCACGGCCAGTTCGGCAATATCCTCCTCGCGGAGATCGAACAGTGGGCTTTTGAGAACGGCCGCCAGTGACAGGTCGTCCTGCGGCAGCAGCACAAACCGTCCCAGTGCCATCAGGTCCTGCACGGCGATATGGTTGGTCAGCACCAGCCTGTCGGCGCCGGCAACGGGAATATTCCGGCGGGTCTTGAGCGCCCGGGTCAGGGCGTTGACGAAGGCATCGCGCTTGCGCACGAGAACGATGATATCGCCCGGCTGCATCGGCCGCCTGACACCCTTTTCGATCACCATTTCCCGGCCGATCCAGTCGGCAAGGACGGAGGCGATGCGCTGCGCCAGGATATTGGCCGGCGCATCTTCCGGCGTTGCGTCGAAGGCGGCGGTCCAGTCGTCCTCCTGAATGCTGTCGGCCGGCGCGATCGCATCCCAGACCTCGACCAGCCCCGGATGGCCGATACGGTTGGAGGCATGCACCACCGCGTCATTGCGGGCGCTGAGCCCGCGGGCATGGGCCGGATTTTCAAACACGGTATCGACGGCCGACAGTACGTCTTCCGTCGAGCGGAAGGACAGTTGCAGCCGGATCGGGCTGAAGGCCTTGCCGCCGTCGCGGACCCGCCGTTCGGTCTCGATGCTTTCGTCGGAAAAACGTTCGGGACGGGCGCCCTGGAACGAATAGATCGACTGCTTCTCGTCGCCGACGGCAAACATCGTCCGGTTGCCGCCGCGCGCCGTTTCGCCGGAAAAGAAATCCTCGGCCAGCGACTGGATGATCGTCCACTGCATTGGGCTGGTGTCCTGCGCCTCGTCGACGAGGATATGGTCGATGCCCTGGTCGAGCTTGTAGTGGATCCAGCGGCTGACATCGCCGCGTGACAAAAGCGTTGCCGTTCGGTTGATCAGGTCGTCGAAATCCAGCTGGCTGCGGCCCTTCTTGATGTCCTCGTAGTCGCTGTTCAGCCGGTCGGCGAGCACCAGCGCTGCCTTGGTTGCCTCGAACATCGAAATCAGGTTGAGGCGATCGGTGGCGGCGACGACATGATCGCGGGCAGCGTTGACAAGGTCCTCCAGGTCCGGCGCCTTGTCGCGCATCCCCTTGGACAGGAAGGCCGAATCGGCTTTCGACTTGCCTGCCTGGGTAAAGAACAGCCCGTTCAGAGCATTGTACCGCTGCAGCGGGTCGATCAGTTTTGCGACCGCGCGCAAACCTTCGGCGAACTCCGTAACCTTGGCTCCCCCGGCCGAAAGCGCCATACTGATATAACGTTCGAGTGATGCACCGTTCAGGCCCTTCAGTGGCCAGAATCCGGCTAATGCTGTTTGCGTCGTCTCATCGGGGCTGAGGCCCAGGGCCAAGCGAAGCGCCGGATCGATGCCGCCCTTTCGCCCTGCGCCGTCCAGAAAGACCTGTACGGGCGTGCGGTTGGCGACGATCGCCGACAGCAGCTTTTCCAGCCCGGTATCGTCGGCGAGATCAAGCACGGTCGCAAAAGCTTCCGTCAGCTCGCGGTCGTCTTCGCTGGCTGTCGCGGTCAGCAGTGCCCGGCGGGCATCGGCGAGAAGCGTGGCGGAGGCGCGATCATCGAGCACGGAGAAATGCCCGGCGACATTGGCCTCAAGTGGAAACTGATGCAGCAGCGCCTCGCAGAAGGCGTGGATCGTCTGGATCTTCAACCCGCCCGGCGTCTCCAGCGCACGGGCAAAAAGCCGACGGGCTTCCTGACGCTTCAGAAGATCCGGCCTTTCACCCTCGATCGCCGCAATCCTGTCATCCAGCGCGTCGTCATCCAGCGTCACCCATTCGGCCAGCCGTTCGAAGACGCGGTTGGACATTTCGGATGCGGCTGCCTTGGTATAGGTCAGGCACAGGATGGCGGAGGGACGGCAGCCGGACAACAGAAGCCGGATAACGCGCTGCGTCAGCACATGCGTCTTGCCGGAACCCGCATTGGCCGACACCCAGGCGGAACGCGCCGGATCGGAAGCGAGCGCCTGCTTGGCCGATGTCCAGTCGAGCCAGGCCTGTGGCGAGGGATCGAGAGGGCCGAAATCGTCATCCCTCATTGGCGTCCTCCTCCCCTTCGGCCGTCGCCCATTCGGCGACACGGGCCAGATGGTCGTATTCCCCGCCGTAATCGCGCTCCTTCTGCACGATCAGCCGGGAGGCAAAGCCGTATTTCCCGCTCATCAGCGCAGAAAGCAGCCCGGTCAACTCCTTCAATGAATCCTCGGCCAGCTGATCCGCCGATTTGGTCTCGACATTGGCGCGTGCCTTGGCATGCTCGTTGTTGACCTCCTGAATGGCAAACCGTTCGCCGGGTTTCAGGCGAACATAAAGCAGCGATTGCGGATGCTTCGAGCCGGTCTTCTGGAAGGCGCCTGCCTTGAGGGCCGCGGCTTCCAGTGCGAGCTGCGGATCAAGCAGGGCGCGGGCTTCGTTGATGGAGGGAGTCGATCCCGTCTTGTAATCGACAATCACGGCGCTGCCGTCGCCGAGAATATCGATGCGGTCGGCGATGCCCGTTAGCTTGATATCCGAAACGCCGAGCTCCATCGATGCATAGAGTTCGGTGAAGCTCTTGCGGATATCCGGCTGCCTGCTGATTTCCCAGTCGATGAACGCCTTGCCGACGGCGGCAAAGCGCGGTCGCCAGACGATATCGATATGGGCGGGCAGCGCCTGCTCGTCGAAAGCCTCGTTGAGAATCCGGCTCATTTCCGCTTGCGCTTCGGGCGCGGCGGCATCCAGCCCGGCGCGGACGAAACGCTCGACGATTTTGTGGTATAATGTCCCGCGTTCGGCAGCCCCCGGATCCTGGTTGAACGGATCGATCGGCTGCAGGCGCAGGATTCGGCGGGCATAGACGGCATAGGGATCGCGCCGCAGCCGGCTCACTTCGCTGAAGGAATAGCTGCGTGGTTGCTGGTCCGCCGATGGTTTCGGTTCCGGCCTCCTGGCCAATGGCTGGGTGACGCCCTGATCGAGCATACTGGCCCAAAGCTGATAATCCCGGCCGTTTTCGCGCAGTTTGCGCGCAAAATCCTTGCCGCCAACGGCCAGAAGACGCTGTAGCCAGCGGGAGGCAACGGTTGGCGTCGCGCCCTTGCGCATCGCCCGCGTCAGGATCAGCCTGCGGGTGCCGCAGGCCATCTGGAAATCGTGGGCCAGCTGGCCGATCCGCCGCTCCGGCGGCTCCAGGCCCATGGACGTCTTCATCGTTCGCGACAGGAATGGATCATTCGCCGTCTGCCCCGGCCATGTGCCTTCGTTCATGCCGCCAAGGACCACCAAATCGACACTCTGTAGGCGGGATTCGAGCGCACCGAAAATGAACACGCGGGGATGGCGCATCGAACGCGGCTTGATCGATTCGCTTGCCGACAGTGCCTCGACGATGTCGCTCCATTGTGGCCCATCGGCCGTCAGCTGGCCATCCGTATCGATGACGGAGCGTAGGAGTGTCGCTAGTGCTTCGCCGGCTTCACCGGACCAGAGGCCGGTAAGACTGCCGCGCTCGTCGATCGCCACCGCTTCGAGCGCAGCACCGGTTTTTTCCGCCCATTCGGCAAGCGAAAGGGCGGCCGTCAGGCCGCGGCCGCTTCTGTGGTGGCGCACCAATGTGCCGGCCAGCGGTTCCGCCGCGGCTGCGATACGTCGGGCAAGGTCGCGGGCCCTCTCGATCGCATCGTCGTCGATATGACCGCGCCATTCCGGCAGATGTTTTTTCCTGGCTTCGCGCTGGAGTGTCTGGTCGAGAAGAACCTCAAGTTCCGAAATATCCGCGCTGCCGGTGCCGCCGCGCAGCGCCATCAGTTCCAGCGTCCCGGCCGCCTCGTTCATCATCTCGGCGGAAAGCCCGAAGCGGGCCAGAGGGTGCTTGAGAAAGGCAGTGATCGACACCGGATCGCCCGGCCGCAAAGCCGCCTCAAGCAGCAATCGCGTCAGGCTGCCAGGGCCGGTGGAAGACAGCGGCGTACCGGCCGAATCGTCGGCCTCGATTCCGAAGCGCATCAGTTCGGCCGCCACACGGCGGGCAAGGTCACGATCGGGGGTGATGAGCGCCGCCTGACTTTCCGCGCTGTCGTGGAGTGCAAGGCGCAGGGCGATGGCGATCGCCGTCGCTTCCTCCCGTTCATTGGCGGTTTCGATCAATGCCGTGTCGGCAAAGGCGGCCGTAAGCCGGGAGGGATCGACGTCGCTGCGCAGCGCCGTCCAGCTGCTGGTCGCCTGGACCGGCAGAAGGGCATGGGAGATCAACTCCGCCCGGTAGTCGAGATCTGGCTCTGATGTGCCGAGAACCGATACCTCGTGGCGGGCGATCCCCATGCGGTTCAGCAGGCGGAAGAAGCCGTATTGCGGATGGCTGCGGCTTGCCGGATCGGGCCTGCCGGCCAGGGTCTCCGGTCCGGGCGCAATCATCATCCATTCCGCATCGCTCATCGTCTGGTCGAGACCGGGAAGGACGATGGTGCCGTTTGGGAGCTTCTGAACTGCGGCGATGAGCTTCGCGGTGGCTGGAATGGAACCCGTGGAGCCGGCGATGATGATCGGCCCGGTGACCTTGCCGTCGGCGATGCGCTGGGCTTCCGCTTCGAGGATGGCGTTGCGATGGCGGGCGGGGGAGGACTGTTTCAGCTCTTCCAGCCGCTCCGGCCAGTAGAGGCTGGCAATCTTCAGGAATTCGAGCGTCAGCTGCCACCACAGGGCATGGTCGTTGGCATCGAGATTGTCGAGCGCCGTCCAATCCAGCTCTTCCGTTTCCATCGCATCGATGATCTCGGAGAGGTTGCGTGCCAGCCAGATCGCATCGGCGGGGCTGGCGGGTGCGATCAACGGGCTTTCGGCATGAACGTCGAGCACGGCTTTCGGCAGCTGGTTGCGCCAGGCGAGAATCAGCCGGCCAAGCTCGATCAGCCGGGCGGTGTTCGGCAAAGGCGGGGCGAGGTCGAGGATTGCCGGGATCTCAGCATCGAAGAAACCGCTGTCGTCATCGGTTTCCCCCAGCGCCCGGATCATCGGCAGGATTGCCGAGCGTCCACCCAGGCAATCGACCAGTTCCGAGCGCAGTACGCGGGCCGAACGGCGGGTCGGGACGAAGATCGTTACGCCGGCAAGCGACAGCGGATCGGCCGTATCGTAGCGAAAACCAGGGATGAGGGCACCGGAACACAGCTTTTCGACCAGGGTCTTCAGGAACGGAAGACCGGGTGGAATGGTGAAGACGTTTGAGACGATGTCCGTCACGTCATCGCGTCCCCGCTTCGAAGCGGCGGATGGCGTCTTCGGCTTCGCCAATTGCTTCCGGCGTTCCAACCGTCAGCCAGTGCCCATCAAGAACGATGCCGAAAAGCCTGTTTTTCGCAATCGCCCGGTCGAAATAGATGTTGAGGTTGAAGGCATCCTCCGGCGCGTCGGCGAAAAGCCGGCTGTGGATGGCGATAGCGCCCGCATAGACCACAGGGTTTTCCATGCCGTCCTTGTAGCGCGAAAGCCGGCCTTCAGGATCGAGCGAGAAATCCAGCTTGCCGTTGTGGCCGGTCGTGTCTTCGTTGCGCACGCAAAGTAGCGCCATGTCCATGGTTTGCGGGTCGAAGAATGAGGCCAACCGCTCCAGATTGGACGGCGAACCCGGTTTTTCACCCACCCAGAAAAGATCGGCATTCATCACCAGAACCGGCCCCTCGGGGAGCAGTTTCAATCCCTTGGCGAGCCCTCCGCCGGAATTCATCAGTGCTGCCCGCTCATCGGAAATGACGATCCTTGGCCGCCTTCGCTTTGCCAGATGTGCTTCCATCCTGTCGGCGAAATGATGGACGTTGACTGCTACCGTCTCCACGCCGGCGCCGTCCAGGAGATCCAGCACATAATCGATCATCGGCTTGTCCGCGATCGGCACAAGCGGCTTCGGCATGGTGTCGGTGATGGGCCGCAGGCGGGTGCCGAGCCCTGCGGCGAGCACCATGGCGTTCTTGATGGGCCTTGGGTTGATAGGCATCGGCAGCACTTGATCCAGTGAATCGTCAACCGGTGATTCGGTTTAGAGGATTCCAGCCTTTATGCACCAATCGCGCAAGGGCGCGAGCGCTTCGTGCTGAAGCGCCACTTCAAGATAGGAGAATGTCCGCGGCATGTGCTTCATGTAGAACGGCTTGCCGTCACGTTGCATCAGCCGGACCCAGATACCGACGAGCTTGCAATTGCGCTGGGCGGACATCAGGTGCCAGTCACGCCGGAACGTCGCTTCGTCGAAATCGCCGAGCGCGCGACGCTCCGAGCAGTAAAGCGCCACCATGTCGCGGCAAAAATCCGGCTCGATCGTGACGCGGGCATCCTGTGTGATCGATGCCACGTCATAGGCCGTTGGGCCGATCATCGCATCCTGGAAATCGATGATGCCGACGCGATCGAATCCGGCCTGTCCGCTGCGCCAGATGATATTCGGCGAATGGAAATCGCGCAGCAGCAGTTTCGTTTCCGATGTGGCGAGCAAATCGATCAGATGATCCCAGACAGCAAAATAACCGGCACGCTCCGCGTCGGATGCTTTCTCGCCGCGTTTCCACGGCAGGTACCAGTCGATCAGCAGGCTGGTTTCGATCTTCATCGCGGTGCGATCGAAATCGGGGATGTGGTGTGTGACCGTTCCGGAGAGCGCGATGTCGCGCGTTACAGGCTGCGCATGCAGATGGGCAAGGACGCGAACACTCTCAAGATACCGTTCGGCAATCGGCTGTCCGTCAGTATCCAGAACGCCATCACTGCCGAGGTCTTCGATCAGGAGGATGCCGGCGTCGAGATCGCTTTCATAGACTTTCGGCGCGCAGAATCCCTTGTCCCGTATATCGCGGTCAATGGCGACGAAGGGAATGACGTCCTCGGCCAGATGGGCAAGCTGCTGGTAGTATTTTCCATCCTGAAGGATAGGTCCGGGCTTGTGGCGGGCCGAATCCATCAGGATGTGCGGTTGTTCTCCGGGCATCAGGATGCGCTCATAGGCGCGCGCCGAAGCATCGCCGCTGAGATGACGGCGCCTGGCCTGACCATACCCGCGCTCCCGCAGGAAATTTCGGATTGCAAGACTGCGCTCGATCCGCGCCAGAGCAGCCGCATCGCCCGAAATTGTCAGCTGGCGTCCATCGTCAAGATGAGAAAAACTGGCCGTCAGCCGCGTCTTCGGCAGTGCCGCCAGAGCATTTTCCGGCCATTCCACCAGGCAGATGCCGTCCGACAGAGCCTCGTCGAAACCGAGTTCATCGAGTTCGGACACATCCGCCAGCCGGTAGAGATCGAAATGCGAGACGGGAATGCGCAGATCGTAGCTTTGCACCAGCGTGAAGGTGGGGCTTGGCACTTCCAGCGCCTCGTCGTCCGCCATGGCGCGCAGAAAAGCGCGGGCCAGTGTCGACTTGCCGGCACCGAGGTCGCCGGAAAGGGCGAGACAGTCGCCGGCCTTCAGGGCCAGCGCCAGATCCTCGCCGAGTTCTATCGTGGCTGCCTCGTCCTTGAGGGTGAGCTCAATCGCCTGCATTTATTCGGCCGCTGCGATTCTCGGCAGGTCGCCGGAGGGGATGCGGCAGGTCACTTCCGTGCCTTCGCCTTCGCGGCTGCGGATCGACACGGTGCCGTGGTGGAGGCTGACGAAGCTTTCGACGATGGACAGGCCCAGGCCGGCTCCGCCGTGCTGTCCGTGGCTTTCGAAGCGGTTGAACACCGTATCGAGAATATCCTGCGGAATGCCGGCGCCATTGTCAGTGACGCTGAAGACGAAGTCGCTGCCGTCGCGGCGGCATTTCAGGCTGATCGTGCTGCCGTCAGGCGCAAAATTGGCGGCGTTGGTCAAAAGCTTGATGAGGATCTGCTTCAGCCGTTGGTGATCGGCGACGAACAGGCCGAGCATGTCGGGCGTATCAATCTGCAGGGTGACGGCGCTTTCCTGAAGCCTGTCCGCCATTTGCAGGGCAACCTCGTCGAGAAAATCCGTCAGGTTGATTTCCGACAGGTCAAGCTCGACGATGCCGGCATCGACGGTTGCAAGATCGAGGATGTCGTTGACGATGGTGAGAAGCAGAGAGGATGAGGTCGAGATGTGATCGACATATTCCGCCTGCCGTTCCGTCAGCGCGCCGAAGGCCGGCGTCTTCAGCAGATCGGCAAAGCCGATGATGTTGGTCAGCGGCGAGCGCAGTTCATAGGAAACGTGCTGGACGAAATCGTTCTTCAGATGGTCCGCCATCCGCAGCGCGTCGTTCTTTTCCGTGAGCGCGCGTTCGACCCGTGCGCTGTCGGTGATGTTGACGAAGGTCAGCATGGTCTGTGCATTGGGCAGCGGAATGACCGCGAAATCGAGGATGAGTCCGGTCCGCAGTTCGAGGATGCCCTGGCAGGACGGGCGCTCGTCATCGAAGCTGGTGATGAGATGCGAAAACCGTTTCCAGCCGTCCGGCTGATCGTAGGACGGCGCGCAGGCCTGCTCGATGGCGCGGATATGGGTACCGGGTTTGGCTTCCAGCTCGCTGACGCCCCAGAGCGCACGGAAAGCCGGGTTGGAAAGCTTGATACGGCCATCGGGCCCGAACACAGCCACGCCTTCCGACAGGTGGTCGATGGTCTCGCCCTGGACCTGGACGAGCGTGTTGTAGCGCGTTTCCAGATCGACCTTTTCCGTCAGGTTCTCGAATACCCAGGTTGCGCCGCCTTGCGGGCGGGCTGTTGCGAAGACACGCAGGGTCTGGCCGTTCGGCAGATGCCAGAGGTCGGATTGCGTCTCGATCGCCTGATAGACGGCGAGAGCCGAATCTTTCCATTGCTTCCAGTTCAGCTGTTCCGGCAGTTTGCCGACGGCGCGCAGCCGGTCGAGGATCTCGCCATTGCCCGGCTTTCGCTCAAGGAAGCCCATGTCTAGATCCCAAAGGCGCTGGAAAGCCTGGTTGTAGAATTGCAGCCGCTGGCTGCCGTCGAAGATGGCGACCGGCGTTGCCAGGTGATCGAGGGTTTCGGCATGGCTTTTCAGGGTACGGTTCAGTTCCTCGCGCACCGCCTCGACGTCGGAGACGTTGATCGCCATGCCCGCCGATCCGCTGGCGCTCTTGGCATCCACCACGTCGAAGAACGTCCGGTTCCCCCTGACGACGGTGGAGACCTTTTCGCGATAGGGCGAATCATAGGTGCTGAGGGCGCGGATCTTTTCACGGGCGACGGTCGCCAGAAGCTCTCGGCTCTCCTTTACCGCGGCAGCGGGATTGGCTGCCTCCACGGCTTCGGTATAGGCCTCGTTCACCCAGAGGATGGTTCCGTCCGGCCCGCGTTGCCAGACGGGCAGGTCGATCGCGTCGAGCAGCGCGTGAAGGCTGGAAAGCGAGCCGTGCAGGCGGTCGCGCTCCATTTTTACCTCGGCGAGTTCGGCGCGCAGATTGTTGAGCGCGACGAAACGGACGAAGGCGCGGCCGCCGGACACGCGGCCCTGGGCTTCGACGATTTCGTTGCGGGTGGTCTCAACGACGAGATCGAAGCTCTGGGCATTCGAGCGCAGCAGTTCGATGGCTTTTTCCAACTCGGATGCCGATTGGGATTTGATCCAGCGGCCGAAGGCGAGGAAGTCGCGGTCGTCCTGTGGCGCACCCGTCTCGGTCGGCAGCTGGCCCAGGAATTCCGGCTTGTTCGACTGGCCTTCCCAGACGACGATCCGGCGGTTCTTGTCGGCGATCAGCGCCTGAAACCGGGAAATCCGGTGATTGGCATCGGCGAGCGCCGTGTTCAGTTCCCGGTTGTCGGTCTCGATGTTGCCGCGCTGCCGGATCAGCCAGATGGCCGAGATCATTGCCGCCGAAATCACGCCGATCAGGACGGAAAAGGTGACGACTTCGGAGGAGCGGAAGACACTGCCCGTGGCAACGCTCTCGGCCGCTGCGAAAGCGGGGCCGGCGAAAGCCGCGAGCGCCGAACTTGCCATGAAGCGGCGCAGCAGAGACGGAATCCGGCCGCCGGCGCGTTTCGAATGACCTGTTTCCATGGCGTGCTTCCCCGTTTGCACCACATACGATCGGCGCGCCGGGAACCCGAATCACGGACGATCATATGTGTATTCAACACCTTGAAGCGTGCCCCGACCTTATCAGTGGAGTACGGCGCAAGGTCTTTGGTCCGGTTGCAAATCGCCACGCAGCGCTAAATCGAAATCCCGCCAAAGCAGGCCTCGTTCAATTCCGATTGCAGTCCGGCATGTCTTCGTCTGTTTGCCGCCTCAACGACAAGACATCCCAAATTCGTGACGCGTCTGTTCCGCATCTTCGTCACGAATCAATGTCCCAAAAACATACGCCTTCGGGGAATCGTCGGGAAGGGCGAGGCAAAAAAAGAGGCCGCGATCTCTTGTCAAGATCGCGGCCTCTATATGTTGTGGATTATCCGGGTAAGGATTAGTACCGGTAGTGTTCAGACTTGAACGGCCCCTGCGGCGTCACGCCGATATAGCCGGCCTGCTCCGCGGAAAGTTCCGTCAGCTTGGCGCCGAGCTTGGCAAGATGAAGACGCGCGACCTTCTCGTCGAGGTGCTTCGGCAGAATGTGGACACCCTTGTCGTACTGCTCGCCCTTGGTGAATAGCTCGATCTGCGCCAGAACCTGGTTGGAGAACGATGCGGACATGACGAAGGACGGGTGACCTGTCGCATTGCCGAGGTTGAGCAGGCGGCCTTCCGAGAGAAGGATCATGCGGTTACCCTTCGGGAACTCGATGAGATCGACCTGCGGCTTGATGTTGGTCCATTTCAGGTTGCGCAGTGCTGCGACCTGAATTTCGTTGTCGAAGTGGCCGATATTGCCGACGATGGCCATGTCCTTCATCGCGCGCATGTGGTCCATGCGGATGACGTCCTTGTTGCCGGTCGTCGTGATGAAGATATCGGCGGAGGAAACCACGTCTTCGAGCTGGACGACTTCAAAACCGTCCATGGCGGCCTGCAGGGCGCAGATCGGGTCGACTTCCGTGACCTTGACGCGGGCGCCGGCGCCGGACAGCGAGGCGGCAGAACCCTTGCCGACGTCGCCGTAGCCGCAGACGACGGCAACCTTGCCGGCCATCATCACGTCGGTGCCGCGGCGGATGCCGTCGACCAGCGATTCCTTGCAGCCGTACTTGTTGTCGAACTTCGATTTGGTGACCGAATCGTTGACGTTGATCGCCGGGAACGGCAAAAGGCCCTTGGCATGCAGCTGGTAGAGACGGTTGACGCCGGTTGTGGTTTCTTCCGTCACGCCCTTGATGGCGTCACGCTGTTTTGTGAACCAGCCCGGGGATGCGGCAAGGCGCTTCTTGATCTGGGCGACTAGGATTTCTTCTTCCTCGGATTCAGGCTTTGACAGGACGTCCTCGCCGGCTTCGGCGCGCGCGCCGAGCAGGATGTACATGGTGGCGTCGCCGCCGTCATCGAGGATCATGTTGGAAACGCCGCCATCGGCCCACTGGAAGATCTGGTCTGTGTAGGTCCAGTATTCCTCAAGCGTCTCGCCCTTGACAGCGAAGACCGGAACACCGGTGGCAGCGATGGCTGCCGCAGCATGGTCCTGCGTCGAGAAGATGTTGCAGGATGCCCAGCGCACGTCGGCACCGAGAGCAACCAGCGTTTCGATCAGCACGGCCGTCTGGATGGTCATGTGCAGCGAGCCGGTGATGCGCGCGCCCTTCAGCGGCTTCGTGGTGCCGAATTCCTCGCGGCAGGCGATCAGGCCCGGCATTTCCGTCTCGGCGATGGTGATTTCCTTGCGGCCGAAATCGGCAAGGCCGATATCCGCAACCAGATAGTCGTTTTTCGTGCTCATGAAAGTCTCCGGGCTGGTGCCGTGCACCGAGACCTGGCGTTTTCGCCAGGCCGGGCAGGGCGCGCTGAAATTCGCGCTTCCTGCGGATAGCAGGAAGTTTGGTCCTCAATTATCAGGAAACGCGAAAGGGAGCAACAGGACATAAAGAGGTCTTTATGTCTTTATGTCCCATCTTGAAGGCAGGTTCAGATTTCTTCGCCGAACTTGTCGGCCACCAGTGCATCGAGCGCATCGAGCGCTTCCTGCGCCTGACGGCCGCTGGCGGTGACGGAGACCGAACAGCCGGTGCTGGCGGCCAGCATCATCAGACCCATGATCGAGGTGCCGCCGACGGTCATGCCGTCCTTGGAGACGTGGATTTCGGCATCGTAGCCTTCCACCGTCTGGACGAACTTCGCGGATGCGCGGGCATGCAGCCCCCGCTTGTTGATAATCAGCAATTCGCGGGATAGCGTCATTGCCGACGCCTCGCTATTTGCCACTGAGGACACGGCTTGCGACATTGATGTATTTCCTGCCTGCTTCGGATGCTTCGACGAGTGCCTTGTCCATATCGCTTTCACCGCGGACGCCGGCCAGTTTGATCAGCATGGGAAGATTGACACCGGCAATGACTTCGACCGTGCCGCTCTGCATCACCGAGATCGCCAGATTGGAGGGCGTGCCGCCGAACATGTCCGTCAGGATGATGACGCCATTGCCTTCGTCGGCCGAAAGGACCGCTTCGAGAATATCCTGCCGGCGCTGATCCATGTCGTCTTCCGGACCGATGCAGACAGTCTCGATTGACTTTTGCGGACCAACGACATGCTCCAGCGCATGACGAAACTCTTCAGCCAGCTTGCCGTGTGTGACAAGCACAAGTCCGATCATGGTGTCTTCGCTCCAACTGCATCTGCAAATCTTAGGATGGTCAGATATCGCAACGCAGCAATTTCGTCCACCTTTGGGGCGTGCATCTTGGCAAGGAAAAGGCGAAGTGCAAGTTAAAAATCCGGAAATGCTGCCTTAAAAGGCATCATTGTCCTTGAAAATTGGCATTTTGAGGTAAAATAAGCCGCAAAATTTCAAAGGAATTCAAGCCCTCTGCCAAGGGAAGACGTAGCAATGGCAAAAAATCGCCCGAGGGAAGCAGAAAAGTCTCGTTTTCCGGCGGCATGCGGGGTTCAAATGGTGGTTTGACCGGCAGAATGGCGAAGTCCAGCACCGCAGCCGGGATTGTTTCGAGTTGAACGATGCCCGCTCCGCGGATCTCGGCGAGTCCTGCGATCGAAGCCGGGCGACGGGCGACGATCCTGCCATTTTGCACGGAGATCAGCACCTGATCGTCCGCCACAAGGGCGGCAAACAGCCCGAGGTGCCTTGCCGCGGTCAGGCAGGAGAGTGCGAGTGTGGTCTTGCCCGCACCCGACGGGCCGACGAACAGCAAACCGCGGGTTCCAAGCACCACGGCGGTCGCGTGAACATTGGCCGCCTGACGCGTCACGAATGGTTCTCGATCGGAAGCGAGAGGATGAAGCGGGCGCCGGTGATCTTGCCGGCCGCGTTCAACATATTCTCCGCCTTCAGCGAGCCGCCGTGCGCCTCGGCAATCTGGCGGGAGATGGACAGGCCGAGACCCGAATTCTGGCCGAAATCCTCCGCCTCGGGCCTGTCGGTGTAGAAGCGCTCGAAGATGCGGTCGATGTCTTCGGCCTGGATACCGGGGCCGTTGTCCTCGATATAGATGATGCAGCGGCTGCGCGTCCGGGTCAGCCGCAGGATGATGCGCCCGCCGTCGTCCGGAACGAAGGAACGGGCATTCTCAATCAGATTAGTGATGATCTGGCCGATGCGCAGTTCGTAGCCGCCAACATCGAAGCGTGCCTTCGGATTGTCCTTTCGCTCCACGACGAAGCTCAGTTGGACCACTTTCTTGCCGCTGCGGATCTGCCGGGAAATATCGACGAGGTCGCCGAGCAGTTTTTCCAGGTCGACGGCCTTGGCGTCGCTGCGGGCGAGCTCGGCGTCGAGGCGGGAAGCATCGGAGATGTCGCTGATCAACCGGTCGAGGCGGCGCACGTCGTGCTGGATGACATCCATCAGCCGCTTCTTGGAATCGTCCGTGCGGGCAAGCGGCAGCGTTTCGACGGCGCTGCGCAGCGAGGTCAGCGGGTTCTTCAGCTCATGGCTGACATCGGCGGCAAAGTTCTCGATGGCGGCGATGCGGTCATAGAGCGCCGTGGTCATTTCACGCAGCGCGACGGACAGGTTGCCGATCTCATCCTGGCGCGACGAGAAATCCGGAATTTCCTCGCGCTCCTTGGCGCCACCGCGCCGCACACGGATAGCCGCTGCCGACAGGCGCCGCAGCGGATTGGCGATCGTGCTCGACAGCAGCAGCGACAGAATGACGTTGACCAGCGCCGCGACACCGAAAACGCGAATAATCGCCAGCCGCTCGGCATGAACGATCTTGTCGATATCGCCGGCCTGCGTCGACAGGAGCAGCACGCCGAGCACGGCGCGAAAACGCTGGACGGGGACCGCGACAGAGACGATCAGCTCGCCGTTCTCGGTGACGCGCACCACGGCGCCGCGAACGCCGGTCAGTGCGTTCATGACTTCCGGGTAGATCGAGCCGTTGCCACCGGGCGGTTCCTTGTAGAGCGGCAGGTTGCCCGGCTGAAGGATGCGGTTGAACCACGAATTCAGCCGCTCGGACCATGTCACTGTTTCAGGTTCGATCGGGGGCAGGTCGAAACGCAGAACCTGGCCACCGGTATAAAGATGCCGGGAATCGAGCAACAGGTCGGCATCGGCGTCGAACAGGCGGGCGCGGGTGCGGGTCGGCGAGATCAGCCGCCTCAAGACCGGTGCCACGCGCTCCTGATTGATCGGAAATTCGAGATCCTCGTCGCTCGGCAGCGGCGTGATGCTCTGCCCGGCCTGCAGCTCCAGCAGCTTTTCCGGATCGATGGTGATCGAGTTGGTATCGACGGATGCGGAAGCCGCGATCGCGCCGGCAATGATCTCGCCTTGCGTCAACAGGCTCTCGACGCGCGCATCGATCAGCCCTTCGCGGAACTGGTTGAGATACATGATGCCGCCGACAAGGACGACCAGCGCGACAAGGTTGAAGAACAGGATGCGGCGCGTCAGGCTGGAAAAGACGGCGTTGCCGAAGATGCGGCGAATCAGCGTGAAGGGATGCGCCCACGTCCGGCCGGAAGCGGGCTTCGTGTCGCTGTCATCCATATCGATGTTTCGCAAGACTTCGACCAAGCCTTCAACCTCCGCTTTCGCGGCCCCTGCATGTCAATGGCAGACTTGACTGCCGTTCAATGGCAGATCCGGCTGCCGTCCGCCCGAAGGAAAAAAGGAGATGACCGCGCTTTCACAACCCGCTTCGGCGCGGAGCCGTATCATACAGCTCCGTCGCTGGCCACGCCAGTCCGGCGCGCCCAGTGGCGTCCGCGTGCCGGGTCGCTATGCAATCCGGCTTCAGGCGGATTCGCGGAACCGGTAGCCAACGCCGTAGAGCGTTTCGATCATGTCGAAGTCGTTGTCGACCATCTTGAACTTCTTGCGCAGCCGTTTGATGTGGCTGTCGATGGTCCGGTCGTCGACATAGACCTGCTCGTCATAGGCCGCGTCCATCAGCGAATCGCGGCTCTTCACCACGCCGGGGCGCTGCGCCAGCGAATGCAGGATGAGGAATTCCGTCACCGTCAGGGTGACAGGTTCGTTCTTCCACATGCAGGTGTGGCGCTCCTGGTCCATCGACAGCTGGCCGCGCTCAAGCGATCGCGCCTGGATGTCGGCGGCGGTCTTTGGGCCGCCGGCGGTGTTTGCAGCGGCAGCGGCCTCGCGGTTGGCAGAGCGCCGCAGGATCGCCTTGACGCGCTCAACCAGCAGTCGCTGCGAGAAGGGCTTGGTAATGAAATCGTCGGCGCCCATCTTCAGGCCGAACAACTCGTCGATCTCCTCATCCTTGGAGGTGAGGAAGATCACCGGGATATCGGACTTCTGGCGCAGGCGGCGCAGAAGCTCCATGCCGTCCATGCGCGGCATCTTGATATCGAAGATTGCCAGCTGCGGCGGCCGTGCAATCAGGCCGTCGAGGGCCGAGGCACCGTCGGTGTAGGTTTCGACCTTGTACCCCTCTGCCTCCAGCGCAATCGACACCGAGGTGAGGATATTCCGGTCGTCATCGACAAGTGCGATCGTCTGCATCGTATAGGGCTCCACCATTTCGCTGCGCCTCCGAGGCCAACCCGGTTGTCCGGGCCTGTGCTGCGGTATGACGCGTTTCTTGAGTATAAAGGTGGAACAAATTGTGGCGAAGTAAAATGCAAAAGCAATGAGACCGGCGCAAAGAGGGGTGTTTGGGCGAAATAACATCGCGCAAAAAGGGGCAATTCAACCGATTAAAAAAGCGATATTTTCTTTTAAATCGATTAATATACTGAAATCATTATCTTTTTTAAGTCAGCAACCTTGTCTTTTTACCTTCATCCTTTTATGGTCGCTAAAATTCAATGTCTCTCGGCAACCACGGAGGAAAGCTGGACCATGAAGGAACTTGGCATTCGCAACCCATCCCTTGGGCTGGAATCAATCGGTTTCACCAACCTGGACATGGTTCGGTACAACTTTGGCACCGCCGAACTCTATGAGGAAATCCTGCGCCGCAGCGAAGCGCAGTTGACCGCTCATGGAGCTGTGCGGGCACTGACGGGCCAGCACACCGGCCGTTCTCCGAAGGACAAGTTCGTCGTTCGCGATGAAAATACGGCGGGCGAAATCTGGTGGGACAACAACAATGCGATGTCGCCGGAGCATTTCGCGGTGCTGCATCAGGATATGCTCGATCATGCAAAGGGCAAATCGCTGTATGCGCAGGATCTGATCGGCGGCGCCGACACGGAAAATGCCCTGCCGACGCGCGTCATTACCGAATTCGCCTGGCATTCGCTGTTCATTCGCAACCTGCTGATCCGCCCGGAAACGGCGTCGCTTGTCTCGTTCGTGCCGAAGCTGACGATCATCGACCTGCCGGATTTCAAGGGTAATCCTGCCCGGCATGGTTGCCGCACGGAAACGGTGATTGCCTGCAATTTCACCAAGGGCATCATCCTGATCGGCGGCACGTCCTATGCCGGCGAGATGAAGAAGGCCGTCTTCACGATGCTCAACTACCTGCTGCCCGCCAAGCGCGTGATGCCGATGCATTGCTCCGCCAATGTCGGTCCGGACGGCGATGCAGCCGTGTTTTTTGGCCTTTCGGGCACCGGCAAGACGACGCTGTCGGCCGATCCGAAGCGCACGCTGATCGGCGACGACGAACATGGCTGGGGCGAGGACGGTATCTTCAATTTCGAAGGCGGCTGCTATGCAAAGACCATTCGTCTGTCGGCGGAAGCCGAGCCGGAAATCTTCGCGACCACCCGTCGCTTCGGCACAGTGCTCGAAAACGTCGTGCTCGATGAAAATCGTCTGCCGGACTTCAACGACGGCTCGCTGACCGAAAACACCCGTTGCGCCTATCCGCTGGACTTCATTCCGAATGCCAGCAAGAGCGGCACGGCAGGACATCCCGGCACAATCATCATGCTGACGGCCGATGCCTTCGGCGTCATGCCGCCGATCGCCCGTCTGACACCTGATCAGGCCATGTACCACTTCCTGTCCGGCTACACGGCCAAGGTTGCGGGCACCGAAAAGGGCGTAACCGAGCCGGAAGCGACCTTCTCGACCTGCTTCGGCGCACCCTTCATGCCGCGCCATCCGTCGGAATACGGCAATCTCCTGAAGGCGCTGATTGCCGAGCACGGCGTCAACTGCTGGCTGGTCAACACCGGCTGGACCGGCGGCGCTTATGGCGTTGGAAGCCGCATGCCGATCAAGGCGACGCGGGCGCTTCTGGCTGCTGCCCTTGATGGCTCGCTTGCTTCCGCCGAATTCCGCACGGACAGCAATTTCGGCTTCGCCGTACCGGTTGCAGTTCCGGGTGTGGACAGCAGCATCCTCGATCCGCGCTCGACCTGGAGCGACGGCGCTGCCTATGACGCGCAGGCCCGCAAGCTGGTCGACATGTTCGTCGGTAACTTTGCCAAGTTCGAAAGCCATGTCGACGGCAGCGTGCGCGACGCGGCTCCCGGCGTGAAGCTTGCGGCGGAATAACCAGCCTCCAGTATAGATTGCAGGCTATGATTCACGTGAAACCCGGCTCGAAAGTGCCGGGTTTTTACGTTTGCGATCGGTTCCCGCGTTTTCAAGCAAGCCGTCCTGTGAGATAGAGCGGTGGGAGGAAGATACGTCATGGCCAGCGATCCGCTTTACATTAATAACCGCATCGTCATCGCCGGCTGGGAGCTGACGGAGCAATTCGTGCTGGCTGGCGGCCCGGGCGGGCAGAACGTCAACAAGGTCTCGACGGCTGTTCAGCTGTTTTACGGCATCCAGGCCTCGCCCGCGCTGCCGGAGCGGGTGCGTGACAACGCCATCAAGCTCGCCGGCCGCAAGGTCTCCAAGGACGGTGTGCTGATGATCGAAGCCAGCCGCTTCCGCAGCCAGGAACGCAACCGCGAGGATGCCCGCGAGCGGCTGAAGGAGCTGATTCTCAAAGCCGCCGAGCCGCCGCCGCCGCCGCGCCGGAAGACCAAGCCGACCAAGGGCTCGATCGAGCGGCGCTTGAAGGAAAAGACCGGGCGCGGCGAAGTGAAGAAGATGCGCGCCCGCCCGCAAAACGATTGAAGCCTGCAATTTTCACGCAGGCCTTGTTTTTTCCCGGTCACTGCACTCTGTTAGGGTCGGAGAAACTGGCAAAAGGAGTGATGCGCCATGGGTCTGTTCAGCTTTATCAAGAATGCCGGCAAGAAACTCGGCATTGGCGGCGATGACGACGCGCCGGATGTCGAAGCGGTGAAGAAGGAACTGGCATCCCACGATCTCGGCACCGACAAGGTGGATGTCGCGGTCGAGGGCGACAAGGTCGTGCTTACCGGTGTTGTGAAGGATCAGTCGGCCTTCGAAAAGGCCGTGGTCGCCGTCGGCAATACGCTGGGTATTTCGAAGGTCGAAGCTTCCGACCTCAAGGTCGCCGAAACTGCAACGGCAACTCCGGCCCCGGCAAAGACGCCCGTCTTCTATACGGTGAAGAAGGGCGACAATCTCTGGAAGATCGCCGAATCGCAGTACGGCAAGGGCAAGGGTGCAAAAAACACCGTGATCTTCGAGGCCAACAAGCCGATGCTGACGCATCCGGACAAGATCTATCCCGGCCAGGTTCTGCGCATTCCGGATCAAGCCTGATCATGAAAAGGCTCAGCGCAGGTCTGTTGGTTTTCCTTGCCGTCATAATGGCGTCTTTCAACGGGCCTGCGCTGGCCCAGGCGTTTCGCGAACCTGCCAAGGGCTCGGCGGAGCGTGCGGCGATCCTCGATACGCTGCGCCCCGCCGTCGAGGCGGAAATGCGTGGCCCCGTCGAGTTCGTGGTGACGATCATCCGCGCCTCGCCCAACTGGGCCTTCGTCCAGGTCGAGCCGCAACGCCCGGGCGGCGGGCTGATCGACCCGGAAGAAACCGGTTTTGCCGGAGAAACCGACATGATGGACGGACTGACGGTCTATGGCCTGATGAGCTTCCAGTCCGGCCGCTGGAACCTGATCGATCACATGGTCGGCCCGACGGATGTCGGTTACGCCGTCTGGCAGCAGCGCTACGGCGTACCTCCGGCAATCCTCGGACTGGAATAACGTTTCGATGCGGGTCCTACCTCAAGGTATCCGGCATATTCCGGGCTTTCTCGATCGCGAGAAGCAGGAGGCGCTGGTGGAGATCATTCGCGCGGTCGTGGCGGAGGCGCCACTGTTCGTGCCGGCCATGCCGCGCACCGGCAAGCCGATGTCCGTGCGAATGACCAATTGCGGCCCGCTCGGCTGGGTGACGGACAAGGAGCGGGGCTATCGCTACCAGCCTGAACATCCGGTAACCGGCAGGCAGTGGCCTGCGATGCCGGGCGCGCTGCTCGATATCTGGCACGCCGTTTCCGGTGCGTCCAAGGAACCGGAGGCCTGTCTTGTCAATTTCTATGCCGACGACGCCCGCATGGGCCTGCACCAGGATCGCGACGAAAAGGACCTGGAAACGCCCGTCGTCTCGATCTCGCTTGGAGACAGCTGCCTGTTTCGTGTCGGCGGCGGCAAGAGGGACGACAAGACCCTGTCGTTCAAGCTCTCAAGTGGCGATGTCGTCGTTTTAGGCGGCGAGGGGCGTCTGGCATTTCACGGAGTCGACAAGATCTATCCGAATACCTCGACGCTTCTGAAGAAGGGTGGCCGCATCAACCTGACGCTCCGCCGCGTCACGGTGTAATGTTCAGAGTTTGCGCAGCGCCACCGTCTCGGTGAGGTGGTTCGGCCCCTTCTGCAGGATCAGGTCGGCGCGCGGCCGTGTCGGCAGGATGTTCTGGCGCAGGTTCTTCAGGTTGATATTGTGCCAGAGCCCTTCGGCGATCGTCAGGGCCTCCTCTTCGCTAATTTCCGCATAGCGCTTGAAGAATGAATCCGGGTTGCGGAAGGCGGTCTGGCGCAGGCGCATGAAGCGATTGACATACCAGGTATGGATCAGGCTCTCCTCGGCATCGATATAGATCGAGAAATCGAAGAAATCCGACACCATCGGCACGATCTTGCCATCGGCCGGCAAATTGCGCGACTGCAGCACATTGATGCCTTCGAAGATCAGGATATCCGGCCGATCGACGGTCTGGAACTGGTCGGGCAGCACGTCGTAGGTCAGATGCGAATAGGACGGCGCCTTGACGTTCGGCTGGCCGGCCTTGATCGCCGACAGGAAGCGCAAAAGCGCGCCGATGTCGTAGCTTTCGGGAAAACCCTTTCGGTCCATCATGTTTTCCCGCTGCAAAGTCGCGTTGGGATACAGGAAACCGTCGGTGGTGACGAGGTCGACCTTCGGGCTCGATGGCCAGCGCGACAGAAGTTCTGCGAGAATACGGGCTGTGGTCGATTTGCCGACGGCAACCGAGCCTGCGATGCCGATGACAAAGGGGGTCTTCGCATCGTTGGACATGCTGAGGAACCTCTGACGCTGCGCAAACAGCATCTGCGAGGATTCGACATGCGTGGACAGGAGGCGCGACAACGACAGGTAGATGCGCCTGACTTCGCTGAGATCGATCGGGTCGTTGAGCGAACGCAACCGGTGGACCTCGTCCGCCGTCAGCGTCAGCGGCGTGTCGGCCCGGAAATGCGACCATTCCTCCGCCGAAAAGAAACGGTAGGGCGAATAGTCCTTGTTGTCGAAATGATCCGGAATGTCGGCCGGCGCGATGTCTTTTGCGGCGATTGTCATGAACTGTCTACCGGCTTGCCTTTTCCTGGAGCCCCGACTGGCTTGTGCGCCGCTCGAGCTCGTCCATCACATCCTGCAACGGAATATCAGCAATTTTCAATACGACCATCAGATGATAGATCAGATCGGCACTTTCCGCGACGAGGTTGGTGCGATCGTTGCTGATGGCGGCGATCACGGTCTCCACGGCCTCCTCGCCGAGCTTCTTGGCGGCTTTCGCCTGGCCATGAGCGACGAGCTTGGCCGTCCAGGATTCGTCCGGCGAGGCCTTCGCCCGCGTGGCGACGATGGCTTCGAGATCGGAAAGGGTGAAATCGCTCATCTGCTTCAAGTCCTCACGCTCAATCGAGCCGCATGGCAATGCCATGCGCTGCCATATAGCGCTTGGCTTCGCCGATGCTATAGGTGCCGAAATGGAAGATCGAGGCGGCAAGCACCGCCGTCGCATGGCCGTCGCGAATGCCCTCGACCATATGATCGAGAGTGCCGACACCGCCCGATGCGATGACCGGTACCGATACGCGGTCGGCGATGGTGCGGGTCAGCGCGATATCGTAGCCGCTCTTCGAACCGTCGCGATCCATCGAGGTCAAGAGCAGCTCGCCGGCGCCGAGCTTGACCATCTTCTCGGCAAAGGTCACCGCATCGATGCCGGTTGCCTGGCGGCCGCCATGGGTAAAGATCTCCCAGCGGTCTTCTTCGCCCGGCTTCGAAACCTTCTTCGAATCGATCGAGACGACGATGCACTGGTTGCCGAACTTGTCCGCCGCCTCGGCAACGAAATCCGGATTGCTGACGGCGGCCGAATTGATCGACACCTTGTCGGCGCCAGCCAGAAGCAGCTTGCGGATATCGGCCAAGCTGCGAACACCGCCGCCGACGGTGAGCGGCATGAAGCAATGATCGGCCGTGCGCGCCACCACGTCGAAGATCGTGTCGCGGTTGTCGGAGGACGCCGTGATATCGAGGAAGCAGAGCTCGTCGGCACCGGCGGCATCATAGGCTTTGGCCGATTCGACCGGGTCGCCGGCGTCGATCAGGTCGACGAAGCTGACACCCTTAACGACACGGCCGTCCTTGACGTCGAGGCAGGGAATGACACGGGCTTTAAGGGTCATGATGCATTTCCTTGTCTGCCGCGAATGAGCGCCAGCGCTTCGGCCGGGTCGATGCGTCCATCATAGAGCGCCCGGCCGGAAATAGCGCCTTCGAGTTTCGCCGCGTCCGGCTGAACCATGCGGCGGATATCGTCCATCGAGGCAAGACCACCCGAAGCGATGACCGGGATGGAGACCGCGTCGGCCAGTTCCAGCGTCGAATCCCAGTTGATGCCGGTGAGAATTCCGTCTCGGTCGATATCGGTATAGATGATCGCCGAAACGCCGGCACCTTCGAATTTTCGGGCAAGCTCGATGACGCCGAGTTCGGAGGCTTCCGCCCAGCCTTCCACCGCCACCTTGCCGCCCTTGGCGTCGATGCCGACGGCGACCTTGCCGGGGAATGTCTTGCAGGCTTCGATCACCAGCGCCGGATCGCGCACCGCGACAGTGCCGAGGATGACGCGGGCGAGACCGCGCGACAGCCAGTTTTCGATATGATCGAGCGTGCGGATGCCGCCGCCGAGCTGCACGGGGTTTTTCGTTGACTTCAGGATCGCATCGACGGCAGCGCCATTGACGGTCTCACCTGCAAAGGCACCGTTGAGATCGACCACATGCAGCCATTCGAAACCCTGGTCCTCGAAGGCCTTGGCCTGGGCGCTGGGGTCGGGATTGTAGACGGTCGCCTGCTCCATGTCGCCGAGCTTCAGGCGCACGCACTGGCCGTCTTTGAGGTCGATGGCGGGAAAAAGGATCATGTCAGGGCTTCCAGCGCAGGAAATTCGAAATAAGGGCGAGGCCGAGCGTCTGGCTCTTTTCCGGATGGAACTGCGCGCCGGCCTTGTTGCCGCTGGCAACAAACGCCGTCACCGCGCCGCCATAGGCGGTCGTGGCGATCAGATCGCCCGGATTTTCGACGGCGAGATGATAGGAATGGACGAAATAGGCGTGCAGCCCGTCCTCGCCGGTCCTGATGCCGGCAAACAGAGGATGCGGCTTTCTGAGTTCCAGCGTATTCCAGCCGATCTGCGGTATTTTCAGTGTTGGATCGGAGGGCACCATCTCGACGACATCGCCCTTGATCCAGCCGAATCCTTGCGTGGTGGTCTTTTCCAGTCCGCACGACGACATCAGCTGCATGCCGACGCAAATGCCGAGGAAAGGACGGCCTGCCTTTTCCACCGCTTCACTCAGTGCTTGTTGCATGCCATCGACGGCATCGAGACCGCGGCGGCAGTCCGCATAGGCGCCGACGCCGGGCAGCACGATCCGGTCGGCACTTGCCACGCGATCGGCCTTGTCGGTGAGTTCGATTTCCGCGTTGATGCCGGCTTCACGGACCGCTCGCTCGAAGGCCTTCGTTGCCGAGCGCAGATTGCCGGATCCATAGTCGATGATCGCAATGCGCATCAGCGTTCTCCATAATTCTCAAACAGGCCGACAGCCGCGCGGCCATCGGCAGACTTGGCCGAAATAGGCAATACGGGCGGTTGCCAGACGGTTTCGGGAGCTTGGGCGGCGTCAGTTTCCGACTGATGGTCGTAGATCACTTCCGCCGTTGCCAGATCATCGGCCGTGATGATTGACTGCAATGTCCAGCCGCTGCCTTCCAGGCGACGGGAGACGAAGGCCGGACCTTCGAGCGCAACCAGCATGCGCAAAGCCAGTTCGATGAGGAGGCCAGCCAGCGCGGCGCTGGGTTCCCGCGTGAAATACGCCACGAGCCCCTGAATGATTGCGACCGCGATGCCGGCAATCCATTGCCGTTTCACCAGCAGCCAGATCGCCGGAAAGACAAAAGCGAGCCAGGAAAACTTGTCGGCGATGAACCGGGCATTGTCATCGTTCCGGCCGGTGCCGGGCGGGGTGAGAACCAGATAGGAGGCCATATCAGCCAACTTTCAATATGGGCCGGGTCAGACCAGCGTTCCCTTGGTCGAGGGGACGCGGCCTGCCTGGCGCGGATCGATCTCTGTTGCCGTGCGAAGCACGCGGGCAACGGCCTTGAAGCAGGTTTCGGAGATATGATGGTTGTTGGCGCCATAGATGTTCTGCACATGCAGCGTGATGCCGCCATGCTGGGCCAGCGCCTGGAAAAATTCGCGCACCAGTTCGGTGTCGAATGTGCCGATCTTCGGCGCCGAGAAGGCGACGTTCCACAGGAGAAACGGCCGGCCGGAGACATCGACGGCCGCACGCGTCATCGTCTCGTCCATCGCAAGATCGAGCGAGGCGTAGCGGGTGATGCCGCGCCGGTCGCCGAGCGCCTGGGAGATGGCCTGGCCGATGGCGATGCCGGTGTCTTCGACGGTGTGATGATCATCGACATGCCGGTCGCCTTCTGCAACGATATCCATGTCGATCAGGGAATGGCGGGAAAGCTGCTCCAGCATATGGTCGAAAAAGCCGACTCCGGTCGAAATCCGCGACGTTCCTGTGCCGTCGATATTGACGGACACGGTCACCGAGGTTTCGTTGGTCTTGCGCGAAACGCTGCCGGTGCGGCTTGACTGCTGGTCGGCCATCAGGTTCTCCCGAATGTAATAGAGCCGCTCCATATCAGGCGGCGCGCGAAATATCCAGAACTGCCGCCATGATTCTCGAAAGCGCGAAATAGCCCGGACTTTCCGACGACAGGGGCGCAAGATGCGAGCTATTTGCAATCGGCAAAAGCGCTCTTACATAGGTTTCAACAGGGCCGATGTTCGGTCCTTCGAAAGGGCCCGGCAGCCGGGCAAGGTGAGTTTTCATGACAACGATTATTACCGTCCGGAAGGGCGGACAGGTGGTGATGGCAGGCGACGGCCAGGTGAGCCTTGGCCAGACCGTGATGAAGGGCAATGCCCGCAAAGTCCGGCGCCTCGGCAAGGGCGACGTGATCGCCGGGTTCGCCGGTGCGACAGCCGATGCCTTCACGCTGCTGGAGCGGCTCGAATCCAAGCTTGAGCAGTATCCCGACCAGCTGATGCGTGCCGCCGTCGAGCTCGCCAAGGACTGGCGCACCAACAAATATTTGCGCAATCTCGAAGCGATGATGCTGGTCGCCGACAAGTCGATCACGCTGGCGATCACCGGCAATGGTGACGTGCTCGAACCGGAACATGGCACGATCGCCATCGGCTCGGGCGGCAACTATGCCTTCGCCGCCGCGCGGGCGCTGATGGACACGGACAAGACGGCCGAAGAGATCGCCCGCCGATCGATGGAAATCGCCGCGGATATCTGTGTCTATACCAATGGCAACATCGTCATCGAAAAGCTCGATGCCGCGTAATCGCGAAGCAGTTCAGCGTAACCGGCGTATTTTTGAAAGAAGACCATGACCACATTTTCACCCCGCGAAATCGTGTCGGAGCTCGACCGGTTCATTATCGGCCAGCATGACGCCAAGCGCGCCGTCGCGATTGCGCTGCGCAACCGCTGGCGCCGCCAGCAGCTCAATGACGAGCTGCGCGACGAAGTCATGCCGAAGAACATCCTGATGATCGGTCCGACTGGCGTCGGCAAGACGGAAATCTCCCGCCGCCTCGCCAAGCTGGCCGGTGCGCCCTTCATCAAGGTCGAGGCGACGAAGTTCACCGAAGTCGGCTATGTCGGCCGCGACGTCGAACAGATCATCCGTGATCTCGTCGAGGTCGGCATCGGTCTCGTACGCGAAAAGAAGCGCGCCGACGTCAAGGCCAAGGCGCACCTGAATGCCGAAGAGCGTGTACTCGATGCGCTGGTCGGCTCCACGTCATCGCCGGCCACCCGCGACAGTTTCCGCAAGAAGCTCAGGGCAAACGAGCTGGACGACAAGGAAATCGACATCGAGATCGCCGATACGGCGACACCCGGCGGCGGTTTCGAAATCCCCGGCATGCCGGGCGCCAATATCGGTGTCCTCAACCTGTCGGAAATGTTCGGCAAGGCCATGGGGCCGCGCACCAAGAAGGTGCGTTCGACCGTCAAGGATTCCTACGGAATCCTGATCAACGACGAATCCGATAAGCTGCTCGACAACGAGGAAATCCAGCGCGAGGCGGTGCGTTCGGCTGAAAACGACGGCATCGTTTTCCTTGACGAGATTGACAAGATCGCCGCCCGCGACGGCGGCATGGGCGCCGGTGTTTCGCGTGAAGGCGTGCAGCGTGACTTGCTTCCGCTGGTTGAAGGCACGACGGTCGCGACCAAATATGGTCCGGTGAAAACCGACCATATCCTGTTCATCGCCTCGGGTGCCTTTCACGTGTCGAAGCCTTCGGACCTGCTGCCGGAACTTCAGGGCCGCCTGCCGATCCGCGTCGAGCTGAAGGCGCTGACCAAGGAGGATTTCCGCCGCATCCTGACGGAAACCGAAGTCAGCCTGATCCGCCAGTACAAGGCGTTGCTCGAAACGGAAGGCGTCAGCCTCGATTTCACCGAGGACGCGCTCGATGCGCTCGCCGATGTTGCCGTCATGCTCAATTCGAGCGTCGAGAATATCGGCGCGCGGCGCCTGCAAACGGTGATGGAACGGGTTCTCGACGAAATCTCCTATGCGGCCCCGGATAAATCCGGCGAATCGCTGAAGATCGACGCGGAATACGTGAAAAAGCATGTCGGCGATCTCGCCGCCAATACGGACCTGTCGCGCTACATCCTGTAAAAGCGGGACTTTGCGATTGAAAAGCTGAAGAGGGCACCGGTCAGGCGACAGGTGCCCTGCTTGTTTGCATCCCGTGCACGCGATAAGCCTTTGTCCGTGCCGGGCATGATTCCGACACGATTTTGCCGCATGCGTCCCGGCGCGTTTAGCCCATAGGTTCACAGGAAACAGATCGTGCGTCCCATCGTCTCCATGCTTCTCCTGGCGGTAACACTGCTCGTCTCTGGTCCTGCCCTTGCGGACGGCGTTCGCGTCGTGCCTGAAGGAAACCGCTTTCAGGACCAGCCGGACGTCCCCGGAGCGTCCGTGCGCCGGACCAAGGCCGGCAAGACGTCCTTCGATGCGAAATATGAGAAGGTGCGCAATCTTCTGGCCACCGATGGCAAGCTGATGGGCAAGATCAAGTCGACGGCGCGGGCCTATGGCATCGATCCGATCCACATGATCGGCGCCATCGTCGGTGAGCATACCTACAATGTCGACGCCTATGACCGGCTGCAATCCTATTACGTCAAGGCGGCCGCCTATGCCGGCGACAGCTTCCGTTTCGCCTATGAGGGGGAGAGTGTCGCCAACTTCGTTGCGCGTCCGGAGTTCTCAAAGTGTGCGGGTAAGAAAAGCTCCTACGCACTCTGGAGCTGCCGCGAAGGCGTCTGGGACAGCCAATTTCGTGGCAATACGGTGGGTGGCACGTCCTATCCGAACAACCGCTTCAGTGCCGTCTTCTTCCAGCCGTTCTTTGCCGGTCAGACCTTTGGTCTTGGTCAGATCAATCCGCTGACGGCCCTGATGCTGACCGACATGGTGTCGCGCGTCTCCGGCTATGACCGGCTGGATGAAAACAACGCCTCCGGCGTCTATACGGCGATCATGGATCCGGACCAGTCGCTCGCCTATATGGCTGCCTCGATCCGCCATTCGATCGACGCCTACAAGTCGATCGCCGACATGGATATATCCGACAATCCGGGCATCACCGCGACCCTCTACAATGTCGGCAATCCGGACCAGCGCGCCGCAGCGCTTGCCGCGAAGAACAAGGGCGGCGAGGTGCAGTGGCCGGAGGAAAATTATTACGGTTGGCTGGTCAACGACAAGCTGGCGGAACTGAAGGCGCTGCTCTAGCTATTCCTCAAATAGCCACACCTTCGTGCGAAGGTTGCTGGTTGGAGCCGCCAATATGTGGTGGCGCGCGGAAAGTTCCATCCATGGATATGAGACCCGAACCCTTCGAGCCGCCCGCGCCGATCCCGCGCACGGGGCCGGCGTCGCGTTTCCAGGTCATCCGCACGGTGATGCGCAATCCGCTCGAGCTCTGGGGCGAGCCCTCCTATACACTGCCCTGGATCGACACCAAGTTCGTCAATCAGCGCACGTTGATCGTCAACGACCCGAACCTCATCCGCTACATCCTTGTCGAGAATGCCGCGAACTACGAGATGTCCAGGGTACGGCGCCTCATTCTCAGGCCGATCCTGCGCGACGGGTTGTTGACGGCGGAGGGCGAGGTCTGGAAGCGGTCCCGCAAGGCCATGGCGCCGGTGTTCACGCCGCGCCATGCGCGGGGCTTTGCGGCAAAGATGCTGTCGAAGACCGAGGAATATGCCACGAGATACGAGGAAGCGGCGGCAGTGGGAGCGGTGGTCAATATCGCCAACGACATGACCGAACTGACCTATGAAATTCTTTCGGAGACGCTGTTTTCTGGACAGATCGCCGCCGAGACCGAGGGGTTTACCAATAGCGTCGAACGGCTGCTGCACCGGATGGGCCGCGTCGATCCGATGGACATGATGCTGGCGCCCTCCTGGGTACCGCGGCTGACCCGCATCGGTGGAGCCAGGCTGATGGCGGAGTTCCAGGCGATCGTCGCAAAGACCATGGACGAGCGGCGGGCGCTGATACGCTCAAACCCGGAATCGGCGCCGCAGGACTTCCTGACGCTGCTCTTGCAGCTCGAGCGGCCGGAAGGCCTGTCGACCGACGAAATCGCCGACAACATCCTGACTTTCATCGGTGCCGGGCACGAAACGACGGCACGGGCACTTGCCTGGACGCTCTATTGCGTCGCCAATTCTCCGCACATCCGGGAGAACATGGAGGCGGAGATCGACACCGTGCTGTCAAGCGGGGCGGAGCCGGTGGACTGGCTCGATCTGATGCCGCATGTGCGCGCCTCCTTCGAGGAGGCCATGCGGCTCTATCCGCCGGCGCCCTCGATCAACCGCGCGGCGATCAAATCCGACTCATGGACGTCGCCGGAGGGCGAGCGTGTGGACATTCCCAAGGGCATTTCGGTTCTGGTCATGCCCTGGACGCTGCATCGCCATGCACTCTACTGGGAAAAACCGCGCGCCTTCATGCCGGAACGTTTCCTGCCGGAAAACCGCGACAAGCTGCATCGTTTCCAGTACCTGCCGTTCGGCGCAGGCCCACGCATCTGCATCGGCGCCACGTTCGCGCTGCAGGAAGCGGTGATCGCGCTTGGCGTGCTGATGAAGCGGTTCCGGTTCGACGTGACACCGGACACCAAGCCCTGGCCGGTGCAGCGGCTGACGACGCAGCCTAGGGGCGGGCTGCCGATGAGGGTGTCGGCTCGGTAAATGTCTTGCCCGGCGTTTGTGATTGAACGGCGCGGATCGGTGAATCGGAAGGCACCGGCTCCTGCAACTGCTTCTTCGGCTTCTTGATCGTCTTGATGGCGGCGCAGGTCGAATCGCCAACGCCCTCGCAGGGCTTGTAGACGATGATCTCGCTGCCTGCGCCATCGTCCCACACGGCTTGGATGGCCAGCGTTTTCGCCTCTCCGGCCGGCAGCGAGATGTAGATATACTCGTTGGTATTGTCTTCGGGCAGGTTGAACGGGATCTGCGGATTGCATTTGCCGAGCGGGAAGCGCTTGTCGAGTGCGTCGGAATTGACCGAGTAGCGGATTTCCGAGAGACGGCAATGCATGGTCTGCAAGGTGGTGAAATAGATCAGCTGCTTGTCGTCGTAATTGCGGAACTGGATCCAGCCGGTCACCTTGTTGGCATCGAGCATCGCCTTGTAGATAGCCACATCGGGCAGCACCGGCTTGTATTCCTCCTCGTCCTCCGTCTCCTGCGCAAAAGCCGGGACGGAAAGGGCGTGGCATCCCGCAATCGCGAGCGCCAGGAAGAGCATGCGTGAAAATCCGGTCATGCGGTGGTCCTCTTTGCCGGCGCTGTCGCTGCGCCCGAATAAGCATGTCGGCGAAGCGATGGCCTTTCCCTGAAAGATGTCATATCACCTCGTTCATATCCTTTGAAGCCGGGTTTCCGGTGCTGCCCGAATGGACTTTGCTGTGACCGACCATCTCCTCCTCGGTATCGACACCGGCGGAACCTATACCGACGCAGTTCTTTTCAGCGAGACGAAAGGGGTCGTCGCCAAAGCGAAAGCGCTCACCACCCGGCATGATCTTTCCGTCGGGATCGCCGGTGCCGTCGATGCGGTGCTGGAACAGGCAAAGGCCCCCGCATCCGCCATCAGCCTTGTTTCTCTCTCGACGACGCTTGCGACCAATGCTCTGGTTGAAGGCCAGGGTGGCCGAGCCGGCCTTGTCATGATCGGTTTCGGTCCGGAAGACCTGAAACGGGATGGGCTGCAGGAGGCGCTGGGTTCCGATCCGGTGATCTTTTTACCGGGCGGGCACAATGTGCATGGCGGCGAAGCGCTGCTTGACATGACGGCGCTCGACGAAGCCCTGCCGCAATTGTCGACGCAAGTCTCGTCCTTCGCCATTGCCGGTTACTTCGCCGTGCGGAATCCGGCTCATGAACAGCGGGTGCGCGATCGCATCCGCGAGGTCTCGCACCTGCCGGTCACCTGCAGCCACGAGCTGTCTTCCAAGCTGGGTGGGCCGCGGCGGGCGCTGACGACGCTTCTCAACGCCCGCCTCGTCTCGATGATCGACCGCCTGATCGGCGCCTGCGAGGGCTTCCTCCGGCAACGCGGCATCGATGTGCCGATGATGGTGGTGCGCGGCGACGGTGCGCTGATTTCTGCGGCTGAAGCCCGGTTGCGACCGATCGAAACCATTCTCTCCGGCCCGGCGGCAAGCCTTGTCGGTGCCCGGCACCTGACAGGCCTCGACAATGCCGTCGTCTCGGATATCGGCGGCACCACGACGGATGTGGCAGTCCTCGATCAGGGGCGCCCACGTCTGGATGGCGAAGGCGCCGTCGTCGGCGGTTTCCGCACCATGGTCGAGGCAGTCGCCATGCGCACCTTCGGGCTTGGCGGCGATTCGGAGGTGCGTATCAACGATCGCGGCCTGCAGGCGAAGATCGATCTCGGCCCGCGCCGGTTCCTGCCCCTGAGCCTTGCCGCCTTCCAGCATGAGGACGCGGTGATTTCCGTGCTCGAACGGCAATTGCGGACCGCGCATGTCGGGCGGCATGACGGCCGTTTCGCCGTCCGCACCGGGTTGCCGGACCATCTGGCAAGCGGTTTGCAGCCGCAGGAGCAGGCCCTTTACGAGCGGATCGGTGCGGTGCCGGTGGCGCTGGAACAGCTTTTGACCAGCACGTTGCAGAAGGCCACGCTGGACAGGCTGGTGGCGCGAGGCCTCGTGCATATCTGCGGCCTGACGCCATCGGATGCCATGCATGTGCTGGGAAGACAGGATCAGTGGAACGCAACGGCGGCGCGGCTGGGTGCGGAACTTGCCGCTCGGGTGAAGGACGGGTCGGGCAAGCCGATCGCCTCCTCCGCTGAAGCTCTGTCGGAAATGATCGTCGCCCGTCTGACACGCCAGTCCGCCGAAGTCATTCTCTCTTCCTGTTTGGCGGAGGACGGCGCTGCGATCGATCCGGCCGTCTCTCTGGCTGTCGATCGGGCCTTGAAGCGCGAGCCGGGAATCGTCGCTTTCTCGCTGTCTCTCGACCGGCCGCTGGTTGGCCTCGGTGCCTCCGCTCCGGTTTATTATCCGGCTATCGCAGCAATGCTGGGTGCAGAATCGTCCATTCCGGCTGAGGCGGGCGTCGCCAATGCGGTGGGCGCGGTCGTCGGTCAGGTACGCGCCTCCGTGACCGTCTTCGTAACGACGCCGGAAGAGGGCATCTTCATCGTCAATGGCGCCGGGCCAAGCAGCCGCTTCCTCGACGAAGGTCAGGCTTTCGCATCTGCGCGCGAGCGGGCGGAAACGGCGGCTTTGGCTTCGGCCCGAGCGAACGGTGCCGATGAGCCGGCGGTGATGATCCGCGAGGATATCGATGCGCCGGAAATCGAGGGCAGCCGCAAGCTGGTCGAAGCCCGGTTCACGGCCATTGCCAGCGGCCGTCCGCGCGTGGCCCACGGTTGATTTGTTCGTTTTTGGAAATAATTCTTCGCATTTTCGCTGGATTGACAGGGAATGAAACCGTGAGAGACTGCGGCCTCTCATATTAAAGCGTTAATTCATGGAGTTGGTTATGGGCCGGATTGAAAAGAATGGACTGAAAATCGATGCGGACCTGCATGCATTCCTCGTCAGCGAGGCATTGCCCGGCACCGGAATCGACGCCGACCATTTCTTCGCGGCTTTTTCTGAAATCGTCCACGACCTGTCGCCGAAAAACCGTGCGCTTCTCGCCAAGCGCGATGCTCTCCAGGAGAAGCTCGACGCCTGGTATCGGCAGAACGGTGCCCCGGTCGATATGGCTGCCTACGAGAGCTTTCTGACGGATATCGGCTATCTCCTGGCCGAAGGCCCGGATTTTTCCGTTTCCACCAGCAATGTCGATCCCGAGATTGCCACGATCGCCGGCCCGCAGCTCGTTGTCCCCGTCATGAACGCGCGCTATGCGCTCAACGCCGCCAATGCCCGCTGGGGCTCGCTCTATGATGCGCTCTATGGCACCGATGCGATCAGCGAAGATGGCGGCGCCGAAAAGGGCAGGGGCTACAACCCGGTTCGCGGCCAGAAGGTCATCGCCTGGGCGCGCGGCTTTCTCGACGCGAGCGCGCCGCTCGCCGCCGGACGCTGGAGCGATGTCGCCGGGTTTGCGATCGAGGGCGCAAGCCTTTCGATTTCGACGGCGGCAGGTGCTGCGAAACTCGCCGATCCCGGCCAGTTCGCCGGCTATCGCGGCGACGCCGCATCCCCGACCCATCTCGTCCTCAAGAAGAACAATCTGCATATCGAGATCGTCATCGATGATTCGACGCCTACCGGCAAGGATGACCCGGCACATATCTCCGACGTCATCCTCGAATCGGCGATCACCGCGATCATGGACTGCGAGGATTCGGTCGCGGCCGTCGACGCGGAAGACAAGATCGTCGTCTATCGCAACTGGCTTGGCCTGATGAAGGGCGATCTTCAGGAGGAGGTCACCAAGGGCGGCAAGACGTTTACGCGCAGGCTCAATCCGGATTTCGGCTTCACCGCGCCGGATGGCTCGGAAATATCGCTGAAGGGCCGCGCCCTGATGCTGATCCGCAACGTCGGCCACCTGATGACCAATCCGGCCATTCTCGATCGCGATGGCAACGAGGTTCCTGAAGGGATCATGGACGCCATGATCACGGGCCTGATCGCGCTTTACGACATCGGTTCGAACGGCCGGCGGATGAACTCGCGCGAAGGCTCGATGTATGTCGTCAAGCCGAAGATGCATGGTCCGGAAGAGGTCGCCTTCGCCTCGGAAATCTTCAGCCGCGTCGAGCAGGCGCTGGGCATAGCGCCGAACACGATGAAGATGGGCATCATGGACGAGGAGCGCCGCACGACGGTCAACCTCAAGGAATGCATCCGGGCGGCCAGGAAACGCGTCGTTTTCATCAACACCGGCTTCCTCGATCGCACCGGCGACGAGATGCACACCTCGATGGAAGCCGGCCCGATGATCCGCAAGGGCGATATGAAGCAGGCGGCCTGGATCGCGGCCTATGAGAACTGGAACGTCGATATCGGCCTTCAATGCGGCCTGTCCGGTCATGCGCAGATCGGCAAGGGCATGTGGGCGATGCCCGACCTGATGGCGGCGATGCTGGAGCAGAAGATCGCCCATCCGAAAGCCGGCGCCAACACCGCCTGGGTTCCCTCGCCGACGGCGGCAACGTTGCACGCAACGCACTATCACAAGGTCGATGTTGCCGAAGTTCAGGCCAGTTTGAAGAGCCGGGCACGGGCGAAGCTCAGCGATATCCTGTCGGTGCCGGTAGCATCGCGGCCGAACTGGACGCCGGAGGAAATTCAGCGCGAACTCGACAACAACGCGCAGGGCATTCTGGGTTATGTCGTTCGCTGGATCGACCAGGGCGTCGGCTGCTCCAAGGTGCCTGACATCAACAATGTCGGCCTGATGGAAGATCGTGCCACATTGCGGATTTCGGCCCAGCACATGGCCAACTGGCTGCATCATGGTGTCGTCACGCAGGCGCAGATCGTCGAGACGATGCAGCGCATGGCGGCGGTCGTCGATGGCCAGAACGCGGGTGATTCGGCCTACACGCCGATGGCCGGCAATTTCGACGGCTCCATCGCCTTCCAGGCGGCGCTCGAGCTGGTACTGAAGGGCCGCGAACAGCCGAACGGTTATACCGAACCGGTCCTGCATCGCCGCCGGCTGGAGCTGAAGGCAAGTCAGCAGGCATAAATGTCGTTGTCTAATTCTGCCTGCTGAAACTTCGCAGGATCAGGCAAGAATGGCGGCATAATGATCTAACGCTCGCCGCTCCCTGGCGGGCATTCTCCTGTTCATCAAGGCGCCTTCGCACGGCGCGGATTTTTGATGGGCGAGAGATGATCATGAGTGCAGACAACCATCCCTATATCGGCCACCCCTATATCGGCATGTGGGTCACCGCCGATGGCTATATCCGCCACGAATTATTGCCGGGCGGCCGTTACGATGAAGCGCGAGGCAAACGAAAGAGTGCCTATCAGGGACGCTACGTCATGACCGGCAACCATATCGACTATGTCGATGATACCGGCTTTACCGCGGGCGGTGATTTCATCGATGGCGTTCTCTACCATGCGGGCATGGTGCTTCGCCGCGAAGTATAACGATGGCTTGAATCAAGGGCTTGAATCAAAAATCCCCGGACGAGCCGGGGATTTGAAAACGTCTGCGATGAACGCCCGGGTCTCGTTACTGCTGAACGATGACGCGGGTGTTCTTGCCGGGACGGACCCGGGCGTAGAGATCGATGATGTCCTGGTTGATCATTCGAATGCAGCCGGACGAAGCGGCCGTACCGATCGAGGCCCATTCCGGCGATCCGTGGATGCGGAACAGCGTATCCTTGTTGTCATCGTTGAACAGGTACATGGCGCGGGCGCCAAGCGGATTGCGCAGGCCCGGGCCCATGCCGTCTTCGACATACTGGGCGACGTCCGGCTTGCGAACGGCCATTTCCTTCGGCGGATGCCAGGTCGGCCATTCCTGTTTCCAGGCGATGTAGGCGCGGCCTTCCCAGGCAAAGCCGGCCTTGCCGACGCCGATGCCGTAACGAACGGCCTTGCCGCGGGGCAGCACGAAATACAGGAAACGGTTCGGCGTGTTCACGATGATCGTGCCGGGTTTTTCATCCGTGGCATAATCGACGATCTGGCGATGGAAACGCTCGTTGACCTTGTTGATCGGGATCGCCGGCAGGGTGTAGCCGTGGTCCTCGACCGAACCGTAGTCACCCGAGAAAATCTGGTTTGTAGCGACTTTTTCGCCGATGGGGGAGATCGGCGCTGTGGAGCAACTGGCCAAAGCAAGGGTGGCCGCGAGGCTGCACAGCAGGAATGCATTGCGGAAGCGCATGGGAATCTCTTGAAATGAGCTAAGAATATCTGGGTCGTCTCGACCGTCAGCGATTATGGTTTATTTTCGATTCAGACCCCGAAAGCAAGGGAATGCGGCGCCGCATTTTTTTGTGGCAGTTCAAATTCGTGGTGGATTGTTTTTTTGCAACAAAACCGCCTCTGTGCCACAATTTATGCATGGCGATTCTTTCTATACACAAGGACAGTCCTCTGATCGACGGACGGCAGTCGCAGCGCGCGCTGATGGTGCGCCGTGGTGTGCAGCGATTCTTGTATGAAATGCGCCACGCCGTGTTGCCGGAACTGACGCTTGCGAGCGGCAGGCGGGCCGACCTGATATCCATTTCGCCGAAGGGGGAGATCTGGATCGTCGAAATCAAGACGTCGATCGAGGATTTCAAGGTGGACCGTAAGTGGCCGGATTACCGCATGCATTCGGACCGGCTGTTCTTCGCCACGCACAACGGCGTGCCGCTCGATATCTTTCCGGAGGAATGCGGGCTGCTTCTGTCGGATGGTTATGACGCGGAGATGATCCGCGATGCACCGGAACACCGGCTGTCTGCGCCGACACGCAAATCGGTCTCCCTGAATTTCGCACGGGTGGCGGCGCAACGGCTGATGCTGGCGGAATGGTCGGCGGACCGGGCCGGCGATACCAGCCCGAACATGCGCGAGATCGTTTCCGGTTCGCTGGACAGCGAAACCTGACGCAGCGCCTTATTTTGGCGCGCGTTTCGCCAGGATGCGCTGCAGCGTGCGGCGGTGCATGTTGAGCCGGCGGGCGGTTTCGGAAACATTGCGCTCGCACATTTCGTAGACGCGCTGGATATGCTCCCAGCGGACGCGATCGGCCGACATCGGATTTTCCGGCGGCTCGGCGCGTTCGCCGGCTCTCTGTACCAGCGCCGCGAAGATGTCGTCCGCGTCGGCGGGCTTGGCGAGGTAGTCGACAGCCCCGAGCTTGACCGCGTTGACGGCCGTCGCGATGTTGCCGTAGCCGGTCAGCATGATGATGCGGGTGTCGTCGCGCCGGGCGCGGATCGCTTCGATGACGTCGAGGCCGCTTCCATCGCCGAGCCGGAGATCGACGACCGCATGTTTCGGCGGGCGGGTCTTTGCCTTGGCGATGCCCTCGGCGACCGATTCGGCGATATCGACGGTAAAGCCGCGCGTTTCCATGGCACGGGCAAGGCGGCGCAGGAACGGCGCATCGTCATCGACGATCAGCAGGGAAGCGTCTGCTCCGATCAACGAGGCATCATCGGTAGCCGCGCCTGCCTGTTCGGTGGGTTTTTCCGTCATGTCGCAATCCTCGGTGCGGGTCACTTTTCCCCGCACTCTATGTAAGTCCGCTTATTCCCGGTTCAAAATGCCGTAAAGTCATTTTGACAGTTTTGTGTCCATCAGGATGCGCGGCCATTCGACGCTGACCCGCGCGCCCGGCCTTTCCGGGCCGCCGTTCTCGAATGTCAGCTTGGCGCCCGAACGTTCCAGCAGCGTCTTGGCGATAAACAGCCCCAGACCCAGTCCGCCGGCGCTGTCATCCTTCTGGCGCTTGGTAACATAGGGCTCGCCGATCCGGCTGAGAATATCCGGTGCATAACCGTCGCCATCGTCCTCGATCATGACCGAGACGATCTCGGGCGTGTGAGTGGCGGTGACCGTCACCTCGCTCTTGGCATAGTCCACTGCGTTTTCCAGCAGATTGCCAAGCCCATAGAGAATGCCGGCATTGCGGTTGCCGACAGGTTCGGTGGCGCGATCACCCTGTTCGATCAGATTGATCTGGATGCCGAACTCGCGGTGCGGCGCCATGACCTCCTCGATCAGCGACGACAATGGCAGGTGGCGCATATGCGCCTCGTTTTCCGAGGATAGCGTCGTCAGCCGTCTGAGGATATCCCGGCAGCGCTCGCTTTGGCTGCGCAAAAGGTGAACATCCTCGCCGAAACGGGGATCGTCGCCGAGCTCGCGCTCCATCTCCCTGGCGACGACGCTGATGGTGGCGAGCGGCGTTCCGAGCTCATGAGCAGCGGCGGCTGCCAGTCCGTCGAGCTGGGAAAGATGCTTCTCCCGCTGCAGCACGAGTTCCGTGGCCGTCAGCGCTTCAGACAATTCGCTCGCCTCCAGCGAAACACGGTAGGTATAGAAGGCAGCAAAGGCCGTCGTCGAGACGATGGCGAACCAGAAACCGGCTGTCAGAACCGGGGGCACCAGCAGCACCACACCCGGATACCAGGGAAGCGGGAAGGGTGTGAAGGCGAGCGCAGTAATCCCGATGATGGCAAGGACCGCCAGAGCGACGCTGTGCCATTTGGGTTGCGAGGCGGAAGAGATGATGACCGGCACGCAGACGAGCGGCGCAAAGGGGTTTGCAAGACCGCCAGTAATGAACAGCAGTGCGGTCAGTTGGGCGAGATCGATGCCGAGCAGCGCAAAGGCTGCCGGTGGCTGCAGCCGGTGCGTCGGCGGATAGCGGATCGTCAGGTACGCATTGACCCAGGCAAGAAAAGCGATCAGCGAACAGCAGGCGATCAGCGGCAGCGGGAACCGCAGCCAGAAGGCGATGATCATCACCGCGATCGATTGCCCGCCGACTGCCAGCCAGCGAAGGCGGACGATCGTCTGCAGGCGCAGGACACGGCTTGTGGTGGATTCTTCCCCGTCGAGTGCGACCGCCATCATCCTGTTTCCTGTCGTCAAGGCCATTGAGCTGTCATGTACCACGCGGTTTAGCCCGTGTCGTCGGCAGCGCGGTCGCCGGGTCTTCCGGCCAGGGATGCTTCGGATAACGGCCGCGCATGTCGGCGCGAACATCCTTCCAGGACCCAGCCCAGAAGCCGGGCAGGTCGCGCGTCGTCTGCATCGGCTTGTGGCCCGGTGAAATCAATTCCAGCAGCAACGGCAACCGCCCGCCGCCGATCGCCGGATGCGTCTTCAAGCCGAACAGTTCCTGGACGCGGATCGACAGCACCGGCTCGTCGCCGTCGTAACGGATCGGGTGGCGCTGGCCGGTCGGCGCCTCGAAATGGGTTGGCGCCAGGCGCGCGAGATCGCGGACGACATCGTGCGGCGCCAGCGACTGCAGGCCTTCGGAAAGGCTCCCCGAATTGATATCGTCAATGCCGCGCGTATCACGCTGGAAGGGTACGAACCAGTCGTCCAGCCATGCCAGCAGGCTGTCATCCGACATATCCGGCCAGGGTTCGCCGAGGGTGCGGTAGAGAAATCCGATCCGGTCGCGCAATTGCGCGGCCTCCTTCGAAAATGGAAGAACCGCAAGCCCAAGCTGGCGAACGCCGTCGGCCAGCGCACGGGCGGTGGGCTCGCCTTTCGGCCGGGGCAGCGGCGTCTCGTCGAAAATGATGGCGCCAAGCCGCGTCACCCGCCGTGCCCGGACCTGCCGGCTCGGCCGGTCGAAGAAGGTCTGGTCCTCCTGGACGATCGCCTGGGGCATGTGGGCCTCGACTTCGGCGCGGGAAATCTCGGCGGCGGCAAGAATGCGCTGCCCGCCGGCGCGGCCGGTTAGATCGGCAATGACCAGCATCGAGCTGCCTGCCAGCCGCTCGGTCTCCGGTAGTTCGGCGCCGCGCCCATTGGCCATGACGAACCGCCCGCGCCCACCCCGTTGCAGCGCGATCCGGTCGGGGAAGGCCTGCATCAGCAGAATACCCGGCTGAACTGGATCGCTTGCCGTGCTGCCAGCACTCAAACCTTTCGCCATCCGCCGGGCCAGCCCGCGGGAGGCGTCGGCGCGGTCGCCGCGCTCGGACTTAAAGCGGCGGAGCCGGTCTTCGAGATCGATACTGTTGCCGCCCAGACCCTGTTCGGTCAGAACCACGGCAAGAAGACAGGCTTCAGTGGTCTGGCCGTCCTCTGCGGCCGAAACGGCCATGGCGGCAAGACGCGGCGGCAGTGCCAGCTGGCGGATCTGTTTTCCGCGCGCCGTCAATGCGCCATTGGCATCGAGCGCGCCAAGCTGAGCAAGCAGCGCTTTCGCCTCCTGCCATGTCGCGACGGGCGGCGGGTCGAGAAAGGCAAGGCCGGAGGGATCGGTGACGCCCCAATGGGCGAGATCGAGCACCAGGCCCGACAGGTCGCTCGACAGGATCTGCGGCGGCGTAAAGGCCGGAAGGGCTGCCGTCTGTCCCTGATGCCAGAGACGGATGGCGATGCCCGGCTCGGTGCGCCCGGCGCGGCCCGCCCGCTGGTCGGCGGAGGCACGTGATACCCGCACGGTCTCCAGCCGGGTGATTCCGGTTGAAGCTTCGAAAGCCGGCAATCGCTGAAGCCCGCTGTCGATGACAATCCGCACGCCATCGATGGTGATGGACGTCTCGGCGATCGACGTCGCCAGCACGATCTTGCGTGTTCCCGCCGCGGCCGGCCGAATGGCGGCGTCCTGTTCCTTCTGGCTGAGATTGCCGAACAGCGGCGTGATGATGGTCTCCGGCCCAAACCGGTCTTCCAGCCGCTCGACTGTCCGGGTGATTTCCGCCTGTCCCGGCAGGAAAGCAAGGATGGAGCCGGTTTCCGCGCGATGCGTCTCGGCGATCGCGCGCGTCACGGCATCTTCGACGCGTTCGCTCGATGACCTTTCGCGATAGCGAATATCGATCGGGAAACTGCGCCCCTGGCTCTCGATGACGGGCGCCCCGCCGAGGAGTTGCGCAACTCGCTCGACATCCAGCGTCGCCGACATGACGATCAGCTTCAGGTCTTCGCGCAGCGCCTGCTGCACATCGAGCGCCAGCGCCAGGCCGAAATCCGCATCCAGCGACCGCTCGTGAAACTCGTCGAACAGCACAGCCGAAACACCGGGCAATTCCGGATCATCCAACACCATGCGTGCAAACACGCCTTCGGTCACCACTTCGATGCGGGTTTTTGCCGATATCCGGCTGTCGAGCCGCATGCGGTAGCCGACCGTTTCGCCGACGCTTTCGCCGAGCAGGCTTGCCATGCGCCCGGCAGCGGCGCGGGCAGCAAGCCGGCGCGGCTCCAGCAGGATGATCCGGCCGTCGCCACGCCAGGACTGATCCAGCAAAAAGAGCGGCACCAGCGTCGTCTTGCCGGCGCCGGGCGGCGCCGAAAGCACGACCGCCGGGGCCTGCACCAAAGCCTGACCAAGCTGCGGCAAAATCGCCCTGACGGGCAGGTCCGGCAGTGTGTCCGTCACGCTCATCGGCTGGTTTCCTCGCCGATCACAACGACATTGCCGCCGGCGGCGTCCGCGTCCGCATGATCATGCGTGACGAGAACAATCGGCAGGCCGGCGGATTTCGCCCGGGAGAAAATCAAGGCGCGGGTCTGTTGCCGCAAATCTGTGTCGAGTCTGGAGAAGGGCTCGTCGAGCAGCAGGAAGCGCGGTGCCGACAGCATCACCCGTTGCAGCGCCACCCGTGCCTTCTGCCCACCGGACAGCGTGGCCGGATCCCTGTCGAAGAAACCCTCCAGCTCCACGTCGATGAGAGCCTGCTCTGCCATGCGCCGCCGCTGGCCGCGCTTTGCGATGGATGGCGTCAATCCGAAAAGGAGATTGCCGCCGACAGAGAGATGGGGAAACAGCAGCGGGTCCTGGAAAAGCATGCCGCAGCGGCGGTGTTCCACGGCAATGCCGGTCAGGTCGAGACCGTCGATCGAAATGCGGCCGCTGGCCTTAAAGACCGGATCGAGAAAGCCGCCGAGATAGGCAAGCAGCGCCGACTTTCCGGAGCCGGACGGCCCCATGACCGTCAGGATGTCGCCGGGCCGGACGATCGTAGACAGGGACAGCAACGTTCTGCCGTGAAGGCTGATGGAAATTGCCTCCAGGTGCAGGCCGTCTGTCTTGCCGTCGGGTTTCATTCAAATCCTCATCGCGCGCCGGTCGCGGAATAGCAAGTGCGGCACCAGCGATGCAATGAGAAATCCGGCAAAGGGGACGAGCGTCTGCAGCAGCGCATAGACGCCGATCGCACGCCTGTCGCCGCCCGACGATAGCGCCACCGCTTCTGTCGTGATCGTCACGATCCGCCCGGCGCCGATCAAAAGCGTCGGCAGATACAGGCCGGCGGAGACTGCAAAGCCGACGGCAAAGGCGGTCAGGCACGCGCGCGTCAGCATCGGCAGGCGGACCAGAAGCAGGATCTGCGGTGGCGATTTGCCAAGCCCGGCCGCCACCGTTTCGTAGCGCCGGTCGAGTGCCTGCCATGGCTGTGAAAGAGACAGAACGGCATAGGGCAGCACGAAGATCAGGTGCACGAAGAGCAGCAGCGGGAACGAGGCGTCGAGGCCAAGCGTCAGCCCGAGAATTTGAAGACCGAACACGAAGCAGAGTTGCGGCACGACGAGCGGAAGAAAGAGCACGACGCGCAGGGCGTTGCCTGCGCGAAGGCTTCCCTGCCACATGAGGCCGATGGCAAGCGCCAATGCTATCGTCGCCGAGCCGCCTGCAAGGGCGATCGTCGTCACGATCGGTGTCACCGCCTGCGGCAAAGCCTGGGTCCAGGATTGCAGCGTCACAGTGTCGGGCAGCAGTGACGGAAACGGCCAGAGACCGGCGATCGACCAGATGAACAGGACCAGAAGCCCAAGAAAGACAACTGCTGCCGACAAGGCCATGGCGGCACAGGCGACCCTGCGGATCGACCGGTCGTTGGGCTGGCGAATGCCGGATCCGGAGATCCGCGTCAGAACAAAGGCGCCCGCCTTCTCCGCGACGAGCCAGAGTGCCGCGGCCATCAGCGTAAGTCCGAGTTGAAGCAGTGCACCTGCCGACGCGAGAAAACGCAGCCGCAGATCGCTATCGGCCATCCACCCGGCGATGCGCACCGGCAAAGGCGCCGGCAAATCAGGCCCGAGGATCATCGCCACGTCGACGACGGAGCCGGCATAGGCAAGCACGGCGAAGACCGGCAGGCGGATTTGCCGGTACAGAAGCGGCCAGCTGCCGATGAGGAACCCACGAATGCGCCCGTAGCCAAGGCTTGCCGAAAGCTGCCGCGTCTGCGCCAGCGGTATCTGCGGCAGGGCCGCCAGCGTCACGAGGAAGAGAAACGGCATTTCCTTGACGACAAGCCCCGCCATCATTGTCAGCCCAAGCGAGTCTTGCGGCACGAGCCAGTCAGGCGGGCTCGTATAGCCGGTCAGCCCCGTCGACAGCATCCGCATGAAAAGACCGGAGGGCGCGACAAGGAAGGCGAGCCCGAAGGCGGCGGCGGCATGCGGAACGGCCAGCAGCGGCGAGACCACATGCTGGATCCGCGAAAACATCCGTGTTCCCGCATATCCGGCCGTGAACAGCATGACCATGGCGACGGAAATGCCCGTCGTAACGAGCCCGGTTGCCAGGCTGACCAGTGACGAGCGCAGGAGGTGAGGCTGTGCCGCGAGCGCTGCAAAATGATCGAAGGTGAGGTGATCACCGCCAAGCGCCGGCAAATACCCGAAAGCCGGCCCGATCGTACCGGCAAGCCCCGCCAGAACCGGCAGGCTGACAAGGGCGAGCAGGAAGCCGGGCACGGTGAAACGGCGCATCACGTTTGCGCGCCTGTCCTGCGGTCGGTTCTCCTCAGTTTGCCGCCCCATAGCGCTTGATCCATTCCGTTTCGATGCGTGTCATCCAGTCGGGATGCGGCTCGGCCAGTGCGGGGCCGAGCTTCTCCGGTGGCAGCGTCGCCACGCCGAGATCGAGTGCTGCGAACGCGGCCCGGTCTTTCTCCGGCAGCTTGCCGACCGCCAGCACGGTCGGATCGCCCCAGATCTTCGGATCCTGCTTGCGCACCTGCGCTTCCGGCGACAGCAGGAAATTGGCTAGCACCAGGGCGCCCGCCTTGGCATTGGCATTGTAGGGAATGCCGACGAAATGCGTATTGCCCAGCGTTCCCTTCGAAAACACGAAGGACCGAACGCTGTCCGGCAGTTCGCCGGCGGCGATCCCGGCCGATGCTTCCGCCGGGTTGAAGGCAAAGATGATGTCGAGTTCGCCGTCCGCCAGTTTCTGCTTCATATCCGGATAGTTTTGCGGGAAAGCCTTGCCCTTGCGCCAGAGCAGCGGATGCAGCTGGTCGAGATAGGCAAACAGTGGCGCCGCGTCCTCATCGAAGGTCGCATCATCGACCGGTTTTTGCAGTTTCTCCTCGTCGACGATCAGTTCTGTCAGGACCTGTTTGAGAAACGACGAGCCGATGAAATCCGGTGGCTGCGGATAGGAAAACCGCCCGGGATGAGCTTTGGCAAAGGAGAGCAGGTCCTTGGCCGAATCCGGCAGGTCCTTTTTTGCCGTGCGGGCCTCATCATAGAAGAACACCAGTCTGGCCGCTCCCCAAGGGCTTTCCAGCCCTTCGGTCGGAAGGGTGAAATCCGTTGTCACCGTCGGCTGGTTCTCGATATCGACGAGACCCCAGCTGGGCAGCTTCGTCGCCCAGTCCGGGTAAAGCAGGAGGCCCTGCCGTTTCATCGCGGCAAAATTCTCGCCGTTGATCCAGATGAGATCGACCGAGCCGTGCGCGTCGCGGCCGGCGGATTTTTCGGCAAGCACCGTCGAGACTGCCTTGGCCGTATCGTCCAGCTTGACCTGCACGACCGTGACGCCGTAGCGCGCCTTCACCGCGTCGCCCGCCCATTGGATATAGGCGTTGATGTTTGCCGATCCGCCCCAGGCATTGAAGTACACGGTCTCGCCGCGTGCTTCCCTGAGCACCTCGTCCCAGTTTGCCGCATCCGTCGCGCGTGCCGGACCGATCGTCGACAGCGCAAACGGAAAGAGCAGCGCCATCTTTGTAAACATCCGCCGTGTCGACAGGATCATGCCCGATTACCCCCGTTCACACTCGAAATTCGCGGCCCCAACCTAAGCCAAGGCCGCAATCCGTCAACGCCGGCCGGCATCAACCGCCATCACGATCCGGTGACGGTCGTCAGCCTTGGCGCGAGCGCTCGAAGGCGAGAATGGCGCCGGCCAGATCCTCGAGCGCCGCGCCGACGGATTTGAACAGGGTGATTTCGTCCGGGCGCGTGCGCCCCGGATGGCGGCCTCCGGTCAGTTCCGCGAGGTCTGCCCTGACCGAGCCCACGGCAATGATGCCGGCGCGCAGCGGCTGAACCAGATCGCCGCCTTCGGTCAGCGCGCCGTCGCGGGTATCGACGAACACCGTGGCACGCTCGACGGCGCGGTCGTCGGATTCGCGCATGCTTGGCTTGAAGGCGCCGACCAGGTCGAGATGCGCGCCGTCCTTCAGCCAGTCGCCGCGGATCAGCGGTTCGGATGACAGGGTCGCACAGGAAATGATGTCCGCCTCGCGGGCCGCCGCTTCGATATCGGTCGCAACGGAAACGGTGACGCCCGGAAGATTGATTTGTGACGCGGTTGCCTCCGCCTTGCGGGCATCACGGGCCCAGATCGTAACCTCGGAAATCGGTCGAACCGACGCATGCGCCTCGATCAGGTTCTGAGACAGCCGGCCGGCGCCGACCATCAGCATGCGGCGCGCGTCTTTTGCCACAAGATAGTCGGCTGCGAGCGCCGAAGCGGCTGCCGTACGGCGTGCAGTGAGTTCCGCTCCATCGACAATGGCCAGCAGCTGGCCGGTCTTGCCGGAAGAGAGCAGATAGCTGCCATGGATCGCCGGCAGGTCGCGGCTGGAATTGCCCGGAAAGACCGAGACCATCTTGACGCCGATATAGCTGCCCGGCTGCCAGGCCGGCATCAGAAGCAGGGTCGCAGCCGCCTCGCCGGGAACGGCGACATCATGGTGATGCCGCACCGGCATCTCGCAACCATCGCGGAACATTGTTCTGAGCGCCTTGATCAAATCGCCCCAGGGCAAGGCCGCGCGCGTTTCGGCTTCATTCAGAACCAGCATGTCGATCTCCGTGATAAAAAGTCCGGAGACATTAGCAGGAGTTTTGCGGGCGGCAAAAGCATGGGACGTTGTGACGTGATGCGGCCGGCGCATAACCGCAAATTCATGCGCAATTGCGTTTTGACGAAGGGTTTTGATTTTTTTTGACCATTTGGACAACAACTCGCCTTGTGGATTTTGTGAATGTTCGTCGGATTCGGGTTGTTTTGTGGTGTGTATCGAAAATAGTGAGGAATAACAGGCACTTATCAGAAACTTCATTTTTTTGAAAACTCTGTGTTGACTTCGAAAGTGGGTGGGGACTATAAACCGCTCACCAACGAGGGCGGCGGCGCTGCTGGCG
>Ga0307515_10001474_pt1 | contig 52903 bp, 57 predicted proteins | sample 17_EM_MG_FD_194513 | JGI IMG/M metagenome (GOLD analysis project Ga0307515, IMG submission 194513) | Populus trichocarpa ectomycorrhiza microbial communities from riparian zone in the Pacific Northwest, United States - 17_EM | ecosystem: Host-associated > Plants > Roots > Unclassified | place...
AATGAACCCATTCCTACGTATGGTCACAGTTGGCCTTCACCGCCAGAGTGTTCGTTTAAAATTGGAGACCGACAGAGCGAGAAGAAACGGTGAAACAGCGATCGGAGGGCGATATGCAACGCGACGCGTGGTATTAAGGCCGCGCGCAGAGTAATCCGCCACCGGGGTGTCTCTGACGGCTCAGATGGAGCACGTCCACTCTGACGGAGCCATTCCGCCCGGACGGAAATATTTTTTGCTGATGTCACCACTTCAATAACCCAACATGCAAAGCCAAAAATCATTGACATTCCGTTGACACTCATTTTCAGACTGGGGCTGTTGCTGTGTTGCTTTCTCTTTTGCCTATAAAGGCTGCGAATACATTCATTATATATAACCACTACCAAATCACTTTTTAATTACCTGACTTACAAGACCAAAAATTGTTGATGCTCCATTGACGCACATTTTGATGATGTCGTAATGAAGATATCTTGCACTGTTTTGCCTGGAAAGGCAGCCAGTCCTTCGTATATGAATAATTGCCACAAATTGCCACAAATTGCCACAAATTGCCACATGGATAATTAAAGATGCCAAGCCAAAAATTGCTGACACTCTGTTGATGCTCATTTTTAGAATGGGGCAGTGACCGTGTCACTTTCTCTTTTGCCTATACTGGCTGCCAATACGTCAGTTATGCATAACAGCAACCAAGTCACATTTCAATTACTTTACTTACAAGACCAACAATCTTTGACACTCCATTGACGCTCATTTTAATGTATTGTCATGTCAAAATCTGCTGCTATCAATAAATGTATGCATAATTTTTGAACTCATTGGTTGCTTGTCTGTTTGATTTAGACTCGTCCCTTTGGCAAAGCTGAGCGCAGTAATATTCTTGCACAGGTCGCTCTCATTCTATGCAAATGAATATATCCTGGTGACGTACTCATTTCTCCCAGTATGGATTGGCTGATCAACGAATGTTCACATGCGACTGCGAACGATTCTCCCATAATATTTCTCTAAATGAAATTCTCGGTCAAGCAACATATAGAACCTGGTAAAAACATATTGACCCATTCTGTCCTACTTTTTTTTGTTTCCCTTATTCCTTCTTGTTTCCGTTGCATTGACCGTCATAAACCCCTTTTCAACATCTTTCTTTAGACTGTGTGTTGGCTGGATCAATGCAGGAACATTTGGTGTGGCACTCACATCCTGCTGCTGGCAGCATTGTGGAGCATTGATGCCATTGTCTAGCTCTACTCCAGATTCATTGTCTGACTCCCAGTCATCCTAGCTCAGATTTGGATTATCCAATTAACAATTCCAGTTAAGCTGATTTTTGGTGTCAGAAATGATTTCAGATGCACTATCCTCATCACTTTCAACTGGATGACAGTCAATTCTCTTCATTTGGCAGACATTTAATACTTGAGTTTGTCCTCCACGGAGGTTGTTTGCAGAAATAGCTGGTGGCAAATGTGATCTTTCTGAAAGTTTAAATGCAGCTGCACCGTCCTGTTGAAGGTGTGATCAGAATACGTTGATAATCCCTTTAGTATCTGAGATGTATTCTACGGCCATCATTCGCGTGTTTTGAGCAAGAGATTCCTTCAGTGTGGAATGAATGTTTGGCTGCCCTGCCACCTCTCCAAAAGGTCGTGGTGGTTGGCCTTTCTGTGCAATTGTCTGTCCTCCGCATCTCTCTTCATGTCCAAGTCATTTTCCGATTGAGTCGTAACCTATGCTGAGTCATTGCCAGCCAATATCTTGTTATTGGGTCAAGCAAACTTCCTTGTAATGACATTTTTGTGAAGGGGCACACATGTGGTTTTTGACTGCCTCCAGCTGATAACGTCTGGCCAAAGGGCATAACTGGCCTCCACCGTGACACCATGTGGTATGTGAGAGATTATATCTCGTGCCACATTAGCGAGACCGGCATACTTTCAGTGCGTTTCCTCTTGTTGGTGCTACCAGTGAGTGATATCCAGTATCCAAAGTATACAGATATTCTCCATGGGGTCAGAGTGATAATTATTAAGATTTGAATCAATTTGCCTCCAATTCTTTGGTGATTCAGGTGGTGAATTCGAATAGAGCGTTGTGGCTGTCAATGAACGTGCTGCGTGATCGCTGCATCCAGGTGTCATTTTAGCCACTTATTTATACGGCAAGGATTCTTCATCATCGCTGAACAAATCAGATGGATTGAAAGATGATTGATCTGATCCACAAGCCATTGTGGAGGGGAAGAGATCGGTGCATGGTATTTCTTCGGGGTTCATTACGGACAATTGTCTAAGTTTGGCATGGTATTAATTCTCCACATACTTCAGAAACGCCTCTTGGTATTGGGTGGTATAGGAAGTCACGTTCTCAGGATTTATATGCATGGCCTTGTCCGACTTCCTAAACGATAGCAACTTCGGGAAAGGATCAAGGATGTGTGCCAAATTGAAATGCACACCTGTCGTTGGAGTAACTTCAGTATAATATTTGGAAAGCTTCTGTTGTGCATAATTCACAGTGAAGTATAAGTCTTCCTTCCATTGAGTCTTCTTCTTCACTAAAGCCCGCATAATGCCATCCATATGATCAAACATGTCATTGTAGTCAGTGATCACATGATGCAGAGTAACCATATGCCTTTTCCACATCCACAGGGTCCACTATCGGAATGGCCTTGAAACTTCCATAACATACTTGACGATGGTACTTTCATCCTGGGTTGTGAAGAGTTGCCAGTAATCACTGCATTTCGGATTCTTAAGCCACTCGTGGGTGAATTCTTGTGATTGGTAGGCATGCACAAGCAACTCCAGTGTCAAATTCCACTGTGTGTTCACATCCATAATAGGTAGTACTGTGATTTGTACTTTGGCTATTTGAAAGTCAATGAGCTTGTTTTGATGACCTGGTGTTGGCATACTCAATACAGCAAGCATTCACTGCTATTGGAAGATTAGTCTGAGGACTTTCAAAATTTCTTGAAATACGTACTTTCTCAATTATCTTTGCTAAACCTGATGTCATGGCTGACACCTTGTTGATTCTAGCATCACCCGGATTTCGAAGTCTTTGACTCATCACAGTGTCTCTGCTTCTGACCTCTCCAAATTGTCGATGGTGGTCATGGGCTACCCAAGACTCAGTGCGGCCTTTTACACCGAGACTGCTCCTGATGGCACCCAAATCAAGCATAATGATATGTGCCTTGCAAGGTATGTGGTTCCGCAATGTAGGCCACTCGATTCCAGAGGCCTCAAAGGTTGAATGTAGTTCCCGAGATATTGAGTAGTTTGAGAATTGGTTATCTGCCATAGTTTGAGGTAAACACACGTTGGTCAGCTCAATACAATCAAGAACTTCCATCATATGTATGGCTAGCCTTGCTCCATTATGTTGACCCTTGACCTATGATCCTTAATTAGCTTTCGAAATAGGGAAAGAACAGGCTATCAACCTCATCAAAAGTGAGTTGTACTTCACACAATCCCCATTTCCGATACATAAAGTAAACATTGACCAATGTTATAGATGATTTGTTCATTGATGTCCACCTGTCTTAAGCTAAGCTAACTTGATTCCATGCCGGCAATCGCTTCTTGATTGCATTCACTGCCAGTGCGTATTCCCTCCAGCAAATATTACTAAGGGTGCTGGCCGACAGAAGCACCAGCTCACTGAGTAGTGCGTTATAAGACCATTGTCGCTCGAGGTTTAATACAGCATTTGAAGGATTATGAGCTGAAACAAACCCTAACATGAGGTGGTAATTCCAGGTGTCTTTGTTAAATTCACTGATTACAAAGTCCTTAGCTGCCAGAGTGGAGTGTTTTGTCTGTCGATTCAGTTAATCGAGATAAGTTCTAAATGTTGAATATGAATTTCCTTTGGCAATGTACTATTGTACTTCCTCCACTTGTTTGTCTCTTCAGTATAGCCCTAGCAGTTTCATTGACCATTGAACTAGTCAATTCAGTAACTTCCAACTCAGTTAATTCATTTAACTTTGTGATGTGTGCTTTTCTCAAGAAGTGTTTCCCCATTGAGCTGGTCCCAGTTTCTGATGCATGGCGAAGAACTTGATGGCAAACGATACATATGATGCTGGGGCTGCTGGTCTCCTCACTTCCACAGCGCAAATAGAAATGTCATGATGGAGTATGTCTGCACATATTGGAAGCAATAGAACACTTCGAGCCGACATTCATTGAAGTCAACCAAGCATCGAATAGAATGTGTATAGTCAAGTCACTCAAATCACGAATAAAGAGAAGTTCATTTTTGGAAGATATCTGAACCGCTAGCAAGGGGGTATTTAATGATTCTGAATCTGCCATCACAGTAGGAATTTGAACGCTGTGTAACTCGACATGACAGACTGTCAAAAGTTTTGTTATCATTAAGTGGAATGCTTGTTCTGGAATATTGACTCTTGAGCGATGTGCAAGAAAAAAGTACCATCTGTGAGACATTGGATGCATAGTTGTGAAGTTGTACACAAGAACATATTGAAAAGACTGACCATTAACAACTCAATTTAGAAATTACAAGATGCAGTTTGTTGCTGTGTAGCTTACTCAGCCCCCACAAAAACTGTTGACACTCCATTTGAGCTCATTTGTAGGAGGCAGTAGTGATCTCGTCACTTGTAGTTTTGCCCATAATGGCGGCCAGTTCTATGGTTACGGGTTAATCCAGTTGCACAGAACATTGATTATCTAAGATGTAAGACCCGAAATCGGTGACTCTCCATTGACGCCAGTGTTAGCAACGGTTCCGGAATGTCACTTGGGGTCCGGGTCCGGGTCCAAACCGAAGCGTTGCCAAATTGGCGGTTGGGGTCGTCAACAAACCCTAACGGCCCACTTAGGTACGGTTCCATGGTGAACTCCCAACCTGTCTGAATTGGACGGGTTGTCAGCAGGTCGCCCAGCGGGTCCATCTATAGATTCATATACGGCTCTTGTATTTGCAGTGTGTAAATAGTATCTTATCAAAATCGCGTTTTCAGCAACCATTAATGTGCTTTTGCTTGTTGAGCAGTTTGCAATATCGATTGATTTGGTATCTGTGTTTCACCTTCAATATATGGTATTTTTGCCTAGCAAGGTGGTCAATAACATAGTTATGCACACAAAAATGCACCCGATGCCTTGATTTCAAAATATGCAAGTCCTAAAACTGTTGACGCTCCGTTGACACTCATTTTCAGGATGCCGCAGGGAGCATGTCGCTGTTGTTTTTGCTAGAACAGGCTGCCAATATCTCATAAATGGATGTCTGCAACCAATCGGAACATAACTTACTCAAGATACAAAGCTAAAAATCTTTGACGCTCCGTTGCCGCTCATACTAAGAATGGCGGTGACCGTGTTGCTATCTCTTTTGCCAATAAAAGCTGCCAATATGTCTCTTATGCGTAACAATGACCAAGTCACTGGTGAATTACCGTACTTACAAGACCACAAATCGTTGACGCTCTGTTGACGCTCATGCTAAGAATGGGGCGGTGACCGTGTTGCTATGTCTTTTGCCAATAAGAGCTGCCAATACGTCCGTTATGCATAACAACAACCAACTCACTGGTGAATTACCGTGCTTACAAGACCACAAATCGTTGACGCTCTGTTGTAGCTCATGCTAAGAATGGGGCGGTGACCGTGTTGCTATCTCTTTTGCCAATAAAAGCTGCCAATACGTCTGGTATGCATAACAACTAGCAAGTCACTGGTGAATCATGGTACATACAAGACCAGAAATCGTTGACTCTCCGTTGACACTCATTTTAATGCATTGTCCATTCAACATCTGCTGCCGTCGATAATTGTTTTAATCCTGATTTGACTTTACCAGTTGTCTTTCTGCCTGATTGAAACTCGGCCCTGGGGCAAAGACGAGCAGCGTAACTATCTTGCACTGTTCACTATCACACAACTAAAAATGATGTATCATGCCAAAAGATTCATTGCACCTGCTATACATCTATTTATAAACCGATATTCACAAGCTACTTACCATTCGCCCATAATATAGCTGTAAATGAAACTTTCAGTCAAGGTACATAAAGCTGGTGAACCATTGACGCATTCTGTCCTACTTTTGCTTCCCTGCTTTATCACTCCGCGTTTCAACTGCATTGACTGTCACTAACACCTTTTCAGCCTGTACCTTTGACTTCCGTGTCGGCCGAACCAATCCAGGCACATTTGGCGCAGCGCTCACATCCTGCTGCTCTGGGCATTCCGGTTACTCGATACAATTGTTGTGCTCTATATCGGATTCATCGTCCGCAGTGCTATCCTCTTCGCTGTCATTTGGATTATCCAAGTCGCCATTCCAGTTTAGCCAATCATCGGTGTCCAGAATGCTTTCAGGTGCGCTATCCTCGTCGCTTTCGACTGTGTGATGGTCGATTCTCCGGATCCTGCGGACATTTAAGATTTGAGTTCGTCCTCCAGGCAGGTCCTTTGCAGACAAAGCTGGTGGCAAAGGTGATCTTTCTGGCAATTTAAATTCAGCCGCACCATCATGTTGAAAGAGTGACCAGGATGCTGTGACGATCTCTTCCGTGTCCAAAATGTATCCAACGGTGGTCATCCGCTTGTTTTGAGCGCGAGATTCCTTCTGGGTAGCACATAGGTTTTGTCTGCCCTGCCACATCTCCAAAAAGTCGTGAACCTTGGCCATTCTGTGCAATTTCTTTTCCTCCGCCTCTTTCTTGATTTCCGAGACGTTTTCTGTGTTCGGGGTATCCAATTCTGGGTCAGTGCCTGCCAAAATCCCGTTATTGGCTCAAGCAAACTGCCTTACAACCACTTTTTTGCGAGAGGTCTCACCTGTGGTTTTTGACTGCCTCGAGCCGATAACATCTCGGCCATGGGAAAAACTGGCCTTCACTCCAACACCATGCGGTATGATAGAGAATATGTCGCGCGCCACATTGGAGTGATCAGCGAACTTTGAGTGCATTTCCTCCTGTTGTCGCCACCAATCAGTTATGTCAGGTATCCAAAATGTACTGCTAATCTCCGTTTGGTCGGGGTGGTAATCATTGAGATTTGGATTATTTTGCCCCCAGTGCTTTGGTGAGTCATGAGGCAAATTCAAACAGAGCCTGGCGGCGGTCAATATGGGGGCTGCGCGATCGCTTCGTCCGGGTGACATCTCAGCCACATTGTTAGGCGTTAAGTATTCGTCATCATCGCTCGACAAATCATATGGATCAAAGGATGATTGATAGGACCCTGAATGTGTTGCAGAGGGGCTGAGATTGCTGCTCCATACGGTTTCGAATTTATTGACCGGCACACGTCAAAGGTTAGCACAGTATTCATTCTCCACATACTTCAGAAAGGCCTCTTGGTATTGTGCAGTGTAGGATGTCTCGTCCTGAGGAGTAGTATCCATTCCCTTGTCCCACTTTCTAAATGATCGCAACTTCCAGAAAGTATCGAGGATGTGTGCGGAAATGCGAAGCATGCCAGTCATTGGAGTCACTTAAGCGTAGTATTTGGAAAGCTTCTGTCAAGCTAACTTCACAGTGAGGAAGAAGTCTTCCGTCCATGGAGTCTTCTTCTTGGCCAAAGCTCGCATCACACCATCCATGTGATCGAACATGTCATTGTACACTGTGATAACATGATGCAATGTGACTGTATGCCTCTTCGACATCCAAAGGGTCCAAAATTGAAATGGCCTCAATACTTCCATGACATACTTGACAATCGTCTATTCGTCCTGAGTTGTCAATAGTGGCCGGTATTCACTGTATTTTGGGTTTTGAAGCCTCTCATGTGTGAATTCCCGTAAACGGTAGGCGCGCTCAAGCAACTCCAGTGTACAGTTCGAATGTGTCTTCACATCCATAATCGGAAGAACTGCAATGCGGACTTTGGCTCTTTGACAGTCAATAAACTCGTTTTGGCAACTAGGTGTTAGCGTAATCAATACAGCAAGCATTCTCTGTTATATGAAGGTCAGCTTCAGAACTTCCAAAATATCATGAAATACGTACTTTCTCAATTATCTTTGCTATACCTGGTCTCATGGCCGACACCTTGTTGATTCTAGCATTGCCCTCTTTTCGAAGTCTTTGACTGTTCCCAATGTCTATGCTTTCATTGTCCCCAAATTGCTGATCACGCTCATGGGCTTCCCAAGACTTGGTGTGGCCTTTTACACCCAGACTGCTCATGAATGCACCTAAAGCCAGGTGTATGACGTGCGCCATGCACGGTATGTGGTTCCTCAATGCAGGCCACTCGATTCCGGAGGCCTCAAGTGTTGATTGCAGCTCGCGTGTCATTGAGTAGTTTGACGAAACATTATCTGTTGTAATACCAAGCAAACGGCTGTTGGTAAGCTCAAATCGAGCAAGCACGTCCTTCAAATGTCTGGTTAGCCTTGCTCCAGTATGTTGGCCCTTGACCTATCATCCTTAATTAGCTTTCGAAACAGGAACAGAACAGGCGATCAACCTCATCGACAGTGAGTTGAACTTCATGCAATGCCCAATTTTGATCCATATAGTAACCAATGACCGACGTTATCACTAGTTTGTTCGTTGATGTCCATCTGTCCAAAGCTAAACTAACTTCATTTCGTTTTGGCAATTGCTTCTTAATTGTATCCACAGTCAGCGCATATTTCCTCCGGCAAATGTTACTAAGGGTCATAGCAGACGGTAGGAATAGGTCATTGCGTAATGCCTTATATCACCGTCGCAACTCAAGATTTGATATAGCGTTCCATGGAATATGTGCTGAAATATATCCTAACATGAGGTAGCGATTCCACGTGTCTTGGTGATATTAGGAAGATTCCAAGTCCTTAGCCGCCATTTTGGAACGTTTTGTCTGTCATTTCGGTCAATATGGATTAAACTGGATATCAAATATCATTTTCCTCTGCAAACTTACTACTGTGATTCCTCAACTTCCTTGCCTCTTCAGGATGGCCAAAGCTGTTTCATCCAGCGTTGAACTAGTCAATTCAGTGACCTCTGACTCTGTTAATTTGTTTAACTTTGCGATGTGAGCTTTTGCCAGCAAGTGTTTCCCCATTGAGCTGGTCCCATGTTCTGATGGATGTCGAAGAACTTGATGACAAACGATACATATGATGCCAGGGCTGCCAGTCTCCTCAATTGCACAATGCCAATAGAATCGCCGCGAAGGCACATTTCTAGAATTATTCCAAGCAATAGGCCACTTCGAGCCTACATTCATTGAAGCCCACCAAGCGTCAAAAATGATTTGCAAAGTAAGGTCACTCAAGTCGCAAACGAAAACACGTTCATTTTTGGAAGAGATCATAACCTCGAGCAATGTGGCGTTCAATGATTGTGTATCCGCCATGGCGGTGGAAATTAGGAAGCTGGGTAATCCGAGTCGAGAGACTGCCGAAAATAACGATACAGTAATGCAGACAGCTGGTCCTTGAATATTGACTCTACAACTACAAGGAAAATAATCAGATCAGTGACACATTGCATGCATATTTGTGATGTTGAATACGAGGACAGGTTGCAACGACTGACCGCGTAAACCTCCATTCAAGAACACCGTATTGCAATTTATTGCTGTGTAGTGTTCAGAGCTTTGACGCACCGTGGGCGCTCAATTGTAGGAGGCAGACGCGATATTGACACTTGCATTTTTGCCAATATAGGCTGCCAATAGGTTCATGGCGATTTATCTGCATTCCATTCTGGTTATATTATCCAAGATGCCAGTGCAAAAGTCGTTGATGCTCCATTGACGTTCATCTCAGAACATGGTTACGATCTTGTTGGAAGCATATTTCCGTAGAAAGGCGGCCGGTAGTACGATTATAGATCATGGTAGTTCCATAGCCCCATGATTTTCCAAGATGGAAGGCCTCAAATCGTTGACGCTTCGTTGACGCTCATTTTTACAGCATAGTGACGATGTTGTCAAAAGTAGTTTTGCCTAGAAAGACGGCCAATAGTTCGATTATGTGTTGATGTCGCCGCACTGCCCTCGGATTGTCCGAGATGCATGGCCAAAAGTCGTTGAGGCTCCGTTGAAGCTCATTTTTAGGACATAGTAGCGATGTCGTCGCAATTGTTTTTGCCTAGAAAGACAGCTGATAATCTGATTATGGCTTAATGTCGCCGCACAGCCCTAGAATGTTCCATGATACAAGGCCAAAAGTCATTGATGCTCCATTGACACTCATTTTTAGGACATAGTAGCGATGCTGTTGGAAGAGGTTTCGCCTACAACGGCCGCTGATAGCGCGATTATGGGGTAATGTTGCCGCCCAGCCCATGCATTTTCCAACCTGCAAGGTCAAAAGTTGTTGATGCTCTGTTGACGCATATTTTTAGGACATAGTAGCAATGTTGCCACCACCATTGTTCCATAGAAAGGCGGCCGATAGTTTGATTATGACTTACCGTATCCGCACAGCCTACTGGATGTTTCATAACGCAATGCCAAAGATCTTTGACGCTCCGTTGACGGTTATTTTTAGGATGTGGCCACAAGCGAGGCATTTGCTTTTTTCGCAATAACGCCGACTTATACATTTGCTTTGGAAGGGTGTGACAATGCAGCCCATTGATTGCCAAATGTGTAAGACTCAAAATCGTTGTCACTCTGTTGATGCTCACACTAATCACATTGAAACAGCCTTTGTAAACTCAATAATTGTATGCCACGAATCATATACACAGTTTTGACATCCATTATTGCGTTTGTATGTATTATCGTTTGCATCCAGGAGTTTTGTTACTTTTCAATTTCTGATCAACTGCTATCTATGCTATCTGAGTGAGAAATGACGTGGCCCTATCACATTCCTGCGCTTTCGGCCAGCAATTGACGGCATGTAGATCATTTCACTAGTTTTTGGCAAATAAAGCTCAACTTCCTCACCGTTCCTTATCCAGCTCCTTCTCCTCGATTTCCACCACGTACCACAAGAAATCCCAAATATCTCAATCATGTGCACCAGGTCCGAGCGGAGAGTTATGCAGTTGGATACATGGATGAATTAAGCATTACAGTTGTCGTTCAAATGAATTCGTCATGCGCACTGACTGCTCTTTCTATGACCCGTATGACATCACTCAGTTAAATTTAGTTAGCACATTTTGTCACTAAGATTGCTTTTGCTTTGTCACATTACAGTCACCTGCAGAAAGAAACCGAACGTGATGGCCGTCTTATAGCGCAATTTGGATTCCAGAACTTTCACATGGTGTGTTCGACCCTTCCACATGCAGAGACGAATTATCATGTCTTACAATTTGGTCACTGAAATTAAGAACAAAGCCGACATGTAGCGAAATTGGTAAACAACTTGCTTTTCACCGCGATCAGACGTCAAGAATTACAGTTTACACTTCTATTCTTCCACAGACGCAGGAGCGGTCACCATCTCTTTGTCGGAATCCGATATCTATATGGTAATTAGCTGGAGGCTATATCCAGAGGTAAAAGCCTACTGGTTCAACAGGCTTCGCTATCAGCAACATTGACGAAACGGGCTCCACAGCTGGCTCACCGCTAGGTATGCTCAATTTCGACTGCGGCTTCACCGAACCTAGCCTATTATGATTACTTGCTGGTCGAGAAGTCCCTTGCGGCCTGAACGATATTCCGGGGACAATGTCAAGACTCTCCATAAGCACTCCACATGTGCTCAGTGGAGGTGCCGGAGCATCATCATTCATTTGCTGCTGAACAACTGCCGGAACCCTCAATTCAGATGTGCCTTACTTCTTGTCTCGTTCACTGGAGAAGTCGGCTGTATCCTCCCATCCCGGTTGAGTCAATTCGTCGAGCTCCATCTGCTTCTGCCGAAACCTCCCCATGCACTGCTGGGCCATTTTGTTGATTGTGCCCATCACCCAGCCAGGTTTGTCATCTTCGCTCAGCATGCCCTGCTCAGTCTCTTCCTCATCCTCATCTTCCGCATTTTCCCCATTGTCGGCACTGGCAAGATCACTCAGACTGTCTCCGATAGCAACCAGCATTTCCTCAAACGTCTTTTCGGGCTCTCTGGACGTCAATCTTGCGATTTCAGCATGCGTCATATGGTCCTGCTCTTGTTGAACTGCTGCCTCTGCGTCTTCAACTCGCTTTCTTGCCCCAGCGGTTTCTCTCTCAACATATTCCTCAATCCATTTCTCTTTCTCTCCATTGCTTAAGAAGTGCGTTTCTCGTCGTTTCTCCGCTGCAACCTTCCTTTTGGATCTCAAGCTGCGCAATGCCCCAAGGGCTCGGACTCTCTGTGCCTCCAAGCCGCTCTTGCCTTCATTCGCTTGATGACGTCGTTGGGTTGACTGCTTTGTCGATTGACCGTAACTGCCTGACGGAAGTGGTGAAAAGTTCTTTTTCGGAGCATTGACCATTGTAGTTCGCGTGGAGTTTGTTATTGATCGAGATGTTGGATGTTGCAAATTATGGACAATATGGAGGCAAGCTGCGTCTTTTATGTCAAGGTTAGTATGTTTACTCATCTTGAATAAAGCAAAATCTCTCTCTTGACTGTCAATAAATCAGGAATAGTGACGCTAACTGTACAACATGACATGATTGTTTGCATCATTTTCATGTAATATCCCGTGGATTATTTGAGACAAACATCAGCAGACGTCCTTTCCCTCGAACTACGTCCTATTGATATCTACCAATTGGGCGATTCCGGCGGTGGTACACCGCAATTGATCCCTGTTAACAAACAAACAACATCAGACTGACTTATTGCAAATCGCGGGGTGTTGGGAAACCCCTGCAACGTTCAGCCATACCCAGTAGGATTCATCTTGAGCATAACAATCATGTTGGCTGCTACTTATTCCATTCTGTCATGAAGCGAACTATATAGTCCTCAGGGCTTCCCACTTCCTCTCGTTATTATCTTCCTCTCCTATTCCACACCAGCACATTATGGATACACAACCACCTCCGCCAGGTGAGAGCAGATCATATACCGGCAGATCGGTGGGCGCTACATCTAATACGGATATTCTTGGGACACAACGAGAGCGCAGACACAAGTTAGTTCTCCACGATGCTGCCTATGCAGCCACCAAACCTATGACCGAGGATGAACATTTAAAAATCGTCCGCAAGACTGGAAGCAGCAAAAACAAGAAGCGGCATGCAGTTGGATGTGAGTATATCCATAGCGAGGCAAATGGTGGTCAATTGACAGTATAACGTACAGTGGATGTCCATAGAGAGCTACGTAACGAATCCATCGCTGCCTGTAACAGGAAACCTCCAAGGTCGACAAAGGCATTTGTCCGCACAGTCCGCGAAATCGAACATCATGATGCTGTCAGCTCTGGGATTTTCACGGATCAATTTCCTGATAAGCATCCCCGTCAGTGGACGACGCAGGCTTTAATCACCTTAGAGGAGCCTACGGAAGCGTATATGGTTGAGGTAACAGCCGAATTTCATTGTTAGAAGCAGCAACTAATGTCTTGTTGGTTTTCAACATGGCTGCAACTATGGCAAGGCAAGGAGGTTGGGTACAGCTGGAACAGTACGACATGCGCCTGGCGTTCAATATGGCCAAAACGGCCAAAGATGGCTTCTTGTGCGCCGCAATAGAGGAAACGAAATATCTCATTGAGAAACCACGCACCAAGGTGCGAGAAGAGAAGAAGCGGGGTGATGAGTTTCCAGGGCATAAAAAGGTGAAGGCTGCGATACAAAGACACCCGGCAATGCTTCGTCAAAACCAAACGTCCAGCTGCCTTCCTTGCCAAAATGGCACCGCAAAGACTCTGCCGACAGACTGGAGATGCAAAGGAACAGGTGCACCTGCACCCGCCCGACGCAGAGAGCCGACTCCAGTGCTGACTACACCTGCCCCCTGCACTCCAGCGGCCCCAACTGGTGACAATTCCGGAGCTCAACTTTCTGAAATCGTCAATTTGCCAGCCGGATATACGCATCCGCATACAGCTCTTCCCTGTGCGGAATTTTTCGATGAAGATGAGGATACCCAGCAAGATACCGATTTTGGTCCGGATATGCTGACTAATGAAGGTTAGTACACGATCTGTTGGGTGGTAATGCGGCTACCATTCATTTTGAAGACAAGAGCAGCGGATTGAACGATCCTGCAACTGATGACGAGCATTGACCGAAAGACACGGGATCTTGGAGATTATTATTATATACATCTCAGTATTATTAAAGAACAATGTAGTGATCAAGAAGAAAGTAAATGAAAACGCCAGAAAGGCAGCCAAAACAATGTGAATGATGGACTGTGCCAAAATAAATGATTGCATATTGTGGATACAGCCATGGCAAAATGAGCGTCAATGGAGCGTCAACGATTTTTGGTCATGCATCCTGGGAAATCACACCTCCGATAGGTTGTAGTCAGTCACAACGGAATCTTCGGCCGCCTCCCTAGGTAAAACAGATAGCAATACCCTCCCTGCCCCTTCATGAAAATGAGCGTCAATTGAGTGTCAACGATTTTTGGTTATGCGTGCCGGGAAATCACACCTCCGATAGGTTGTAGTCAGTCATACCGGAATTTTCGGTCGCCTTTATAGGCAAAACAGATAGCAATACCCTCCCTGCCCCATCATGAAAATGAGCGTCAACGGAGCGTCAATGATTTTTGGTTATGCGTGCTGGGAAATCACACCTCCGATACGTTGTAGTCAGCCATAAAGAAATATTTGGCTGCCTGCATCGGCAAAACAGATTGCAATACCCTCCCTGCCCCATCATGAAAATGAGCGTCAACGGAGCGTCAACGATTGTTGGTCATGTATCATGGGTAATCTGGGGGGGCGACAGGTTGCACATTGTCATAAACTGATTATTGGCTGCCTCTATAGGCAAAAGTGAAAGTGATACGCTTCCTGCCCCATCTTCAAAATGAGCGTCAACAGAGTGTCAACGATTGTTGGCCTTCCATCATGGTTAATCACAGCACGATGTGGTGGTTATTGTCTATACACATCGTTCTGACTGTTGATATAGGCTAAAAAGCTCAAGATTACTTAGTGGTAGCTCTGTAAATAAAATAAGTTGTTACTGTCCCGGAGGATGTGGCTAGAATATCCTGTTCATATCCGCCTTTAAAGGCTGGCATATCCTTCTTTATGGATGTTTGTGATCAAGCACCACTCATATTACCGAAGATGCAAGACCAAATATTGTTGACGCTCTGTTGACGCTCATTTTCAGGATGAGGTTGGGCGTGTGAGTATGCTTGTTTTGCACATCAAGGCGGCTAATACATCGAAAATGAACCGTGACGTACCAATGTCAATATTTTATGATTAACAGTCGCCTATCTGAATGCGAACATAAATGTGAGTCCCGAAACGCAAAACCGGAGATTGGAACCGACAGGTCTAGCCAAACTCGGCGACACCCGCGGGTTGATGGGTACGGGTCCGGGTTAGGCCCACCAAGAGGCAGCGGGTCGGGTTTTTGGACGGGTCTGGAACCAAACCGACCCAGTCTTGCAGTTCAAACCCGGACACGTTGCTACCACTAGGTAGTGGCGATATCGTCACTAGCATTTTTGCCCATAACAGCAGCCGATACATTCATTAAGGGTTAAAGTAGTTGCAAAGCCCTTTGATTGTCCATGGTGCAAGACTAACAAGCATTGACGCTCCATTGATGCTCTGTTGACATAGAGTTTTAGGAGATAGTAGTGCTGTTGTCGCTAGCATTTTTGCCTTTAAAGGTGGCCGAAACCTTGGTTATTGGCTAATGTTGTTTCACCTCACTCAGATTATCCAAGATGCCAGATCAAAAATTGTTGACGCTCCGTTGACACTCAATTTTAGGCGGTGGTAGCGATACCGTTGGTTGCAGTTTTGCCCATCCTGGTGGCCAACCCCCTGATTATAGTTCAATGACATTGCACAGCCCACGGAATATCCATGATACAAGATCAATAGTCATTGACATTCCGTTGATACTAATGTTTGGGAGATTGTAGTACTGTTGTTGCTAGCATGTTTGCATATCAAGGTGGCCAAAACATTGGTTATGGGTTAATGCCATTGCACAGCCCTCGGATTATCCAAGATCCATGACCAAAAATCGGTGACACTCTATTCACAGTCATGTTCAGGAGGTGCTAGCGATATCATCACTAGCTTTTTAACCTATAAAGGCAGACAGTACATTGAATATGGGTTATTGTCATTGCACAGCCCTTGGAATATCCAAGATGAAAGACCTAAAATCGTTGAAACTCCATTGACCCTCAATTTTGGATGAGGCAACAAGCGTGTCCCTTGCCTTTTTACTTATAAAGGCAACCAATAATTTCACTTCACAAGGATGTGACTATAGAGCCCTTTGATTGCTGAGAGTGTAAGACTCAAAATTGTTGACACTCCATTGACGCTCAACTTAAACTCATTCTAACAGTCATTGTATGCACAATGATTGGATGCCAATATTTATATAGTCTTTACTGACAACCAATATATTGTTTCTATGTAAAATCACTTGTATCCAAAAGTTTCATGGCCTCTTAATTTCAGATCCACCACTATACGCATTATCTGAGCGATGGATGATGTTTCCCTATCACATTCCCGCACTTTCAGCCATCAATTTACCACAGGTAGATCCATTCACTAGTTTTTGATTAAGATAGCCCGACTTCTTCATATTTCCCCATCAAGCTCCTTCTCCTTGACTTCGATTACATTCATTAAGCAATTTTTAAAATCTCAACCATGTACACCAGGTCTGAGCGGAGAGATATGCAGTTCGATGCACAAAAGAATGCCGCGTGATGGTTGCGAATAATTCAGGATCCTATCGTGCACAGCCCGCTCCTTCTATGACTCGTACAGCATTAATAACTTCAATTTTGTATGTACATTTTGTCTCTACTTTGGTTTTTGCTTTGCACTTTCCAGTAACAGACAAGTTAATATCTAGTATTTGGGTTGTCTATCAACCTGAATTGGAGTCTAGAACTGACGCATGGTGGGTACAATCCTTGCACATCCAGAGACGGATTATAATGTCTTACAATATACTCACTAAAATCTGGCAAAAGATGACACATAGCAAAATAGTTTCACGAATTGCTTTTGAAAGAGATACAACATCAAAATAGCAAGTTGCCTAACGATTCCTCCTGTGGCACACAAGCCATAAGCATGTTATTGTCCGAATCTGAGTTCAATATGGTAATCATGTAGGGAGGTAATATGCAGCTGTAAATGCTTAGGGGTTCAACAGGCTTCAGTTGCTTATTGGGAAATGAATTAGGTGCCGAGACGGGCGGGAGGGAGGCTATGCATTTGTGAGACTGTTGTTTTATGGAACCTAGCCCCATAGGACTACTTCCTGGTCAAGAGATCCCTTGTGGCATTTGCAATTTTCCGGGGACCACATAATGGGTCTCATTAACCTTTCCAAATGTTGTCAGTACAGATGCGGTTGCAACATGATCTGTTTGCGGCTTAACGACTGTCATTACCTTCAATTCGGCCGAGCTGTACTTCATATCTCTTTGACAGAAGTAGTCAGCCGCGTCCCCCCATCCAGGTTATGTCAATTCGTCAATCTTCATCTACCTCTGCCGCTACCTCTTCATGCAGTGCTGTATCACATTCGAGATTGTGCCCATCACTCAGCCGGGTTCATCATCTTTACTCAGGTTGCCCAGCTCTGCATTTTCTTCATCATCTTCCTCACCTTTGGCATCCTCCACATGGTCTGAATTAGCAAGTTTGCTCAGACTGTCTCTGATAGCTCTAAACATCTCCTCAATCATTTCTTCAGGCTTCCTGGTTGTCAATCCCGTGTTTTTAGCATATTTCTTATCTTCCTTCTCCTGCGTAATCGCTGTCTCAGCGTCTACGACTGGCTTACTTGCCACAGCAGTTTCGCTCGTGACATAATGCTTGATCCATTGCCAAACCACTTTGTTGCATAAATTGCACATTTCTCGTCAATGCTCCGCTGTAAGCTTCTTCTTGCATCGCAAGCTGCCCAATGCCCCTAGGGCTTGGACGGTGTCTACTTCCTAACCACTCCTGCCTACATTCGCTTCATGGTGTCGTCAGGTGGACCGCTTTGATGATTCGCCATATGTGCCCACCAGGAGTGGTCAAAAGTTGTTGTTCGCAGAGTTGACGATTGAATTTTGTGATGACTTTGTTGTTGGACGAAATGTTGGATGTTGCAAGATATGGACGATACGGACTCCAGGTGCATCTTTTATATCAAGGCTGGTACATTTGTTCAACTTGAAGAAAGCAAAATCTATGTGTTGACCTTCACATGTTGGGAATATTTGTCACGGCTCATACTGCGAGTGATGGGTTGAGGGGTACTAAGGAATTGTATCGGGTGGACAGAAGGATTTAGTGTGCGGAGAGACGGAGACGTGGGTGGACGTCGGAATGGCGAAGGAATGGCAGGAGATGGTGCAGGTATAATTTGTTGTGATAAGGAAGTGGTTTGGGGTGTTGTGACGTCGGATGTTATGGCGTGGTTGTGTTGATAAGAGTTGTGCTGGTGGTGTGTATGATCACGGCTGGATATTCGGATGGTACATTGGGGTATGAGGAATGATTCGAGGGTGGTGGACGAGGTGTATATAAAGAGAGCTTGCTTGGTGTTGGAGGATTTCCTTTTCTTCTCTCTTTACTCGTTCTCTTGTATAGCAAAGCAAGTACGACTTTGACCAAGCTTCATCTTTTGTCCTGTCCTGAGTCCATCGATACAAGCTTCGAAGCGTCTTGTCCCGATTCCGATATCACATTACTGTTACCAATATGACCCATGTCTGATCCCGCCCGTTACACTAGAACGAGTCCTTTATAACGTACCTGATATTGAATATACTGTCAATATTGCTTGACCCCTTGTTTTGATCTTGCTTGGCATTACTGTGAAGTCACAGACAGTTATATCTCGATTTGCGACTTGTGTAGCTACGATCTTGCGAACTCGGATGTGCCTGCACCCTTCGAATGGCTGTAAGTACTGCAATGAACCTTGCGCTGTTACCTGCTGGGTATGCCTCGGACCGCACAATCGGTGGATTCACCTTTGCGACGATTGTGTTGATGAGCTTCCACGATTTACCGGATTTGATATCCAATAATACTCATACCGATCCCCATATTCGAATGCGAGCGTACAACAGTAATTTTACCTCCCGGATGAACTGGTCCGACCTCGCCGGAACTCATTGTTCCCATTCCGAACCTGAACCTTTGAACGCCTTCGAGAGTATCGAGGGATTATTAAATACTGAGGTAGACGACCTCGTTTTGCCTGCTTATGTTTGGGTACAATTAGATGTTGCCTCCCCTTGGAATACTTATTGGACAGAAGCCCTTGCATACGGAGGAGGCTTGGAATTGGATGATCCTGTGTTGGGAAGTAATTGGATTAAGTATTTTGGAGCTTACGCTTGGTTTGATTGCGACCCAGAATTGCCTTGCGAGTGCGAAGGACATAACTGTTTAGGAACGCATTCGACGGAAGGATACGCACCAGCAGCAGCAGCAATCGCAAAGCCTGCGCCGGTGCCTATAGTTGTTATTGAACCTCCAACTCCGACTCCCTCCGAACTTGACTCATATAATTGGCACTGGTAGATGTGGTTGATTTGCTGCGATGTCAGGATCAGAACAGCACGATCGGGTGGCTCTGGTGTCTGTGGACGACCAGGCCATGATAGGAGGAATCGTAAACAGGAACCTGATGGAGGTCAATCTCGCGGAGAGACAGGCCACGCTGGAAGAAGCACAGGAGGTGCTGAGGAGGGTGGTGCAGTATCCCGAACCGGCGGCCATGGTACACAGGGTGTGCAATCACCCAGCTCAGATCATCGCGTTACAGAAGCAGATTACAGAACTATAGACACAACAGTTCCTACCGCCAGAGTGCAATCACTCGACGTTCGAACATCAACTGGAGACATTGAGTCAGGAGCTGGAGGAAACCGGGAGAACTACAAGGATGGCGGGAACGGACGAAGACCTATGACAAGAGCTGGATGATATGACACGAGGGGCCAAACATCCGGGAGAGGAAGTCCGAGCTTTCAGGACATCGATAGCCAATGCGCTATCGTCAGCGGCCGGGGTAGCCCCAACTCCCCCCTAGCAAACCGAAGATCAAGGACAGAAGTTTCCCGACTCCCCGGACTTTTCAGGGTCGGATCGAGATCAGTTGAGAGGCTGAATTGCTCAACTCCGGATGGTCATACGACATAAACCCGCCAGCTTTCCCGACGAGCAGTCGAAGATGCCGTACACATTCAATCGCCTTCGAGGGGTAGCCTTAGGCCAGATTTTGCCACACGTCCGGGAGGACGGGGAGATAGAATTAGCAGACCTGTCAGCTTTCATACAACTCCTGGAAGCAGGTTTTGGGGACCCCTACTAAGTAGCCACCGCCAAACGGAAAATGCGGGAGATGAAACAAAAGAACCGTGAGTTTTGTCAGTATTATGCTGAGTTCCAAGTTATTGCTGCGGACCTGGATCGGAATCCTTCAGCTTTGCGGAATGCCCTACGGATGGGGTGGTCTGAGGCAATGAAGGACTCCGTTACAGATTGCGATACGCCAGAAGAACTTCCCGCATTTGCGACGGTTTGTTAAAAACGAGATAATTAGATCCGACAACGACGCGCGGCAAAAGCGGCACAGAATACCGGTGGAGTGACAGGTTTTGCCTCTTCCTGCAGACCTCCGGCTTCCCCTAGGGATTTCGCCGGAGCCCTCGCTGGAATAGTGGCTGGATATACTGGGCCTGCACCTAAGGATCTCAGCGCAGGCAGGAGGAGAATTTCCGCGGAAGAGAGGGCAATGAGGTTCACTGATGGAAGATGTTGACATTGTGGTGGGTTCAACCACAGGGCTGCGGAATGTGCGGCAAGGAAGAAGGCTCAGACGTTTAAGGAGGCTGGAGCGGAGGTAAAGGAAGTAGGAACTGGGACATGATCCGAGGAATTGGGAAAAGAGTAGGCCAATTGAAGAAGGATGGCTCTTCAGTTGACGGTAAAAGTTTTGGTTTAAATGCTTTGAAATGTGTTGGAATTTGGCATCTTGCAGTTAGCAAGGTGGAGGTATTGAAACGATCAATGGAAGGGAAACATTCAGTTATAACCTGCACATTGACCGTAAATAATCAAGAAATACCCACACATGCGTTGATCGATTGTGGAGCTACAGGCATAGCATTTATGGATGAAGATTTTGCTCGCCATCATCAAATACCACTTCAAGAGTTGAAGGATAAACAACAACTCGAAGTTATCGACAGAAGACCTATTGAATCAGGAGATATTACACACCTTGCCAAGGTCGGAATGATGGTCCAAGATCATAATGAACTGTTACCAATGTTTGTTACAAGGTTGGGACATTATCCGATTGTTCTTGGAATTCCCTGGCTATGATTACATGATGTTGCAGTATGATTTGCATTCAATACGGTTACCTTCAGATCATAATACCGCACGACACATTGCCATGATGCACCTGTTACGGTATAAGGAGTTACAGAGGAACCTCCCAAGCCAGTTTAACCTCCCAGAGGGATATTTGAACCACAGATACGCCCTCAAAGACCCTTTCGAGGAAATATTGTTATGCTTAATGGGTCTTTATTCTTCTGGACAGTCAAGAAAGGAAAGCTTAAGGTGTTCAAAGCATCTCTTTATGATATTAATAATGCTATTGAAGCGGAGGAATTGAAGGAACAACCGCTGGAGGATATCGTCCCGGCTCAATATCATGAGTTTCTACATGTGTTCAATCCGGCTTTAGTTGACCACCTCCCGCCACATCAACCAGGCATTGATCACAAAGTACGATTAAAAGATGGGGAGACACCACTGTGGGGCCCCCTCTATTCGATGTCAAGGACCGAGTTGGAAGTTCTTATAGAATGGCTGAAGGAAAATATGTCGAAAGGGTTCATTCGGCAGTCATCGTCACCGTTTGTGGCACCTGGTCTCTTGGCGAAGAAACGGGACAGAGGGCTACGATTTTGTATCGATCACCGAGATATCAATAGCAAGACGATAAAGCATCGATATCCACTTCCCCTGAATGAGGAGACACTGAAGCTGTTAGGGAATGCTCCGATATATACAACGTTGGATGTACGAGGGGCTAATAATTGACTTCGAGTAAAGGAAGGAGATGAACATGAGTTGGCTTTCCGGACAAGGTACGCACTGTTTGAACCTACCGTAATGCAGTTCGGAACTACGAATGCACCAGCGAACTTCCAACGATATATTAATAATGCTATTCGAGAAGGGTTGGATGAGTTTGCGTCAGCTTATCTGGATGATGTCCTGATATATAGTAACTCGGAGGAGGAACATGAATGCCACGTTAAATGGATTATGCAACGACTGTTGGATGCAGGATTATATTGGAAGCCGGAGAAGTGCGAGTTCTAGAAGGATACAGTGAAATGCCTGGGATTGATTATATCAACAGAGGGAATTTCCATGGATGAAGATAAAGTGGAGACCGTACGGAACTGGAGTTGAGAGAAAAAGACAGCAAATGGAAGGTTAAATAACCTGTTTGAAGTACAACAGTTTTTGGGGTTCTGTAATCATTATCGACAGTTTATTTCTAAATATCCTAAGAAGGCGAAACTGCTGACAAGGCTAACTAAGAAGGATGAACCATTTGGATGGGAAGCAGAACAGCAGTTAGCTTTCGAGATGATGGTAGAGGCTTTCACTACAGCTCCAGTGCTTCGACAGTTCGATTATGATAGGGAGGTAATCATCGAAACAGATGCGTCCGATTATGTATCTGCGGGGGATGTCTCCCAGTATGATGATGATCGGGTATTACATCCCGTAGCTTATTTTTCGAAGAAACACTCACCTGCCAAATGCAATTATGATATATACGATAAGGAGCTCATGGCAATTATAAAGGCACTTGAGGAATGGAGACCAGAATGTGAAGGGGCTGTGTACCCCCTTAAGTTGATTACTGACCACAAAAATCTCAAGTACTTTATGACAAAGAAGCTGTTGAATCGACGACAGGCATGGTGGTCAGAGTTTTTGACTAGGTTTGACTATGGAATAGTCTATAGACCAGGGAAATCAAATGGTAAAGCAGACGCTCTGACAAGGAGGCCAGGAGACCTCCCTGAAAAGGGGGATGAAAGAATAGAGAATATGGAACAGGTGGTTCTAAAGCCGCAGAATCTACCGAAACGATTGCGTTTGTTGGCGGACAGCCTGCCCGCCCAGGGCCGTCCCTCTATTTCCGATCTTATGACAAAACCATATGAGACTGATCCACTGCCAGGGAACATACTGGAAGCAATTCAGGCGAAGAATGGGTTACAAGAAATTACTATTGCAGAGTGCATTGAGGATGAGGGACAGATACGGTATAGAGGGAGTTCATATGTACCGGATAGTGATGAGTTATGCCTACGTATTATACAGGAACATCATGATACGTCATTAGCAGGACATCCAGGATGGGCGAAGACGTTCGACCTGCTCAATAGGAGTTATTACTGGAAGGACATTTGTAAGGATGTTGATCGGTACGTTCGAAATTGCCATGATAGCCAATGGTTCCGAAGCTCAAGACATGCAACCTTCGGAGTCCTTCGACCCTTACCAGTACCAGAGAAACCTTGGGAGGACATCTCGATGGATTTTGTGGTAGGGGTACCAGAGTGTGAATGATTTGATGCAATATGGGTAGTGGTAGATCGGCTTTCGAAAATGCGACATTTTATCCCTTGCCATACAACGATAGACGCTCTGGGGTTAGCAGAGTAGTTTTGACAAGAGGTGGTACATCTTCATGGACTCCCATCAACGATCGTTTCGGATCAGGGCCCGCAGTTTGCGTCAACTGTTTGGCAACAAATGTGTAGCTGGTTGGGGATTGATCGGAGAATGTCGACAGCCTTCCACCCACAGACAGATGGCCAGACGGAACGAATGAATGCTAGCATGGAACAGTATCTGAGAGTGTTCGTAAATCATCAACAGGGTGATTGGGTGAAGTGGCTTCCATTGGCCGAGTTTGCTGCGAATAACAGAATTTCCGAGACTACTAAGTGTACCCCGTTTTTTGCAGTACAAGGAATAGATCCCTGGATAGAGTTTTCAGGAGAGCCGACAAGGGATCGAGATCAACGACGGGTTAGTGCTGATCAGGTTCAGGCAATGATGCGACAGATGCATGAGCCCCTCCGAGTGGAAATGAGACAGAGTCAAGCAGTGCAGGAAGAAGGAGCAAACTGGGGAGGAATTCCTGCTCCGAATAATCAGGAGGGTTCCCAAGTATGGGTCGACGCCCGACATGTATGAACAACTAGGCCTACGCGGAAGTTGGACTGGAAGCGGTTAAGGCCTTCCACGGTGGTCCGTAGAGTGTCTCCCTATGCATATGAACTTGAGTTGCCTGCATCAATACGAATTTATCGAGTTCAACCTGTTTCCCTTTTGGATCCGGTAGTGAATGACCCCCTCGACGGAAAAAGGTTAAACCTCCACCCCCGGTGGAAGTGGATGGCGAGGAAGAGTATCAGGTTTTGACTGTTGAGGATAGTCGGATGTATCGAAGCCAGTTACAGTATCTTATACGGTGGACCGCATATGATTCTTTGACATGGGATCCAGCGAAGTTCGTTGATGGGCTGCAAGCAGTAGGTGAGTTCCATGAACGTTATCCTATGAAGCCAGGGCCATTGGAAATTGATCTCGGAGGACCTCGAACCTAGGAGGGGGATACTGTCACAGCTCATACTGCGAGTGATAGGTTGAGGGGTACTGAAGAGTAGTATCGGGTGGACGGAAGGATTTAGTGTGCGGAGAGATGGAGAAGTGGGTGGACGTGGGAACCGCGAAGGAATGGCAGGAGATGCTGGCGGTATGTTTTGGTATGATAAGGAAGTGGTTTGTGGTATTGCGACGTCGGATGTTATGGCATGATTGTGTTGATAAGAGTTGTGCTGGTGGTGTGTAAGATCACAGCTGGATGATCGGATGGTACATTGGAGTATGAAGAATGATTCGAGGGTGGCGGATGAAATGTATTTCAGAGAGGTTGTTTGGTATTGGAGGATTTCCTTTTCTTCTCTCTTTACTTGTTCTCTTGTATAGCAAAGCAAGTACGACTTTGACCAAGCTTGATCTTTTGTCTTGTCCTGTTTCCCTCGATACGAACTTCGAAGCGTCTTGTCCCGATTCCGATATCCCATTACTGTTACCAATATCACCTACGTCCGATCCCGCCTGTTTCAATGTTGATGCTAACTGTACAATATGACCCAATTTCAAGTTTCTGTTTCATGTGAGATCCTGGGGATGTCTTGAGATAAACATCACCAGACGCCATTTCTGTCGAAGAATTTCCTGTTGATATCGGGCAAAACTGATATTTCAGCTGTTGTTCACCTCTATTCGTCCCGGTAATCACACAAAGAACATCGGACGGACATATTGCACATTGTGGGATGGTTGGATACCCCTGCAACTTGCAGCTATACGCAACAGGATTCATCTTGAGTAGATCATGTAAGTTACCAGTTACTCAGTCCATTTTGACTTGAAGCTAACAATTTATTCCTCAGGACTTCCCACTTCTTTTCGTTATCATCTTCCACTCCATTTCCACACTAGGAAATCATGGATATTCAAATACCTCAGGAAGGTGAGAGCATATCAGAATCAAGCCAAGCGACAGTCATTTCATCCAATGTGGCACACGCTGGGAGACTGCAACAATGAAGATACCAGTTAGTCCACCGTGATGCTGCCAATGCAGCCACCGAAACTATGACCCAGGAAGCACAATTAAAAATGGTCCGCAAAACCTGAAGGAAGAAGAATGAGAAGCAGCATGTGATAGGATGTGTGTATCCATATCGAGGCAGACAGCCGTCAACTAACCGGAAAACATTCAGCTGGTATATGTAGAGAGCTCTGTGTCCAAATTATAGCTGCCTGTAACAGGTAACCTCCAACATCGACCAAGGCATCAGTCTGCAAGGTCCGCAAAATTGATCATCATGATGATATCAGCGGTGGGATGTTAGCGGATGAATATCATGATAAGCATCCCTGGGAGGGGCGGAAACAGGCTTTAAACTACTTAGGCGAGGCTACGGAAGCATATATGGTAGAAGTAATAGCCAAATCTCATCTTTAGAAGGAGTAACTAATTTCTTCTAGGTTTTCAACATGTATGCTACTATGGCAAGGCAAGGAGGTCGAGTACAGCTAGAACAGTCTGGCATGCACCTTGCCTTGAATATGTCGAAAATAGCCAAAGGAGGGTTTTCACACACTGCAATTGAGAAAACACCATACCTGATCAAGGATACTCATGGAGAAGTCCAAGAAGAGAGGAAGCGAGCAGTTGAGTTTGCTGGGCATGAATAGGTGAAGGCTGTGATAGAAAGACACCCAGCTACGGTTTGTGAACATCGCATGGACAGCTGCCTTCCTTGCAAAAATGGCACGGCAGAGAACCGGCAGACATGGTTGAGGCTAAACGGAACGGGTGCACCTCTACCAGACCGTCACAGACAGCGGACAAACAAACCAACACCAACTCCGCCCAGAAAGACACCTGTGCCACCCAGTGAAAATGACAGAGCTCAAGGTTCCTGAATGGAAGCTGTGTGAGCCCGATGTGCGTATTTACAGGCTCCTCTTCGCAATGCTCAATGTTTCCATCTTAATCCATATGGCAAGGATAGCAAGCACAATAAAGATTTTATTCCAGATTTACTGACTGCTGAAGAAATATCCACTGGTTAGTACACTATCTGCTGTATGGTAATGCAGCAAACATCCATTTTGCAGACAACAGCAGCCAATTGAGCAAACCTGCAAGTGAAGATGAGCATTGATCAAAAGGAATGGGATTTTTGAGTGTATTATTATCTACAATTAGCGGACACTTTAAAGTACATGTTGAAGGATATATATATATGTATTATTAAAGACCTATTTTGTTATAAAGTAGAATGTACATGAAGACAATAAAAAGGCTGCCAAATCACCATGTATGATATATTATGCCCAATGAAGTGGTGCCATATTGCGGATATGCCCGTGGTAAAATGAACGTCAACAGAGGGTCAACGTTTTTTGGTCTTGGAAGACACGTAATGAATATGAGATCTGGTCGCTGTGACGCAAAAATGAAATTGTTGGCCGCCTTTATTGGCAAGTATGCTAGCGATGACATTGCTACTGTCTCCTCACAATGAGCATTAATGGAGCGTCAATGATTTTTGGTCTTCTAAGTGAGGTATGTAAGCAGTGATCTGGAAGTGGTTATACATGATCAAAGTATTGGCCGCCTTTGTTAGTACAAAAGAAAGCGACACGCTCCCTGGCCCATCTTGAAAATGAGCGTCATTCGAGCATCCACGATTTTTGGTCTTGCATCTTGGGGAATCTAACTGGCGCGTGATCACAGCCATCTATAAGGAAGGTGTTGGCAGCTATTATAGGTAGATAAGCAAGAGATATTCCCGTCACAGCCTCCCAAACTGTAACACCTTATTACACTGAGATAGCGGCTACCAAGTGTGCATGAGCGTGTTTGCATATAGAAGTGGTTAAAACTTGGTAAATAGACAATAGAGGCGACATCGTGCTTGGATTAACCATGATGCAAGGCCAAAAATCGTTGACGCTCTGTTGATGCTCATTTTCAAGATGCGGCAGGGAGTGTGTCGGTTTCTTTTTTGCCTATAGAGGTGGCCAATACATCTTTTGTGGATATTTGCGACCAATCGCCACTCAGATTACCGAAGATGCAACACTAGAAATCGTTGACACTCGATTGATGCTCATCTTTAGGATGGGGCAGGTAGCATGTTTCACATTGTTTTGAATCCTAAGGCAGCGAATACAACAAAAAAACGAAAATGGCCTGCCATAGTCACTATTTTGGGATTAATAGTAGGTTATCTGAATTCTACCATGAATAGAAAAACCCGAAACACAGAACTTGGGATTGGAACCAACGGGTCAAGCCACACCTGGCAAAATCCATGGGTTGACAGGTACGGGTCAGGGTTTGGCCCGCCAAACGGCAGCAGGTCGGGTTTGGGGATGGGTCATGGACCGAACCGAACTGTTTTTGCTGTTCAAACCTGGACCACAGGCAAGTTCCCTGGAGCCGTTTGTAACACTATACATCAGGTATCACTACTGATGCTAACATACTGTATACCTTTATACATGTAGATATAGATAGCACTAATATACTGGTATCATAAATAATTCTCATTGGGTTACCGGTGCTACGTATTTGATTGCAGTACATAAGCACCATTCAGTTGGGCAATTTCCCATCCAATTCAGTTTTCAAGTTATGGTTTGACTATTACATGTTACATATACAGATCTTGTACAACTATATTGTTACCTTCCAGTGTGCAATTTACCATATTTCCAATACTTAATCTACAATTGTGTGAAAAGATTGTTTCTCAGTATTCGCTAGGGGGAATTCCAAGGCAATATAACAAATATTGAAGATATTGTATGTCACAGGCTAAAAGGTAACAGTATGTAAAAATGACACATAGTGTGTATGCAACACTGTATAATTACGTGATGAAATGTGGATTCTACGATATTTCATGCTTTACACTTACTGAATATTATGCCCTTCCTCAGCCTTGCTATACTTGCTCTGCCTTAGTATACTTGCTGTATCTTGCTATACTTGTTTGGCTTTGCAATATTGGTTTAATCTTGCCATACCTGCTTGGCATTGCAATATTTGGCTAGTCTTGCTCTATGTATATAGACTTGTGATGCATTTTTGGCCTTATTACTGTGGATTACTCATAGTATATCTACTCCTGAGCCTTGCGATATGTACTTGGCCTTGGAATACTTAGTTGGGCTGGCAAAACTGACTTCAATTTTCTTTACTTACATCAGTTTAATGAACTTAGTTGGACTTGCTGCACTTCCCGGAGCAAGCTATACATACTGTATTTTGATAGTAGAATATATACACATCTGTGGGATAATGCATGATGTATATATATATAGGCATCATCAGTAAGTGGAACAGTTGTGTGGAAGCTACATAGGGATCTTCTAGATACTGTGGTCAACCATATGGACACTCCTAAGTATGTTCAGATGTTTCCAGGCCCCGCTGAAGATAGGCAATGTACTCTCAGATGGTGTAAAAGAATTCTCAGATGCTTTTGAAAGCAACTGCAGTTATGAAGGCGAATGTCAAATCCTACAAAATCTCACTTCTAAGATAGTTAAAGTTTGGGGCAGCAGAGATATCTGCCCAGGTTTGGGGGAAACCATGTAAGTAGCTGAGACCTCTGTCCAGATCTACAGAAAATCTTAAACTCAATGCTATATTCTTCCAGTAGTGGTTCTTAAGATCCCAAGTTTCGTAACCTCAAGTAATATCATATATCATATTTGTCGTTGATAGGCATTTGTGATTTTCAATTACTGGAAGATTCCCTACAAGATTATATGGCATATAGTGAAAATCTAAATCTAACAATATATGTATATATGGTCGATATGGCTGCAGCCAATACTGAAATACAATTGGAAGAACACCTGAAACTGAATTCTGGGTGAACTTAGAAATGTAATTGGAGGCTACAACATTGTGAACCTGGAGGCTATAATAGAGTGAACTTGCAGATATACATGAAGCTGGTGATCAAGTAAGTATCGAGATTCACTTGGAGGGCACAATCAAAGTAGTTTAGAGATAGACTTGGAGTGAATTATCATCCGAACACAGAGAAGAACTTTGGTGGTGTAATTATGTGACTTTGCAGAAGCAGGTGGTGGCTGTGATTGAGTGAATTAAGAGATATACTAGAACGCAGCGATTCAACATATTAGGAGATACCCTTGAAAGCCATTATCATGTGAGCTTACTACTGCACAAGGAGGCCCTCATTGAGCAAGTTTGGAGATGTACTTGGAGGTGGTAACTATGTAAGTTGGGTAATTCTCTTGCAACCTACACTTCAGCAAGTTAAGAAATGCACATGCAGGCTCTGATTGAATGAATGACAATATTCATTTCTCGACAGTGCTTAAAGATGTTTGGTAACACACTGGAGGTCATGATTAAGCAAACGTAGTGAGGTACTTGAGAGGTGGTAATTAGGCGGATTCAAGGAGTACCAAGAGGCGGTAGATTTCAATAAAAGTATGATGGGAGCGGAGACTCACTGTATTACGTAATACATAAATCTGCAAACGGAGAATAAAGATTAAAATATGGCTTCCTGAGAGATATGAAATGAACAACCGGCGGGGAGGGGGTTAAAGTCAATCTTGGTCTGACTCTGTACCCAGTGTTAACACGTGGTCATGACATGGACAGATACAGAGAGATGACCTAACATTGTATTCTCAGGATATGGTAGAGTCATGGGCAACAAGAAGAGCAATAAGAGATGCACATGAGACCAGCTCAGGGAAAGGAATATGGGAAATTGGAATATTATGAGATATTCAAGTATGAAATCTTTGACCATAACCAATACACTATGAATCACTCGCATTCTGGTAGTTAAGGACATGTATTTGGGGTATTTTAAACGCAATGAGGCAGGTTGTACCCCTGATTTCCCACATCTCATAATATTCTCCCAACTCAATCTGATGTTCAGCACCATATTCCTCAATCTCATCAATATCTCTAATGCCATTGGTGAATAGAAAGTTAAGTCATCTGGCTTTCTCTTCCAATGTTATAATTGTGAGTTAACAACAACTAAAAGCATCCACCCAAGATGGACTGTCTCCTGCTCACAGCCAGCTTATCAATCTTCTTGTCATCAAAAGATAACTCCTTGGTGTCACCAGCTTCTGCCCTGCCTTTCTACACATTGTCTACCTCTGGCCACATCTCCATGAGCTTACCAGAAGAGTTTACTCTCGTTGTATTCCCATGATTGCAAGTTATGTAACAAACAAAGTTTCTATATGCATTACATCTCCCTTCCGATCAAGTACACCCCAGTAGTGTTGGCAACTGTCCTGATCCATCACTTCGGGTCTGGGTCTGGGTCCAACCTGAATCGTTGCCAAATCGGCAGTCTGAGTTGTTGATACACCCGAACCTTCAAAGCGGGTGCGGTTCGATTGAATTCTCCCAACCCGTCTGCACTAGGCGGGTTGTCAGCAGGTCACCCAGCGGGTCCATCTATATCTTCATATAAGGCTCTAGGTTTTGCAGTTTGATGATAGTGTCTTATCGAAATTGTGTATTCAACAGGCAATAATTTGTTTTTGCATGTCATGGACATTGTGATATCGATTATGTTGAAATCTGTGATTTTCCTTTGATATATTGTATTTTTGCCTATCAAGGCGGTCAATAGTTCTTTGTTGTGCTCAAATATCAGTGTGATGCCTCGATTTCCACACGTGCAAGACCAAAAATGGTTGACACTCCTATGATGCTCATTTTCATGAGGTGGCAGGGAGCGTGTCGCTGGTGTTTCTGCCCATAAAGGCTGCCAATATCTTGTCAATGTATGTCTGCAACCAATCAGTACTTAGATTACCCTAGTTGGAATGCTAAAAATTGTTGACGCTCTGTTGACACTCATTCTCAGAATGGGGCAGTGAGTGTGTTGATGTCGCATTAGCCTCTGAATGCTGCCAATACATCGGTTATGCCGAACAGCGACCAACTCACTATTCAATCATTATACTTACAAGACCAAAAATTGTTGACCCTCCATTGACACTTATTTTGGTGTATTGTCCATTCAACATCTGCTGCCATCAATAATTGTTTTCATAATGTTTTGAACTTATTGGTTGTCTTTCTGACAGATTGAGACTCGGCCCTGTGGCAAATACAAGCCCAGTTATATTCCTGCACTGTTGGCTCCAATACTATGAGAATTTATATAGCTTGCCAAAAGAATCATCGCGCCCGCTATGCATCTGTTTATCGACCAAGATTTACAAGCGACTGCACTCCATTCGCCCATATTATATTGCCAAAAGAAACTCTCGGTGAAGCTGCATCATCAGCAACAAACCTAGTTTCCGTCAGGAACACCCGGGTGTTCCTGCCAGCTCTGACGGCTCTGACAGAACCTTGTACCCTCTGACAGTTAATCACACCCAACCCGTTGCCCAAGGGACGGGTCGCGTTGCATACCTACCCTGCAGCGGCAATTATACCATGTCTCTTGTCGTTGCAACTCGTTGCATTGTATATTACCCGGTCGACGCTCACACAAAGTAAAGGAATTGCCACCCAGGTGTCGCGATTCCTTGACTTGCGTCTGGAATGTGGTGACATATATGCACCGTCACAATGACACGTGGAGTACAATCTTAGCAGGGGCCCGAGTTATGCTGTAGCCGTTTACCCAACGCCTAGCACTGTTTATGCCCTTCTCCAGCCGAGTGCCACATTTTACCTCTCCGCTATTGCAATTTATCGGATGCCGCACTCTCCCATATATGGGTCACTTTGAGATCTTGTTATTTATTACGAAACAGTCTTCACTTCGGATACATTGCTTGCCGTTGCATTTGCTTCGCCATTATTGTATTTTGCAGGTCTGAAATATACTCTCCAATCTTAACACTCTCTAGTACTATGCCCTCAGTCCTCCAAATTCTGCATTGATCCATCATCGGCCTGCGATGCTTCTTCCTCCTCATCCACATCAGCATCATTACCATCGTCGCCGTCATACCTGTCGACATCACTGGTTCCCAGGTCGAACCTCTTGAGTGTAGTTGCGGCCCGTCATCGCCGGCTGGCGGTGGGGATAGAATCGCTCTCATCAATTTTGTCATCTTCATCATCGTAATCGTCGCTGCCCCCTGGCATCCCGAAATGAAGTTCACCATCTGTACAATTGTTTTCCATCGGGGTATTTGGGTCAGAGCTTCCGATCTCAGGCTCTTCAAGCGCCACCTCGGAAGTCAAATAGTCAAGAAGAATAGCATTGTGAACACGTGCTGCTTCATTGCTGATGTCCTTGGCAGCCGTTGGGTTCTCCGCCTGTTTGATCTGACGCTTGACTGTAGCAAGAGTGTTTTGATACACCCTCTGTTGGTAGCTCTCCAGTAGTGTGTTCCAGGTATTCATCAAGGTATATGTGTCTGCAACGCCAGGCGACTTTGACAACTTGCAAACCGTTGCAGCGCAGCAGGATGCATTCTTACCACCGTTATTCTTGTAGTTGAAGTAGTTTGAGCGAACAGGTCTGTTCCCTTCCAGCATTGACCTGGAAGCTTTCGGAGGAACACCTTTGTTCTTTTGCCACACCAGGAGAGCATGGCGCAACGCGGTGCAGGTAAACATGATCAGTGGCAAAGGTATATGACTGTCCTTGTCGTCAATCATGGAATGATAAAATCCATCACAATACCTACCGTGGTTATTCGCGCGATGATAAACCTTCATGTAGATAAACCCCGGAGTTGCTTCCGCCAGGAAGTACAGTGGACGCGGGCCATTCTTCAGCCGCTTTTGACACTCTCTGTGTTGGATTTGGACCGCGTACACCACCTTCCACATGCTCTGCCACAGGAAAAAGATACATATTGTCTGCCAGAAGGGAATCAATGAATTCCAAACACTCGGTGTCGCATTCAACGCGGTGGAGACCATAAAGCTCTGCTATATTGTCCCTGGCTGATTGAATAAAATGGGATTTAACTTTGACGACATGTGCTTTAACCTGGCACCAGTTTGAGCATGTAATATCCAACGTGGGCCGTTGCGTCAGCACACCTCTTTCAAGATCTCCTTTGTGCGTGCCTCACATGCTATGGACCAAATGTTGTTTTGCTGCATAGCGGTGTTCCAGTACTTCTCTATAATCTGCCAGTGTGGGGCTTCAGCTAATGCTTTTTCCACGCGTCGCGTTGCATAACTTACCATCTCCAAGTTGCTTCCACTCATACACAGCAGTCTGTTCCACAGATAGAGCTCCATCAGTGTGTCTGTAGCAAAGTCAAGACGTGTCATGTCTGAGTGACCAAATTGATGGATGCTGCGACTGCCGGAGACCATTGATCGAGGTGTAGACACCCCCTGCAGTTGCAATTGCCACTGCGTCTGTCTCTGATTGCTTTCTGTAGCTCGTGTTGATGGTGGATTTGTAATGATCGCGCAGGCTTCTGGATTAGGGATGGGCGTAGGCAGGTTTTCAAGACCGCTGAGAGGAGTGGGAGTGCTAGCAATGGTGGATGCGAAGCAGGATGCAACGCGACACATTGAGTCTGTCAGTCAGGTTCCTCCGGGAGCTGGTGGACTACAACTGCTTGTACCCGGCATAGTGGTTGGAGTATTTATTGACCGTCGCTGTGTAGTGGACGGGGTGGCTGTCACGGATTGATTGATGAATGCCACGCCAAAATTGTTCAGCGAAGATGAGGGGGTGGAGTTCTGACCATGCATTGTAGAGGCTACAGAATTCCCTCCTTGAGAGGTATCCCTCACGCCAGCCGGTGCGGTAATGCGTCTCGCAGCAGGGGAAAGCTGAGAATTGCCTGAACGCGCATGCTTTTGTTGTTTCTGCACAGTTTGTACGCCCGGAGTTGTGTCAGGGTGAGGGCTTTGAGAAGGCATAGTTCAATATAGAAGTTCGACTTTAAGAATGGAAGAATATTTTCCTCAGCATGCATATGCAACGGCAGGCGAGGTAGACTCCAATCTGAGCGAGCAGGGAGTGATTCGAAAGAAAGGAAGGTGCAGTGTATACCACTCTAGACCATGAATCACCATCGCACGTGACGATACTCGAGGACGAGATCCGTTGAAATGCATATAATTATGGCGTCCACTCCCATCAGATTAAACACAGATTACACTCAGCATTGATATTCACTGTTACAGCAATGTTAGAAGGTCTATTTGCACTGCTTGAAGGGTGTTTATGACTTCTTGGCGCGATGATCATAGGATTGCATTTGTTCTTGGCACAATCCTTCGAACTATCGATTGTGTATATCATCAGTTTCCCGGTGGATATCCCCTGTTGGCAGAGCTGAAAGCATAGCAAAGCGAACATCGATGTATTCTCTATCCTATGACACCAGTTGCGTGTGCTTTTTCCACCGCTAGGCATGTTGGTAGCCTGCTTGGATGGTTGCAGAGTTGGGAGACCCTCAGAAGTACTCTGTTTGATCTGAGATGGATGAGGTCTGAGCAGTGAAAGTGGTGTGTGATGCAAAATTAATGCCCCGCATCGTAAACTGTCTTCACCACAAGTACTCAATCTAGTCTCGAGGCTTGATGTTAATGAGGTGCATGGTGGCTGTGCGAGATGCAGGCTGGGCCGTTTTGTGTTCGTTGACCAACAAAATGCAGGATATGAATCAAAAGCGTCATATCTCACAAGTTGAACCAAGAAATCACCGGAACTCAAGTATATATATCACGTCTTCCCGTGTACCCCTCCTGTCTCTTTTCCTCCTGTATGACACACACCGCCGGCATCCAGAACTATCTCGAAACGACGTGACTTGCACAAAACAACGTTTCTCATTCCAAATCACACCCGATAACATGCACAACTTTGTACTATCCCTCTGCGCTTCGTTCCACCACATGCAACTGTATCGTATTGCTAACCCTTTGGATGACGATTCACTTTTGACTCACAGTGATGGCACCAAAGGGCAGCCTCAAAGGAAAACGGAAGGCTAGAGCAAATGTGCCGACATCCATTATAAATTGCCGCCTCCCATTTGATCGGGACTGAAAAAAGATATTCATTTTGGAACACATCCGTGGACCCATACGGATATACAATGTTTGCGGCGTCAAGGATGAGAGGGCATGGGACCACTTTTATGATATAATCTTTCTTGATCCAGTCACAACTCGCCACTTCCAGAATTCCAGCTGATGTGGCTGCACCGCGGGAGCAAGAGTTCCCCTGTTTTGGAGTTGTTGGCTCCGTTCTGCTCATATATGGGGCAAATGCTCAACAAAACCCGTGACCAAATGAACAATTGGAGGTGGCACAACCACCGTGCTTTCAGGGATCAAGGCGATCACTCCAATCCGCGGACAACCAGCTCAGGGAATGTTAAACGCACCGGTGAGTGTTTCTCTTGGTACATTAGCGATGATCCTAGGGCAAAGATTGAGCGGCCAAGCTGCCGGCAGTACAAGCTAGGCAACTTCCTGGCCGTTAGACCACTGAATTGAGATGAGATAATCGAGAAGGATAATCATTATGAGAACTGGGCCGATCCCAGAGTGCCGAATGATGGAAGGTGCCATCCTGGCGATAGCAATGAGAATGATGACGGCGATGGTGAGGAGGACAGGCAGGGCAGTGAGAAATGAACTAGGGGAAGGAAGGGAGCGAACGATGTCAAGAGAAAACGGAAGGGGACTGAAGACCAAAAGTGCAAGGGGAAGTAAACGCAGGAAGAGGAGGGGAAAGGGAATGGGCAGGGGAATAGGAAACGAAAGGTATTGTTAAACACACTGTGGGGGGCGAATGCTCACAGAGCGGCGGAAAGGCTACAGCGAGCAAGGCGAATGGGACAAGGAGGGCCAACTAGGGCGGGTATATTTAGAGCCGGAAGCATCGCCCACCATGTCAATTTCCTCAGGTGATGATTCCGACTCTACCGCGGTGTCAGACGGCGAATATGACTCAGAACATGATTCTGATGTTGATATGAGCATGGTGAATCATGTGGACTCACCGGACGGCATTGATCTAGATGGCGATGTGGATACAGAAAGGGATGGTGACGATGAAGAGGATGAAGATGAAGCGGAGGAAGATGAGGTGGAAGAGGAGGAAGAGGATGAGGATACAGATGAGGAAGAGGATGATGGCAAAGAACCTCGGATGATTGGCCACGGAGAGATGGTAGATACATCGGCTGACGATATGGATTCCATGGTAGATGATCAGCCAACCATGGTACGTGAGCAAGGCCAGGAGATGCGCGAGTATACCCCACAGCCACATACGCCGGCACCTGCCCCACGGCCACAAACCCCGGAGCCTCGCCCATCACCACGAACTCCAGTGACTCATCCCCTCTGTGGGCTGGAGTTTTTGGGGATTGTGATGCTGCAAAAACCTCACCCGGCAGCGCCAACTATGACGGAAGATGATGCAGCCGGAAACACCCCAGATGTCAATGTGGATCAGCTGCTACTCGGCGAATCAGCAGGTGGCGACAGTCTCCCCAATGACCGTCTCCCCGATGCCCCTCTCCCCGATGACCCTCTCCCCGATGACCCTCTCCCCGATGACCCTCTCCCCGATGACCCTCTCCCTCAGGCGCGCCTGGATGTCTTGGTAGGCAACTAGGAAACCAGTCCTCCTGTTGCAGAGGAGGGGTGCATCAGGGTTAGGGTCGTGTTCTTGTCTTCTGAGTTCCCTGTACTGTGATCTATTCATCTCTGGCACTGATTAAGGAACGCATGAAGGTGTTTTGTTCGCACAGGGTTTTTTGATCTCCAGCTCGTTTGGCTCAGTGGTTGTAGTCTTGTTCGTTTCCTTCATTCTGATCTATTTTTCTAAGGCATTGATCATTCCACGCGTCGCGAGGTTGTTGGATTGCTCAGGGTTTAATTTGCATTTTATTCATAGTATCATGGGACGTCGCGCATGCAGTGTTTTTGCAACTCCTGGCGTGTAAGGAACCTCCTTGTGATGGTGTTGAGGCTCAATAAGTCTCTCAAGTTAGCTGAGCGTATACCCACACCAGACTGCTCAGGCCCAGCACCAACTATCATCCCTTTCTACAGTGAATACTCCACTCCTCGCGTGTCGTTGACAATGCCAGTGAAGACCCCTGTCTGTTGCCCTGAATTTTCATGCCGAAAGATGTTCACCTCAGAGAACTGGCGAGTTAAACATATCAAATTACACCATCGTGAACACCTTCAAGTTGCACACCAGAAGAATCTGACTATTCGCAGCGTGCCCCAATGTGTTTGACCCGCTCAGAGTCGTGAATCCAACTCTAACACAGATTCAGTCAAAGTCTTGGACGCGTTTCCCAACCTCGAACACCTTGAAACCATCGCAGACTTGGAGAGTCAACCAGCGCCATCACCTCTGCCGCGTACGGAAACATCCCCTGGTGCCGGTGCTCAGCTGACCGTTTACATTGCTGAGCCGTGGGAATGCGAAGCTCACGGTTGCCTTGAGATGAACCTAGGAAACAATCCCTACTACCCGTTTGCGACGTGTGAAGAGTACAAATATATCCAGTGTGGGATCCAGAATAAGCTCACGAAGACGTACTTTGACAACGTACTGAAGGAAGAAAACACCGCTCTGCGCTTCCCAAGCTTCACATATGGGGATGGCGTCCAGAAGCTCATGGCTAGCATGCCAGATCATCAGGCTCTCGGGGAGTGGGAACTGCACACTCTGGAGGATATGAGATAGAATGACAATCACGATCGCACAATCAAATACTGGAGTCGAGACATCATCAAAGGCATGAGATGGTTGATGCGGCAGCCAGCCCATGCCGAGCATCATATTTACACTCCTGAGTGTTGCTTTAACAGCGATACGCCACCGAAACGCCACCATCCTTAACTGCATACTGCAGACTGGAGGTGGGAGACACCGGTAAGAAGAGATATCTGAGGGTGATGACGTGCTAACCGACATTAAGTCAACGCTCAGAGTGGGGGATACACTGGTTCCCTAGATCTTCATGTCCAATGGAACACATCTTGCGAATTTTGCCGGTGACAAGAAAAAGTTGTCTGTATATATGACGATTGGCAATCTATCATCGAAGATCTGCCAGATGCCCTCAACACACAGTGTTGCAATGGTCGCTCTCCTGCCAATTCCGATCATGAACCGCAGTATTCCTCAGTAGTGGCTGGATGAGCAACGGCAAACGAACCGAGAGGTGCTGAATGAGTTACTCTGGCGGGTACTCCATTGTCTCACCTGTAAACAAAATCCCAGCGCCGAGAGCGAGTATTACAATTTTCTCTGAGCAGATGGCAACTTCAGGCGTTGCAAACCGGATTTAGCAGTGTGGGATGCAGATGGTGCTGAGTATAGCGACCTACATCACCACGAGCAGCATGTCTGTTTTTGGTGTGAGTGTCCAAAGAATAAACTTGGAGAATATGTCCCTCCTGACAAGCAACACCCCCGGTGGGATCACAACCTATATCGAACGCTCGGCAATGCCAACAGCAGGGCAGCAAATGCCGAACTATCGTCACGCCATGTCCACGGAGGACTCAACCAGTTTCAATATATTCCCTGTATCGTGAGCGTCATCCCGAAGCCCAACCTCCTGCATTCAATTCAGATCGGCATGCTTGACCACCTCCCAAAGTGGATTTTTCACATTACAAAGATGCACAAACAGCAAGACATGTACAATGCAATATGGTCATCCGTGCCTGCATACCACGACCTCACACCAAGAAATATGTCGTATGAGGAAGTTCCTCAATGAAAGAAGAAGGTGATGAAGGAAATGAGCTGGTACCGGCTGGGAGCTGTAACCCAGTCTCTACGAGGAGGAAGCCCCGCTCAGCGTCCCGTATCCAATCGCGCAATGAGTGCACAAGGGTATTGTTAGATCTCCATATGTATGGTCGATATATTGCTCACGATGATGTAACATTGATCTACATGGATGATGCCTTGCATCGTTTTCGCACGGTCAAATATGATTTCTTACTCGGGCGAGCCGGAAGAAAGGAGAAGGCCAAAGCCATTCCCCTGAGAATGGAACTCGTGAAGAAGCGAAAGGTAGACAAGGAAACAAATGCTGCAACTTGAACCTCGTCCAAGAAGCGGCCCAAAATGATCGCCGGGCGGGATTATATCAGCCACGAGATAGATCTTTCCAAGGAGTTAGATACTGACATCAACTCTCCAAGGATTGACTTGATGTCTCACTGGGTCGAACAGATTCATCGATACGGAGCCTTGCAACGGGATTCTGCTGAGAGTCATGAACATGCACATCAAACGAACCTCAACGACGGTTGGAACACCACCAATCTCAATCTCAACAACCTGAGGCAAGTAATCCCCTTTCAGCGTCACATCCTCTGCTTCGAAATCACAGAGCTCAATCTCCAAGCCCTCGCTCCGCGTTGAGGGAACCGCGCTGCCACCTGCAAAGTCCTCCCATCCAGTGCTGATCTGGCTGCCCCCTTGAGCTCCCAGTCATATGCGAAGCCCGAATTGATGGGACCCCAAAACCGCCGTCATGGACAGCATCCCGACCTTATAATCAAAGTCTTCAGAGCTTTACTCGAAAATACCCAGGATGAAACGTTCCGCGTGGGTATATACAACTGCGCACAGCTGTTTATCGAGCATAAGAGTTGTAACATGTTGTATATATCGGATGAACAACTGCATGCAATGGAGATATTTATTTACCACTGTATTCAGGTTCAAGTTGAGGGTTTAGAAGATGAACACATATCTCCGATCTGTCGATGCACGGAAGCCAGAGCTGGTGCGGAGGGGACTGACAGAACGACCAAGTGTGGGTAAAGCAACGCCCAGGGAGGTGTTTAGGTGCGCTGAATGGTCGTCTCCTGCAGTAACTGCAATGATCATTCAAAATGCAGCTCCTGAACGAGGATGGAGCTTTCGCTGAGTACTGGTTAGCCTTGGTGCTCACCACAATACCAGAAAACTTGGGTAACTTGGATCCCATCTCGAAATTTGTATAAGTGTGAAACGCACCAGTTGCCATTGCTTTGCAAGTTCTCAGCGTGGGTAACATTGTTGGCTGTGCGCACGTAATTCCGGCTATAGCTAGCAGTGGTAAAACAGGAGATGGACAGAACGAGTGATGGATTGTCAATAGCCACAAAGATCTGGCAACTTGGAATGATGTGGATAAGTAGTAAAGCTACAATTGCATGTTGCGCGCAGGTAGAAGAAACGCGAGGAGAGGTTTTCGCAGTATCACCCATCGCATTGCAATCCCGATCCAAGCTTGTACCCAATGAACCCATTCCAATGTATGGTCATAGTTGGCCACAATGCCAGAGTGTTGGTTTAAAACTGGGGACCCACCGAGCGGAAAGAAACGCAGAGATCGTGATGGGATGGTTATATGAAGTGTGACGCGTTGTATTTGCGCTGCGCTCGGAGCAGGCCGCCACCGGGATGTCTCTGATGGCTCAGACGGACTGCGTCCACTCTGACAGAGCCACTCCACCTGGATGGAAATTTTTTTTGCTGATGATACAGAAGCTGGTAAAACATATTGATGCATTCGGTCCTAGTGTTTTTTGATTCTGTTATTCCTCCTTGTTTCGAATGTATCATCAGCAAAAACTAAATTTTGTTGATAAAACTTATTATTTTATTGTACCCACAAACTCAAAAAAATGAAACCGAGGTTTCCCTAAGATATGACATTCCCTTAACATTCTAGAGCGTTCCTGGAGTTGTCGCAATGCTGTTTCCAAGCATCACAATCAGGGTACCTACCTTTGCAAATGTTTCACTGAGCACTTGATGAACGGTTCACACTTCCTTTGGCAATATCACAAATCTTCTCTCGGCATACTCCTATGTTGCCCAGTTTGATTTGGCCTTGTGATGATGATAGTACTGGCTCCATACGTCAAATGAAGCGTGTTGTTCTTGTTTTCAAAGACCATCATGGCTTAATTTGACCAGTGATAGTTACAATGCAGAAGTGGTTCATGATTTTCATTTTGTTGTTACGAGATGGTTCAGTACCTTCTGTTCAACCGTCACAGGAGGGTTATGCATCATCACAATCATGATTTCACGCGTTTGAGATTAGACTTCAGCAAACCATTAATTGTAGTACATTTGGTACTATCATGATATATCGACGAAAGCTAGAATGATATAGCACACAAAGTCAAACCTGAATCCGATCACTGACACCACTCCTAACTTCCAAGCGACAACGCACCCTGCACAATCGTACTTCGATCAACTAATCCTGTATTCTCAACACTGGTGATGTTGTTGTTGTTACTGCTGCTGTCGCTGCAGCGAACGGGCTGGCTGCTGCTGGCGATGGCAGGCCAGCCCATAGGCAGAACATCTGAGAATCACATCCTAGTTTCAGTAGCAGCAACAAAGTTGCTGAGAGAATTCAAAGAATTGTCAGGCTGCTCTATCAGCTTCTCCGGGACGTAATCAAGAAAGTTCTCATCAATGATGCCCTGATCGTTGTGAAGTTGTGCCATTGCTGGGTACCTATCAGTTGAGTGGATCCCTTGGCGAATCATGCTGCGGAAATTGACTTCAATTTTAGCTTGAACCTCTGGTGAGGAAGAAGAAAAATCCACGTTGAGGTGACCCAATTCGTCTGTGCATGCAATATCAACTGCGTGATTACTGTTTCGTGTATCGCACCTACATTCTGCTGCACGTCCTGGACCAAACTCTGACGGGACCGTAACCTCTCAAGATAGCCACGTTGACAGCCAATGATGGACGGCCATCGTGGTGAGGGCAATGAATGTCAGGTTGATTTATCAAACAATGATTTTCCTTTCATTCCCATTTGTCATATGCCATAGAGGTATGTCCAGTGAATGAGATCCACAATTCCAGTCGCTGCAATTCAAAACTTGCACTTCTAAATTGATCATCAAGATAACGATTAAACAAGCAGGTAACTTTGAATATACCTCAGAAACATTTGTGGGGTGTGTAATGCTGTCCTTGGCCAATAGCCAGGCAACAATTGTCCGGATCTCTGTAGAATAGTATGTTCCAAATCTGTAAATTGAGTCGATTGTGGTCTTGCAGCAGTATACAACTGCGGCATGAGAGCAAGTAATCTTTGCGAGAGCCCGATACACAATGTCAGCGATGAAAACAAGTGTTGAGATGATTTATTTACCGCTGAAATGTAGGCACGTGGAGGGTCTCAGTTTCTCTGGGCAGGATCGATTATGGCAATTTTCCCATCACACCAACTATAAATCTGGGTGGTCTACACTGCATTCATGGCAGAGGAATTCACACACATCCCATGATTGATTGCTATAGGCTTGACATGTGCCATGACCATCGCTGGAACACCGGAAGGCATTGTGTGGGCATCGTAATCTGTGCCCACGATGACGCCTGTAATGTCGTCAACAAAGTCCCCATATCACCACAGATTTCTGGTGTACCATGCAACCAATCGCTTGCCTTCTTTGTTTGTATATTTCCTCTAGTAAATATGCACATCAGCGGGCAGATACAGTCGTTTAAACATTTAATCTGACACCGTCTTGGATGCCAGCCACACCGGCTCACGTTCATCATCCTCCTCAGAGTCAATATAGACCTCCTGATGCTCAGGATGCGGGGGTTGCTCCAACGTAGGAGTTAATTGAGTGGCAGCAACCCATTTTCCAAGTGTTGACATGAAGGAATCTTTCCATGGCCGCTTGCCGATTGCTTTCCTGGATGGTCGTCGAAGAGGGTTGTCATCACATACTGAATAGTCATCGCAATAATCATTGTAATTGTCGGATATTCGGCTGAGATGGTCACTGAGATCCTCATCGTGGATCGATCCTCTGTTTCTGCTGGTGCTGGAAATGAGAGAAGGAGGAGGACAACTGCGACGTCTTTGTGTCATGATTTAAAAAGGCGTCGAGTGATATGTACAAAGAGATTGAAGGAGTGAGAAAACGAAATCTGAATGAATGTATAGTAAACGAATGAAACTGTTGTGTAAAGCGAAGAATGCATTGATGAGATTGAAAGCATCATCGGGATGCGTCTTTCCATCCTGTCGATGATTCCAGGATCTGGGCCTGTCTCACCACCCACACTTCCAACCTCTTAGATGGATGGGAATCCCAAAGTAAGAATTGCTGGTGAACAGCAGGGTGCAGGGTTGTTGATTAGCTTCCTTTGACGAAAATCAATATCGCAACGAGCTAAAAGGTGATTGCGTTTGATTACTCGTTTGGGTTATCGTCTGCTGGGTTCAGATACTGAACTACCAATTACATGATCGCCATATAGGGAGTCCTATTACTGCCACAATGCCTGCCCCAAAAACTAGCATCTCAACGATGAATGCCAACATCGCAAACTCCCAACACAGCCCTTCATGGATTAATACGACCAATGTAATAATGAAATAAACAGAACATCAAAAAGAGACCCAAAACCTCTCCAAAAAAGTCGAAATTATCACCCATCCGTCCAACCTACAAAGTGCCAGAAGAATACCCAACCCCAACACAAATCAGTGAACAACTGTCCAGCCAGCGCATTCCATCCTCACAACGACTAATTTGCAGCTAGGCAGCAGCTCTTACACTTCCTATTGGCCAAAATGCCTGCCACGGGAGGATTCACAATGTGATTGTGCTCAGGTAGCCAAGCCACAACCTCATCAGCAACATGGCTTGGCTTGTAATCAGCAAAAAGATCAAGAGCACGGTTTCGAATGACTTTAAGGTATTGCTGCTCTCTGATGATCCCCCTTTGAAGCTTCCTTTCAAACATTTGGAAGCCTATCTTCATCGTCGGGAAGCTTCTTTGATTTGGGCGCCATGTCTTAGGATCATCATCAGTGTCCTCCCTGATTTCCTCGATCATATTCTCCGCTTGAGGTAGGAGGATGTCATCCAGAGGAAGGTAGCAGCGGCCACCACACATAGGCGTCTGGGCACCAGATGTGCTATCACCATGGTGGCCACGATCTACTACACAAGACAGCATCGGGATGTTGAATTTCGTTACCGCCTGTACGAATCTGGCAGCAGTATCGATATTGAAGGTTAGGGTAACATTGCCGGCATGCGGACCGCCATTGCTATTAGGCTCCTTCCGGCAGCCACGAAGCTCTCAGATTGTCCAGCTGGCATCTGGCAGGCCGGGGATTGCAGCATTCACCATTAACGAAGTGGACATACATTAGCAAGATGTGAATCGGTCCGTAAGCAACACGCAACCCTCCCAGACACTTCGGGCGACCTCACCAGTGCTTCCAAGTACTTCTAGATGCTCCCAGACTGCCCTGGAGCTACACAATGTACTCTCACACTCTGCAAGAGCATTCTCATGAGCTCCTGAAAGGACCTGCAGTTATGGAGGCGCATTCAGGATGCTACAAGATTTGACTTAGAGAATGGTCAAATTTTGGAGCTCTTGAGACCTCTGCGCAGATCTGCAGGAGACTTCATGAGCAGCTGCGACCGCTTCACAGCTCGGCGGGAGACCTCAAGAGCAACCGAGACTGCTGCACAGCACTGCAGAAGACTTGGTGCCGTATTCTAACAGCAGTGGTTGATACACAACCACAAGGCATTTCGTCTTATCATATTCGTCTTTGTTACAGTCACAAGATTCACTACATCATAATATGGCATGCATTATTTAAGTCTCAGTATATATATACATACATTCAATCTGGCCGCAGATAGTAGTCGAGCATAATTGGAGGAGCAGCTGGACACACCAATTGAGAGAACTTAGAGATACACCACTTGGAGGCCGTTGTAGTGAAACGATGGAGCTAGAAGGCCGAGAGCCCACCATCAACACTCTGCCACACTGCTCACGACATCCAAACGGAATTCATGAGAAACAGCGGTTCTGGTTCGAGGAGCATAGCAATTGGGTGAGAAGATCTGATACTACCTGGCGTTGAGGATCCACGCAATTGCATGGATCCACCACATCTCGGACAGAGCGAGTGAGACCAAAAGTTGGGAAAAAAAGAGTATGTATTTTCATTGTATGATAAGATGAGATGTAAATGAGATGATGTCTATCTACTCTGGGGTCTGCCGAATATACTCCCCGTCACTCAATCCACCTCCGTTGCACCTGTCTTTTCGTACACCCACCGTCGCTCCTTAAAGATGAACTTGGAGGCTGCGATCGAGCGAGTCATGAGATACACTTGGAGGGCGTAATCGTGCGAGTTTAGTGCTTCACTTGGAGGCTGTGATCGAGCGAGTTTGGAGATGCACTTGGAGGCGGTGATTGCGCCAGTGTGGAGATGCACATGGAGGCCGTGATCGTGCGAACTTGGAGGCTGTAATCGAGCGAATTTGGAGATACACTTGGGGGCCGTGTTCGAGTTAACTGAGAGATGCACTCAGAGACCGTGATCAAGCGAGTTTGGAGATACACTTGGAGGCCATTATCGTGCGAACTTGGACGCCGTGATCGAGCGAGTTTGGAGGCCGTAATCGTGCGAGTTTAGAGATACACTTGGAGGAAATGAGATAATGTCTATCTACTCCGGGGTCTGCCGAATATATAGTCCCTGTCACTCTGTCCACCTCAGTTACCCCCGTATCTACGTACAACCGCCGTCGCTCCTTGAAGATGTACTTGATCGAGCGTGTTTGGAATGCACTTGGAGACGGTGATCGAGTGAACTCAGAGATGCTCTTGGAGGCCGTGATTGAACGACTTTGGATATGCACTTGGAGACTGAGATCGAGTGAACTCAGAGATGCACATGGAGGCCGGGATTGACCGAGTTTGCAGATGCACTTGGAGGCCATGATCGTGCAAACTTGCAGACCGTCATCGAGCGAGTCTGTAGATACACTTCCAGGCCGAGATCGAGTGAACTCGGAAGATGCTTTTGGAGGCCAGGATCGAGCGAGTTTGGAGATACACTTGGAGGCCATGATCGTGCGAACTTGCTGGCCGTAATCGAGCGAGTCTGGAGATACACTTGGAGGCCGAGATCGAGTGAACTCAGATGATGTGCTTGGAGGCAGTGATTGATCGAGTGTGGAGGTGCACTCTGAGGCTGTGACCGAGCGAGTTTGGAGATACACTTGCAGGCTATGATCGAGGGAGATTGGAGGAGTACTTGGAGGCGCTCGATTTGGAGGGAGGCGCGACAGCAGCTGAGACTCTGTTCATTGGTTAACTTGCAATTGTGGGAATGTAGAGAGTCGAGTACAACATCCGCCGAGAGATGAGAAACTGGCTGGGAGTGGGAGACTGTCAATCTTGGGATGATGCTGTACTTGGTGTAAGTTGTACTCTGTGTTAACTCATGATTATGGCATGGAGAGATAGAGAGGGATGACTTAACTTCATGTTCGTAGGTGATGGTAGAGTTGAGCACAAGAAAGAGAGAGATCAGAGAAGATGGGGGAAATGATGATGAGAAACTGGGACTTAGAGAATTTGGTGTGGGAGTCAATTGAACATCCCCGATACGGCAGGTACGATCTGTGATCCGGCGGGTAAAATCACTGATACGAGGTCTTCTAAACCTGATCAGGCAAGTTGTACTCCTGATTTCTCATAGCCACTCGTATCCTCCATATTGTTCTCATCTTCATCCCCCATCTATGTCGTTCTCGCCCACAACTCTACCATCATTGCCAGAACACAAAGTTTAGTCATTCCTCTCTGTCTCCATGCCATCATCATGAGTTAACATTGAGTGCAGCATACACCGAGTACAGCATACACTTGAGATTGTCTGTCATCCCTTCATTCTCACGATGTTGAGTTGACCCCTGAATGTAGCTTCCACTTCCGATGAACCTCCCTACCGATTGACTGCCACCAGCCAGTTCTCCATAAGAGCTTCAATGGTATAGTCACCTTGTCACATTCCCAAGGTTGCGAGTTAACTAACTGATGAATTGAGTCCTGGTGCACTGTCCATCGACCGCCTGCAAGTACTCGTCCAATCTCAGTCAATCACAGCATCCAAGTGTATCCCCAAACTTGCTTGATTACGGCCTCCAAGTGTATCTCCACACTCGCTCGATCACAGCCCCCAAGTGAATCTCCGAACTCAGTTGATCACGGCCTCCAAGTGCATCTCCACACTGACTGGATCACGGCCTCCAAGTGTAGCTCCAGACTTGCACGATTACGGCCTGCGAGTTCGCACAACCATGGCCTCCAAGTGCATCTCCAAAGTCGCTCGATCCAGGCCTTCAAGTGCATCTCTGAGTTCACTCAATCTCAGTCTCCAAGTGCATCTCTAAACTCCCTCGATCATGGCCTCCAAGTGAATCCCCAGACTTGCTCGATTATGGCCTTCAAGTTCGCACGATCATGCCCTCCAACTGCATATCTCCACACTCGCTCAATCACGGCCTCAAAGTGTATCTCCAAATTGGCTGGATTCCGGCCGCCACAAGTGCATCTCCAAACTGGCTCCATCATGATCTCGGAGTGCATCTCTATGATCACTCGATCACGCCCACCAAGTGTATCTCCATATATGCTCGATTACTGCCTGCAAGTGCATCTCCAAAGTCGCTTGATCACAGCCTTGGAGTATATCTGTGAGTTCACTCGATCGTTATTTTTAAGCGCAGCTCAAATTGCTCTCAAGCACCACCTGTAGCCCGTTCCGATATAGCGTGTGTAGATGGGTCGCTATATAGATACATAGATACATAGTTGAGAATACATACTGAATACATGACTGTGATTCGAGGTGCTCCCAGACATGTCGCCGGTGCTCCCAAGTGCTCCCTGGCTTGTCGTCGGCGCTCCCAGTTACTCTGGAGGCCGGCAGGAATGCCCTCGTAGGGTCTGAAACTCTCCTCCAATTGACGCATCTAAGTTTACACTCCACATCCTCTCAGACACTCCTGGAGGCTGCGAGTGACTCAAATACATTTTGCTGATGCTATGCAATGGGAAGCGTGTAATTCTCCACCAAAGGGTACGAAGTACCGTCAGAGCCGTCCGGAGCACCCTGGTGTTTCTGACGGAAACTAGAGTCGTTGCTGATGACGGCCTCCAAGCTCGCACAATCACCTCCTCCAAGTGCATCTCCAAACTCGCACAATCACGGCCTCTGAGTGCATCTCCAAACTCGCACGATCACGGACTCCAAGTGCATCTCCACACTTGCTCGATCATGCCATCAAAGTGCATCAGATACCTTGATTGATCACAGCCCCCAAGCATATCTCTAAACTCGCACCATTACGGCCTCCAAACTCGCATGATTATTGCCTCCAAGTACATCTCCAACCTCGCACGATCACAGCTTACAAGTGTATCTCTGAACTCGCACGATTACGTCATCCAACCTCGCTCGATCACGGCCTCGGAGTGTATCTCTGAGTTCAGTCGATTGTCATTTTCCGGAGCGGCTCGAATTGCTCTCAAGCACTGCCTGCAGCCAGTCGAGATATACCTAGGGTAGATGGGTAGCTATATAGATACATGGATGAGAACACAAACTGAATACATGAGTTTTAATAATCGTTGAACAATAAGTAGTAGCTATGATTTCCAGGCGCACCAGCAGCATTCCCAAAGAAGATGTTTTTCCCAGACTGGTCTACTCTGATTCAAGGAGTTCCCAGACTTGTCGCCGGCGCTCCTAGACATGTAGCCGGCGCTACCAGACTTGTCGCCAGCGCTCCCTGACTTGTCGCCGGTGCTCCCTTGCGTGTTGCCGGCCCTCCCAGGTGCGCCCAGGCTTGTAGTGATCGCTCCCAGGCTTGTCGCCGGCGCTCCCAGATACTCCCAGGTGCACCCAATGTTCCCTCCGGTGCTCCGAGGTGTTCCCAAAGCTCTCAAAATCACTCCCATGGTACAGCTGTACCAGTCATTAGAGATCCCAGTTACTCTGAAGGCCGGCAGGAATTCCCTCATAGGGTCTGAGACTCTCCTGAAATTGACGCATCTAAGTTTGCACTCCACATCCTCTCAGACACTGCTGGAGGCTTCCAGTAACTAAGATACATTTTGCTGATGTATCAACGATTGATGTAACTATTGGAAGCATCGATTCATCATCCCTAGGCCAGTGGCATGAGAATTGCTGAGCATCAATTTCAGCCACCCTCTTCCCAGCAATATCGAGATCAACATAGGCGACAGTAAAGCTAAATGACTCGACGAGGAAATCGGCTGAGGCGTCACAACCTGCCTTTCACAGGGAAGTCCTGTGACCTGGGGATTCTTCCTTGTCGTCTTCTGTATCTACATATCATCTGGAAGGGCAAGAGAAGCATTGGGGCGATGAAATACATACCCGAATGGATATATTTCTTCTTCGTAGTAGGGAATTTGTTGATCCTATTTTGCCTTTGGCGAAGGCCAACCTCCGCAAAATCGACCAGGGCTGTGTGGAGTTTCTGACAATTGAGGTTAGTCTGGTCCACCAAACATCGTTTCCAAAGCAGCCTTTTGAACGCCACATGACTGATTCGAGTCATGCAATGATCGATTAGGAGATCCCATTGCCTGGGACCAGTTCCTGGCTGGTAGCACATGCTTATGGACTGGGCACTCTCCCAGACACACTACCTCACTTTATCATCTGTCCGTTGTGTTATCAAGCCACCCATATTGTGCCAAATCCCTATGGTTTCTGCAGCCCATTGGCTGACTCCAACACCGGCATTCTTGGCCCGGACGGGGATTTGAGGAGTTGGCATCTGGATTGTATTAGCATCTGCAACGACTGATTTTGGCAACCAGAAGGCATCACATTACATTTTAGGTTCTCAACACTGGTCAGTGATTGAGTTGTGGATATCAAATGCTCGTTACTCTAACATGCATCGGGAGTGTTGAATATTTCATCAAGAGTGAAGCAATGTGGTAGCAGAAGTGAAGAGGGTGTGTTGAAGGTTCTTGAGATTGTAAGTAGGGTGGGCAGGCAAGGTCAGTATATAAGTGGGCATGGAGGGGTTTTCAATATCCAGCGACAACATCTTAGCTGCCATTGAGATATGAAACATGTTGCTTGGCATCATCTAAGTGCCCTGATTTGTAATGGGAGGGGTTGGATGTAGGTGATATTGCTAACACAATGTGATATCGTAATCAGAACAAGAGCGCTCAAAGATCGTATCAAGTGAATCAAGACAGGACAGAAGTCGGACCTGGTTCAAAGTCGTGCATGCTTTGCTAAACAAGTGAACGATTAAAGAGAGAAGAAAAGGAAATTCTCCAACACCAAACAACCACTCTTTATGTACACTTCGTCTGCCACCCTCGAATTGTCCTTCTTGCTCCGATGTACCATCCGAATATCCAACCTTCCTTTTACACACCACCAACACATTTCTTATCAATACAACCACGACACATCATACAACGTCACAATACCTCAACCTACTTCCTTATCGAAACGAATCATACTGCCGCCCTCTGGCAAAATACTCACGCCATTTCCACATCCCTCGATGTCTTCATCTTTCTGTAACACTAATTCCTTCTGTCCACCTGATACTATTCCTAGCTATCCCTCAATCTATCACTCGTAACCTGAGCCGTGACAGTATCCTCCTCCTAGGTTTGAGGCCCTCAAAGAACATTTTCCAAAGGTCCTAGCTTCCCGGGGTATTGTTGATGGAACTTCCCCACCGCTTGTAAACCATCCACAAACTTCGCATGTTCCCATTTCAAAGAATCATACCCAGTCCAATGTATAAGAAACTGTAACTGGTTTTGATACATCTGACTATCTTCAACACTCAAAACCTGACACTCCTCTTCACCATCAACTTCCACCAAAGGTGGCGGTTTAACTCGTTGCCCTTCAAGGGGATCATTCACCACTGGATCCTGAACGGACACAGGTTGTACTCGATGAATCCGTACTGACGCAGGCAACTCAAGTTCACATGCATATGGGGATGTTCGGCAAACCACTGTAAAGGTGCCAACTGCTTTCCAATCCTGTCTCCGTGTAGGCCTCGTTGTTTGTATATGTCGGGCGTCCAGCTATACTTGCGAGCCCTCCTCATTATTTGGATCTGGAATTCGTCCAAAATTTGCTCCCTCTCCCTGTATTGCCTGGCTCCGTCTCATCTCTACTCGGAGATGCTCATGGATCTGTTCAATTGTTGCCTGAACCTCATCGGCCTTCATGCGGCGTTAATCCTGCTCCTGAGTTGGTTCTCCTACAAATGACATCCGGGGGTCCATACCCTGAACCGCAATAAATGGAGTACATTGAGTTGTCTCAGATATCCCTTTATTCGCAGCAAACTCAGCCGATGGGAGCCACTTGACCCAATAATCCTGCTGATAATTCACGAACACCCGGATATATTGCTCCAGACTGGCATTCATTCGTTCCGTCTGTGCATCTGTCTGTTGGTGAAACGCTGTCAACATTCTTCGATCAATTCCTCGTCGACTGAATACCTGTTGCCAAATGGCTGACGCAAATTGCGGGGCTCGATCTGAGACAATGGTCAGTGGGAGTCCATGAAGGCATACCACTTCCCACAGAAACAATTCCGCCAAACCCAAGGCATCTATGGTCGTATGGCACGGGATGAAATGTCGCATTTTTGAAAGCCCATCCACCACTACCCATATTGCATCAAACCCTTCGCACTCCGGTAATCCCATGATGAAATCCATTGAAATATCATCCCTTGGCTTATCTGGCACAGACGGAGGCCGAAGGACCCCAAATGTTGAATGTCTTGAGTTCCAGGACTGCTGACAATCATGGCAATTCTGAACGTACCGATCAACGTCCTTACACATTCCCTTCCAGTATTATACTCAATCAAGCAGGTCAAGCGTCTTCGCCCGTCCTGGATGTCCTAGTAATGCTGTATCATCGTGTTCTTGTATAATGCGTAGGCGTAACTCATCACTATCTGGTACATATAAACTCCCCCTAAACCTTAGCCATCCATTGTCCTCCGTACATTCCGCAACTGTGATCTCCTGTGGCCCCCTATAAATTCGATCTGCATCCAGTATCGTTCCCAGTAGCAGGTCAGTTCCATATGCCTTTGTCATAAGATTGGGATTCGGGAATAGAGGCACGGCCCTGTGCGGGTAGGCTGTCCGCCAGCGAACGCAATTGTTCTCGTTTGTTTGTTTTAATCATGTTGCATTCGGCCGCTCCGCGGCCATGGCATATATGCTACAGTTTTCCCCTCCGCTTCCGCTTCCGCGCAAATGAAAACTCAAAGACTCCAAGAATCTGACAAAACCC
>Ga0307515_10001475_pt1 | contig 52893 bp, 44 predicted proteins | sample 17_EM_MG_FD_194513 | JGI IMG/M metagenome (GOLD analysis project Ga0307515, IMG submission 194513) | Populus trichocarpa ectomycorrhiza microbial communities from riparian zone in the Pacific Northwest, United States - 17_EM | ecosystem: Host-associated > Plants > Roots > Unclassified | place...
TGCCCCCACCGGCCTCGCCTGCCCCCACCAGCCTCGCCTGCCCCCATCGGCCTCGTCTGCCCCCATGGCGAGGAGGAGGGCTCGGCACTGGTACTCGGCATTGGGCTCCGGCTTTGGCAGTCGGCATGGGGTTTTCCTTCTCTCTCTCTTTCATATATAAGTCCATAGTTTTCCCTTCTCTTTGGATCGACAGACAATTCATCTTCTTCTCCATCATCTTCTCGTGTCAACAAAGGGGACGACGGGTAGCAGGAGTGGAGCTCCGCCATCTAGCCGGCCAGCCCGGAGGCGGAGGGGATTAACGGGCTGTCATACTCTAATTAGAGTGAATACAGTATGATTAAAACGAAACAAACAAAACTTTGCACTGCGCCACACAATATCCAGAACCCGGACATGCTGCGTTAACTCCATACTATACTTCCGGAAGCTCCCGGGCAGCTGCTAGAAAAACACAAAATTGGCTGTGGCCCACGAACAGCAGTGCGAGTCCACGATTTGAGATGCCAACCATCCCTAGCGCATTAAGTAGTTCATTTGACTTCTAACAAGTGTCACAATCGTACGAATATCCATGGAGTTAGCATGGGTAGATTGCGGATTACTGTCAAAAAATGCACAAACGGCTGCCACTCTATGACGGCTGGGCGGCTCGAGGTTGAATACTATAGCTATGTAGACCTAATTGAGTAGATCATTTCTGTCATACAAGCGTCTTATTGGATTAATATCTATGGAGGTCGCATGGGTGGATTTGTTTGGGGAGGGGGTGGGACTTAATTAACAAAATCATCAATCTATACAAAACTAAAATAAATATTCTACCGATGGTGACGATTGTTAGACATTAAATAATTATCTTAGGTCGTGAATCTACCTAGCCGTTTTCGGGCTGTTCAGTCCCGGTTCGGAGGATGAACCAGTTCACGCGGTGATGTCGTGCGAACCGAAACCTAGGTTTGAACCATTGCAGGACTGGTCTAACCAGTTCCATGGCGGTTCAGCCAAGGCTTATTTAGTCATACATCTGGAAGTAGTTTTTAAATCTGGGTGGGAAACCGAAGGAGTCTTGGAATGTTGTACATGCACTGAAATGCCAGTGACTACGAACAGGCTCGTAAGCCATTCGGCTACCGGAAACATTAAATTGCAACTGCGTTTCACCGCAGCAATATCTCTTGGGCGAATACAGGGACGGATATTCCACTTGCCACTTCTATCGCCCATCCTGCGACCTCCAGCGAGAACGCCTACGAGTTCTCAGATTCTCACCGTCATTTACCCTACTGTAGACAAAATGAGGGAAACCATACTGAAAAAGCGAATTGATTTTACGCATTCATTTACTGGAAATGCGCTATTAATGCGCTTATTTTTTGCCTAGGGGGATTAGACAAAAGATATTTGTTATGCCAAAGCTGCTGCAAAGTTCCAAATAGTGCAACCCAGACAAAGTCCTAGCCGCTGTACTATATTGTTTTATGATATCTAATTACCATGTTCGGAGCTGAGATTTTACTAATTTACACCATTCCCCATATAAATTTGAACATTGTGAGTTCACTAAATTCTAGTGTTCAGCAAGTCACTCACCCTCTTACCCTTATCAATTCACCTAGGATTAATAAAGTGCATTAACTAATTTTAGTAATTTCATAGTAAGTGCATTTATCTCCAGGTAATCAGTGATTTTCCTGGCAGTATAATTTTACTTCTACACGTCTCATGTACCACATAGAGGTTGTTTTTACAGTTCGATAGATTGACATTTGATTGCAAATAGTAGCGAAGTATTAAGAGTGCCCATTAGCCCCGCTAGTGGAAAATAATACAATCATTGTTAAGTTTTCAAATTTTGGGTGATATTCAAACAACAGATATAGGTGTAATTGTTGTAGAGATCAAATTCTCGGAACCTCGGAGAGACTTTGTTCATGTCTCCGGATAATGATATTTGTTGCAACGTTAACTTGTAGCGGTAATTCAAACTTTAGTCATAGATAATCTTTTACATTTTTCAGATAGTCATAATGCCTGCTACGTACATCACAACTTTTGGATGGATATGGTGGTGTTGTTGATTCGGGAGTTCAGGTTTACGACAGTCCCGCTACGTCTGAAAAAAGGCATCACGTTGCTTGTAATCTACCGTAAGCTATATACTTTACGCAGTCTCTTGTAACAGCTATATCATTGGAAAATGGAAATAATTGCTACGGTCCGGATCCAGTCCCAACCCTAACCCGGAACCGTTCTCGTGAGTTGGGACCATTGCTAACACTAGGCCGCAGGTATGACAAACCTCTAGGAGTGCCATGGTTTTAGCTGGTTGTGACTGCTGCAACTTTGCTATGCTATCAACCATACAAGTACTGTCATGAGTATGCAAAATCAAATTATGGTGATTGCTAGATCAACCTCATTTGAGCCTCATATGATACTTACACGAAACGGAGTTCTCCCATTAATGTTCTGCATTAATGTACTGCATTCATTGTCTCGTGCCTAGCCGCATGCTAGCTCGTACCTCGCTTTCCAGAGCGATGGGTGGCGCATTAGCTGACCGAGCTTGCGAGGCTGCGGCTCACCCGGTGCGCCACACATCCACCTTAGTCTGAGCACGAGAAAACTGGATTCAATAGACTGTGTAATTACCTGTCCTCACCTCCCCCTCATTGCTGTTCTATGATGTTGTCAAATACGGAAGAGAATTATTTTAGAGAATGGTTTTAGATAAAGCTATCGGCAGTGGTTCAGGTTTAGGCCAAGCCAGTTTGGTATTTGATATTGATACATGTACTTATATTATCTCGGCCCGTACACAAGGCCGATGTGAAATACGTTCTTCCGCGTGCATATCAGTCTAGCTAGGCTGACAGGAGACAGTGGTGTAGGCTGATCCTAGCTGGAGTTCAGTGATAAACTAACATTGCCCATGATATGCCTGTGTAGAAAACTGAAACCCAACTGCTGGAATCCAAAGCATTTGTTCATCGGGCACAATATTTCAGACTTTTCTGCCTCATACGGGGTATTTAACACAGTCTAATTTGTTCTCAAACATCTATTGATTTGTTGTTTGGAGTTTAACCTCTGCAAATAAAGCCATGTTGCATTAATAAGTGTCTATTCGTCCCGTATTAATGCCTCCGGACTCCCCTGTCAATGATGAGATGACCTTGATAAGATTATGTATTATTGAATAATCGTCCAACTTTAGATGTGTAGTCATCAAACTTTTGGTGTGTCGCCAAGGGCGGTTAAAATAGACGCTTGAACACCACTGAGTATCAATTACCCAACAGACGTACAGTAACCCGTGCCAACTCCTGAATTTTTCTCTTCTATCTCTTCATCCTCGAGCTTGCTCTCTGTCTTACAGAACGCCTCCGCTATCACAGACACATTGCTCCTCATCAAAGTAGTGTGTGTGTGTGTGTTATTCATACTGTATTCACTCTACTTAGAGTATGACAGAATCCATTTTTCCCCGATACTCCGCGGTGTGACCCCGACGTGTCCGCCAAGCCTTCCTTTCGGTCAGATTGTACCATCCCTTTCTCCTTCCCCCCATTTATCCACCCCCCCACCGCCCCTCCTACTCTCCCCCTCTCCCATGCAGGGTCTCATTGATGTCATCACAGTGGAATACCCCAACCAGCCAATCCCCATCCATTCTGCCCCACCCCCTTACTAGGTCTTGGTTGACTGACCAGCATGTTTGATTGAAAGCGCTGAAGGCGCGTTGAGGTTATTTGTGGAGCAGGTGCCGGGATTCGAACCCGTAGCACAGTAGTATAGCGGCTCAGCTTCTTATACAATCATCAGCATGTTAACCACTACACTACGAGGACCCGCCCTTGCATCAAAGTAGTGTTCACAAATGTTGCCAAGTATGTAGCCGCATCCCCGAGAACTTGCAGATCGTCGGAAACTCATTCACTTTAATCGAAATCGATAAATCACAATCCGGGGGATGCGGAAGTTGCAATGTACCATTCCCCGCGCATGGTTTTCCTCGTGTAAGCTGCGCGTCGAACCCTAGAGGACATGATGTCGACAGAGATGAGAGCGGTCCGGAAGATGAATTCTAATGTGAGTAAAATGAAACTGTCGCGGTAAAAGAAGCCATAATACCGTGGCCCTGTCGATCGCGCTGGACGCAGAGCGGCGCGAGGCTCTTGCTTTATTCTCCACGGTTAGAATGACCGGAAAAAGATTTGAGTACCCCGCGCTGGCATCGCATTTTCCATTGCAGTCCATGAATTCATCGCCATCCACAAATATAGCGACTTATAGAGGAGATGAGATTGATGTGGTTTGCATTAAAGTATTGAAATTCTCTTGTATTTATTTAAATGTGGGATCCGCTGTGAAGCAGTGGGGAATCCTATTCGGCGCTACGCTCTGCTGTGTTGAAATAGTGATGCTAGAGAAGCTTGATTGTATTCTATCTAAGAGGGCCGCAAGGCCAATATATATGAAAGTGCAAGTACGGCTGAATGCCATCAGCCCGTATCAGAGTCAACAGTCATCTCCGGCCATACAAGACATCTCCGTCTCCGGCCATACGAGACTCATCTCCGGCTGAGACCTGTATATGCAATATGCTGTGCCATATCGTTGGAAGAGTCTGGGACACCAACCGTTGTCTTGTCCTAGTTTATAAATCTCAGTATTCTTTTCTCACAGATCACACAGATTCCCTCATAATCATTCTTAGTTTATCCAGATTATCCTGGATCTTGCCAGTTTAATTCCTTCGATTCTTCCCCTTCAACCTCCTTGGCCATCCCGACCCCGTTCTGCGTTATCCCGGACGCACAGGACGGTTGCGAACACTGCGCCGGATAGCCGTTTGGGATATCTGTGATGTTCTGTTACATTGACATGATTATGGTTCGGGGTTATCACCCCGCACTTTTGTGCTACGAAAGTAGTTACGTAGAGCATGAAGTTAGGAGTACCGATAGTTGCAACACGGCTTCGCACTCGAGCTACTTAGGTCGAGTGCATTGTGGTGATTATCGTATTGCATCATGGCTATCTCTCTGCACAGTTTCAAACCGAAGAAACGAAGAACATAATGTACTGGCTAAAGTCGGGCCTAGAGCCTTTCCCATGCAAGAGGGATGCAGTACCCCACTGCACCACCCTTGATGAGTGTGGGTCGACATATTCCAACATCAGTATCACTGTGAGTATATGACTGTGATGCATTAAGGTTCAGAACCCATATAGAAAGATGTAGTTTCAAAATTCTGGTAGACCGCAGCCAGAAATGACCGTATACGGAACATACGGTCCAGAGCGTATCTAGAGCGTATCCGACGTATGCAGTGGATGATAAGTGGAGAGCGCGTATCAATTACTGGAAGGCAAAATGATCGTCCGGGACAGTCCACACTTTCGCCTGCCCGGGACGGAATTTTGGGAACCCTGTCTCCGAGCTATTTGAATTCGAGATGTGTTGTGGCGTGAGTGACAAGAGAATCTCATAACCTATTCTTTAAAAACACAAAAGCAACCAAGATAGATTGATGAGTGCTTATACATGACTAATCTGCGGGAGTCCTCAACATAAAGATCCAAAATATGAAAGATGGAATTGAGCATCAAACAAAACCGATTCAATACCGAGCGTAACTCATCAAAACGAATCAGAAAGAGCGAACCTTGAATATGAATGCGACATATTAGAATAGGAACAATGTGGAACTAACTGCTCAAACCCCGATACAACCCCAAAGCGGACTATTCAAGTGACTTTGGGAATATATTTGTTCTGCCGGTATTATTATAAAAGCTTGATTTCTTTGTTGAGATGATATTGGAGCTAGGTACTTTCTACCGTTGATGGAAATAGATGAAATTTGCGTATTGGCGATGAAGGACTGGTTCGGGAGTACAAATGTGGAGTGGATGGGTCTCGACTCGGAAGATCTGTTTTACGACGCATCGTTCTCGGCATTATACAGTCTCTGCCCCCGAGAATCCGTACCAGCCAGATGAATTGAGGCTGAATCTCGACCGTCCGTTGGAGTTGTTCGGTGATATCGTCAGGTGCCGTACCGAGTGACGGCTGGCGGAAAATTCCCAATAGGAGAGTCGATGCTTAGATGGTTGCTTCCCAATTTCTTTTATTAGTTCAGTATCCGAATAGGCACATGCGTTAGGCCCGAGGTCGTTATTCAAGGCTTCAGCCACATCGAGGATCCCGCGATAGATTCCCAAATGCCTTCCGGCTTGATGTAACTGACTTTTCCTACCCGCGTCCACCCAAAGACCGTACATCCCAAACAACCATATCACTTGCAATAGACATACACACAATGTAAAGAATGGAGCTGACGTATAAATGTAGGAATTCCCATCATTGGATACGGCGCAATGATCGGCGATGTATGCCTCATAATATTTCTGTCCATCGTACTCGAGATATTGCTGGCCATTCTGCTGGGGGGCATATAGCCATTGCTCGTAATCGAAATTGATTTTCGTATGGTTTCCTAACTCTAGCGTCGCAGTACGCATAGTCATGTAACTGGTCGTCGCAGCTATCAATGTCGGAAAGGCGAACAAATAAAGCACCGAGTATAACAAAAAGAGAGTTTTGCACCGAAATGCAGTTTTGGAACGCAACTGTTTTGTTAGTGCTCTCATCAAGTCCCATGTTGTTCCAGAAATAGCAATCGAGATGTAAAAGTCGTACGATACTTTCGTCGATTCGAGCATCTGATTCAGGACTGCTGTGTAGACGAAACCGGCAATCCAAAGCAACAGCAGTTGCCCGCCACGTCCAACGATAACGTCATAAGCAACATCAATAACCTTTGCCTGCCCAAAGGATAAAGGCCCAATCCCAGAAGGTGTATAAAACAGGATATCTGAGTATATGATATGCCAAAAGCTGATGTTCGCAGAGCTCGGGCAGAGGCCGATTTTGTGATTCATGACACCGCCCCAGACAATGAATTGAATAATGAAGGGAAGTAATGCTGCAAAGCAAACAAGCAAAAACAACTTCGCAGCCTTCCATCGCCGTTGACTCTTTCCGATGATTGAAAACTGCTTTGGGGAAAGCTGGCCGCCCTGTGTCGGGTATTGTTGGTATCGAGGAGTCTCTAATAGGTCAAATTAGTATATTGCTAGCCTGGGTTCATATTTTCACTTACCCATTTGTGACAAGAGTATAGAAGTAGGCTTGTACTCTAGGTCTTAGAGAATTTTCGGGATAGATGTGGACTCCCTTGGGGCTGCCTCTTGACTATATAATTACGCTGTAGACATATAACTGCAAGAGTTTATGCTATAATATCACGTTCTAACCTGTAAAGTCGTCATATGCTCAGCCACTGTACAGCCTTCGACGACGGGATATCTGATGAGGTGAAGTAGGTGCAAAACTGATTTTAACATGGAAGAAGTAAAACAAAAAAAAGGAAGCTCTTACCAATAAGGTAATAGCCTGAATAATTTCAACGGTCCCAGTCTTCGACTGTATAACCCTATTATGCACCTGTGCCGGTAGTTCTCAGTATTCCATTGGTAAGTAAGATACAGCCACTTTCCTACTATTGTATTCCTATACCCAGCCAAGGTGAACTACTATCAGCCAGATTGAGCACTTTCCTAGCCCAAGTTAATCATGATTTATCGTAAAATTGGCCAATATAGACCCACATAAGCCTTGAATATAACCAAAACCTCTAGGGGCTAGTGAATATGCCGACTAGTCTATGGGGGTCTTGCACTGATCTTAATCGACTACGAATTTTGTGAGCACCGCACTATACTGAACAAGGCTCTAGTAGCACAGTTCCATAGCTGGATCGTTCAAGTCATTGCATAGCCTACCATCGAGTGCTCAAATATGTTGGTAATTAGGCGCTGTTAACAGGTCGGCGACCAGCACGCATCGGGTAACCAATCGATCAATGTTTGTTTGTGGCAGAGCTCTATGACGCATGTCGCAACGAAAGCATCACATATCACTTATCGTAAGGCAGATTTTAATCCGAACGCGTACGCACAAACAATTGAACCTCCAATTGAAGCCGCACTATTTTTCAGGCCTTCCGTTCGTTGTACTAATAATATCGTTTGCGCACCGCCGCTTCCAACAAAGCATATATAAGTGGTGTTTCACGATGACTTATCCTAGTTGATTGGTCTCAAACAGCCAAGAGCGACCTTGCAGAAAAAAGTTTCATGATGGATTGCACGACAATACTTATCTGTGATGGAGTACAGCAACCTCCGTGTTGCATTAATATGCAAAGACCGAAATTACTCTCTTAAATCAAACGACTCTGGACAACCCCTTTCTAGCAATAATCGGAGACATTGTGTACTGGCAACTGCATTTGGCTTAAATGTGGTTTAACATGAACATTCGCAAGTGTTATCTAATCAAATCAATCTAGTTCTCTCCTGGTGGTAGAGGAAATTACCGCCGCGAGTAGTATTATCACAATTAGTATTATGGCAATCTTTGACACAGTAGTACATGCACAGTTGTAGGACAAATCTGAGCGGACACAAAACACCACTGCACCAACTCAGCCCACAAACAGCTAACAGATATCCACAGCTAGAGAAGGCAGGAATAATATTCTAGAGATGGAATTAATAGAAATCTTCAGGCATGTGGATATTTGTTAGATGGTTGCTGTTGATATTATTTGCGTGTGTCTACTTAAATTTGTTCCGCGACTGTAACCCAGATTCCGATAGCGCTACTCGATGCATGCAAGCATGACTGGTGTTCGGTCACACTCGGAAAAATTCGGGCTGCGCGCAAGCCTACTTGGTTCGGAATATGCATGCAGCGTCATACGGTGCTGATCGCAACATCGGGTGAATCTAGACTTTGATATGATCTTTCTGAAACGGGGCTGAGAACCACCGTTCTTATCTGCGCACATCTTATGAGCCAACCCCGTCAAAATTCAGCACACCACTTCCACAGAAAATACAGTTCGAACAATTGAAACGAAAATAATTTCGCATCGCAGTAGGCACGGTGCTTCGAAAGTAGTCCTAAATTTGACGCTTTTCTTTACTGACTGTCTACCGCTCTGATAGCTTATGTCTACTTTCACATTATGAAATTCTAACTTTTCACGCATTATCTTTGTTGGCGTACACTCCCTCGTTGACTGCAGGCTACAGAAGCAACGATATTGTGCCAGCTACTAGCGTACTGTTTCGTTGTCACTTTTCCACTCCATCTCTACGAATTCGAGGTAATGCTCTTTCGCAGTCTTTCTGACCTGCTTGCTTTGTGCGAAGCGCCATTGTTCTAATAATCATTAAAGATGCAATTATAAGCAGAATAGCCCCGACTTCGTTTAGAGTCAATCACAATTGTGTATCACAATACAATTATGCTAAAAATCTTTTCCTAACATCACTATTTAGCGTTCGATCCGAATCAATTTGGCAGGAACCGAACGCTGATACCGAGCTTGAGATTGCCGAACAACACAAATGTCGGATTTCCGCGAAGACAGCTCGGCACCGAAGCCGAGATGGAGGCTAGGAAGCTCACTAGCCAGGGAAGCGCTCTCTTCTAATACCGAAGCTCAAATGGTAAGGGGTAGTAGCCCACCAGAAAATCTCAATAAGTGCCGGGATTGAGGAGTGTTCACCGGCTCATGGGTAAGGGAATTCCACTTCAGCAAACTATTGAAGATGACGGCTCAACGTTGATAGATCTTTCGCTGGGGCTGTGACTAACATATAGAAATAGTCACCAGCTTACACATCCTACCAAAACTCTGCTTCTATCGTTTGTACACCACATACGGCCCTACGAATCGTTCTGTTTATTGAACACTGCGAAGTAGCAGCGCTACCAGATGTAGAGGCTACGGCGAAGAAAGTTGCACAGTGGGTACGTTACATGCTGCTCACAGCTACCGCTGGCTATGTTGACTAGGGATTTGGCATGGTGAATTCCTTAGTCTTCGGTGCTGGTGCACTCGGGAATGAGGTCGGTGACTTGGGGCCTCCATTAGCCTCGCCAGCCCCCACCGGTCTCGCCTGCACCCATCGGCCTCGCCTGCCCCCATGCCGAGGATGAGGCGTAGCCTCGGTACTGGTACTCGGTTTCCCCGAGTATGGTCTTTTCTCTCTATATGGTCTTGCCGCTTTCTCTCTCTTTATTCGAAAGACAATACGCAATACGGCTCCTTCTTTCCTTCTCTATTGCTCTCCACAAGCTACCAACCCCCTCAGGATTAGCCGCCCAGGTTTTCGACTCAACAGCGTCCTTCACTTCTAGCCCGCGTCAGCCGTACACCGAGTCGGGCCTCTGCACCTCCATTTCCAATATCGCTCCATACCAACCTCCCCATCTCACCTTACTCTGGCAACTTCACGATTTTCTCCGCAAGGTATCTCGATTACCGGCAGAATCAGCCTATCCGACACCACTATTACACAGTCTAACAATTGAAACTAGTACCCAGCGTGCACTGGGAACAGGGATATAGCATAGTGGGATGATAAGAACATGCAACTACTGTATGACATGAGAGTAGCGTGCGAGCGGTTAAATTGCAAGGGCAAGATATAGCAGTAACTAGGGAGGGAGGTGTTATGTTGTCCTGTCGAAACGGGGATGGTCATTGTGATGGCGAGGGTGTGCTTTGGTATATCCGGACGTTCAGCCGCTGTTGCCGTCCTCATCTTGCTCATGCAAAATCCTGGTTTCAGTTCATCGATATTATAGAATAGACGGGCTTCGCTCCTTGCTCTCATTTTCGGGGACTCATCACAGATTATCAATCGCTAAGAACTCCCACCTCTGTGTTACGTTGGATGCTTCTTTGACTCGATTGATTGATCTCTCGAGGCCAGAAGGCCCGTATATATACAGACTTGTCTCCCATATTCTCAGCCATATTCGTCTCCATATCTATCTCCGTTTGCTCATCCGTTTGCACTGATATGAGCCGCTCTGTACTGATACGAGCCGCTCTCCTGGGGCATATCTTCATACACCAACTGCATATCAAACGGACCTGAGCTGTGAGGCTCACGATCCAGGTACACATGCAACACTCTGAGTTCCCGCCCAAATTATTACTACACCTAATCTCCCATCCTCGAACTTTCCATCTCCAACTCTCTGCTCCCGGCCTGCACTACTTTACTATCTCTATTTCAAAAGTGGCCCTACTTCAAAAGCGGTCAGTAATGTAATCCTCAGATATAACGGAGTCACAGAACACGATCGACCTCAGCGCCGATATCAATCGTCAGGGTGGCTACCATGGCAACACACGACAGGCGGCCGCACTGTCTGGCAACGAGGCCGTAGTTCGTCTACTAACTGACCTCGGCACCGATATCAATGCTCAGGGTGGCTTCCACGGCAACGCACTCCCGGCGGCCGCGCTGTCTGGCAACGAGACCATAGTTCGTCTGCTGATCGCCCTCGGCACCGATATCAACGCTCAGGGAGGCCACTTCGGCAACGCACTCCAGGCAGCAGCACTGTCTAGAAATGCGGCCATAGTTCTACTACTAATCGCCTACGGCGCCGATATCAATGCTCAGTGTGGTTTCCACGGCAACGCACTCCAGGCGGCCACACTGTCTGGCAATGAGGCAGTGGTTCGTCTGCTAATCGACCTCGGCGCGGATATCACTGCCCAGGGTGGCATCCACGGCAACACACTGCAGGCGGCCGCAGTGCGTGGCATCGAGGCTATAGTGCGCCTGCTGATCGACCTCGGTGCCAATATCAATGCTCAAGGTGGCGATCATGGCAACGCACTCCAAGCCGCCATCTGGAGTGGTAACGACGACTTAGTTCCTCTGTTTCTAGATCTTGGCGCCGATATCAATGCTCAGGGTAGCTTCCACGGCAGTGCACTCCAGGCGGCTGCAGAGGCAAACCGCGAGGCCATGGTTCGTCTGCTGCTAGACCGCGGCGCCGACATCAGCACTCAGAAATGGTGGGACATTGACAACAACACACTTTCGGAAGCCGCAGCTACAGGCAAGGAGGCCGTTATTTATTTACTGCTCGAGGAAGGTCTAAAATACCATGGCATTTAGTTTTATTGCTGTCGATTTCCTGTATGATTTCTCTGTGAGAGCGAGATACTTGTTGAGAGAGTTATACGGCCGGGAGAAACAACTACACGTACTCGTTCTGGGATAACATTCTCGCAGTCGTACATATAGATCTGTGTCAGTATTGATTTATGGGGAATTGTAGGCAGCGAAACGACAGGAGTGTTGATGATGTCTCGGATGACAAGTGCATCAATGATAGTGGGAGGTGCGAGGAAGCTGGGTCACTGGGAATAGCAATGAGGGTGGTGGAGATGGTGACGTGCTGGCATAGCGTAGGGACAATTGTGGGCAGTAAGAGGACGTTGGGCAGCGGGATCGGGAGCGTAGTGATAGCTGTAACAATAGCAGCGACGGTTGTAGTCAGCATTAAAGTAATAGCGGGAATGGGAATACAGTTACATAGATAGCAAAGTGATGGTAGTCACGGACTTTGCCGCAGATAAGGACACTTCTCTGAGCTAGAGCCTGTCCACTTGCGCTGCTGCTTGCGTGCTGATGGCAGGTGAGTAATGTTGGCACGGGATTTGGCCCGGTGGCTTTTGTGGCGTTTGGCCTAAGGCTGCGGGCATGAGGCCAGTGGCTTGCGGCCCCCATGGGCCGCCACCAGCCCCCATACCGAGGAGTAGGGCTAGCCCCGGCAGTGATGCTCGGCATCGGTCTCCGGATGTGATACTCGGCTTCGCCGAGTATGCTCTCTTCTTTCCCATATATATTTGCCTGTCTTTCTCTCTCTCTTTGCTCTTTGGACAATCACTTTTGTACGATAGTCAATTCAATATCTCTATTCGTACTGGATTGATCTCAACAAGTAATCTTAGGCTGCTGTTGCTGCGAGCAGATTGATTCTAGAATCCCTCGCCTTGCACATTCGCCTTTCGACGTCATTAAGGTACCACCACTTATATCATCCACCCTATTATTAGAGAGACCTAAATACATACTTATCTTTTATTTAACTACCGTCTTTATTACTTCATTAATTCTTTAACACTTAGTATAATTTTTTGGTGTCGCTTCATCAGAGTTGCGAGTGAACTTGAAAGTAGCAACCGAATTATGACGGGTTTGCTGCACCTAGCCGCCTTGCTAGTCCGTGACATTTGTTTTCCAACCCATGATATTTTTTCCTTCCCGTAATTTTCTCCTGTTCTTGCGCACGGACTTCATTACCAAACCAGCTTAAGACCGAGGTAAAAAAGCGAACCCAGAAGATTAGTCGGTCTACTTTACAAGAACAACATCATGCCTAAGTAAACCACAGCTTCCAAATTCGAAATACAAAATCGCCTGCACGATAAAATCCCTCACCAAGAAATTTCGAGATCGCCTTGACGGTTCGGTGGAAGAAAGGAGTCCATCTGTCTCGTACTACGGAACCGCTGACTTATGCTGTACTCCACGGTTGTAGAGCCATGACGAGGAAGAAATCCAGCGCCTATGCCCAGCCACTTTAATCAATATCAACCAACCTTTTCACTGTTTCGCTGTCTTCAGGTGAGGTTCACGTAGCACCAATTCTACTAAATTCATCCGCTTTCCCGCGGATTTAGTTATCGCGCTCTGGGCGGTTCCCAATCTGACCGCCCAATGTCCACGCCAAAGCCTGTATCGCGAATTGGGCCCACTCTATCAAGTCCCTAAAGTCAACCTCAACCTCGCTCGTACTGTAACGGTCAAAAGGGATAGTCCATCAGCGGTCAGAGGGGGTGTTCGGACTTGAAATATCATCTGTTTGTCAGCGTCAGTTAGACATTGTACTAGCCCATAAATATGTCTGTAAGGCTGCGTACTTGGGTTAAAATGTGTCAGCAAGCTGCGCAGAATCTGAAAGTGTGTAATTGCTATCGGCGTGGAGTATCTAGCAGGCATAGCGAGAACACGGTTCTTAGAAGGTTATTGTCGTGCAGGACTGCCAAGGATATTTTCTGTTCTAACTGTATGTAGTATTTGCGATGTATGTTACTGCTTTGCACCGGTTTGTGCAAAAGATATGTCAGTTGAGTGTTGTATTACCCTTGTTAGATGTTAGGAACTCCTTAAAATATAAAAAATAGTAGTCATTAAGCTTTTGTGGACTATGTCTTTTGGCCGGTACAGTACCCCCCGGCAAGGTTCCGTGAAACCTCCTTCGGGCTGCTATCGTAGTGGGAGTTGATTTGGTCCCTGTGTCCCTGCTTCTGTACCAGTTTCGGAACACCGGAAATTCGCACCAAATAATCACACATACATCCTTCAGATCAAAAGAACCGCTAAGAATAAAAATGTAAAAATCCCGTATCGTTCAGAGATAGGTTTTGCTCTCGGAGGGAGTTGAGGCATTTTGGGAACAATACTTCGGATCCATGGTTCACGCAGGGGTTTTACTGTGCCCGATCCTAACTATATTAATGAATATTTGGTATCGTTGCCCCGGGTTGTTCCGTTATTGCCCTCAAACATCCGACGAGGTCTTCGGGCCGCGACGATCTCCCGAAGGCTAGCGTATGTTGAGCCGCATGTTGTTCTCGCTTGTATGCCCGCCGGGTAGCCGCTGCCGCCGGGGATAGATTTGGTTTTTGATTAGACAACGGCTCGGGAACGTTTCATGTCGTCCCCGTGACACAATGATCTCTAGGTTTTTTTCCGTCTAACACTGACATTCCAATATCTAGCATCCGGTATACGTGACGAATCCGAACTCGGATGTCATAGTTAGTGCCGGGGTTAGAAATTTCCGGGCTATAGATCCTGGATGTGAGGTTGGGGTACTAAGAATTGTATAAGACCACAACCGGTGCCCCAAATTTTAAAATCAACCACTTCCTGCCGCCGACAGCTCAGGGAAGATTGTAGACATATCCCATCCACCGCGAGTGAGGTGTTTGGGTGCAAGGTCCCGGACCGGCAGTGAGGCAAGCGGACGGTCGGAGTCATCGAACCAATCGCCAAATAACAATGCAAATTGTGCAACGAACAGAACTGAAAGGATACACAGTACCAAACAAATGGATCAAGTATATGATTTTGGCTGTACGCTGGCGAGCGTAGTGGTCGGCGTGAGCCGGGTCAGCTATAGTCTTTAGGCCTCAAGTTTCAAGCTTCCAGTGTTGTCAACCGTCCCGTCCGTCCACAATATCTGCAGGACGGACGGGACGGCGCCAAGGCCGTCCGTCCCGTCCTCGCCCGCTGAGGACGGCATGTCGGCCGTCATCCACCGTCACCGGCCGACATCGGGCGCTTACTATTAATACATATACTGTAACTGTAAAGCGTGTGATACAAGATATAATTGGATTTATCTATATTTCTAGACTCACAATCAGTAGTAAACATTCAGGTTTAGTTTGAGCGCGCGGTTAGAGATATAAATACAGCTTGATTTGTACGCAGCTAAAGGTTGAAGGATCTTGCTTCACAGTCAAGATAGTGGAGAAATGTACTTATTGTAACTGAATATCTATTATGTATGCTGACTCGCAAATCATCAATGAATGTCGGCCGGGGACGGAAATTTACTGTCAACGGCCGTCCCATCCGTCCGTCCCCGTCCGGCCTCAAAAAAGACGGCGCCGTTCCGTCCTGGCTCAGGACGGACGGGACGGTTGACAACACTGCAAGCTTCCGCTTAACTTCTGCACAGCGATCTGGTATGCACAAATATGTCGATATACAAAGTGAATCCAGTGAATAGTTCTTGTTAGCTGTATAGTGAGAGACTTTGGGATATCTACAGCCACCCTAACTCAACATCTAAAGGTCGATTGGGGCAGCGAAGCAAACCCATAGGGGTTTCAAGGGTTGATAAGAATGGAGATCGGTGTCGTGTCATTTGCTTCGATCGTATTAGTGTTTTTATTGGTAGCAATTAAAATACAAAACTCGAGTTTAAGCTCAAGCTCATGAACTCGCTTAAGTTTCATGACCCTCTCCGCTATGAGTCGGGTGGGCTAGACATCGGTATTTAGCTACTCATGCCTATCATCATTAGAGAGTAGAAGAAGGCTCTAATGGACCCGAAAATGTGCATCTTTAAAGACACCGGAACGGTACCGACAGTTCCTTTACCTCCTTCAAAAGTAATCGGCATTTAAGGGCAAAAACTGGGTTAGGGGTTCTTTTGAATGGGAGTAAAAGGCACCTTGTAAATGGCACTGGAATGGGACTACACAGAGCTTTATAAAGGTGCCATTCGGTGCATTTCATCCTGCCTTTTCTCCGTGTCTTCTCCTCATGTCTTTCTCCCCCGCGGGCTCGTGTCTTTCGCTGCATTTCCGTGCCTTTCCACTCCAAGTGTATTTAAAATCAGTGAATATCCTCGTCACTTCAAAAGACACTAAAAGCACGACTAGAAGTACCCGTCACAACAGTATTTACACTCTTGCCACTGGCAGTCGTTCCTTTGTAGCTCTTGCTTGCTGTGTGTTACTCTTGAGATCCCTCCTTGAAGCCACCGCAGTCTTTGCACAGTGTAGGTCAGCGCAGTGATGGCGGTAGTAGGGGCGCGGCGGTAGTGTTAGTGGTGGTGGTAGTAGTGGTGGTGGTGATGGGTGTTGTAACGGGAAGGGAGTGAGTAGATAATAGAAACTGACATTTACCTCCAGAAAAGGTGTCCAGAATACAATAGCACCTGTAGAAAAGCACGCAGTACTTGGCAGTTGTAGAAAGTGTGGAAAAGGCGCCACTGGGAATGCACTGCATTATGAAGAAACTGAACAATGCACCTCTGGTAGAAGAACAGCATTCTTGATAAGTCACAAGCCAAAAGGGCACTCAGAAAATGCATTGCTTCCAAAAAGTACGAAAAGGTGTTTAACATCTTTTGGTGCATTATGATCATACAACCGGTGCTTTTCAATTTTGATATGTATTTGAAAAGGTATATTTCCGACTCTCGTAGAAAGCCGAATAATTGCAGAAATGCAGTGGACGAGAGGGAGTTCTGTGAGGTGCAAGAGAGCTGGGGGTTGGGCCGCAGGAACGAGGTGGGAGAAATACTCGTATTCACTCCCCTCTCAAAAACAGATGGTCTGTTTTATATATGTTCCGGCTGAACGGCGAAGAAATCAGCTTCGCGAATAAGTCAGCTGTATTGTGAATGAGTCGACTGATTCGCGAATAAGTCAACTTTCTGAAACAGCCAACTGAACAATGAACCTCAGTTGACTGGGAGATAAAGTCCTCAACTTTACCATGCAGTCAACTGTACTATAAAGTGGTATGCTTTACCACCCAGTCAACTGGAAAATAATGTTCTTGACTTTACCATGCATTGGGGCAGGAGCATCGGTTTCTCACCACCACCGCCACTCAGTTTGGCAGGGGGAAGCCGGCGGAGGAGGCACACGGGGATTCACGAATAACGGAGGTGGACTGGGAGACAGGAGTCTATCTGGGTGGCCCCGGAGAAGATACCATCATCTCATCATACAACGAAATATACACTTCTTCTTTCCGAGCTCTTGGTCCCATGCACTCTTGCCAAGCTTTCATAGATCCACACAATTTGGGTGGTTCCTCCCAGCCGGGTAACCTATCACATCCTCTCACCCTCTTCCTACACTGCTCAAGTCAGAACCACTATTTCTCACAAGTCCCCTTGGGATGCTGTGAGAGGTGTGGTGGACTGAGACATTATCATATATGATAGCCATCTCCGATGGTTGGGCTTAGGTGGTTGGCATAATGCATTGTGGATGGATAGGGCATTAAGATGCATCTTGGCATCATAATATGCTTCAGTATCATGTTACACCACCGTTTCATATGGTATCGTAATGTATGTATATGTATATAACAGAACTTTTTCTCTGGGTGAATAGAATCTTTCAGACAAGCAATTGAACATCTTCATCAACCTTTAGTTCAACATCCTTCTTTTTACGATACGCTTGCCCCACTCTGTCCGGAAACCATTCAGCTTACAGGAATCTACTCCATACGATTATCCTAAACACTGAACCCATGACTACTTCTACAAACTTCGAGTCCACTGCTGCTAACAGCAGCACACCAGTATTCCAGGTCGACCGCGGCTTCACACTGCAAAACAAATTGCAATTTGAAGCAATGCTTTCTGAACCAGAACATGTGAACAATATGATGTTTAATTCCAACAAGTATCGAAGCTATGCAAATTGGTTGCTTTTTCCTAAAGAAAAGGTGACTGGTACAACAAGTAAGAATATAACTATCACAATTCATGTATACTTGGTCAACTAACTGTATAACAGAGAAAGAACGTCAAAGACAGTATAATGACCGCAACAAGGCAGTAAATGGCTCTGTGCTATATAATGGAAACATGCACAGAGGACCAAAACTGGGTTAAGATGCTCAATCACGGCATGTATTTCCAATTTCCGAATCCTTAGATCGAATCAAACAAGTACACTCTGAACTGGAACATGCTGGATATAGGAGAACACCCAACTAGATCCATGAACGTTACTATGGTATATCGCAGGAGAATGTTGCATGGCTATGAACAAGGTGCCAAACTTGTTTATTGAATTGTGCCAACAAATCAAAGAGGCCATTGGAGGCAATTATTACAAACTCGATCCTTGAACGTATCCAAATTGACTTGGCAGACATGTGGTTGCAACCTGATGGTCAATCCAAGTGGATTCTTCATGTTGTTGATCACTTCAGCAAATATACATGGTTATTGGCACTCAGAAGCAAGCGTGGAGAGGAGGTGGCACAATGAATTGCTATCTATCTTGGGTTGTTTGAACCCCCAAAGATAAGGCAGTGCAATAATGGAAAAGAGTCCAAGGGACTGCTTTTGATCTGAGCCAAGTCATTCAGTATACATGTGATAAATGGCAGTCTCCACAGCCCATTGACACAGGGCTTGGTAGAACAGGCCAATGGCACAATGAAAACCTGGATCTGTGCATGGATGCATGACAATCACAGTACCAAATGGGCTTCAGCACTTCCAAAGATCACAATGGCAATGAATAGATCAATACATGGCAGTACAGGCAAAACCCCATACGAAGTTATGTTAGCGAGAAAGCCTCACTGGGAAGATTGTTCTGTTGATCATGGTTTGGAGTTAGCCATCGTGGATGAAGATATTCCTGTGGATACCGAAAAAAAATTTGATACACAGGACGATATGACACGGATTGCAGGATACATGGAGTACCAGGAGTTTGAATTCGATAGTACTCAAAATTATATTTAACAACCTCCGGTAGACAATATTCCACTCTCTGACACTTCAGTATCAGCACATTTGGTGACAATAGCTGTGCCAGTAGTCCCTCCAAGGGCAATTCTCACCATACGATCTCTACCACCACCAATTCCAATAGCTTCTCGCCGACGGGATTCAAAGTTAATCGCTGCTAATAGTAGCCAGATTCTTACAAGTGTACTGTTAACTCCACCATATCTTCCTCCATGTCCAAACTTGAATCCACAATTATCATTCTCACAAAATTACCATTCCAGTTCCAGTCCCCTGTCCTCACCACCACCAAGTCCTGATGAGTCTCAATATCCATTGAGCAAACCGACACACTCCTCTTCTAAGACCACCATTTCAACAGATGAATTGGCCAGTCAATGCTACTTTACAATTCCTCTGCTTGACCCAGTAATATATACCCAGCAAGAGCGTGTAATTCAAATCCGGAATGTTGGACAGCAGGACAAAATTCAGAAAAAGCATGCAAAGCAGCACACAATTGAAGTATTTCTACCTGGAGACTTGGTTAGTCTGAAAATACCAAGAGAAGACCGTGTTGCTACAGACAATCTACGGGTTTTGAGCCATGTTGTGAAACAATCCAGACCAAATCGATATCAATTACTTACCAAACATGGTTTACGTGCAAATACCTATACTGCGAATACACTTTTGAGAGTTCCATCCTCTGCACAAGAAGGAATTAATTCAGAAATTCCGCCACTTCCAGCAGACAATGATGATGGTGCCAGTCAATGATTCCACCAGTCCGGACGGACCCAGTCTGGGGTAGGGCTCAGTCCAGTCCAGACCAAACGGAAGGTTGGACTGGACTGGACCACAGACTGGCAGTCCTGGACTGGGCAGGCTTGGTATGGGCCAGTCCACACATGCTTACAATTTCGACATTGTTTCATATTCAAGTATCACTGAAAACATGACTCATCCTCACATTTCATAACCATCCACCTCTGAATGCCCACTCTGGGCGAAATTATGACAGTTCTGTCTGTATATTTGGTACCATCAAGATATATTTGTCCCATTGCAAGACCGATACAGTGAGAAATATACCCTAACCCTGGACACAGTGGTGGACTGGTCCACACCAGTCCAGTCCAGTCCAGTCCTGGTCCAACAGAAATGGGGATTGGTCCGATCCTGGTCCACAATGTACTCGGACTGGATCGGACTGGACATGGACCGACCCGGTCCGGACCGTTCCATTGCTGGACTGGTGGAATCATTTGTGCCAGTGTTGCCAAATTGCCTGCAATATTTCAAAAGAAAATCACACTGCATGCAGTTGCAGCTTTCGAATCCGACAGTGTGTCCGTAGGGATATCATGCAATTGCAAGGGAGTCTGTCCCGGAAGATGTAGGTGTAAGACAAACCAACGCCAGTGTTGTAGACATTGCCGTGCAGATAAGCATGACTGTGGAAATCTGTGTTCGCTTGCAACTTGGACAGAGATGGCATTCATACTACGTCCACATATCAGGGCTGATGATGATGGAGAATCAGAAGAAGACGGGGAAAATGGCTTGGGTAATCCCCAGGCTGGCAATACTGCTAGAGGTAGAAAATGTGGTGCTGATGTTCCAGTACCTGGTAGGAGGATGAGACAGAGGGATACATAGTCCATTTTATTTTACTTTGCAGTTTTGTTTTCTGGTTTTGTTTGGCCATTTTGTTTTGCTGTTTGTGTATATGTATGAAAGTACAATAGTGTAATCTAGCTCTTGCCAGTAGTCACCCCCCCATATCCACCAAAGTTATGGGTGTATGTATGCCCCCTTCTGGCTCGTGCCCTTCACAGAGTCGCACCTTGATCCATGCCTCTCTCTCCACTTCACAATACAGCCGACTGGGTCGTCAAGCATACCACTCTATTGTACAGTTGACCGCATGGTAAAGTTGAGGAGTTTATCTCCAAGTCAACTGAGGTTCAGTGTTCAGTCGGCTGGTTCACAAAGTTGACTTATTCAAAAATCAGTCGACTTATACACAAAGCTGCCGTCTTATTCGCGAAGCTGATCACTTCGCCGTTCAGTCGGATCATATATAAATCGACCTCAAATCACACCTATGAGAGCAGGTGGTCATATTCGATATTCTTCTGCTGGTACCTGATCTTACTATAAGGCCCTCTCTCGACCTCACTCTTCCACTCATTAATTACACTTATTAATTATTTCTTTACTTCTGTTTTGGTACCAGGGGTTAAGCATCAGCAGATAGGAGATGGAAGGATAATAATGATGGTGGTAATGGCTGTAGTGGTGAGATGATTTCAGTGGTACAACTAAAACAAATTATGATTATGGTGACGGCTGGAGGGCTGATATGTATGATTGGTGATTGTATTATGGTTGTCTGGTGGTGGTGACACTCGAAGTTGCCACACAAAGTCACCCACCCTGATCACGAATTCCGTCAACAGGTGCGCTAAACACGAAATCCACACTATCAGCGAACAAGGTGAATCTGCCATCGTTGCAAATGGGGGGAACAATTCAATTCTCTCCCATTGAATGTTAGCATATGCCGGTAACTGGTTATGGCTTAAGACGTCAACGACCAAACATTGCGGAATCACTGGAAAACCATACAAGCAATCTCTACGCATTCACAGCTGAAGCAGCATTTCAACATTGCATATGATCTCCGCTGCCTGTCTGCCAACCATGGTGGCGAACATTACGAATCCGAAAGCTGTATGGAATTGATCCCACCAATGATTCCAGCAGTCCAAATGATCCCGGTCTGAGGTAGCGCTCGGTCCTGTCCAGTCCACCAGGTGAGCCGGACTTGACTGGACTACAGACTGGCAGTCTTGGACTGGATGGGCTTGGTCTGGACCAGTCCAATGAAGCTACTTCTGATCAATTCAAGCTAGTTACATAATTCCCAAAATCGTACCTTCCTTCCTTCTCAGTCTTGAGAAGATTTCCACATCCATATCCTCATTAGCAGCGTTTACCTAATGTCCATGTTGTCATCCTCAGCCGGATCTATATCTAACTCAACCTTGCCATCTTCCATTTGAGCATCTGTGACCACAACCTGTGGAAGCCCAATTTGCAGAGAATCCCATGACTTGATGCATTCCACAGCTTGCAGGGAATCAATTTGAAGTCTATTTCACCTGTCTGTAAGCATGATTTTGCAGTGGGAGGATAGTCTCTGAACTCCAGCAGACATGGCCGGTATGGATAAAATATCAATTGCCATTAATGAAAGATTTGGATTCATCTGGTGTTGAGACTGCCAATAGGTGAATGGGTCGATGACAGAAGGTTCAGTTGGAGTTGAGAGATACCAGTCATATTCATCAGCTATACACTCATTAGAACTCAATCAATCAGTAGATTGGATGGAGAGAGATCAGTATTGATAATAACCCGCTGCCGCTGAGCACGCCAGGTTGCATATGGCATAGCCGCTGCAGGAAGAGTATCAGGCTGGCGTTCCCCCTCAGATGCTCCGATTGCAGACACTGTCATGTACTTTGTAAGCCACAGTGCTTGCACACGCAGCTTTGCATCCCCCAATTGATCTTTTGTCCATTCAAGTTTGTCGACAGCTACTTCAAAGTATTCCCACTTGTACGCAGGGTGTAACACAACCGCTGCTACACAGACTGTAAGCGCTTTGTATAACTCCCGGTACTTGTCCAACACCACTATCCCATCTGCTGCAGCCCTTCGGACATGAAGATGAGGGTTGCCCTGGTATTTCTGTAACACCATTGGAAACATTGTTTGAAGGAAGTCAAGTTCAACTAGAATGTTATGCAGCTCAGGGAAGTCACCCTCCATGCGTAGTGTTGCAGCATGGAATGGCTCCAAAATGCTCACTGCATCGACCAGCTGCTCCCAATCAACAACTGATAAGCGATCAGAATCCAAGTAGTCTGAATGGCGTTGACAGAATACTTCCACTGCATCCCGGTTTCGAATAATGCTCTGGATTATTGTATATCCAGTATTCCACCCTGTAGCATTGTCTCTGTGGAGGATTGTGGTTCCACCAAGTCGTTTGAATTCCTGATGCCGCTGTGGAGATGCAAGCACATATATCGTGATATTGTGGGCTTTGCCCCAGGGTCCCATCTTCCGCCATTCAGCCATTGTATCATGGGTGACAATAACTGTATCTTACAACAGTGTACGATCTACATCTCCCAACCAGAAGGCCTTGACTGCAAGATTGATAACACGACCAACGCAGCAGGGCCGGTGTTCTCCTGCATCATAGCAATAGGTCCCATGCACTTGCTCCTCCGCAAGAGCTCTAACCAGAGATGCATTATTCGTTGCATTGTCTCACATGATGTATCCAAGCTTCACTTCTACTCCATACTCCCGAAGAATCTCCATAATCACTTCCGCCATATAGGAACCAGTATGCGAGCCTCCAAGTGAGCGAAGTCCAATGATGGGGTTCATGCGAATGCCTGCTTTGGATGTAAAGTGTACAATAACCCCAAGGACAGCCATAGTGTGATGTGGACTAGACCAGCCATTGCAGGAGAGATGAATTCGAGTTATTGCTTGCTGCATCAATTTTGCCACTTGAGGCTGCAAACTCCGGAAATGAGCGAGAATACATTCTGTGAGTGTGGTAGATGACCGCGGTAGTCGACTGTTATCATTCAAATACAGTGGCAGGGTTCAGAATCGAGGATTTGAGGTCATACTAAAGGGTACATTCGGATGTATGATCCATCTCAGGAGCAAGCCATCAGCTACTTTCTGGTTGAATTTCTGGCGATTGAGCTGCTTCGCTGCATTGATTAACCCAGATACAATTGGAGAAGAGGTTGGGACTCTCAGGTTAAGTTTTGTTGAGTGGTGTTTCTGCAAATGGCCAGCTGGCTTTGTGGTCCCTCCACTCAGTTTATATTTCATTGAACCTGTATTCATCATCAGAACTGCCGGAGCGTAACTTAATTGAAGGCGGACTTACAATATGTACACTTCCAGTATTTAGTTCCAACAGACCCAGAAATCGTGCCATGGGAATGAATGGGAGAAGTCAAGCGTCGCCCTTTGTGTGAAATGGATGGCGTTGTAGACACGATGGGACCCAATGAAGTTGAGAGGGAGATAGAGATTATATGTGGAGATGCAGATCTTGTAGACTGTGTCTGGGAATTGGTGTGTAATGCTTCTGACACCTGCACCTCCGAGGACTCAGACTCAACATCTAATGGTTGAAAGTCTTCACTGCTACTGAGATCTGAGAGCGATACAGATGACATGGTGTTAAGAATGTAATGTGATAGAGAGCAAATAATGTGTTGGTGATGATGGGTATGTTCGAGTATAATGATTTATTGACGGGAAGCATCTGTGCCATATATACGCGGATCATCTGACAGTCCCACGGAGATCACAAGTTGAAGTTCAATGTGGCGGCCAGTGTCAATGACACATCGATGAAGCCTATTGGAGTGAGAAGCTTGGTGCAAGTCAATGGAAGTCAATGGAAGTCAATTAAAGTCAATGGAAGGCCACAATTGCAAATAGCAGTGGCGGAGCGAAAACTGCTGTATGGAGTATGAGTCCGGGGATTATGAGTCAATTCGCCAACTTACAGTGTATTAGTGATCGCATTCGAGACCTTCGAGTATCAACTGGCCGCTGGGAAGTGGCAACTGGCAGGTGGCAAGTGAGCCAACATGTATGAGTTTGTGTGTATGAGTCTCCGTTTATGACTCTATTTGGTGGCTCAGTGTATAACTGACTCCCAGAGACGTTCGCTGATTTGCCCCCTGTAGACTGGTCCGGACCAGGCCCGTACCAGTCTGCCACAATTTTGGACTGGTCTGATCCCGGTCCAAAAATTAATCGGACTGGACTGGACTAGACTGGTCCACACCCGGACTACTGGAATCATTGGATCTCACTCAGCTTCTTGCATATTTTGACAGCCACACATACCATTTCAGTAGATGCCCAGGCACTAATAGGTTACAACCATCGAGGGTGTTAACTGCCAGCCAATGGATGGTTGGGAGTATTGTTCACACATATGATCAGAGTGTATCCACAGGGTTGTGGGATAAGGTATGTTCTAGTCCATTCACGGAGGCGGTTCCTCCGCAGAGTACCTTGTCAGTTCACAGAGGCCCACCTTCCCTGAACGGACCGTTCCTTCGAGGAGTCATGATATCCCACCTCCGTGAACTGACTAGTCCATCCGCGGAGTCAAACGAAAATTATAAATATTGTGCTCTGCACGCATATATGCGTATGCACTAACATGTACATAAACTCAGCTGGCTCCATCCAGCTGAATTCGACCAGCGTAGCTGCATATGTTCAGCTCAGCGCAACTGAGTACATTGAGCACAGCGCACCTAAGTACGTTCCGCACAGCACCACTGAGTACGTTCAGCGCAGCATAACTGAGTACTTTCAGCACAGCGCAACTGAGTACCTTCAGCGTAGCGCAACTGAGTACATTCCACGCAGCACCACTGACTATGTTCAGCACAGCGCAACTGAGTACGTTCCACGCAGCACAACTGAGTACTTTCAGCACAGTGCAACTGAGTACATTCAGCGCAGCTGAGTACTATCATTATATCTGCGATAGTGCAATTGACTAGTTCTGTTGGTATTAAAGTCACTGATTCTGCCTTCGAACCATTCAACATATCCGAATTCCTTATTAGCATCACATCTTCAACATTCACAACTAAATATCTCTCACTTACCACTATGTCTGCTTCATCTACATCCCATGAGGCGACTCCTTCTTCAATCACCAAAGAGCCCTTCAGCAGTGCAGTTCGAGATGCCTTTCTGCAGTATATTAATTCTCCTAATCACAAGAATCGATTCCGCTTGGATGGATTCAAGCTGCTCCAAATCAAGGTTAGTGTACCATATTTTGAACAAACTTTGGGTGAATGTATCTGTCTAACACCCGGTACAATTTAGCTCTACGTGGAGGATCCGAAGCACCCAGCTGAGACACTTGAACAACATCATGCTACATATACAGCCAGTCAGGATTATCAAGTTATTTGTGGTCAACTGTACCATCAACAGGATGGGAAATACAACGTCCCCTGCTACTGCCCTCGAGAATATAAGGTGTTTGACTTAATTGTCAAAGAACATGCCAGTGAACTGGTGCATGCAGGCAGGGACAAGACATGGGCTGAAATCGATCTCAAGTACTATGGCATTACGAAGATAGAAGTCGCATTCATACTTGAACATTGTGCTACCTGTGTGAAGACACGATCTGCAAAGACTGCTGCGCCACATGAAGCTATAATTGTGAAGGAACTCTGGGAACGACCTCCAATTGATCTTATTGACTTCCGGCATTTGGGTCAGAAATATAAGTGGTGCTTGCATATACGAGATCACTTCAGTGAAATCTCAGCAGCTTATCCAATGGAAACGAAAGAGAGTGAGAGTGTGGCATCACACTTGGGAGGATTCATTGGAATCTTTGGAATTCCTGGTATTCTTCAATGTGACAATGAAACGGAGTTCAAGGGAGCCTGCAATCAACTTCTAAACCACCATGGTATACCTGTCTTACACAGCAAGCCACAAACGCCTCAGACAAATGGCCTCATTGAACAGGCCAATGGAGTTTTAAAGTCCAAAATCCTAGCATGGATGACGGAAATGGTATCAACTGAATGGTGGCTGGCACTACCTGAAGCATTGCTCTCAATGAATCGACAAGTCCATTCAACAACTGGGAAGAGTCCATAAGAGATTGTTTTCAAGCGATTTATGCCTGATCGTCCACGGATATCTACCTCTCAGTGATCAACTGCAGCAGCTATTGAACAGCTACATGATATACAGGGTCTTGTGATAACACAACCTGATACCCCTCAGGATTCATCGATTGCACCTTCCATTGATCCACTGCTGAATGACTCTGGCAAAACTTGTACTCAGCAGAATGTAACAGCTGGTATTCAGTCTGATGCGGTCCGGGTGCTCAATGAAGAGGTGATTGCCAGTACACAACGAAAGGTCATTGCTATGGAAAAGACATATAATCAAGTCAACAAAGTCGAGGTTGTTGAGGAGGGAGACCTTGTACGTCTGAAGATTCCAGTTGAGGATCGCTGTTCAACGGATAACAAGCGCATGTTCTGCAGGGTGATTGATGTCAAGTATGGCAATCGATACAGTTTGCAGTGTGAATATGGTATTCTAAATGGCTTCTATCGTACCAAAAATATGGACCGCCTTACAACTACCATCCCACATCATATCCCACAATTCAAGAAGGGTAGCCATCGAGAGCTTACTCTTTGGGAAGCGGCACATCATCAGTCCCCTGCTGAGCATATCCAAGTACGTTGTGGGTATAAAGGGAACTGCGCCACAGTTCGATGCAAGTGTTTCAAAGGAGCAGTCGAGTGTACACTTCATTACCATGGCCGAGATGGTGGTTCACACTGCACCAATACAGGAGATTTGGCAGCGCCATGTGGTACTTTCAAGCTCAAATGAAACACAAGATCAGTGTAACGGCGGCACGTGACCCAGGTCCGGGTAACGGCCATTGTATATAGTCAGCTCGCCACGAGACTTAGATCTCTAGCGATAATCTTACCTATACACCTATTTACTATCACTCGAGTCCACGTTTGCAACCGTATACCATCATTACCATACGTATGCCTATAAGGCCGAACGCTGGCGTACGTGCCCTTACACTATTATCGCTTTTTCAGTAAATGGATACGTTTCGCTCACGGGATTCACGAGTTTTACCCCCATTCGACGTGTCGCATACGAGTTCGCCAGAATCGACTCCGAATTGCACCAAAGGTCGAAAGAATCAATTGCATACGGTCGATTGAGACGAGTTCAAATACCGACAGCTGCATTGAGCACCCATTGTCGAAGTCTGCATGATCGCCGTACCCCTAAACGCGCCACATCATAAAGTCTACAATTGAGATTACAGTCTACAAACGACATATCGAAGAATGATTACTGCAAGCACGGATATCGATCGTTTCATCATTCAATTGAGCACCCTGATGGCAGCGGAGAAGAGTTCAGAGACCAACTGTCGCACGAGACGCGTCACCGGCGATGACGACAATTATCACGACTAAAGGCCGCGACTATTCGATCCGGTCAATGAGAGAAACTGAATACGATCGAGATATTGAGTCGAACATCATTCCTACGAGTCCATTGAGTGCGATCAGCAGCCAGAGAAGCTACAATGGACAAGACGCGTCGCCACAATGACGACGATTATCACGAGTACAGGATTCGACCCTACCAACAAGAGAAATCGAATACCATTCCTACAAGTCAATTGAACGCGATCATCAGTCGGAGAACCTATAATTAATGACGCGATCTTACCCCTGAATCGGCAATATAGAGAACCGAAGGCGCAGTCAAGCGAGTCAGCGCATCATGTATACCTACAACTCTAGCAACCTCGAAGAAGCCCGGAGGACAGCGAAAACAACAAAGACAATCGGGAGAGTCTCAGAAAGGCGGCGATAAGAAACGCAACTTCCGACCGTCCATCTCCCGAACCCGCGGAAAACACTACCAGGAATTCAAAATCGGTCGAGTCCAATAACTAAGCCAGTGGAGGCAGCCGCGCCAACTATAAACAGTGCCGTGGCTTTCAAAGGAAGTCTACGAAAGCCGAAAGGCAAACCGGCAACGCACTCGCTGCGGCAGCGGAGACCACAAAACCTACCTTGTACCAAATATACATGGAAACATGCAGCGAGTCAAAGAACAAATCGACTGCGGTGCAATGAGCATCTTTATATCGCCGAGCCTACCTAGGAAACTCGAGCTACCATACGAACAAGCATTCACCTCCACCCTGGCCCGGTGATGATGTATGTAGAGAGTCGAATGGCCAGACTCTTGGTTCAGTATTTCGAACACCTTAAACCGGTTGATGAATCGGAGGTTTTAGTCATCCCAATGAAGGCATACAATCTAGTCTTGGGCTTGCCATGGCAAGAAACCCGGAAATCGACTGCAGCAAAGGTCAATTGACAGCCCTATGAACGCCAAATGGATCGCAGCGGGCGAAGATTCCAGAAGCAGATCACACAAGTCCTCTGCCGGAACGCGGTGAGGGACACAATCATAAGTCCCACTACCGCATTCGATCATCTTTTAGCTAGTAAGGAAGTGGTCGAGGCATTCGCCATATGACTTGGAGAATGTCAAGGGTTGCTGGGAGCATCGCTGGAAGGCATCACCGTAGGTGAGAGAAACCCCAGGATGCTGAATGCACGAGCAGGAGCAGCGGCGGTAGTTGCGGCAGAAGAGTGACACAGTGACGGTGCTTGAATGACTGCTACCGGCTCGCCGAGACACGAAGGGAGAAACTGGTCAACGGGGCTTGGTCCTATTGTGACGAACCGTCTGATCCAGCTATCCCGGGACCCCTACCCATCTCCACTCCGCCCAAGCGTGCTATAATGCAGAATGCAGAAAAGGCTAATGAGAATAGGAACAGACATAGTTAACGTGGAGATGGTAACAGATGATGCGGGTCGCATCCCAGCGCAATATCAAGATTCACAATATCAAGATTTGTCGTATCCTCGTGAGATACAAGGACTATGTGGACGTATGGAGCAAAGATATGCCAACTCTCGCACCGCACCTATCACGGCATGCAAAGGGAATTCGTGAGGAAGAGCGCCGAAGGAAGAGGGTGAGAGGAAATGACAGGGTACCCGGCCGTGAAGAACCACACAAATTGCGTGGATCTACGAAATCTCGGAAAGAGCCAGTGAGACCAAGAGCTGGGAAAGAAAGAGTTCCACACCGCCTGCGGCAGCACCGATCTCATTTGCGAAGCAGAAGGACGGCGGACTGCGGCTGTGTGTCGACTACCGAGCTCTCAATCAAGCCCCGGTGAAGAACTAAAATCCTCTCCCACTGATCTCGGAGATGCTCGACAGGACCTCAGGAATGCCTATCACCCAATCCAAATCAAGGAAGGCGACGAGTACAAAACCGCGTTCCGCACCCGGTACAGGCGGTTCGAGCACCCACTCATGCCATTCGGGTTGACGAACGCACCAGCTACCATATTACCAAGCTACAATACCAATCAGAAGAGATAAGTCGTCGGCAGAGCAACGACCTTTAAAGAGAGGGATGACCCTACCGGAACCGAAATCCTCATATACTATGACCCTATCGGAGGTGCCGGAATGAAGACAGAGTGCACTTAACGACAGAGAAGTCCAGCGGCACCCAGAGAGCCGCGATAAATGCACCCAGAGAGTGGGGATAAGCGTACCAGAAGCATCAACATACGCACCTAGCATCCGGAAGATGAACAGCCCACCTAGAGAATTCACGGCTAGAGCCCAAAGTCAGAGACAACGAGAATAGACCAAGCGAAGTCTGAAAAGGTGAAAAGAAGTCGAAAGGTCAACACGAAGCTAGTCGAAACACGAAGCTAGTCGAAACACGAAGCAAGTCGAAACACGAAGCAGGTCAACAAGAAAGGCCAAAGCAAGTGGAAAAATGAGACGAAAGCAAGTGCAAAAATGAGATGAAAGCAAGTGGAAAAACGAGACGACGGAAGCGAAGTCGACCAAGACCAGCCCAAAGACAAGCGAAGTTGAAGACCTCCGAAATCTAGAGACGAAGGCTGCCGAAAGACCCGTCGGTCAACAAAGATCACCAAAAGGCTACCGAAGTTCATAAGTCTACCGAACCACGACGGCAATCAACAACCGATTTGAGTCTAAGTCGTCGACGGAGCAACGAACTTCAGAAGGGGGGATGACCGTGTCAAAAAATGCATCCTACCAACAACCCAAAAGCCCACCGAAAAGTCTACAAGAAGTCAACTAAGATTCTTCTGAAGCCGCCTATCAAGAGCAACAATGAAGTCGACCGGATGGTCACCGAAGCGGACATGCAAAGAAGATTACCGCATCATGCAGCATCTACGAGTCAATGCCATTGCCGATGACTACCGGCTGCAAGATATACTCTACAGAGCATGCGGAAGCACTGCACAGAGCTCCAGCGCTAGCACGCTTGAACTTGGTAAGTATAACCATTTTAGAGAAACTTAGGTGTTAGATATCGACGAATATGACGCGATTGACGTATATGATTGACGGCTACGACCGATGCCGGCAGCGGAAGCTCCCATCGATGCCAAGTCACGAGCGGAAGCTCTGCCACCCTGACAATTTCAACAAAGACCTATGCCGAGATACAAGCTACGGGAGTGATGGTTGTTGGAGCATGGGTTAGGAAGTTGAGATAATGGAGGACGGGATCACTTTTGGATGTTTTCATGTTTCTCTCTTCTCTTCTTCTCTTCTTTGGATCTCGGCCCGGTACAAATGGCGTCGGCACGGGTTTTTACCACCTGCTACTGGAAGTGGAGTTTCCCCGTGCACCGGATCCGCCGAAAGGTCGCCATTGAGCTGTACCGATCGGTTGTGGGACTTATGGGTTCGTACGATTGCGTACGTAGGATGATTGTTTCATTCTTTCTTTCGCTTTCCTTTCCTTTTCTCTTGTACGGTTTATGCAGCCCAGGAGGTCTGCACCTAAAGAGAGGGATAATGTAACGGCGGCACGTGACCCAGGTCCGGGTAACGGCCATTGTATATAGTCAGCTCGCCACGAGACTTAGATCTCTAGCGATAATCTTACCTATACACCTATTTACTATCACTCGAGTCCACGTTTGCAACCGTATACCATCATTACCATACGTATGCCTATAAGGCCGAACGCTGGCGTACGTGCCCTTACAATCAGCCCCACCTGAGCCAAATCAAGAACGCCAGCGAGCAGATACACAGGGAAATACTTGCACTCGAACTGATCCCACATCTGTGGACGATACTGCCAATGAGGGCAGTGATTTGACAGATCTGGATACCGAGGATGAGGAGGTTTTCGAGGAGGAAGAGGTCACTGGGGAGGAGGAGCCTGAGGAAGAAGCGGAGGTCAATGAGGAGGATGGGAGTGAGGAAGAGATGCTGGGTTCAAATGATATGGAGCAAAGTGTAATTGTAGTTGCGTCAGGACGTCTAAGTTGCTGCTGATTATACCGAATACAATGATGTGTACAATATTTGTAATTTTTGATTGACTCGGCGAATGAACTAGTAAGTTCACAGAGGTGGGGTATCATGACTCTGCGAACGAACGTTCCATTCACGGAAGGTGGCCCTCCGTGAACCGACTAGGTACTCTGCGGAGGAACCGCCTCCGTGAATGGACTAGAACACATGTTGTTGTTCAATGTGGATTGGCTTATCATCCCAGAACCATCCACACCAAGAGTACAGAGAGCAGGCTGCCAAGTAATGGGGAGGTAGTCAACGTTGCATGTTTGGACAATTGAAAGAAAGGTGATGAGATCGTTTTGGTGGTCATCGTCGGTGCGATTCGCTTAGGCAGAATAGTGGGTAAACATTCCATCGAAATGTGATACCAATGTGGATTTGGGTTTTGAAATCATGGCGATTGTACTTGCGGTGGGGTGCAATAGCTGTGGCAAAGTTGAGTATAGGAAGAGGGCGGATGGTGTATGTTGCCCTTGATCCTCCTGATTCAGTGCGACCGCTTGAACCGTACATTAGCTACACACGTTGGGAAGAGGATATTATATACTAAGTATGGTGGCGGCTTCGCCGCCCCCTTCGGTAAAAGAGAATGCTAAACCCCAAAACCCAAGATATCCAGCCAGCTGTCAGCCGGTTCACATTACGTCCAGCCAGCCGAGAGCCAGCCCATCAAGGTTGCGTCCAGCCAGCGCAGAGTTAGCCCTTCCAGATTACGTCCAGCCGGCCGAGAGCCAGCTCGTCCAGATTGTGTCCGGCCAGCTGAGAGCCAGCCTGTGCAGATCGCATCCAGCTAGCCAAGAACCATCTCAGAGTGAGTGTGTCAGGGCTGTCTAGATCATCTTCAGCCAGCCAAAAGTCAGCCCGTCCAAATCATATTCAGTCGACCAAGGTCAGCCTGTCCAAATCATATTCAGTTGACCAAGAGTCAGCTCATCCAGATCATCTCAAGCTGGCCAAGAGCCAGCCTATCTTGACCATGTCCAGCAAGCAGCGAGCTAGCCCGTCCAAATCGTATCCAGCGAGCCGAAAGTCAGCCCAGCTTATTGTCTCTGGTCTGCAGATAGCCAGCCTATCCAGAGCACGCCCACCCGTCACGATCGTCTCCAGAAATTCGAGAGCCAGCCCATCCAGATCACGTCCAGCTAGCCGAACCCGTCCACATTGCATCCAGCTTGTAGAGAGCAAGCCTGTCTCGATCGGCTCCAGACATTCGAGAGCCAGCCTGTCCAGATCGCGTCCAACTCCCAGAGAGCTAGCCCGTCCAGATCATATTCAACCAGCAGGGAGCCAGCCCGTCCAGATCGCATCCAGCCAACGCGTCTAGATCGTTTTCAGCAAGTTGAGAGCCAGCCCACCCAGATTGGGTCAAGCCAGCTCGGATTGCTGACCAATAGCAGTTGTGACAGCCATATTCAAGCAAAGCACCACGGTTCACTAATCATGACCGAAAATGACCATCTGCCAACGAATGGGCATTCTGTAATTTGCCCCAGTAAGATCGTACGTACCACAGTCAACCAATGAGAATGCTTCGAGCAGACAAACCAAGTGTATAACTATTAGATATGCAGTAACGAACAATGCTCCTTGTGAATGGTCACTCTTTGCATACCGCCACTCAACTACAGTATTAATATTAGCAGCGGATGAGGCTGAGCAACCTTAGCGATCGCGGAAACCCATGTTGACATGACAGCGCGGTGTGCAAAAGCACTCATACGTTATCTGGTCACTGGACGTATGGAGGTCTTTGATGCCGAGCTGTGGGCGATTGGACTTGCGCTCGGGGAGACAGTCAAGAGAAGGGAATAACTGCAAAGGTATGGAGTGAAAACGGTGGGAGTCTTTAGCGACTCACAAGCCGCAATTTGACGAACGGCACACCTAGAGCCGGGCCCGGGGCAGCGATTAGCGAGGCGGATTAATTGAAGAGCGCAAGAAGCAGTCAGCCAGGTGAACCTGGCCCGAGATGCAAGAGGAAGCACGGTGATAGAGTGGCCATACACCTCGGCCTCGAATAGAGCTAGACGAATCTCCGAGGGAAGGTCAGAAACCAAGGCTAAGTGGGAGGCCAACAAGTGCAGCACGCACTTCAACTACAGACTCATAGGCCAGGTGGGGACTAAAAGACCTGTTCCGATGACAAGCCGGAAGTCGCTGGCTACCAGGTTCTACCGATTGAAGTGAGGGCTTGCACCGACTGGAGTCTACCTAAAACGGTCTGGCCACCAAGAGGACGATAAATGCTGGTGGTGTGAACACACAACAGCCCAGATGTGGGAGCACCTCTTCCACCATCGCAGCCTGTGGACACACCAGCAGAGAGCATGCTGGAAGGCGGTGGGAAAGGTGACTGGCTGGCAAGCAGGCAGATGCCGACAGGTGTAGGTATCCTAGCAGTATTCCATTTAAGAGTGCGACTAAGTGGTGCTGAACTTCCTGGCTGCTACTGAAGTCGAGAAGTTCCCACACAAATGAATGGCATTGTGGAGCAGACCCAGAGGCTGAAGCAGGTGTCGGGGCAGCGGCAGTGGGGCTTATATCCATTCTTTTCATTCCTTTCCTTCTGTTCTTTTCTGTTCTGTTGTTCAACTTAAATATTCATTTGTCAGCAGTGATGAAGGGTAGTGGGAGGGGAGCCCTGCCATCGAGCCAGCTCACCCAGAGGTGAAGGGGGTATTATGTCCTGTCATACTCTAGTCAGAGTGAATACAGCATGAATAAACAACAACAACAATGCGTACATACAGGGTTCTGAATAGTCCATGACATCCAGACAACCCTCTGCCCACCACAGAGTATCATTTAGGGGCCAGGAATGCTTAGACAATCCCCTATATGCTTAGGTTTCGACAAACTGGTTGTATAACTCTGTTCATGTAATCCATCTCGCTTGTTGATGAGCTGGAGTAACCAATAACATATGCACTGGTTTGCCACAGCTCAGTGTAAACCTTGGGTTGGCCAATCAGGAATGCTTCTATTTACCAGAAATGCATCCAATGAAGTAAACCCTAGCATACAAGGGATAAGTACTACAAGATGGAATCGTTCCTCCAATACCTAAGGTGCCTCACAGTGTTGCCTCTAGCAAGGTACCTAGCCAGAAAATGGAGAATGGGGTTGAAAATCAGCGCAGTATTAGTAAGCGGATGTGATGCTAGAAGATGGCCTATCGCCTGGATCGTAACTTTGGCACTCCCAGCCCATTGTTGTTGTTGTTTAATCATACTGTATTGACTCTAATTAGAGTATGACAGGACCCTGATATCCCCTCCGCCTCCGGGTGAGCCGGCTGGATGGCGGAGCTCCCCCCCCGCTACACTTCATCCCCGCTGACAAATGTATGATAAGAGAAAGCCAAAAAGGAGAAGAAAGAAACAAAGAAAGAAAGAAAGAATAGTATAATCGCGTTGCCGCCAGTGCCGCCCCCGACCCTTCAAGCCCTCAGCCCATGCCATACAGCTCCTTCATTTGGGCGGAAATTTCACGACCTCAGTGGCCGCCGAAAAGTCCATCACCGCCTGCTCGCACTCCTCGATGGTAACAACTCAGAGATCTGCACGTGCCGGCATCTGCCCGCTTTCCAGCCCGTTGTCTGTCCCACTGTCTTCCAGAGTGTCTTCTGCTGGTCTTTCAATCTGCTCCAGTGGCGGAAGAGGTGCTCCAGCATCTAGGCCACATTCTCTCCACACCACAAGCATTTGTCGTCGTCTCAGTGGCCGAACCGCTTTAAGTAGACTCGAGTGGGCGCATGCCTGGACTTCTGTCAGTAGAACCTGGCGGCCATCAATTTCACGCTTCTCATCAGGATAGGTCTCTTGGTCCCCGCCTTGCCCTTGAGTCTGTAGCTGAAGTGCTTGCTGCACTTGTCGGCCTCCCACACAGCCTCCTCTGCCGACCTTCCCTCGGAGATTCGTCTAGCCCTGTTTGAGGCCAAGGAGTATGGCCGCTCTATCACTGTGCTTCCTCTTGCGTCTCGGGCCGAGTTGGCCTGACGGTCTGCTTCTTCATTTCCGGGGATGCCGGAGTGTCCCGGGACCCTGTGGATCTCGGATGCGATGCCGTGGGGAAGGAGACTCCTCGCGCTTCTGTTGATCCGCCTCACCAGTCGCTGCACTGAGCCCGGCTCCAGGTGTGCTGTGGGTCGAATCGCGGCCAGTGAGTCGCTGAAGACTGCCACTGTGTTCACTCAATGCATCTGCAATGTTTCTCTCGTCTCAATCGCCACGTCAAGCGCAAGCCCCATCGCTCACAGTTCGGAGTCAAAGATTCCCATACATCCGGTGCCAAGTAAGCTGCGGCGCGACCTCAAATCATTTCCGTGTTTAGACAGCGCTGCGGCTCCCACTCGGCCATTATCTGAGTGCGATCCATCTGTCCACCACATCCAGACCCCTGCTCCAATTTTGGCTGCATTATCCCTTGCCAAGCGCTACGCGGCGCTTTTGGCTGCAGCGGTGTCATCCAGGATGGTGGTCTTGACTGCTGGTTCTTCGCACGGGGCAAGCCAGTTCATGCCTTCGGTTGTCCGGCCATGCTCATGCTCTTTCCTGACTACTCTGTATATCAGCGTCCCAGAGGAGGGGTTGCTGTGTAGCTCTTTTAGCTTGCGGCTGCATGCATTTCTAGTCTCGCTGCGCGTCGCTGTTTTCTGGAGTCTAAGGTCACCGGCACCGGTTTAAGCCATGACTCCCTCATTAGTGCTCCTCGCGGGGTAGGGGGCAGCGCGCCCACAATGGACCTGGCCTGTCGGTGGAGGAGGAGTCGGCTGTCGTCTCGCCTGCCTACTTCTCTGGGGTCTCACCAGAGCTCGCTCCCATCGAGTGCGACCGCTTGGACGCACGCCACTTGGACGGCCCGTACGCTCTCAGGAACAACCCCGTATGTCTTGGTAGGTGATCGGAGTCTGGCCTCTGCTGCCCTGGTTTTCCTCATGCATCGGGAATGGTGCTCCTTAAACGTCAGATGCGCGTGCATCCAGACGCCCAGCCAGCGTGGCACCTGCGCGTTGAATCGTATGCACCCATTTCCGACTCATATCTTTGCTGTCAGTTTTGGCCGGAGATGTTTCCTGTGGCCCTGTCTGCGCGTGAACAGCACCTCGTCCATCGTTGCAGTGTTGAACGGTAGCCCTCATCTCCTTGCCCACTCAATGCTCGTTGCTGCGCACCTCTTGAGTATAGAGACGACATGGTTGACATCGCTTCTGGTTGCCACCCAGCCGGGGTCGTCTAGAAAGGATCGCCCCTAGGCCTCCGATACATACTCTTCGACCCACCTGATTACTCCTCAGGTGTAGATTGCAAAGAGGATCAGTGACACAGGTGAGCCCTGTGGGACCCCTGCCTCCACTGGGTGTCTTTCCATGGCTGTGCCCTCGATTATCATCTCCACCGTTCTGTCCGATAGCAAGCTTTCCGTCCATCGTACAAGGTCTCCGTCCATTTGCCTGACCTTCATCGAGTTGACTAGCCTTCCTTTTGCCACGCTCGGGAAGGCTGCCATAATGTCCATGAGAAGCACGCCTGTTATGTGGCCATTTGTCCATGCTGCATGAGCTCAGTCGACCATGATGGCCGCTGAATCGATGGCTGACCGTTCTGTTCTGCTCCCGCATTGTCCATCGCTCAGTAACCCCCGTCTTTCGGCCTCCTCTTACAGCAGCTCCGCGGCTACTTTCTCGACCACTTTTCCCATGCACCTAAGCAGCGATATAGTGCAGTAGGCCTTCAGCTTTGTTCAGTCGTATTTGCCAGGCTTGCGAATCACCACGCCGCTAGCCCGCTTCCATACCGCTGGGTGTCTCCCTGTGTGAATTGATGCCCTCGTCAGCCTCACGATCCTCTCTTTGTGCCACGTCCAGAGCAGCCGTATAGCACCAAACGACAGCTTGTCCGGTCCCGGTGCTTTCTTGACCGACTGAGAAATCAAGGCTCCTTCGACTGCTTGCTCTGTGACGCTTGTGTGTGCGCTGCCCGCTGCGGGTAGTTTGTGGTACTGGTCGCCGTCGTTCGGGTGACAGGATTCATGCCTCCGCATCTCCTCCTCCTCCAATGATGTCTTTGCTTGCTTGCCATCTCTGTCTGTTATGGCCTCCACGGTGGTGCCCGCTCGAGGCTTCACATATCGCAACGCTCTCCACCGCTCGGCTCCACTCAAGTTCTGCAGGTAGTCGCCCCACATTGTCCTGTTGGACTGCCGGATCGACTTCTGAAGCTCTGCCTTCGCCCGGGCAGCCTCCTCCGAGTGCCATCTTCTCATTCTCTCTCTCCCGACCATCCTTCTTCTTTCTTTGATGTCGGCGTTCCACCACCTCTGTGACCTGGCACAGATCCTGATTTTCTCTGCCATGGTGTCGAGAACGCTGCTCATTGCTTCCTGACACCATGCGGCCTCTTGCGCCACCTCGTCCTCTGTGCACTCTGCATCTGGTTGATTTCTCTCCTTCACCAATTCCATCCATAGCTTCTCCGCTGCTTCCGCATCCTCCTCAGTCATTGCCGCTGAATTCCACCCTACTACCCTCTCATGATCCGCCTCCTCCTGCCTGTCTACTCCCACCTCCCATTTAATGACCTCATGGTCGGATCCAGTGGGGTGATCTTTGGCTGGTATGGTCCACCTTACTATTGATCGATTTGCCAATGTCAGGTCGATGACCGACTCGCCTTCCTGGTCACCTCTTGTCCAATGGTGGGTGGGCCTGCCGTCATTCCCAATCTCCAGTCCGTTCTCGTCAATCACGCCTTCTCAGAAAGTAGTATCCCACTGCACTTGGCATCTTGGGTCCCATTGTTTGCTGTGGGCGTTGAAGTCTCCTGCGAGGACAGTGCCACCCTGCCAAATGACTCTCTGCCAGTAAAACTTTCGCACTGGTCTCTGTCTCTCTCCCGACCGCGTGTCTTTTTTATCGTAAATATCGAAAATCCTCGTGATCTTTTCACCTCTCCTCTTGACGTCGGTAGCGATACCATCGTCCTTGGCCCCTCTGCTCAGATCTGTCAGCTCATCAACCACCAAGCCACTCCCCTTCTGTATCGCCGTTCTTTCTATTTATCTTTTTCTTATTTCGTATGCCGAATGGCTCATCCCAATCTCTCCTCTTGCTCTCGTTGGGGCTTGCAAGCACACAACGTCCGCGCTGCGGTCGACTCCCATCTCCAGCGCCGCAATGGTCAGGTCGTATGACCTTGCACAGGTGTGCTGGATCTCTCTGATCGTTGGTAGCCAGGGCTTCCGTTCCAATCTCCGTCTCGGTATCAGTCGCGGTCCTGGTCGTAGTCTCAGTTTCGGTCTCGCCAATCCTGACGTCTCTTGCCTGGTGATGGCCTGAGCAGTAGCCACATTTGGGCTTGCTGCCAAACATGTTCTCGATGTGGCCCCATCCACAGCAGAGCTCACACCTGCTGTCAGGTCCTTTGTTCATGTACGTTTCGACTCAGTACCACACCCCCGCCACCTTGATGTCTTTCTTGACTAAGCTCTGTGCCACCTTGCTCCCCTTTACAACGAAAACTACCGACGATGTGGCAATTTCTCCGTTCTGCCTTCTCTCCCTGATAGCACGGCGGTTCGCCAGCCGCCTTACTTTGGTGGGGATCACTATACCCTCGTTCTCCGCTTCGAATTCTTGTCACATCTTCTGCCGGCCCTCTGTGCCCTTCCCCATGTACCGTATGAGAAGGACTGCGTGGATGTTTAGCCATTCCCAGGACTCATTCTCTTTGACATCTGCGACTCTTTTGTCGACCGACCTCACTGCGGTGAGGATGTTGTCGCGATACTGCAGAGCCATATCCGCTGTCACATTCGGGTGCGTGATTGCAGTAAGCGCGCCCCAGGCATTCCTTTTGGCGTTCATTATCCTAATGTGGGCCCGTGCCGTCTTGTGGAAGAGCGCACTGTTGATCGATGACGCGATTTCATGGTCGGTTTTGTGGGAGAGAGGTACGCTCTCGTCTTTTCTTAGTATCAGGCGTCTCTCTGCCATGCTTGATCCCGCCGTTGGGGCGGGTCCTGGGCCTGGGCGTGAGCTTGGGCCGACGGGTGCTCTCTGACTCATGCCTCGGGGTGGGACGGTCTCCCACCGTCTCGCGGGTGTGGGTCTGGGTGCTGACTTTGGCTTGGGCACGTGCTGCGGTTTGGGCTTCAGTTTGAGCACCAGTTTGGGCCTGGGCTTCGGTTGCTGCTGCTGCTGCGGCTGCTGGCGCTCTTTTGGTCCCTCGTCCCGCATCGTGTCTGCATGTTGGGAGGCCTCCAGCCTCCCACCGTCTGTCCTCGCGGTCCCTTCTCTGTCTCTGCCTTTCTCCTCCTGGCCTCGTGCTACCGCTTTCATGGTCTATGTGATCATGTTCGTGATGCCCGCCCCCGACACTGTGTCGTCCTCATAGCGGGCGTCCCACCTCTGCTCTCTCTCTTGAATCCACGTCATGATTGCCAGCCGCTGTGCCTCCTCGCGAGCTGCCCTGCCTTCCACCAGGTTTGCGAGATGTCCAACTGTTCGGTGCACCTGCATCAGTTCCTGTGCCTGCTGTCGTATCGTCATCTCCATGAGGCTCCTCCAGTCTCTAGGGGCCGCCGAGGCTTCGCTCCGCATTCCCCGTTTTCCGTTCTCGTTTCTCTCCATCGGCTCAAATATGGTTGCGCCTGCATCCTCCCTGGCGATGGATGTCGCCGCCGTCGCCATCTCCATCGCCACGTCCATGGGCGCGTCGCTCCTCCGATCTCAAGCTTCTCCTGCGTCCAGGTCACTCCTCCCGCTCGCTCTGAATTCGGTCATCGCTTCAGTGCCGCAAACCTCTTTTTCCTGGTCATCGCTTGCTCGTTGGCCAACGTGTCTCGTCAGTCACGTTCTCTGCCAAGCCTTTACCCGAACCCACTCCGTTGTGTGGATTCCTGTGCGCGCCCTCCTCCTGTGGTCTTGCTGGTGCTTGGACGCTCGCTCCGGGGTGAATTCTATGTCTAGAATCAATTGCCGCCATCCCTTTTTTAATTGCTATGGTTGTTGTCGACTTATCGTGCTGTTTCTGTTTTGCCACGACTTCGTTGTTCCAATACAAACTGAGGGCTTTGATGTGTGTAGGGGGTGCACCAATAATCAGCCCTGAACATCATGACAATTGCCCTTACGAGATAATTATCTGATTTTAGGTGTGGCTCTCCACAAACAACTCCCGGCCCATTTGGGCATGGCAACCGACTCCCCACCCACAAATATTTTGCACTGCAACCACAACTCTGCGTGGGTGCCCTGGGAGCATTATAAACTTACTTTCGTATGTCTTGACAGTATTTTGGCAAAAATTAAGGACTGTACAGGAATGGGGTGCCAATGAAAAGGCCAGTTTTTGTTGGAAGGATAGTCTCAAGATTAGCTCCCCAAAAACTCGAAAATGTCACTGTGCAGCCCACATGGACAACTCTGCCCATAACACCCCAAAATATCCTTTAAGTTTGGTGTTAAGGACATGCCCTGAAGTCCAAATATCATTATACACAAGGAATTCCATCTGCAATGTGCCCAAGAGCTGAGGCTCAGAGGGGGGATACCTATATCCATCACACAGCTCACATTGTGAACAAGGCTAAAACCCAATTTGTTGAACATCAAGCAGGGCATATCTATACCCCTCAGCCAGAGCTGGAGCCACAGGCGATTTTCAATCCACTTTGAGAAGGGAAAGTAGCTGGGATGCTGGCTTAGCCAATGGGAAAGCCCAGTCAGAAATACCAAATCTCCACCCACACTTTGCTAAGCATATTCAAAATGCAAGTAACTGTGGTGTCTCAATAACAAAAGACATTGTTTTGCCAAATTCAATCACCTGTAAAGGAGAAATGTGGGTAGTGGTACATACACATGGAATGTGGTTGCCTGTTCAGAGAGCGAATTTTGGAGGGACAGTAAGACTTACAAAGTCACATCACATATAATTTATAATTCATTTCGATAGAAAGTTTTATTTGCTACTAAAGAAGGCTTGATAAAAAGGAGGGCCTCTGACGACCATTTTTGGATGTGTGGCGAGGTGGTTGCGAGGGCGGCCCGTATGGGCCGGGAGCCAGTTACGATCCAGGGGATAATCCATATTTCTTACAACAAGATCGTATTACCAAGTTCCGGCATCACAATTTCGGCAACTAAGACCCTTGCAATTATCTGGAAAACTCCGCCCGGGGAAGCTAGCCACCTATACCGGGCTCTAGATTTTGATATTTTGGCCCGCAGACTAGGGCGAGAGATTCGTTTCCCGCCCTAGACATCAATCTCGCGCCCAGAAAGACGTCAGGGCCCACGGACCGTTGAGAACTCTGCGCGCCTACAACTATCGCATCAACATGCTGCCTCATACAAGGACAAATATGGGTGTATCGATACGATGAGGCATAGTTCCCTACATGGCTGTGTGCAGTACCGGTATCTTTAAAGAAGCACATTTCCGGCTCCCTTTGAGTCGCGAATAAAGAGTGGTCAGACGGAATGTTTCCGACAGGGGACATCTGTGGTAACACAGCCGACCATCACAAATCACAAATCACAAATAATGCCCTGCCCTCGGATCTACTTCAGCAGGCTTATTGACAGGTGGGGGCGCACAACAAGTCGTCTGAAAATATTTTCTTGTGAGACCCCAAACAAAAATTGCCAACACACACCAGTGATATATCATACGTCCGCTGCACCACACTCTGGTGGTATCATAACTCGAGCCGCTGACAGCCAACCATGTATGCACGCCGTTATCTGGTTGCATTAGTGCAATTATTTTGTTTTTCTCCAAACAAACGAGTCGTTTGTTTGTTCGGGGGACAATTTGAGGGGTTATAGTTGACACGAAACAGCAATGGCCCCTATATCAAAGGGCATCCGATAATCTTGTTAGATTCAATACCACAGCGACTCGATCTTTCGTTAAACTCATCCCTAGACACAAATTCCAGCCAAACAGAACTCTTGCAAGTATCGAAAACATGGCGGAGACAATCATAAAAAATCGCTACCTCATTCATTACAAGCTTGCGGATTTACTAGACCGATTGTTTCCCGGCAAATGGAGCTCACAAGTACGTACTATACACCATTATGCTAGCCGAGCTGTAAATTGGTAAGAAGAAAGTTAAGCTCATTATCCTTTAGACCGTTGGCGATTCAACATCGATCGATGCACCAAGGAGACTCACTCAGGTACTGTACGAACATTTATTATAGACATTACCCTTAACCATGGCTAAGAGATTGCAAGGGTGAAATCGAGTCAGTTCAAGACTTGCAGGACTGATTAGCAGAACTGCATTGCCATAGGAAATAGTTGTCAACGGGATTTTGGGCTGTTGCAGTTTGGGTGTCGTATGGTGGCGGGGGTGTTGTCTTCGGTTTAGGTAGAACTTGTTATTGGAGATTCGGTATCTCAAGCATAGCCCGTTTGAAATTTCTATCCGCTGTTTCCGATCGTATATCTAAAACTAAATCAAGTCGGCTCGTACTGTGTGACCTTCAACAATGTTTCTTGGTCCAACTTTCCTATTGCGCTTTCGGGATATTCTATGAACTTGACAAGATACAGCTCGCCATGCGAGTGGTCAAGGCAGTTTATGTCCTAAATTCTCATCCGCTCAAATGCACAGTTAGCCTTGCAGCCCGCATAGAAATGCTTGGAAATTCCAATCGTGGCCGACAGTTGACCAATTTGGCTGGCTGCTTTTACACCCCGGTTTTGGTCGAGTGTTGCAGTAGTAGAAATATACTACTCCCAACTTCCTTAAAACGTTATAGGTCAGAAAGTTTAATTTAAACTGCCATACAGCCTGCGTTTTTGTCGTCAGTGTTATACCCTTATGAAAATACTTGCCTCTCTGAACACCCTCGACAAATCAGCCGGAAGAGCAACAACTTTTATCTGCGCGGTTTCTCTAAATCTCTGAGTTTCATTGGCATTTGGTTTCCCTTTAATCCAGAGTCAGCGTAATTCCTACCCCCTACTTTGCACAGAATTACTCGTCGGTGGACCTTGTACTTAGCCGGATCCTTTCGGAGGTCGCGATGGGGCGCACAATTGATGCCCTACGAGACGAAATTGAGATGCTGCGCACAAAATCCACAAACGGAAGCTACTTCATCAGTCAACATGATATCAACGCTCTCCTCACAAAAGCTACTATCGCGGAAGCCATTAGAGAGTGCGTTAAGGAATTCGCAGTTCCAGATTACCAAGAAACGAATGCCGTGAACCGCATCTTCGAAGAAGGAAGGATTGTTTTCGGAATACTCATCTGGAAGAAATGGCTGCACAAGTTGATGAGTTTTATTGAGCACAGTGCACTCGACTCTCAGTTACCACTTGAGGTAGCCAGGGCCGAAATGATTGCAGAAAACGTCGGATGGGATTTTGCTCAAAACGCACAGTGGGAGTTTCTGCCTCGGACTCTAACGAAAGAAATGAGCGGCTTTCAATGCAATATTCGCAATGAGGAGATACTACCATTTATAGATGAGGCTCGGTTGGGAGAAGGAAGTTTCGGCGAGGTTTCCAAGGTATCGGTGTTGCCATCGTTGCAAACTATTTTTCCAGAGCAAGTATGTTTCCGTCAGCATTTTTTGGTTGATGCAATCACCTAATCGCAAACAGATGGCGGAAGTCGTCATAGTTCGAAAAACACTACGGAAAGATTCGTTTTTGCAGCGGGAAAAAGAATGCCTTCAAATTTTGCACCACCTGCAACATCCCAACATTGTCAAGCTTTTGGCATCGTATAGTCACTGCCAAAAGCACCACTTCCTATTCCCACTACTTCCAATGGACCTAGAGGATTTTCTTCAGCGTAAGGAGCGTTTTGGGGAGTTTAAGAATGACTTCCTAATTTATGCAGCTCTAGAGGGCCTTTCTTCGGCTTTAGAAAAGGTTCATTCCCTAAATCTCAATACAAGAGATCACGATTTGGAGCTCGGACGGATTGGATACCACCATGACCTTAAACCAGGCAATGTTCTAGTTGATTCTAGAACCTTCTATCTGGCGGATTTTGGACTTGCGAGATTGAAGCCAGAGGATAAGGGCTCACGGACACAGTGGAAATCGGGCCTTGGGGATTATGTTGCACCAGAGTGTATGGACGAGAAGATGATACACAAAGAAGTGGGGCGCCCTTTAGATATATGGTCATTCGGGTGCATGATTTCTGAAGTTGCTGCATATATCGAAGGAGGCCCGGATGGTGTGAATGCCTTTCGGGAACAGCGGTTTGGGTATGCCATCAGACCTAATATGAAGGATCATTACTTCTTCTCTGGAAATGACTTGAGACCGCAGGTTGTTTCGTGGTTCAAAAATGTCAAGGCCAGATCGGAGAGTAGCGTGCTCCATAATTTACTAGAGATCGTCGGCCAGATGTTTAAAATTGATCCCATGAAACGACCAAAGGCCGCAAAGGTCCATCAACTGCTACTGTTTCTGAGTGTGAAGGCCCTCTTTGATGTCGTACAGCAAGCGTTAACTGGACACCTTCTAGCTGCACAGGATCAAGGAGACATAGTGCCAATGATCCGGTTTCAAAATGCACGTTTTGCTGTTTGGGGCAAAGTCTTACATTTAACTGGAAGCTTCCCTTCGTCCGATTCTATTGAAGCTATCAGCGATAAAGGCGACCTTTTCCGTCATACTCTCACCAGCTTGCTCGGGAAAGTCCAACCGCACAGCAAGGAGGACGAAGCAGTGTCACCTTCAGAAGTCGCTTTACCTATTCGCAAGCCATACCACGAGGAGCTTCAGGAGCTCATAGAAACGCTGTGGACCTCACTTCCGGCTGGGCATCAGGAGAAGCTAAAAAATTCCCTGGTTACCGATAGTTTCGAGGATGAAGCTCTCCACGATATTGTGTCTAACACGTGGTCGAGTCCGTATTCAGACCTAGCTGCTTTGGCATCAACCAAACTGGAAATTCAGCGGCTGAGTGAAGACAAAAACCAGGACTCTGAGGGGGAAAGTTTGTTATTGATCTCAGACGAACTCCGCATCGAAAGAGAATTTAGTGCTGGACTTTCAGTTGGTTGGTATAATGACCAGCAAGTATTTGTTGAATTGGTCTCCCCCACTACGAAATGGAACGATATGTCGGAGTTTCAAAGGGAGCAACATATGCGGTTTACAACCAAGATTTTTTGCCTACCTTCCAAGCCTAGCGGTTTTCGCGTCCTGGATTGCCTCGGTTTCGTGATGCCAACTACTGCTACCTCAAAGCAGCATGGCTATGCTTTCGTTTGGGCCTTCCCCGCGCCATCTCCAGAATCGACGATACAACACAAAAGAATCGCTCCGATTAGTCTCTTCAACATCCTTAAGTCACACAACAAGGTAGTGTTCCCGCTTGGTGAGAGGTTTCGGCTGGCATATAAGCTTGTCAGTTGTGTCAGGGAGTTGAACATAGTGAAGTGGTTACATAAAAACATCAGCTCGAGCAATATAGTCTTCTTTCAGGAAGAGGGAAATGCCTCAAAACTTTCGGATATACTCGAGAATCCTTACTTGGTCAATTTCCGCTACTCGAGGCTTTCAGAGAAAGCTAGCCATATTGAGCAAACCGAAAAGCCAGCCGCCAGCACTAGCAGCACTTTGCAGCATTACCAGCATTATCAGCACCCGGATTACTCCTCGAGTAAATCTTTTCGAGAGATCTACGACTATTACAGCATCGGTATAGTTCTACTAGAACTTGGTAGCTGGATAACTTTGGACGTATATCTAGGCAACAATTCACAGCTTCAATCGAAGCCATCCGATTTTCGCGATATATTGGTCAACAAATACGTGCCGCGATTGAGCCACATTATGGGAGCGACTTATAAAGATGTTACTCTTGCATGTCTTAAGAGTGATTTTGGACAAGACAGGACACTTGGTTTTGTAAGTATGGAGGGACAGACTGTACTTAGAGAGTTTTACGATAAAGTTGTTGGTCCTCTAGGTGAATTGTCAAGATCTCGAATATAGGCGTATGTTGGGTACAATTTGTCGATGTGGGATATAAGGGGGAGTAGTATGGCATGTGTAGGAGAGGTTGGTGATGGAAAGGAGGCAGTGTTAACGGTGCTATGGGAGTCCCAGACTCCCATTTTCCTACTCGTTAAAATGATATCGTGTGTTCTCTGCCAGATGTGTACTTGCGGAGGCAAAGGTTTTTACTTTTCGTGTGGATCTGCAAACTTCTCCTTGTAACCTACTTTCATTAAATGATCAATGTTTTCTTTCACTGTTAGTGTTTGTACGGCAAATCTAAAAGTTTTATTCTGACTAGGGATGCGTCTGGAAGGGAGTATTATTGAAAATACGGAAGTATCTACATTTCTCTTACTAATATTTGTACTTTCTTAAGTATTCTCCTTACGATAAGATAGTACTTTATGGATAAGGATAATGTGGTGTGTTAATAACTTTTAATACTTTTGTTATCTTTTATGTTTAGGTTGTCTAGAAAGTTCCGGTTAGAACTTGTCTAGAACCTTCTTTTTAGTTCCGTTGGAAGAGGGATTTTTCAGCGCTTATCTTAAAAGAACGCGCCTAGATTGTTCTGTTATATTCTTTACGGTTCTTATGTATTTATGTACAGTTGCAGAGTGTTTCTCTTCCTGTTTTGGTTATTGATCCGCGACCGTAGTCACAGACAATCACCCATTTATTATTGTATATATAGATACTGTTTCTCCCGTTAGTGAACAGTTCTTTTAGACTTGCTCAGACATCGATCTGAATACTACGATATCTCCTCTCGAATCCTCTTCTCTGTATATGCTTCCATTTCGAACACTTCTTGAAATCGCTATATTTGCAATACTTATTCTTCGTATACTTCTTCTGAGATTCTAATTAATCTCTTCCGACTTTCGCTGTTATAATCGAATAGGTTATGAGCCTGGATGAGCGACACTGAATCAAATCCTGAATATCCTCCACTTACTCAGAATTTGTTCGACATTCACTCAGGTCCCGTCGAATACCAAGAAGTACCCGAACCCTCAACAACACCACTCGGATCACTACCTCCTTCGCGTCGCCCTAAAACACCAGGAATGGCACCCAGCGATTCCTCCTCCTCTGGAAAAAATCCTGCGTTCTCTTTTTCAACTCGAGTCGACGAGAAGACGCCAGTAAACGTTAAACTCGATAGTATCGGTAAACTTACTGGACAGGACAATTATCGGATATGGAGTGCCTCGATGAACATTGTTCTGAAAGGTATTAAGGTGTACGAAGTGGTGGTGGATGGTGTGTCTCCAACAGAAGATGCTGAACAGACAGAAATAGATGCCTATGAGCATCTTAAACATACCGCGTCGACCATATTCATACAGGTGGTCTCCCAAGACATTTTGGAGAAAATTGTCAAGTTGGAGGACCCTCACCTAATGTGGACCTGGCTTCGCACTGAATACTATAGAGATTCAGCTTTTGCACTAGTTTCTCAGATAATGAATCTAGTCTCCCTTCCTACTCAATATTCTGGTACAGACTTACCAGGTTTTATATCCAAGTTTGAGTCCCAGTGGCTCCACCTTACGAAACTCTCGAAAGCCTCCTCTAATTCGTACCGAAAGACCTTCGCTACGTTTCTCAACGAAGATACGGCCAAAAGAGATTTTCTGTTGGGTTTTTTGGTTTAACTCCATAAAAACGTGATCGATAATCTTACAACAAAAGATAGTTTGTCGTATGCTGATGTTAAGCAACTACTTATGGATATCGACACCTCTGAGATCGAAGACAATTCGGCTCTCTTTGTTTCTAAACCCTCGGGTAATAAGAAAAAAGGGAAGAAAACTTCGAAGTCAGGAAATAGCAAAAACTCCTCCTCCTCTTCTCCGAAAACTTGCACCTGGTGCAAGAAACATAATCCAGGAAAATCCGAAGGACATACCTGGAACAAATGCTTTCGTCTGCAAAAGATGACTAAAGAGAAGAAAGAAAAAGAAGAGAAGGATAAGGCCGAGGAAGCAAATATTACCAGTGAGGATCATAAGGTAAGAAACAAATCCTTCTACTTTGACACGGCCTGTACCTCACACATGACCCCTTATGCAGGACGTCTCCCCAACTACTCGGTATGTGGCGGATTTGTAAAATCCAGCTCACAGATGGGCATGGAGATCGTTAGCAAGGGAGATGTGGTGATGGACTGCGTTCTGAGAGATGGATCGGTTTCTTCTTTTTGTGTCCGAGGTGTTTTGCATGTTCCTGATTTGGCACATCCTTTGATTTCTTGGAGGAAGTTACGGGAAAAAGGATATACAGAGTTTGGAGAGGGGGATTATATTTCAATTAATAAGGGAACAAAAGTTGTTTTTGAAGCTGTTTTTGACGGAAATCTGTTTAAAATTCCTGAGACAGCACATTCGGCCCATATTACTTATGACTTCTGGCATCAGGCCCTCGGACATCTAGCACCATCAACAATGGATAAATCGCTACAGTTATACTCCGATGCCGATATACCAGCAAGACCAACGAATTACGTCTGCTCTTCTTGCGTCAAAAGCAAAATGACTTGGACTCCACAAATATCAATGTTAAAAAAGGATAGGAAAAAACTCAATCTTGTTCATTCCGATTTGAGTGGACCCTTTCCGGTTCCGTCATATGGTAATTCCCTTTACTAAATTACTCTAATCAATGATGCTACTAGGGTTGCGTGGGTTCGATTTATGAAACAAAAATCCAAGACAACTAAGATAGTCAAAGACTTTGTTGCAGAAATGGAACTTCAAAACCACAAAACTCCTGCCGCATTTCGAACAGAAAATGGAGGGGAGTATGTTACCAAGGACTTGAAAGGGTTCTTTGAGTCAAAGGGAATTATACATGAGTTTTCCCCTCCATATTCCCCCGAGTCAAATGGAGTTGCAGAACGTCTTAATCGAACAATAGGAGAGTCACTTAGAGCTATGCTTGAAAGTGCACCATTCTATGATAAAAAATTATGGGCTGAGGGTGTGTTAACCTCAGTATATATAAAAAACCGACAACCTCATTCGGCACTAAAGGATCTAACTTCTTATGAGGCTTTTTATGGCTCTAAGCTATCGATCCAGCACCTTCAACCCTTCGGCAGAGAATGCTATATTTATGTTCCGTATCAGAAACGAACGGATGGAAACAAATTGTCTCCAAGGGCACAAAGGGCTATTTTTACCGGATACACCAATGTCCCCTATCATTATAGAGTGTTCTTACCTGATACACAAAAGACAATAGTATCAGCAGATACCTTCTTCCCTCCTCTTAAGATAGAAGGGGCTACGCCAATGATAAACCGTCGAATTGATCAAATTCTCACGCCTTTGAACAACAGTACCACATCAACATCTGTTGAGTATACCTATAATAATAAAGGAAAAACATCAGATGATATGTGGCGTCAATGGATGGATGAGATTCGTCAAGAAGCTAATAATTTAGTCGACAATGGTCATGAGATTATTGCTCGATTAATGAGAGCCGATTTTCTGGAAGGAAAAAGAGACAGATATTTAGGTGCCCCCTATAGGGTTTACGATGCCAATGATATGGCCTATCGAGAAGCCTTAACCCAACAACCCGATCAACCTAACAAAAGGATATTAATCGAAGAACTCGACGGGATCGAAGAATTCGTCGAATCTATTCGAACAGTTGTTCCTGCAGACCACTTTTTAGAACAAGAACATCAACAATCCAACCAACGATCTCAACTTCCATTGGGATGTCCTCCTCCTCCTCCTCCACCACCTATGACGCCACCACCAATTCCACTTGGTCAGGTCGTCACTCGTGCTGGAAGAGTTGTTAATCCACCTGAACGCTATGGTGTTGAGGGCTATGCTCCTGAAGCCAGTATGCGGGATGCACCTCCTCGATCTCCAACTCCGGAACCTCAACCTCTGGAAGGAATTGAAGGAAGTCAATGGGCAAATTTAAGTGTACTAACGGTTGAAGAACCAAAGTCTTACCAACAGGCCAAAGTGTCACCACAATGGTCAGATTGGAAGAAGGCGATGGATGAAGAACTTAGACCACTTAAGGAAAATGATGTTTGGGATGTTATCCCGAAACCAGCGGGAAGAAACAATGTGGCTAGCAGATGGGTGTATAAAGATAAAGGAAATGCTCAAGGAGAAGTCGAACGGTATAAAGCACGGTTAGTTGCCAGAGGATTCTCACAAATCTTAGGCCAGGATTACGATGAAATGTTCGCCCCCGTGGTCCGTTATGATTCTCTTAGACTTTTACTGGCATTATCAGCATGCAAAGGATGGCGACCAAGACAACTGGACATCAAGACTGCATTTCTGTATGGGATATTAAAAGAGGAAGTTTATATGGATCTACCGGAAGGCAGCCGGTTAGATGGAATGGTGGCAAAATTAAAGAGGTGTATTTACAGATTGAAGCAATCTCTGAAGGAATGGTACTACCGGTTAGTAGAATACCTAGGACCTTTCGGATTTGTTATCACTGCTTGGGATCCCTGTGTTCTTGTTCACGAATCAGGGGATCTCTCTTTGGCTATATATATGGACGACATTACATTGTTTGGAGCTACTGGAGAGCTAAAAGAGCAAACCATTAATGTGTTGAAGACTGAGTTCAAGGTCAATGACATGGGTGAGCTTAATTGGCTTCTAGGAATCCAGATAACCTTTACCGACGATGGGATCACTCTTTCCCAGACAACATTCATTGATAAGATTCTGAACCGTTTTTCGATGCAAGATTGCAAGCCTGTCTCGACAGCTATCGACTCAAACCATCAGTTGAAGGCTGTTAGTGAAGATGACGAGCGTACCGATGCAACGGCATACCAACAAATAATCGGATCTTTGATGTATTTAGTTACTGGAACAAGACCCGACCTAGCGTATACAATCACCCACCTCTCTCAATTCAACTCATCTCCCTCCACAAAGCACCTAACGGCAGCCAAACGAGTACTTCGATATCTCCAAGGAACGCAGGTTAGACACCTTTTTTATCCATGGAATAATCAACTCAAAATGACTGCTTATACAGATGCATCTTACGGCAATCGTTTAGACACGAGACGAAGCTTTTCTGGATATATATTTCAACGTGGGAACGCTACTATGTCCTGGAGATGTCGGAAACAGCGGTCCATTGCTACCTCTACTTGTGAGGCTGAGTATATGGCACTTGCTATGACGACAAAACATCATCTCTGGTTGAAACGCGGTACTCAGGAGTTATTGAAACAAGATATTCCTACGGCTCTCTTTTGCGACAGTAATGCTGCGATAGATGTGGCATATAATCCAAAGTTAAACGACCGATCAAAACATATCGACATTGCGTATCACTTTACGCGAGAACAAATCGAACAAGGAAATGTGTTTGTTATGTATGTACCTTCAGAAGAAAATTTGGCAGATATATGTACAAAGGGAATGACGAGATATGTTAATGACCACTTATGTTCAAAAATATTTGGATCAAAGTGAGAAGGGGTATTGAAAATACGGAAGTATCTACA
>Ga0307515_10001476_pt1 | contig 52884 bp, 44 predicted proteins | sample 17_EM_MG_FD_194513 | JGI IMG/M metagenome (GOLD analysis project Ga0307515, IMG submission 194513) | Populus trichocarpa ectomycorrhiza microbial communities from riparian zone in the Pacific Northwest, United States - 17_EM | ecosystem: Host-associated > Plants > Roots > Unclassified | place...
TGCTCGAAGAGTCGTGCCGCCTGGCCGCCAAGGCCATGGTGTTCGAGCCCAACGTGGCCAACACCTGGGTCACCATCAAAAGCATGATCCAGAACTTCCTGACCGGCATCTGGAAGCGCGGCGGCCTCGCCGGCGCGGTGCCCGACGACGCCTTCAGCGTGCACGTGGGCCTGGGCGAAACCATGACGCCCGAAGACGTGCTCGAAGGCATCTTGCGTGTGACCGTGCTGGTGGCCATCAGCCGCCCGGCCGAGTTCATCGAGATCACCTTCCAGCAGCAGATGCAGAAGTCTTGAACACCCTCCGTTCGCCCTGAGCCTGTATTCCCGATCGCCCTGAGCTTGTCGAAGGGAGGGTGCGCTGTGCACTGCGCTGGCTTCGACAGGCTCAGCCCGAACGGAGAGTGGCACCCATCAGGACAAGAAGAAACACCGCGAGGCCCGGCCTCGCCCTCTCAATCAACACAGGTGGAGTAAAAAATGGCAGACGACGGCTCAGCACAATCGACCACGGTATGGCCCATCCCGAAATTTCGCTTCGAAGTGAAGTGGGACGCGGCCGTGATGTCTTTCCAGGAGGTCTCGGGCCTCGACGTGGAATCGCAGCCGCTGGAATACCGGCACGGCGACAGCCCTTCGTTCTCGGTCATCAAGATGCCCGGCATCAAGAAGTACAGCGACGTCACCATGAAGAAAGGCGTCTTCAAGTCCGACAACAAGTTCTGGGACTGGTTCAACGAGATCAAGATGAACACCATCAAGCGAAAGCCGGTGACCATCAGCCTGCTCGATGAAGCCGGTGCGCCCACCATGGTGTGGACGCTGGCCAATGCCTGGCCCACCAAGATCACCGGCACCGACCTCAAGGCCACCGGCAATGAGGTGGCAGTCGAGACCATCGTGATCGCGCATGAAGGGCTGACCATCGCCAACGCGTGACGGCGGTTGACGCGCTCCACCAACCGCATGGCGACCAAACCCAACGTTCTCTGGCCCCGGCCCGAAGACCCTCCGGCGGCTTTCTATTTCACCGTGACCTTCGGCACCCAGCCGCCGGACGCCGACAGCTCGTTCCGCGAGGTGAGCGGCATCGCACCCGAAATGGAAACCGAATCGGTGGTCGAAGGTGGCGAGAACCGCTACGTGCTGGCACTGCCCAAGGCCGTGAAGCACCCGAAGCTCGTGCTCAAGCGCGGCATTGCACCCATCACCTCGCGGCTGCTGACGTGGTGCCAGGCCGCGCTCGAAGGGGGTTTGAACCGGCCCATCTTCCCCAAGCAGATTCACCTGTTCCTGCTCGACGGGCTGGGCTGCCCTCTTCGGGTCTGGTCGTTCAACAACGCCTACCCGGTGAAGCTGGAGGTCGAGGCCTTCAACTCCACCAAGAACGAGGTGGCGCTGGAAAAAATAGAACTGAGCTACGCGTTTTCAACCCGTGAGGTGTAGAGCCATGACGATCGAAGTAAGGCAGTTGCTGATCAAGTCGCAGGTGAACACGGCGCCAACTTCGCCCGTGCCCGCCGACTGGGTGGGGAAGCAGCGCGAGCAGGTGAAAGAAGAAATCTTGGCTGAGTGCAAGGTGTGGCTGGCACAGAAGCTGGTGGATGCGCGAGAGCGGTGAGGGCATCGTGACAAGAACTCCGTTCACTTTCAGCACGACGCGCTGCGCCTCTGCCGCTCCGTTCGTACTGCCCCGCCGCTCCGTCCGTGCTACCCCCGCCACTCCGTTCGCCCTGCGCCTGCGCCACTCCGTTCGCGCCGCCCCCAACATTCCGTTCGCCCTGAGCCTGTCGAAGGGTCTGCGAGCACGTCACCCGCATCCGTTCGGGCTGACCCTTCGACAAGCTCAGGGCGAACGGAAGTTCTCGTGAAGCCGTTGATGAAACCCAACCCATCCCATGTTTGACACCGCCACCGCCGAAAAAACGCGCCTGAGCATGGTGCGCTACAACGTCAGCGAATCCGGCGACACCTCGCTCGACACCTCCATCGCCTTCACCGTCTTGCTCAACCCCGCCGACGTGAAGCACACGCGCGGCATCGTCTACGACAAAAAGAACCCCCTGGGCGATACCGCCGTTGACGCCAAGTTCAGCGCCGTCGATGTCGAAACCCTGAGCTTCGCCCTCTTGCTTGACGGCACCGGCGTCGTGCCCCTGCCTGCAGGCGAAGCCCGAGTCGACGTCAAGACCCAGCTCGAAAAATTGAACGCGCTCGTCTACAAGTACGACGGCAGCAAGCACGAGCCAGGGCGCGTGCGCCTGCTGTGGGGCACGCTGATTTTCTTCGGGCGCATGCAAAACATGTCCACCCACTACACCCTCTTCAAGCCCAGCGGCGCCCCCTTGCGTGCCAAGGTCGATCTGTCGTTCATCGGCGCCATGAGCAAAAACGAGAAGGCGCTCGCCTCCAACCTGTCGTCACCCGACCTCACCCACCTGGTGGAAGTGCGCGACGGCGACACCTTGCCGCTGCTCTGCAACCGCATCTACGGCGACCCCGGCTACTACCTCGACGTGGCGCGCTTCAACCAGCTCACCGACTTCCGCAACCTCAAGCCGGGCGGGAAGCTGCACTTCCCTCCTCTCGGATAAAGAGCTGCCATGGCCAACTCCCCCGAACTGGATGCCGAAGGCGTCGTCCGGGTCACCTTGTTCAGCGAGGGCACGGCGCTGCCCCAATCGGTGGAGATCATGTCGGTCACCGTCACCCGTGCCATCAACCGCGTGCCCACGGCGCGCCTGGTCATCGTCGACGGCGACATGCCGAACAAGGAATTCCCCGTCAGCGACACCAACGACTTCAAGCCCGGTGCCGCCATCAAGATCAACGCCGGCTATGGCGACGACGAAGAAACCATCTTCGAAGGCATCGTCGTCAAGCACGCGGTGCAGATCACCGGCCAGAACGATGCGCGCCTGGTGGTCGAGTGCCGCGACAAGGCCGTCAAGATGACGGTCGGCCGCAAGAACGCCAACTACGTCGACAAGCTCGACAGCGACGTCATCAGCACGCTCATCTCCACACCCGGCCTCAGCGCCGACGTGGAAGCCACCACGGTGCAGCACAAGGAGCTGGTGCAGTACTACTGCAGCGACTGGGACTTCATGCTCTCGCGCGCCGACGCCAACGGCCTGCTGGTGATTGCCACCGACGGCAAGGTCGCTGTCAAGGCACCAGCCACCAGCGCGGCAGCCGTGCTCAAGGTCACCTACGGCCAAGACCTGATGGAGTTCCACGCCGAACTCGATGCGCGCACGCAATACACCTCGGCCAAGGCCGTGTCGTGGGACATGAAGACCCAGGCCGCCGTCATCGGCAGCGAGGCCAGCCCGGCCACGCTCAATGAACAAGGCGACCTCGACTCAGCCACTCTGGCGGAGGTGGTCGGCCTGGCTTCCTACCGCCTGCAAACCGCAGCCCCGACGACCAAAGAAGCACTCACCCAGTGGGCCAAGGCGCAACAGCTCAAGTCGGGCCTGGCGCGCGTGCGCGGCCGCATGAGTTTTCAGGGCAGCGCCAAGGCCGTGCCGGGCGGCATCATCGAACTCGAAGGCGTGGGCAAGCGCTTCAGCGGCAATGTGTTCGCCAGCGGCGTGACGCACACGATCGGTGACGGCGACTGGGTGACCGAAGTGCAGTTCGGCCTCTCGCCGCAGTGGTTCACCGAGCAGCCCGATGTCTCGGCGCCACGTGCAGCCGGTCTGCTGCCCGCCGTCGAAGGCCTGCAAGTGGGCGTGGTGATGAAGCTCGACGGCGACCCCGAGAGCGAGCAGCGCATCCAGGTTTCGGTGCCGGTGATGCAGGCCGAGACCGAAGGCGTGTGGGCGCGGTTGCTGCAGTTCCACGGCTCCAACGGCTTCGGCGCCTTCTTCCTGCCCGAGGTGGGCGACGAGGTGGTGCTGGGCTACTTCAACAACGACCCTTCGCACCCCGTGATTTTGGGCAGCCTCTACAGCAGCAAGCAGGTGCCGCCCTACGCGCTCGCGGCCGAGAACAACACCAAGGCCATCGTCACGCGCTGCAAGTCGAAGATCGAGTTCGACGAAGACAAGAAGGTAATCACCATCACCACACCCGGCGCCAACAAGATCGTGATCAGCGACGACGGCAAGTCCATCCTGCTGCAGGACCAGAACAGCAACAAGGTCGAACTCAACAGCAGTGGCATCACGCTCGACAGCCCGAAAGACATCAAGCTCACGGCAAAGGGCGGCATCACGCTTGACGCGGTAAACGCCATCAGCATCACGTCGAAGGCTGACCTGAAGAGTGCCGGGCTCAACATCAGCAGCGAAGCGCAGGTGGGGTTCACGGCCAAGGGCAACGCGAGTGCGGAGTTGTCGGCGGCGGGGCAGACCGTGGTCAAGGGCGCCATGGTGATGATTAACTAACGTTAGATCTCTCAATCAAAGGGGCCTCTGTGATCATCGAAAAAATAATTGCTCGCGGCGGATTCGGTCGAGTCGAACAGGTTCGCATGCCAGATGGCAGTCAGTTCGCGCGGAAGACGTTTTCACCGGCAATGCACGTCGCCTCCGCTGCAGATGCAGACAAGCTCAAGGCGCGCTTTGCCCGAGAAGTTAAGGTTCAATCGTCACTCAACTCCAAGTCATTTATTCCGATTCTGTCATCTGACCTCGGAGCGACAGAACCTTCATACTTGATGCCGCTTGCAGATCGAAACTTCTACCAACAGATCGAACTCGATCGGGTAGCTGGCAGCGTTCCACAGAACGGCTTGGCAGACATCCTCAATGCTCTAGAGGAACTACATCAACTCGGCTTCGTTCATCGAGACCTCAAGCCACAGAACATCCTGCTACACGACGGAATCTGGAAACTTACGGACTTCGGGTTAGTTCTGCCACCATCAACCGGCACAACAAAACTGACATCTATGGATTCAAACTGGGGGACAGCAGCGTACTGCGCGCCAGAGCAGTCGATCGACTTTCGCGGGTCGACTCCGGCAGTCGATGTCTATGCATTTGGGTGCATCCTCCACGATATCTATTCACGCACGCCGCGTGTTCCCTATCAAAGGCAATCTGCGACCGGAGCCATTGGTGGTGTCATTGAAAAGTGCACAGAGCAACGTCCGGAGAAGCGATTCAAGAGTATTCAGGCTCTGCGCGGCACCCTATTAACGCTGCTCGCGTCTGACTCTTCGATTACTGCCAGTCCAAAGGCGTCTGAGTGGGCTGCAGCCATCAAGGAAATTCAGAACTGGAACAGCGATAGAACGCACGCTTTCGCTCGATTTGTTTCGCAAGCTTCACCATCTGAAGATCAATACGCGGTGTTCTCTGCACTCGACGAGGACGCACTTACCCTCCTACACGGACTCGATGTTGATCTTTGGAAGTTTGTCGTTCTTCGCTACTGTGATTGGATAGAGGAAAGTAGTGGTTTCTCTTTCGAATATTGCGACGTTCTCGCGAAGCGACTAGAGCTGATTTTCCAAACTGGTGACCTGGAATGCAAAGCAGCAGCAGCGCTCGCCTCCGCTTTGATGGCGAAGTCACACAATCGTTGGTACGTAATGGGGTACGTGTTGAAGCTGTGTGGCCCAAGCCTTGAAGACAACGCTGCGCAACGCATCGCGATCGAGATCAAGGCAGCAAATGCTGGGTCGAACTTCCTTCGGTGCGCCGAAGGAATCAGTAAAAAATCAACTGACTACCATCCAATAATTGCTTCCGTCCTCGGCTAGAAATCTAACCCTTAAATCGAGCGGACATTCCACGACAAGCCGGGTCATGCCCTTCATCTCAAACGCCGTCACAAAAGCAACATCGGAGACCTCTCAACATGAAACTCGCTCAAGTCCGAGTCCGAAACTTTCGTTGTTACCGTGCAGAGTTCTCCGTGGAGTTCGACACGCTGACCTGCATCATCGCCAAGAACGACGCGGGGAAGTCCACAGTGCTTGAAGCGCTGGACGCGTTCTTCAATCTCGAGAAGTTAGACAGCGAGGATCGATCAATAGGGGCAGGCAATGCCGCCCCTATTGAGATAACTTGCATTTTTCGCGACCTTCAACAAGTTCTCATTGTTGATTCAGATGCAACCATCTCCCCATCGAACGAGTACCTGCTTAACTCGGCAGGTCTGCTTGAGGTCACGAAGCGATTCTCTGGTGCTTCGCCAAAGTGCGAAGAGGTACTTGTAACTGCGTTGCACCCATCTGCGGATCGCTTCAACGATCTCTTCTCGCTCACCATTGCTCAGTTGCGCCGCCGAGCCCAGGATTTAAGTGTCGATCTCAATGGAGTCAATCAGGCAGTCAAGTCAGCCATCCGCCACGCAATCTGGGGCTCTTTTCCTCGGGAGGCGCTAGCGCTTCAAGAAATACAACTTGAGGTCAAAGCGTCCATCTGGAAGCCGCTGCAAAACTCCCTGCCTCTCTATCAGCTATTTCGCGCCGACCGACCGAGTTCAGATCAAGACGCTGAGGCACAAGACCCCTTGAAGTTCGCTATTCGAGAGGCACTCGCGGGCCAGCAAGTTCAACTAGACGCCATAGGGAACTACGTCAAACAACAGGTTGAATCGGTGACTAGGGCAACGATCGACAAGATCCGAGAGATGGATCCTGGTTTGGCCAGCGAACTGAACCCGGTCTTCTCTTCACTCAATTGGTCGAAGGTTTTCTCTGTTTCGCTCACAGCTGAAGATCAAGTACCTCTCAACAAGCGTGGCAGCGGCGTGCGGCGCCTCTTTCTAATCAACTTCTTCCGCGCTAAAGCAGAGCAACTCTCCGGCGAGCGCGGAGCTCCAGACGTGATTCTTGCGATAGAAGAACCGGAGACATCTCAACACCCGAACAACCAACTGCTTCTTCTGGAGGCACTCCAAGACCTTTCTCAGTCCCCTTCCATGCAAGTGATTGTCACTACGCACAACCCACTGCTTGCGCGCAAGATCAATCAACAGCAGATTCGGTTCATTGAGATTGGGGAGGGCCGTGTCCGTACAGTTGCACCCAATGACGAGCTCGCTTCTGCTCGCTTGCGCGACACACTCGGCATTCTTCCGAATCACAACGTTCGGCTCTTTGTAGGTGTTGAGGGTCCGAACGACATCGAATTTTTGAGCCGAGTCTCTGTCGCTTTATCAGCAACAGAGTCAGACATCCCCAACCTCCTGGTACAAGAACAATCCGGAAGACTCGTTTACATCCCAATGGGCGGTTCAACGCTAGAGCTTTGGACCAACCGACTACAAGGCTTGTCGATCCCTGAAGTTCACATAATGGATCGCGACAATGCGCCACCAATGCTTCCGAAATATCACGGGGCAGCAGAGCGTGTCAATGCGCGAGGTGCCGACGCGATTGCATTCACTACTTCGTGTCGAGAGGCGGAGAACCTTATCCATCCCGATGCAATCAGCGAAGAGTTCGGGCATGCACCCGCAAGCATTCAGCCTTTCGACGACGTACCTGCTCTTGTAGCTGAACTGGTTCACTCCGCTTCTAACTCAACCATTCCTTGGGCCTCTCTTGACGAGGACAAGCGCGAAAAGAAGATTAGTAAAGCCAAGCGTCGACTCAATCGCGGCGCAGCTGATCGGATGACACCTGAGCGCCTAACCGCTTCAGACCCGGCAAACGAGGTACGCACCTGGCTGCGACGAATCGGTCAGCATCTCCAGTGACGCTAACCCTTCAATCGAGAGGATTTTCCCCAACAAGCCTCTCATCTCAAACTTAGTCCGAGTTCAACGCAATCGATACAGCTACCTCGCCCGCAAAGTTTCATTCACCGCTGACAGGAGGCGTAAACGTGGACGAAAAGACTTTCTTCGAGTACGAGGATGTGAAGGTCACCAACGCTCGCTTCATCAGCGGAAGCCAGACGTATGCGATGAGCAATGTCACCTCCGTCAAGGCCTTCGAGCAGAAGCCGAAGCGCCTCGGCGGCATTGTTGTTCTGGTAATTGGAGTTGTCGTTGCCATCAACACACCCGCCGTCGGCATCGTGATCGCCGCTGCCGCAGCCATCTACCTGTACCTGCAGAAGACTCTCTTTCACGTGATGCTCTCTACGTCTGGCGGAGAAACCAGCGCGCTCAAAACGCATCAACCTGAATATCTCCAGAAGGTTGTCACTGCGCTGAACGAAGCAATCGTTCACCGCGGCTGAGTCGAGTCTTTCAGCTGAGCGTTCTTCATCCCATACGACAACCCCATGCCCCCCGCCGCCCGCCTCACCGACATGCACGCCTGCCCGATGGTCACACCGGGCTTGCCGCCGATCCCGCACGTCGGCGGGCCGGTGATCGGCCCCGGCGTACCGACGGTGCTCATCTGCAAGCTGCCGGCCGCGGTGCTGGGTGACAACGCGGTGTGCGTGGGCCCGCCTGACGCCATCGTCAAAGGCTCGGCCACGGTGATGATCGGCAGCAAGCCTGCCGCCCGCGTAGGCGACACCACGGCGCACGGCGGCAGCATCGTCATGGGTTGCCCCACGGTGATGATCGGTGGCTAGGTCGGTATGAACGAGCCCTTCATGACCGCCCATTCCGCTGAAATGCGGCGCGCATTGAGGTTTTCGTCTGGCGCAACACAAACCTCCGTTCGGGCTGCCTGTCCTGAACCCTGTCGAAGGGAGCCTGTCGAAGTCAGCGCAGTGCACGGCGCACCCTCCCTTCGACAAGCTCAGGGCGATCGGGAATACAGGCTCAGGGCGAACGGATGTTGGCTGAGGCATGCCATTGATCAGGAACGGTTTTGTGCCTCAAAGCAAGAAGACCTCACCAGATTCGCCCGACCTGCTCGGCCATGCCGAGCCCATTCAGCCCTTCTGAATTCATGACCGCCGACACCCAATTCCTCGGCACCGGCTGGGCCTTCCCGCCGAGCTTCGACTGGCGCAGCAAAGAGGCGTTGCTGGTGTCCGAGGTGCAAGACATCGAGCAGAGCTTGCGCATCTTGATGGGCACGGTGCCGGGCGAGCGGGTCATGCAACCGGCTTACGGCTGCGGCATCAAGCGCATGGTGTTCGAGGCCATCAACGACAGCACGCTCACCGAGATCAAAGACATCGTGGCCAAGGCCGTGCTCTTCTTCGAAGTGCGCATCACCCTGCACGAGGTCGACATCGACTGGAACGACGCTCTCAACGGCGTGCTGCGCCTGAAGCTCGACTACACGGTGCGCACCACCAACACGCGGACCAACATGGTCTACCCGCTGTACCTGCGTGAAGGTACCAACCTGAGGCAGCCCGAATGAGCGACGGTTGCGAGCAGCGCGAGCGCTTCCCCGCCGCTTTGGGCGAGGGCTACTTCCGGGCCGACGAACTCAGCTTCGAATCCCTGGTGGCGATGAGCGGCGGGCTGGCATCGCACCTGCGCTTCATCGACCTCGGGCACAGCGAGGTGGGCACCTGGGGCGAGCTGTTCGACGGCGACGAAGCCCTGGTCATGGCACGCATCGTTGCCACCGACCTGCGCCCCGTGCAAGCTGATTTCGTGCGCGATGCGGATGGCTCCCCATTGCATGTGCTGGCCGAGTACGTGATGGCCCTGGCGACGCGAATCGACGGCTGGCTCAAGTCGCTGAAGATCAGCGAGCAGCCCGCGGGCCGACGCTTGTGCGCCCACATCGAACACCTGTTGGCGCAACCGCTGGGCGACGACCTGCAATGGCTGCTGGAGCGCTTCGGCTCTCACACATGGCAAGCGCAGCGCCTCGATCACGCACAGAAGCATTTCGACCCTGCCTGGTTCGGGCGGCAAGCCTTGCATGAGGCTTCTGCCCACCGCAGCGACAGGGAGATGCTGCGCCGCCGCTTCTTCTCTTTCGTGAGCGCCATCGAGCGGGTGCAAGACTTGGCGCGCGAGCTGCTGCCCGCGTCGCTCACGAGCCAGGCCCATGCGCCGGCCGCGGGGCTGTTGATGGCGTTCTTGCAGCTGCACCAGCGGGTGCAAAAACGCATCAACAGCTTCACCGACCGCCACGCCAATTTCTACTACGACGACTGCCTGCGCATGCAGCCGCTGCCTGCCGTGCCCGATGCGGTGCACCTGGTGTGCGAGCGCAACCCGCGCGCGGCGCGCGACGTGGTGGTGGCACGCGGCACGCCCTTCCTCGCCGGCAAAGATGCGCAAGGCCGGCTCATCGAGTTCCGTGCCGACGAGAGCCTGCTGGTCACCGACTGCCAGGTGGCCGCCCTGATCACGCTTCAGCTCGGCCGCGACAGCCTGATCTCGCCCGAGCGCGAGTTCGGCTACGTGACGCGCGCCGAAGCGGCACGCCTGCCCTGGCCGGCACCGGCCGCGCCGCAGGCAGACGCACCTTTGCCGCATTGGCCGCTGTTCGGCGGCAGCACGCAAAGCCGCTTCGACGGCCTGCACCAAGACGCAGGGCTCGGCCTGGCCATCGCCTCGCCTTTGCTCGCGTTGCAAGAAGGCCAGCGCGAGATCGAGCTGACACTCGAACTGGGCCACACGGTCAACGCCGACCGCCGGCTGCAGCACCTGGCCGATCTCGTAGGCACCGAAGCGCGGTCGATCCGCCGGCGGCTGCCGGCGCTCTTCAAGCGCTACCTCTTGCTGGCCCCCGGCCTGCTAAGCGACATGGAGCTCAGCGACCTCAACGCCACCGCGCTGCGCTTGACCCGGCAAGCCCTCGAACGCCTGCAGGCGCACCCTGCGGCAGCTGGCTACTACGAACTCTTTCTCATCGAGCTGACGGTTCGCGCGCCCACCCGCACGCTGTTCTACTCGCGCCTGGGCAAGCTCTTCTCGCGCTGGCTGCTGGCGCGCACCGATTGGCTGACCGACGACAGCCTGCAAGCCCTGCGCGAGACCGCGAGCCGCCTGCTCGATGCCAGCGACCGCCCGCCCCCCGTGGCCGGCGACCCGCGCTGCCTGATCCAAGGCCCCAACCGGCCGGAGCGCGAGCTGATCTTCGGCCAGCTGTTCAACAGCATCTTCAGCTTCAGCCTCACCACAGCCAGTGGCTGGATGCCGGTGAACGACTTCTTCGTCGCCGCCGGCGACACCCAAACCACCAGCCCCTTCACCAGCTTGAACATGGTCTTGCGCCTGCGGGCCAAAGACCCGGCGGTGGTGGGCTGCGACAGCGCCGTGCACGGTGCCGGCTGGCCCACCGAGCAGCCGGTGCTGCGCATCCAGCTGCGCCCGCAAGGCCGGCTGTACCCCTATTCGCTGCTCGAAGAAACGCTGCTCACCGAGGTGGCTCTAACTGTACGCGTACAGGGACTTCGCGACGTGGTGATGTACAACAACCTCGGGCGGCTGGACGCGTCCAAACCCTTCACGCCCTTCGGCCCGCTGCCGAGTACCGCCTCGTATTGCGTGTTCGGTGCGGCCGAGATTGCGCGCAAGAACGTCACCCGCCTGAGTGTGAACGTCGAGTGGTCGGGCTTACCCATCGAAGAAGGCGGCTTCGGAAACTACTACGCCGCCTATGACAGCCGGCTCACCAACGCCGACTTCACCGCCACCGCCAGCATCTTGCGAGACGGTCAATGGCTCAACGCCGGCGTGCCCGGCAGTGTGGCCTTGTTCGACACCGCCGACGCCGCCGGCCGCCTGCGCCCGCAAGCCTGCTGGGTGATTGCCGAGCCGGCCCTGCGCGCCCACGGGCGGGCCACGCTCGAGCCGCTCGACTTCCAGCTCGGCGCGCGCAACGGGTTCTACCGCATCCAGCTCCACAGCCCGCCCATGGGCTTCGGCCACGCCGCCTACCCCACCCTGCTGACCGAGGCGGTGTCGGCCAACACCTTGCGCCGCCGCAAGAAGCCCCTGGCCTTGCCGCCAGCGCCCTACACCCCGCTGATCGAGCGGCTGACGCTCGACTACGAAGCCCAGAGCCACATCGTGCTGGGCCGTGAGCGCAATGCCGACGAGTCGGCCGATGCCGAGCAGGTGCTGCACCTGCACCCCTTCGGCATCTCGCAGGTCTACCCCGGCGCGGCCGGTGCAAGCCCCAGCCTGTGGCCACGCTTCCAGCACGACGGCAACCTCTACATCGCCCTGTCTGCCGAAGAGCTGTCGGGCGTGCTCACGCTGCACTTTCATCTGCGCGACGAAACCGCCGTGGAGTCGCTCAGCGGCGAGCCGCGGCCCCTCACCCAATGGGCGTACCTGGCGTCCAACCAGTGGCGCGCGTTCACGCCCTTGCAGGTGATGGCCGACACCACCTGCGGCTTTCTCACCTCGGGCATCGTCACCCTCGACGTGCCGGCGCAGATCGACCGCAACAACACCATCCTGCCGGCCGACTGGTACTGGCTGCGCTTGTCGGTGGATGGTGCCTTCGACAGCTTCGCCGGCCTGTACGGCGTGCGCACCCAGGCCCTGCGCGTCAGCCGCGTCATCGACGCAAGCACGGTGTTCAACGCCGAGCCCCTGCCGGCCGGCAGCGTGAAGGAGCCGTCGGTGACGGTGTTCGGCCTGGCCGGGGTCACGCAGATCGGGCCCTCGTTCGGCATGCGCGCGGCCGAAGACCGCCGGCAGATGCGCACCCGCGTCGGCGAGCGGCTGCAGCACAAGCAGCGGGCCAGCACACCGTGGGACTACGAGCGCTTGGTGCTGGAGCGCTTTCCGTCGGTGCTCAAGGTGAAGTGCTTCCCGCACCTTTCAACGCACACCGAAGGCGTTAGCCCAGGCGAGGTGCTGGTGGTGGTGGTGCCGGCCCCGCCGGTGGCCCACAAGGCAACCGAGGCCGACGCGCCGGTGCTGTCGGCCACGGCAGAGCCGCACCTCAACGCGGTGGAGCTGGCGCGCATTCAGGCGTATCTGCGCAGCCTGTCGTCGCCGTTCGCGCAACTGCAGGTGCGCAATGCGGTGTACGAGCGCATCCAGGTGCGCTGCACCGTCAAGCTGGCCCGCGGGGCGCAGGCAGGCCAGGCCTTGCGCCGCATCAACCAGGCGATCATTGACTACATCTCGCCCTGGCGCGCGGGCGGCTGCCAGCCGAGCTTCGACTGGACGGTGCGCTGCGAAGACGTCGAAGCCCATGTGCGCTCGCTCGATTGCGTGGACTTCGTGACCCAGCTCTCGCTGCTGCATGTGGCACAGAGCGACGTGCAGCTCTACACCCTGAGCGACACCGCACGCGGCCAGGCCGAGCGGGCCACCCGCGCGCAGCCGCGCTCGCCCTGGAGCATCGTGCTGCCCATGCGCGAGCACATGCTGACGGCAGTCGACAGTAGCGGCGACGAGCGGCCCGAGGTGACCGGCATCGCCCGCCTGGGCATCGGCGGCACCTTCATCGTGGGTGGGGTGCACCCATGACCATGCGCAACCGCGAGACGCTGCGCAACTACTTCGGCGACGGCAAGCTGCCCACGCGCTACCACTTCGGCGACCTCATCGACTCCATGCTCAACATGAGCGACGAGGGGTTTCGCAAGTCGGCCGAAAACGGTGTGGAAGTCTCCACGCCCATCGGCCACGACGCGCTGATGAGCTTCTACCGCGACCAGCGGCCCAAGTCGGCGCTGTGGTCGGTGAGCTACGGCGGCGGGCAAGACATGCTGCACTTCCAGCCCGGCAGCGCCACCGCTGCGCGCGGGCGCACGCCGGTGCTGGCGCTCGACGCCCAAGCCCGCGTGGGCGTGAACACCGGCACCCCCAAGCACGCGCTCGATGTGGCCGGCGTGGTGGCGTCCACGGGCCGGCGCGGCACCTACCAGCCCACACGAGCGGTGCCGATTCTGGCCAACGGCGAATGGCAAGACATCACCGACACCTTGAGCGGCTGCCAGGGCTTCGAGGTGATGGCCGGAGCAGGCCACCCCGGCGCGGGCCGCTTTGCCTTGATGCACGCGATTGCGCTCAACACCTACAACCCCACCGCCGGCTGGCTCGATTTTTTCTCGCGCAAAAAACGCATCACGCCGCACCACGCCTACTACGGCCGCCGCTGCGACAAGCTGCAGCTGCGCTGGGAAGGCACGAGCGGCAAGAACGCCGCCTACCGCTTGCGCATCAAGACCGGCTGCGACTATGGCGAGGGCGTGCACATCAAGGTGTTCATCACGCAGCTGTGGTTCGATGAGACGACGCAGGGGGTGGAAGAATGAGGCCACTCTTGAATGCCGAGTGGCTTGCCGGTGCGTCTCGGCCCGTTCGCCCTGAGCCCGTCGAAGGGCCTGGTCGGGTCGCTCGGTGTCCGGTTCGGGCTGAGCAATCGAAAGGCGCGAGCCGTTCTCCATCGCCGTTCGGGCTGAGCTCGTCGAAGCCAGCGCAGTGCACGGCGCACCCTTCGACAAGCTCAGGGCGAACGGAGCGGGGGCACAGACCCTTCCACGCGAACGGGCTGGGAAGGCAAGTCGCAGGAGAGGAAAGATGAGCACGCCGCACGCCGAGCTGCCCAGCACCATCCCTCGCAAGCGGCGCGCCGCCCGCGGCGGCGCCGCCGACTCCGAGCTCAGCTTCGAGAGCCTGCGCAGCGAAGGCATCCGGCTCTCGCAAGCCTTGTCGGGCCACAGCTGGACCGACTACAACCTGCACGACCCCGGCGTCACCATCCTCGAGCTGCTTTGCTATGCGCTCACCGACCTGGTCTACCGCGCCGACTTCCCGGTGGCCGACCACCTGCAAGCGCCCAACGCCGATGGCATTGCCTATGCCGGCCTGTCGCTGCACCCGCCGGACGAAGCCTTCCCTTGCCGCGCCACCAGCGCTGCCGACTACCGCCGCGTGCTGCTCGACCAGGTGCCAGGGCTGGACGACGCCACGCTGGCCGCTGGCCCGCCGCCCGACGCGGCAGGCGTGGCCCTGGGCGACCACCGCGGCATCTACCGGCTGCAGCTGAAGCTCTCGCAAGGCGTGGTGAGCGGGCAAGACACTCGCGTGGCCGATGCGCGCGCCGCGTACCGTGCACACCGCACCTTGTGCGAAGACATCGCCGCCCAGGTGAACCTGATCGACGACGCCCTGTGCAACCTGCAGCTCGACGTGGAACTCACCGGCCCGCGCGACGCGGCCGACGTGCTGGCCGACATCTATGCCCGCTGCGCCCGGCACCTGGCACAAGGCCTGGTGTTCCACACCCTGGGCGAGCTGCTGGCCCGAGGTGACACGCTGGAGCGCATCTACACCGGGCCGGTCACCGGGCAGGGCTTCGCCGCCGAGGCCGACGGCCCGGCCGCCGAGCTGCTGTTCGTGAGCGACCTCACCGCCTTGGCCAAGGGCGTGGAAGGGGTGAGCGACGTGCGTCGCTTGAGCCTGCAGCGCGACGGCGACAGTGCCCACAGCAGCGCCCTGCGCTGGCGCGGCGACACCTGGGCATTGCGCCTGCGCGTGCCCGGCCTCACCGCCGACGTGCGCTCGCCCGAGGCCGTGGCCGAGCTGCTGCAGCGCCAGGTGACACTGCGACGGCGCGGCAGCCGTGTCGCGGTGTCGCCCACCGACCTGGCCAACCGCCTGGCCGACTTGTACGCCGCCAGCCGCACGCGCCGCCGCGAAGCCGCAGCCAGCGAGTCGCCTCCCATGCCGCTGGGCCGGTACCGCGACATGCAGCGCTACTTCTCGCTGCAGAACGACTTCCCTGCGGTCTACGGCCTGGGCAAGCATGGCCTGCCGCCTTCGGCCACCGCACAAGAAAAAGCCCAGGCGCGCCAGCTGCAGACCTACCTGGTGCTGTTCGAGCAGGTCATGGCGCACAGCGCCGCGCAGATCGAGCACTTGCGCGAGCTGTTTTCTGCTCACGGCACACGCGGCCCCAGCTACTGGTGGAACATGCTCGGCAGCAGCACAGTGCCCGGGCTCGACGCGCTCTACCTGCCGCCCGGCAGCACCCCGCTCATCACCGCCCTCGATGCCGACACGCTGCGCGCCCAGGTGCAGGCCGAGGTGTACGAAGCCCGCGACCCGCAGGCCGAGCGCAAGTCGCGTGCGCTCGACCACCTGCTGGCGCTGCATGGCGAGACCTACACCCAGAACTCCATGCGCCAGTTCTGCGACTACCTGAACCCGGCCGAACTCGAAGCGGCGCTGCTCGACAACAAGGCCGCCTTCCTGAAAGACATCGTCACCCTCAACCGCGAGCGTGCGGCCGGGCTCGACTACGCAAAGCCCTCGTGGAACAAGCCCGGCAGCGGCACTGGGCTGCAACGGCGCGTCAGCCACCTGCTGGGCTTTCGGCATGGGTACAGCCGCTCGCTGCTGCAGCCGTTCAGCCAGCAAAGGCGTGCGCTGCGTGCCGCGGGAAAAGACAAGCCATTGGGCGCAGTGAGCGGCGTGGGAGACACCCGGGCCTTGCGCCCCCACCAGCAGCGGCTGACGCAAGAAGAGCTGCGCGCCGACCTCGCGGCCATGCAGCCGCTGCGCAGCGAGGCCCTCAGTGAAGCGGTGCTGCGCTGCGGCCTCTACCGCGACCGTTACCGCCTGATCGGCGAGCCGCAAGACCATGCCGGCACGCCGCCCCTGCAAGGCCCGCAACGGCTCGTGCTCGGGCCTGACGAAGCCGGCCGCTGGTGGCCGCTGGGCCACTTCGCCAGCCCCGAGGCCGCCGCACGCGCTGCCGACAGCATGCGCCGCTTTCTGCTGCACCTGAGCCTGGAGAGCGAAGGCCTGCACGTGGTCGAGCACGTGCTGCTGCGCCCCGTGGGCGACAGCCCCGGGCACGACAAGCTCACCGACCTGCCCGGCGACTTCTATGCGCTGCGCCTGACAGCGGTGTTCCCCGCGTGGACGGCACGCTGCGCCCAGCCCAACTTCCAGCGCCTCGCCGACGAGACCGTGCAGATCAACTGCCCCGCTCACGTGGCTGCGCGCTGCCTGTGGCTGGGCCATGAGGCGATGGACACCTTCGAGGCCTGCTACGCCGAGTGGCTGGACGCCAAGGCCAAGTTCTGCAAAGCCGCCGGGTCGGGGCTCGACGAATCGCGCGTGGCCCGTGGCGCCGCCGATCGGCTCAACAGCGCGGCCTGTGCCGTGATCGAGTGTTTGCGCGACGTGTGGGCCACCCATGGCTAGCCCGCACTGCATCGAAAGCCTGCAGTTCGACGTCGACTTCGGCTCGGCCGAGCACGCCTTTGAAGAACAGGAGCGCGTGGCCGCATTTGCCCGCGCACGCGCGCCCAAGATCATCGACGAGGTGTTCGACCAGTTCTCGCAGCAGTTCTCGCACAGCGGCCAGGTGTGGCGCTTTGCAACGCTTGAGATCGACCTCGGCCATGTCGACCGCGGCGAACTCGAGCAGCAATGGGAAGCCCGCCTGCGCGAGCGTCTGGCGCAGGCCCTGCAAGAGCAGCAGGCCGCGCTGCGCGGCCACGCACAACTCCAACCAGGCCCTGCCGGAACCGAGCCGCCCGCAGAGCAGCGCAGCCGCGAGCAAGCCCAGCTCGACACCTTGCTGCACTTTCTGCAGCGCGGCCACTTGCCATGGAACGCACCTCAAGCCCAGGCCCTGGCCTCCCCGATCGAGCAACTGGCGCATGAGGTGCTGCGCGACAGCCCCCAGGCGTTGGTAGTGGCCTGGCGCTACTGCCCCGAGGCCCGCGTCATGGTGCAGCGCGCAGCGCGCCAGTTCTCACCCACCTGGCTGGCCCGGCTGGCCAAGGAACTGGCACGCAGCCTGGGTGTCGGTGAAGCAGCGGGCTGGGGTCGCGAGGCCGAGGCCTGGGTGCAAGGCTTCGCCGCGCTGTGGGGCGAAAGCAGGCTGCCCTCGTCGCCGCCCGTGCACCTGTTGTGGCAAGGCCTGCTCACCGCCCTGTGGGCCGATGCAGGCGTGGTGGATCGCAGCCAGCCATTGCACTCGATGGTGCAAGCCATGGCACCGGCCGTGGGCGAGCAAATCACTGTCTGGCGCGCTTTGCAGGCCGTGGCCCGGCGCGCCGTGGACGGCACGCCGCCCGCGCCCACCGCCACGCTGAGCGACGAGTTGCTGCGCACCTGCCTGGCCGCGCAGCTGCCTGCGCTGGCCGACACCGGCACCACCGAAGGCGAACAAGCCGCGAGTTCACGCAGCGACGAGCTGGCACGCCTGCAACTGCGCCTGCAGGCCTGGTTCTCGTCGCACACGCAAGACGACGACCTCTCGCCCTGGAGCGAGCTGCTGCACGCCGAACCCTCGTGGGCCCGCCAGACCCTGCTGCTGCTGGGCCGCAGCGTGGCAGCCCGCCGCCGCATGGCGCAGGCCTTGCCGCCGGCCACGCTGCTGGCGTTGATGGCGCTGTGGCTGGGCCCGACCGAGCAAAGCCTGCTGCAAGCGGCCCTGCCCAGCGCGGCGCTGTGGGGCGCCAGCGCCTCGGCACCGGAAGCGGCGCAACGCTGGGAACTCACGCTGTCTCATGTGCTGCTGCACCCGGCGCCAGCCTTGTTCAACGCCAACGACTACCTCGACGACATGCTGCAGCAGCGCAGCGAGCGCGAGAACCGGCCTGCCGCCGGCTTGTTGCGCGAGCTGGCCGAGGCCTGGCACGAAAGCGGGCCGCGTGACCCGGCGAGCGCACCGCCTCACGCCTCGATGCAGGCTTGGTTGCGTCTGCGCCTGCCCGCGGAGCCGCTGTGGTCCAGCCGCACCGCGCTGCGGCGCGCGCGGCTCGAAGCCGTGCTGGCGCAAGGCCTGCTCACCGGCGCGGAAGACGACTGGTTCGAATCCTTGCGCAGCGACACCGCCTGGCTGCAAGACCTGTTGCGCCGGCTCGGCCGCCACCCCGCCCTGCTGCGCCGCGTGGCGCGCGACTGGGGCATGCTGCCGCGCATCCAGCTCATCGGCCTGTGGCTGCCGGCACCCGACCGCGCCGCGGTGATCGCCGCCATGCGCAACCCGGCACTTGCCGGCCTGGCAGGCGCCGATGAAGCCCGGCCCGAGCTGTTTCTCTGGGAAGACCTGCTCGCCCATCTGCTGCGCCTGACGCCGGGCACCTTCTTCAACGCCGATGCCTATGTGCGCGGCCTGCGCGAGCGGGCAGCCCTGGCTGGCGGCAAGCCGACTGCGAACCGCAGCACCGATGCCGATCAACCCGACGAGGCCACGGACGACGATGCACACGACCTGACGCACTACCTGTTGAACGAACAGCCGCTCAGCACCGAAGACCTGGCGGCCTTCACGCAAGGGGTGGCGCAGCTGCTCCAGGCACCCCGCCCCGCGCAGCGCCGTGCGTGGCTGCGCGTGCTCGAGTTGCCGCGGGCCGCGCAGCGGCTCGTCACCTTGCTACCCGCGCAGCAGTTGAGCCGGGTGCTGGCCTGGCTGCGGCCCGCTGAACACGAGGCCGTGGAGCAGAGCACGTTGCTGATGCACACGGCCAGCCTGCGCCTCGGCGCACCGGCGACCACCGAGATACTCACTCGATTGAGCTGGCAGTTCGTGCTGTGCGAGTTGTTCGAAGAAGGCCGCCGCTTCGAGCCCGTGGGTTTCTCGGTGCGGCTGGCACAGCATTTGGTGACGGTGCTGCGCCCGCCCGAGCCGCAACGCTGGCTCGCGCGCCTGGCGGCCGAGGTGAGCCGCGAGGCCTTGCCGCCAGTGGGCCCGCGCATTGCCGCTGCCATCGCCGCAGCAGCGAATGCACCCGTGCCGCCGACACCCGCGCCCGCCCCGGTGCCTGCGGCGGCAGAAGCCGTCGAAGAGATTGCTGGTGAGGTGATCTACATCGCCAACGCCGGCATGGTCCTGGCAGGTGCCTACCTGCAGCGCCTGTTCACCATGCTGGGCCTGGCCGACAACGAGGCCTTCGTCTCGCCCGATGCTGCGGAGCGCGCGGTGCACCTGCTGCAGTACCTGGCCACCGGCAGTGCCGAGGCGCCCGAGCCGCTGTTGGTGCTCAACAAGGTGTTGTGCGGCCTGCCCATCGGCGCGCCGGTGCTGCGCGAATTTGCCATCACGCCGCAAGAGACGGAGGCCATCGACGGATTGCTGCAGGCCATGATCGCGCACTGGAAGATCATCGGCCACACCACGCCGGCGGGGCTGCGCGAGTCGTTTCTGCAGCGCGAGGGGCGGCTCAGCTTCGATGAAGACGACGGCTGGCAGCTGCAGGTGGAGCCGCGCAGCTTCGACATGCTGCTCGACCAGCTGCCCTGGGGCTACAGCCTGCAAAAACTCCCCTGGATGAAGAGGCCGCTTCATGTCGAGTGGCGCTGAACTCATCGCCTTTCCCGGCGCGGCGCCGGCCGGTGTGAATGCCGGCACGCTGGAGCGCGAACTCGAGTGGTTCGACGCCGTGCTGCAGGCACGCATCTGCCTGCACTTCAAGCAGCCCTGCGAGCATGCCGACGTGCGCGAGATCGGCATGCCCGAGCTGGCCGGCGACAACTCGCCCTATGCCCAGCTGGTGCATGAAAACCGCATGGGCTTCGCCGAGCGCATCGTGCTCGTGCTGGCCTTGCTGCCACACCTCCGCCCGGCCCTGCTCGACACCTTGTTCGTGCGCAACAAGAACTTCGACCGCGGCTTCACCGAGTTCGGCGGCTGGAAGGGCCGCGCCCACGGCGGCTTCTTGCCCACCTGTGAAACGGCAGCCTTCATCGTGGCCGGCGAAGACCTGGCGCAGCGCTTCGCGGTGATGCGCTTGTTCGACGACACGCACTACCTGCGCAAGCGCGGCATCTTGCGCGTGGAGCACGAAGCGCCGGGCGAGCCCTTCCTGAGCGCAGCCCTGGTGGTGGGCAGCGAATACCTCGCGTGGCTCACCACCGGCGAGCGCCACAAGCCCGACTTCAGCAGCTCCTTCCCGGCCAAGCTCATCACCACCGCACTCGGCTGGAGCGACCTGGTGCTCGGGCACGAAGTGCTGGAAGAGATCGACGCCATCACCACCTGGATACGCCACTCGGCCACGCTGCTGCGCGACTGGCAGCTCGACAAGGCCATCAAGCCCGGCTACCGCGCGCTCTTCTTCGGCCCGCCCGGCACCGGCAAGACGCTCACCGCCACGCTGATCGGCCAGGCCGCGCAGGCCGACGTGTACCGCATCGACCTGTCGATGGTCGTCTCGAAGTACATCGGCGAAACAGAGAAGAACCTGGCCCAGGTGTTCGACCAGGCGCAAACGCGCAACTGGATTCTGTTCTTCGACGAGGCCGACGCCCTCTTCGGCAAGCGCACCGCCACGTCGAGCTCGAACGACCGCCACGCCAACCAGGAGGTGTCGTACCTGCTGCAGCGGGTCGAAGACTTTCCCGGCACGGTGATCCTCGCGACCAACCTCAAGGCCAACATCGACGACGCGTTCGCGCGCCGCTTCCAATCGATGGTGCACTTCCCCATGCCTGATGCAGAGCAGCGGCTGCGGCTGTGGGAAGGCATGGTCCAGCACACCGGCCGCCTGGCCGACGACGTGAGCCTCGCGCAGCTGGCTGAAGACCACGAGCTCGCCGGCGGCGCCATTGCCAACGTGGTGCGCTTCGGCGCCATCAACGCATTGCAGCGCGGCCGCAGCGTCATCCAGGCAATCGACCTGCAAAGAGGCATCGTGAAAGAACTCCGCAAAGAGGGGCGCACGGCATGAAGCCCGGTCCGACCGCAACCCTCGTGGCGAGAGCACTGGTGCTGTCGGCATTGCTCGGCGCCTGCCTTTCGCCCGGGGCCGCCGAACGCGTGGCCCAGCCGGCGGGCAATGCCGCGTCGGCCTTGCGGTCGATGCTGGGCGAAGCGGCGCGGCCGGCCACCGACGCCGCATCAGCCGTGCGCCGAGCAGTTGAAACAGCACCCAAGCCAGCCGAGCTCGCCGCATCCGCAGCTTCGGCAGTGAAGTCGGCGCTGGAGCCGTTGTTGCCCAACAGCCCGGCAACACCTGCCAGCGCTGCCCCAACTCCACCGCCGCGCGCCACCGCGGCACCCAGCGCGCCTGCCGCCAACATCGCCAACTGCATGCGGCCCAGCGACCAGGTCGCCGCCTGCCAACCGGGGCAGCAGCTTTCGCTCACCCCCATCGCGTTGCCCACCGCCCGGCTCGGTGCGGTCTACAAGCCCCGGCGCATGGTGGCCGGTGGCGTGGCGCCCTATCTCGTCCAGATCGTCGAAGGCAGCAAACCCGAAGGCCTGGACTTCAGCCCAGACAGCTCGCTGGCCGGCCGGCCCGTCGGCCCAGTGCGTCTGCACACCTTCACCGTGCAGATCACAGATTCGTCGACACCGCCGCTGTCGGTGCGGCAGGCCTATGCCTTGCGCGTGGAGCAGACGCCTGCGCCGCGCGCCGCCGCCAGCGCAGCATCCGCTGCCCCGCCTGCGGCACCGCCCGCCTCTGCAGCGCAGAGCCCGCCCGGCCCGGCCCACATCACCAGCTACATGCTGCTGCAAGAAGAACTCGACGACATGTTCCCCAAAGCCAAGCCGGCCGAGGCTGCTGCATCGGCGCCCGAGGCCACAGCATCGGCCCCAGGCGCACCGCGCCGACGCTTCAGGGCCAGGCCGGCGGCCATCCCCACGGCGCATGCCGACAAGATGCAAGCCATGCTCGCGCCGCTGGTTCACGTGGACTTCCCCACGGCCGGGCTCTTCGCCGAGGCGCTCGAAGCGGCACATTGCGCCTACTTCCGCAGTGTCGTGACCGAAGCCGCCGAGAAAGCCAAGCGGCCCGCGGCGCCGGCCGAATTGAAGTGCGCGCCGGCCGCACCCGCGGCACCCACCTCAGCAGCCAGCGCATCCAGCCCATCACCCGGCACGGCCCTGCCCGGGGTGTCGCCCACGCTCTACGTCGAGCTGCTGCCCGAGGTTGTCAGGAACGACCTGATCGAGCTGGCCAAGTGGCAGCACCCGCTCGATGGCAACGCCAAGCCCCCCCGCTGGAGCGGCAACGGCTGCGGCTGCGCCCCGCCGATCACCGAAGACTGGGGCTACGGCATCTACCCGTTCTGGCAAGCGCAAGACGGCCCGCCGCAGAAGATCGACTTCAGCCTGTTCAACCGCATCGGCTATCTCGGTGCGCAGCTCAGCAACACCGGCGCGCTGGTGACGGCCATGCCGCTCAACTCGGACACCGACGGTTTCACGAGAACGGCGCGGCGCTTCGACACCTACGTCGACCTGGTCGTGCACCGCAGCGAGTGGGCCGACTTGCTCAGCCAGCCCTACCAGACCGAGATCATCCAGCGTGCCGTGAAAGACATCGTCTCGCTCGTCGACACGCGCATGACCGACGCCTTCACCACCACGAAGCGCTACCTGCTGCCGGGGTGGGACGAGCCGGTGCACCTGTTCGACGGCGTGACCCTCTTCTTCGACAACGCCCCCACCGACCCGGACGGCAAGAAGAAGTTCGAAGCCTTCTACGCCACCTTCGTGCACAGCCTCATCGCCGAAATGCAGAAGACCCGGCGCCCCTATGCGCTGAACATCGTTGTGCCCGCGACCGAGATCGGCCAAGACGGGGCCTACAACTTCAAGCAGCTCTGGGGCTACATCCAGCGTGCCCAGAAACTGACTGAAGCGAACACACTCACCGGTGCCGCAGACAGTGATTACCTGGGAACGACCGACATCACCGTGTCGATACTCGCCCTGCTGTCGGAGCCCACGAGCCAGGCCAAGAAAGACCTGCGCGCCAGCGCCGACAAGAACGACGTGCTCCACGGCCACAGCCGCGTGGCGGTTCTCAACGCCATCGCGCCGGTCTTGTTCCACGCGGCCGGGAACACCGGCCTCGCCGGTGCGAGCATCAACGAACGGCAGATGGACGACGACATCGCCTACTTCAAATGGCAGTTCGGAGGCATGGGCCTGTGGCCCATTCCGCTGCAAGACACCGCGACCGGGCCGGCCATCTACAAGCGCCTGGCCGAGAACTTCTCGCCCAGGCACGCCAGCCCGGTAGACGGCCTGTGCAGATGGGTCTGCCCCAACCGCAGCGCCTTGCGGCTGCTCTTCATGGGGCTGCTCGTCACTGGTGGCGTGGCGCTCGGCCTGTACCACTGGGTGTGCGCCGTGCGCCGCATCGGCCGGCCGTACCTTGCATTCCTGTGGCTGGGCGGCGTGCTCGCCCTGCTCGTGGGGCTGGCGCTGCTCAGCTGCGACCCGCAGCTTGCGCAGGTGCGCCAGGGCAACGGGCCCTTGGTGGCGCTGCTGGTCGCCGTGGTGGCAACGGGCATGTATTACAGCTTGCGACCGCGGGTTGCGCCGCCGTGAGCGGCACGTCGACGCGGCAGTTGCATGAGAACAAAGACGAGGTCTACAAGCCGGCTGATGGGTGGCGCTCCTCCGCTGCACCCAATATCCGCTTTCCGTTCTCCGTTCGGGCTGAGCCTGTCGAAGCCAGCGTAGTGCACGGCGCCCCCTTCGACAGGGCGGACAGACAAGCGCCCCCCAAGCAGAAAGAACCTGAACCATGAAGACGCATGACCACGACGCGCACGCGGCACAACGCCGAGCTGTGGCGCAGCAGGCCGAGCATGGCGAGGCTGCCACCCAACTCGCGCACGCCGGGGCTGACACCTTCGATCACCGCGTGAACCACAGCCCACGCTTGGTGGCGCAACGGCAGCTGCTGAGCGCTGCGTTCGGGCCTGCACTGCAGCAACCGGTTCAGCGTGAGGCGGGGCTCGACGACGAAGAGCCGGCGATGCAGGCCAAGCAGGAAGCGCCCGCCGAGGCGAACCTCACCGGCATACCCAATCAATTGAAGTCGGGTGTCGAAGCGCTGTCGGGCATGGACATGTCGGATGTGCGGGTGCACCGCAATTCGGACAAGCCGGCGCAGTTGAATGCTCTGGCCTATGCGCAAGGGAATGAGATTCACCTGGGGCCTGGGCAGGAGCAACACCTGCCGCACGAGGCTTGGCATGTGGTGCAGCAGCGGCAAGGTCGGGTGCAGGCCACGATGCAGATGGCGGGGGTGGGGGTGAATGACGATGTGGGGTTGGAGGAGGAGGCGGATGTGATGGCGGCGGCGGCTCAGTTGGTGAGGGAAGGCAAAAGGCGAGACTTGACCCTATATCCGCTCGTCCAGGGCAAATTCGTCCATGCGAAGGTGCAGACCCGGGCGGGCAGTCCGGCAGAGCCGCGCGGGGGGATGGCCAGCGGCCCGGTGGCACAAAGGTTGCCGATCTGCGTGGTTCTGCATGGCCTGACTCACCTCGTAAAGGAAGTCGATGGCAGCATTTTTGAAGGCGAAGAAATCGGCTCCGGCGGCGAGTTGGAACCGGGCCAGGCCCTGGTCATCGACGACCAGGACATCATCGTTTCTCGCCGCGGCATGAATCAGGAGATCGACAAGAACCGGGAACGCAATCGCGTCGGACCGCAAAGCCACGAGTGGTTCCACGTGCTCAAACTGAACCACCAGGACGTCAGCAGCATGAACCTCTTCGTGCGCCAGGACATGATCCACCCGGCCCCCCTGGAAGAGCAGGTCGAGGACTACCGTTCGCAGCTCCAGGACGACAAGGGTGCCGGTGCCACCCTGAAGAAGTTCGCGCGCGTCATAAAGCTCTTCAAGGAAAACGAAAGCATGAGCTTCCAGGAATTCGAAGCAATGCTGCGCACCGCGGGGTTCAAAGGCAGCATTCACAAGGATCTAAATCAAGACCTCATCGACTACGAGGATGCCCGCAAACTGCTGGTGGACGACCTTCAACAAGCGGTTGCCTTAGCAAGCAGGCCGCTCATCGGAGATGCCGCGGCCATTCGCGACGGCTTGCTGCTGCATTCGCTGCGCGACGAGGAAGGCTGCCTGGCGGCGCAAACGCGGTTGTTGGCGACCAAGGTGGCGCTGGTCAACAAGATGCTGAACGGCAGCATCAAGCCGCTGTCCGAGAAGCTCGACAGGAACGTGGCCAGCCTGGTCCGCGAATACATCGTGGGCCGCTTCGGCGAGTGGCTGAACGCCGTCTCCGACAAGTCTTCTGGCAAATACAAGTCGCTCGAAGGAACCATGGACGACATCTTGCTGGCCGTACAGACTTTCGATCACTTCCAACAGCGCGTGAATTCCGATCTGGTGGGTGCGACCTTAGCGACGATGCAAAGTCTCATCTCGGATTTTCTCAAATGCGGCAATCCCAGCGAGGCTTCTGATCTGCTGGTGGGAATCGTCAAAGAGAACAACACCTACCGTGACGTCTGGGTCATCATCTGTCCCGAGCTGACCACCCTGGCGGCTCAATCCAACGACGCCATCACGGAACTGCTCGACAAGTTGTATCAGCGCCAAGAAGCGGCAGCACAACCGGTCAAGAAGTTGGCGATAGACAAGGCGGTCAAGATTCACCCGAGAGACGGCACGGGGCAGAGCATCCGCTTCGGTAAGGATGCGTATGTCAAATTCACATTGAAGACGCACAGCTCCGGCAAATTCGTCCTCTACACCCTCGAATACAAGGGGAAGACGTCCCAGAACACCATCTTTCTCACCCTCGATCTGGCGGAGGTTCTGTGGCAACGCATCAACGGATTCATCCAGAGCATCGATGCCCCGAAGGAGGAGTCCGATTGAATCGCGGCGGTGCAAAGCGCGAGGTCTCAAAGAGAGGGATTCAGGGTCAAGGGATTCAGGGTCTTGCCTTTCGCCTATCAACACCATAAACATGAAGCCGGTTCGGGGTCAAAGCCGGTTCGCGATTCGGGGTCAGGTCTTGCCTTTTGCCTATCAACGCCCTAAACCTGCTGCGCAGGCAAGAGACAAGTCCTGACCCCAAAACTTGTACCAAAACTTGTAGGGTAGAAAGGAAATGAACCATGAAGACGCATGACCACGACAACGCGCACGCGACACAACACCGGGCTGTGGCGCAGCAGGCCGAGCAAGGCGAGGCTGCCACCCAGCTCGCGCAGGCCGGGGCTGACACCTTCGATCACCGCGTGAACCACAGCCCACGCCTGGTGGCGCAACGGCAGCGGCTGGGCGCTGCTTTCGGGCCCGTGGCACAACGCGAGCCGCGGGGGTTTGAGGAAGAGTTACCTGTGCAGGGCAAGGCGATCCCGTATCCGCCGCATCCGCGCGCGCGCGTGGGGGCAACCATGCAAATGCAACAAGTGCCAGCGTCCGGTACGGCGGCGCCGTCCGTCAACACCACCGCATCGAGCCCCGCCCGTCAGTGTCAGTGGCGGAAACAACAACTGCAAAGCAGCAGCCCCCATCTTGTGGCGCAGCGCCAGAAGATCGTTGCTGCCTTTGGCTCAACCATTCAACGCATGCCTGTCGCTCAGTTGGCGATACGCACGATTCCCCAGGTCACGTTCAACAGCGGCCACACGACTCTCAGGACGGGAATCTTGCAGTGGACCCCAACCGGAATCCAAATAACAGTCACGGCGACCGACTTCACGGGAACATCCTTCCGGGTTGACTTTGATACTGGCACGCGTGTATTTAGCCTGGCTCAGGCCGAGAACGCCGTAACCAGAGCAGGCGGGGTTCTTCCACAAGTCGAAGACTCCTCAGATGACGAGGAAGCGTTAGGTTCTGCGTCGGACAATGAAGAGGGTTCATCGTCGGACTCCGACTCAGGTTCGGGAGGCGACCACTCGAGCGACGAAGATTGGGAGCCTGGCATGGAGTGACGTCACTCGCTCGATGAAAGGCACCCACTGGTAGCGATTCAGAAGCAACCCAGGGTCTCACCCATGACCGTTTCACGAGTGCCCAAGGATCAATTCCCACTACGATTTAGCAAAGATTTGGGGTCAAGCAAAGATTTGGGGTCAGATTTGGGGTCAGGTCTTGCCTTTTGCCTAACCGCTGGCAGCTACATGTTGGCTTTCTTCGCGCAGACACCATCTGTTCCCTCGCGTTCGACTGTTGAAGGCCAGTGAGCCATTTGCAGCGGCAGAGACAGTTGCCTACGGCTCCAGGCCGGGTGGCGCCGGTGGTTGCGCCGGGTCTTGAACCAGACTCTCGTAGCTCGGCAACCCCGGCTGCTCACGTGCAGCTAATAGGTATAGCGCTTTGAGTTCGTTCTCAGCTTTGTCGAACGCCATCAGTAGCTCCTGATCATCCGGGGCAAGCCCGCCAACGTCCCCGCCTGCGTTGGCCAGGATTCGTACGATCTCAGCGTGCACTCCCTGAATGGCCATCGTCAAGGTGCCGCTGGAAATGGTATTCATTGCTTGCCTTTCGAGTCGACGATGAACTTGACAAGCGCGCTTCGCGCGAAGTTGTCGAGCGCCCCCTTGTACGCGTCGAGCCGCATGATCCACGCCTTCGGCTCGATCTGGTAGTGCTCCGCCTGGAAGCGGTCGTTGCGGCCGGTATGTCGAACGACGATCGAGGCGGGAATATCAGTGCCCTCTGGAATCGCAAACGACCAGCAAAATTTCGCAGAGAAGACATCCTCCCGGTCGAACAGTGACGTGCCCTTCAGGTGCGCCGCCATCATCTCTCCGCTCCGATTCGGGGTCAGGCCTTGCCTTTTGCCAATCAACGCCATAAACATGAAGCGCAGGCAAGAGACAAGACCTGACCGCAAAGCTCTCAGGGGTTGGCGAATGTATCGGACGGCACGCACATTGCTAGACCTGCGGGGCACCGTCCTCAAGCATTCATAACGGCGAGGTGACACACGCCAAGCACTGGAGTAACCGTATGTTCAGATCGACCCCGAAGCAGCCCGCGCAGCAACCTGTGCAGCAGGCCACTCCGCAGGTGGAGTCGCCCCAGCTCAATCCCAGGTCGCTCTCGCCGCAGCCATCTTTGTCGTCGTTGAACCTGCGCCCACCAGACATCGGGAGGCTTGCCGCCGACAGGCCGTCCCCGGGTACGACGGAGCAAGCCGACCGTCCCGTGACGCCGGTGGCCGAGAAGGCGCCTCCCACGGATGCGGCGGCACCCTCGCGGCCGGGGTCTCCGCAGCTTGCACCGCAGCCCATTCTGGAGGTGGAGTCCCTCCACAGCACGACTCCCAAGTCGCTCTCGCCGCAGCCATCTTTGTCGTCGTTGAACCTGCGCCCACCAAGCATCGGGAGGCTTGCCGCCGACAGGCCGTCCCCGGGTACGACGGAGCAAGCCGTCCGTCCGGTGGCGCCGGTGGTCGAGAAGGCGCTTCCCACGGATGCGGCGGCACCCTCGCGGCCGGGGTCTCCGCAGCTTGCACCGCAGCCCATTCTGGAGGCGGGGTCCCTCCACAGCACGACTCCCAAGTCGCTCTCGCCGCAGCCATCTTTGTCGTCGTTGAACCTGCGCCCACCAAGCATCGGGAGGCTTGCCGCCGACAGGCCGTCCTCGGGTACGACGGAGCAAGCCGACCGTCCGGTGATGCCGGTGGTCGAGAAGGCGCTTTCCCAGCAATCCATTCATTCGGTACAGAGCCTCGGAGATGAGCAGCCTGCCGGACCGAGCAATCCCGGGGCTGGCGTCACCGAAGAGCTCAGGCGCAATCCTTCCCGAATCTCGATGCAGACTGCCGGGTCCAGGCTCAGCCAAATCAGCCGGCTTGCAGATCACCAAGGCATCGCGCTTGCCACCCCGAGGGACGAGGCGGCTGTTCTGGCCACCCTCCGAGACGTGACGCCGGAAGACTTGAGCAAAGCATTGATGGCCACCGCGGCTCAGCGGGGCATCACCTACGCTGGCGGGCATTTGGCAGGGTGGGCCGTTCAAGCCGCAACGCTGATGGGAGTGCGCGCTATCCCCGGTGCTACCAATGAACAAGCGCAGGCCGCCGCGACGGTGATCGGAGGCGTTATGACCGCATTGATCAAAGAGGTGCTGGGCGAATACATGAAAACCAAGCCCTCGCTAGGCGCTTCGATCCAAACGCCGAGCACGACCACGTTTGAAAAGGAGATCCCACGTGTGGTGGATGGCTTCAATGACTCGTGGACCAGCGTAGCCTCGGATATTGCAAACACGAAGATTGGCGCTACGTTGACACCGGTTGTCGAGGAGTATTTGCGTGCGCATGGCACGCCCGAATGGGCGATCCAAAACGGGGCCATAGCGATAACCGCCGGCGCCAAGCGCGCCACGAGTGCGGTGCTCGATACGCTGTCGGATGTGACAGCGACCTTGATGAAGGGCACACTCTTGCCGGGCGTCAAAGCGGCCAACGCGGTCAATGAGAAGTTTGACACCGTGAACGCTGTTGCAGGAACGATGGCACGGAGCGCCATCAACCTGGGCCTGAGCCTGCCGGTCGGCATTCCCACCACGCTCGGAAAGACATTGCAGAATGCGGGGCCCTTCACCAAGACGGCCGCGTCGAACGCGCTGGCCTGGACTGGTTTGAATTTCTGGGTCGTGGCCAAGGCGCACCTTGCCGAGGCCATGCGGCCAGCAATGGAGGAGGCGGACCAAGATATCAATTTGGTGGAGCGCGGCGATACCGCCTGAATAGGGGCCTGCCGACAGGCGGCCGTCACCTGACGCCCGAGCACGGTCGGCACGGCACACCGGGGTTCAGGGGGTTCAGGGTCAGGGGTTCAGGGTCAGGTCTTGCCTTTTGCCCCCTCCCCGCCTACTCTCCCACCCATGTCCCGCCCCCTCCGCATCGAATTCCCCGGCGCCGTCTACCACGTCACCTCGCGCGGTGACCGGCGCGAGCCCATCTTCGTGGACGACACCGACCGCGCGGCCTTGCTGACCGTGCTGGCCCAGGGCATGCAGCGCTTCGACGCGCAGGTGCTGGCCTACTGCCTGATGGGCAACCACTACCACTTCGTCCTGCACACCCGCCAAGCCAATCTGTCGCAGCTCATGCGGCACCTCAACGGCATCTACACGCAGGTCTTCAATCGCCGGCACGGCAAGGTGGGCCACCTGTTCCAGGGCCGCTTCAAGGCCATCCTGGTGGACCGGGATGCCTACCTGCTGGAGGTGTGCCGGTATGTGGAACTCAACCCCGTGCGCGCCGGAATGGTGGCCGGGCCGAGCGAATGGCCCTGGTCCAGCTACCGGGCGCACGTGGGCGAAGCGACCACACCGCCTTGGCTGGATACCGACGGCCTGCATGGCTACCTGCTGCAGCGCCCCGCTGCCACGGCGGCCGATCACCGCCGCGCGGCCCGGCACTATGCAGCGCTGGTGGCGCAGGGCCAGGATGTCGCGCTGTGGGACGAGGGGCTGCGCCAGCAGATGTACCTGGGCGACGAAGACTTCGTCGAACGCATGCAGGCACTGGCCGAGCCGCCTCGCAAGGCCGCTCGCGACACACCACGCACCCAGCGCATACCGGCTCGGCCGCTGGCGCACTGGCTGGGCCTGTGCGCCAGCCGCGAAGAGGCGCTGTACCGCGCCCACACCGAAGGCGGGTTGACCATGACGGCACTGGCCGCCGAACTGGGTTTGTCGGTGTCCAGGGTGAGCCGCTTGATTGCCAAGGCGGAGGCTGCATCAGCCGGCCAGCCTTGAGAACTGGCCCCGATGAGGCCACCGCCCTGCACCTGCCTACCCTCGCCTGGTACCCCTGCGCACAAGACATGCAGCGCATCGACGCCCAGTTGCTGACCCATCACTTGACTCACCCGCCAAGTCAACCTGTCGCGATGTAGGGCTGCCCCACGAATGCAGCTGCCCTGGCGGTCAGCCCGCTGGGCGCGCCGTGCGGCCTAGGAAATGCGGAGGCCCAAGATCAGCATCCTGCTGATACCGGCCTCCGGCGCGCCACGCCAATATGGGTGCCCCGTGCCGTCGAGACAGCCCACGTGAACTCGGTCGGGGGAAAAGGGACTCGATGCCGATATCTCTCTACGATCTTCCGAACTGGCTGTTCGGCATCCTGATCTGCGGCGGCTGGATCGTGATCGGCCTCGCCGGCTACGTCGTCTTTCAACGGGTGTGCCGGGCCAAGTCTGCGGAAGGTGAGAGGAATCTGGCGATCGCCCTGCTTGCAGTGATCGCGACCGTGAACTCATTGCTGCTTGCGTTCTCGGCCGTCTCGGTATGGGAGTCCTTTGGATCCGCTGACCGTGCCGTGCACGGCGAGGCCACCACCATCAGCACGCTGGGCCGCGACCTGGCGATCTTTGGCAGCGCGGAATCCAACCATGCCCGCGAGCAGCTGAGAGCCTACGCAAAAAGTGTGGTGAAGCACGAATGGCCCGACATGCGCAGCGGCCATGCCAACGATGCCACCTGGACGGCCATGGACAACATATTTCGCGCCGTGGGCAATATCAAACCTGCCGCGCTGCGCGAAGTGGCGCTTATGCCGGAGATATGGGCCCGGACCAACGAGCTTGTCAGGTATCGGCGTGAGCGGCTCTATGCCGGCGAAGCCCAGGTGCCTGGCACGCTGTGGGCCGTGGTGACCTTCGTGACGTTTCTCACCATCATGGCCACGTATGTTTTCCCCCGCACGCATTCAATCTGGCGGCCGTTGCCGTTCTTTCCGGTTCGCTGGGACTGGTGTTCTTCTTCATTGCCGCGATGGACCGCCCATTTGCAGGCAAGGAAAGCATAGGCCCCGAGCCGATCGAGTTGTCATTGTCGAAGATGGAACAGTGGGACGAGGACACGCGCAAGCAGCGGGCCGTTGGCGTCGAGGTGAAGTGACAACGAACAACGACCACAAACATGAAGCGCAGGCAAGAGACCAGACCTGACCCCAAAGAAGACTGAGAGAACCACCATAGAAGCAAGGAGTCCCGCATATGAAGACCTCTCGACTGCAGCAACAGCACCCTGCATACACCCAAGCATCCGAGGCATCGGCAGCCAGCCTGAAACCAACCCGTGCATCTTCCACTGCGACCGCCATGCTGGCTCTCAGCCCTCGCGTCATCGCACAGCGGCAAGCGATCAGAGCCGCATTCGGCGACACAACACCTCAGTCACCCGAGCCTTCGGGTATGCCGGCGCAGCGCTTGAAGATCACGAGCGAATCCGGAACCTTCCGCTACATCTTTGGTACCGACTTCCGGAGAGATCACCTTGGAGGGAAGGCAGATGCTCTCCGCACGTTGAAAGAAAGGGGCAGCGGTGTGGTCACCGTCATTCGAGAACTGACGGGCAACGTGAACGAAGCCCACGATGTCGGGGCTTTGGGAGGCTACGGCTTCTCAATCGTCTCCGATGTAAGCGGGTGGATGGCGTCTTATGGCGAGGGCAACAAACCCACTGCCGTGGAGGTCAGTTCCGTGACGCTCTCAGGGCTCATCAAGAAGAAATCCGGGATCATCACTCACATAAGCTCGTCGGATTGACGTGAAGCGCTGACACCGTACGCAACTGCCTGACTACGGCCCTGTACCTCGCATGCAAGGTGCAAGAGTTCGAATCGGAAACGGTTCGGGGTCACGGTCAGAGCCGGTTGTGAGCGCAGGGTCATGTCTTGCCTTTGCCTTTGTCTATCAACACCATAAACATGCAGCGCAGGCAAGAGACAAGACTTGACCCCAAAGCTCCGTCGACGCGGAGTCCTCGGGCAGAAAGGAAATGAACCATGAAGACGCATGGCCACGAGAACGCACACGCGGCACAACGCCGAGTCGTGGCGCGGCGGGCCGAGCATGGCGAGGCTTCCCCCCAGCTCGCTAATTCGCTAATTCGATGGAAAGCTCTCGACTGAGCTCTACAAGGAATGATCGAAGAAGCAGAGTGGCCCACCTACCGCGTGAGCCAGTATTTCATTCAAGTCGCGCCTGGCCTGGCGCACAACGCCACGCAGCAGGTGCTGACGCAGACGGCGGCGAGCTTCCCCTCGCTGGTGTATGACCTTTGAGAGGCCCCCATGAAGACTCGACTGGATTCAGTTGCCGCCCAGCGGAGCGCCGCGGCGGCCAGCGAGGCGCGCATGGCCTCGGGCCCGCTGGCTGAGCGCTTGAGCCACAGCCCGCGCATGACAGTGCAGCGCCAGCAAACCATCAAGCTCCAGCTTGCGGCAACCAGCAGCCAGGCGCCGATCCAGAGGGAGGTCATTCGCATCGGCACCGACTCCGGCGACGGCACCCTCACCTATGCGCCCGCAGGAACGGTTTTTCTCAAGAACGGCCAAACCTTCAAAGGCATGGTGCTGGTACTGATTCAAATCCCCAAAGGCGAACGCGCCAAGGGCTACGGCGGCAAGCTGATGAACTACTTCATGACCAAGGTGGTCGGCAGCCAAGCCTGCTACCTCGACGTGAAAGCCACCGACAAAGAGGGCTTGAGCAACGAAAAGCTGGAGCTGTGGTACGAGAAATATGGCTTCACCACCCTCGGGTATTCGGACACTGGCCCGGTGATGGGCATCAACATCCCCAAGGCCAAGGAAGAGTCCAAGGCCTCGGTCAACAGCGGGTTCAAGCTGGTGGACTACCCGGATTCCGATGAAGATAAATGAACCACTCACTTGAAGCATCCGCCATGAAAACCCGCGCGCTCGCGCCGCACGACTTCCTCCCTCCCCAGTGGCGAATCGGTTCAACGGCATGCGGCCGCCAGCACGCGCGCTGCCGCTCAGTGCTTGGCGTCGGCCACGGCCGCCTGGGTCGCTCCGAGACGCAATCTTCGCAATTCACCGATGGATTCCGCCTGCACAGCCCGCGATGCTGGCCCGTGAATTTCACGAAAGCAGCCTCATGAACCTCATCGACCGCGCCACGGTGATCCACTTCCACCGCCACCGCATCGCCGAGTTCGGCGCCGACAGCGTGCGGGCGCTGGGCTGGGTTAGCGAAGCCAGCCAGACGAGCCGCTTCGAGGTGATCGCCAAAGCGGCCGATTTCAACGACAGCAGCGTGCTCGACCTGGGTTGCGGTACCGGCGACCTGAAGGCGTTTCTCGACGCACGGTTTTCCGGCATGAGTTACCTGGGCATCGAGCAGGTGCCCGAGTTCGTGGCGCAGGCGCGCAGCCGGTATGCCGTCGACACCCATGCCTTATTCGAGTTAGGCGACTTCAACACGATGATCTTCCCGCGCATCGACCACGTGGTGGCCTGCGGCTCGCTCAGCTACCGCAGCAGCAACCCGCAGCATGTGTATAGCGCCATCGCCAAGATGTTCGTGAGCGCGGCGCAGACGGTGGTGTTCAGCGTGCTGGACGAAAGGCATTTCCCCGAACACCCGTTGCTGGTGGGCCACCCGATCGACGAGATCGTTGCGTTCTGCCGCAAGCTGTCCTCCAGCGTGAGCCTCGTGCGCGGCGATGTGGCCAACGCCGTGACCGTGGTGATGCGCACGGCGGCCTGAAATTCCCGAACGGAGTTTGGGTACGGTTTGGCTTAAACGAACAGCATTGGGACCTGACCCCAACGCCTTAGCCGCCCCCCGCCGCGGCCGCGCATCGCACAGCCGCCAACTCACTTTGGGCACTTCATGCCGCCGATTGGCTGGCATACAACGGCGACTATCGCGCAGCACCGCGCATCGCAAGGACCAGACATGGCAGGCATCACCGACGACATCATCAAGGCGGCCAAAGAATTCGACGTCGACTACAAGAAGGGCAAGACCGACGTTGACGCGCTGAAAAAGCAGTACATCACGGCGCTCAACAACGGCAAGAAATTGTCAAACGAACTGAGAGACGCCGGCATGGCCCTGGACAAGCGGCGCAAGGTGCTGGAAGACATCATCGACCGCGCCGAGGGGCACCTCAAAACAGCTGCCGAATGCGCCGATGAGTTCGACATGCTCGCCCGCAAGGCCGCCGACGCGGAGAAGTACCTCAACCAGATGCGCAAAGATGAAAAGGCCAACGCGCAACGCTTCAAGGCTGGCGCCACCGACAAGAAAATCAAGCTTGAGGCCGAGGCCTTCGAGAAAGCTCTCGACAAGGCCGAGCGCGACTACCGCAGCCTGGAAGGCTCCCGCGCATTTTCGGAACGCAGGGCAAAGGATCCGCTGGAATTCTTCCGTCTGATCGACAAGGAAAACTGGGAAAAGAACCTGGCCGAATACATCGTTGAGCAGCGCAAGTTCAATAGCTCGCTCGAGTATTTCAACAGATGGAGCCAGTTTTGACCCCTGTTGCAGGCCAGCCATCACTCTGAACGGACGGGCCTTCGACAAGCTCAGTCCCTGCTCAGGGCGAACGGGTGGCTGGGCGTTTGCCCACTCGAAATTCAACAGAGCCTCAAAGAACTGGCGGGTCAGGTTTTCGTTTGAGCGATGTGTAACTCCGCAAATTACCGATGGTCAGACAGCCTGCGTGCGCGGAGCATGGCGCTCGCTGCCCACTCTCTGGAGCTTCGCCCATGAAAACCCGTGTCTCACAGCATTCGGCATCGTCTACCCCGGGTGCCGAGCAAATCCAGCGGCGCAGCTCAAGCAGCCATGCCGCCGCGCAGTTGCAAGCCAGCGAGCGCATGGTCGCGCAACGGCAGCAGGTCGAAGCAGCCTTCGGTGCTGCGGCTCAGCGACAAGGGCCTGAAGAAGAGTTGCAGATGAAGGCCGTGCAGCGCGTCGGGCCCGGCGAAGAAGAGCTGCCCATGCAGGGCAAGTTCGCAGTCGCGCAGCGGCAAAGTCCGGAGGAAGAAGAACCCTTGCAAGGCCGCTTTGCCACCGTACAAGCCAAGGCCGAGCCCAACAAGACCGGCATGCCCGACACCTTGAAGAGCGGCATCGAATCGCTCTCGGGCATGGACATGTCGTCGGTCCGCGTGCATTCCAACTCCGACAAGCCAGCCCAGCTGAACGCCCTCGCCTACGCCCAAGGCAACGACATCCACCTCGCGCCGGGCCAGGAGCAGCACCTGCCGCACGAGGCGTGGCACGTGGTGCAGCAACGCCAAGGCCGGGTGCAGCCCACGACGCAGATGCAGGGCGTGGGCATCAACGACGACCATGCGCTGGAAAGCGAAGCCGATGCCATGGGCGCGCGTGCGCTCAGTGCGGCCTCTGCCGCGCAGGGCGAAGCGGCGCAGCGCTTCGACGACAAAAGCTAGCGCGTTCCAAGGCCTCGGGCGCAGAGGCGGCAGTCGAGCGGCTTGGCCGCTCCCGCGTCAGGCGCGTGCTCTGCCGGCCGCGTGCTTTCTCGCGTCGCCCGGCGTGACGCCGTAGGTCTTCTGGAACAGCTGGTTCAGGTGGCTCTGGTTGGCGAAGCCTGCTTCGGAGGCCACGTCGACGAGCGGCATCTCCGACCCCACGATGAGCTGGCGGGCGCGCTCGACGCGCTTTTGCATGACGTAGCGGTGCGGCGAGGTGCCGGCCGTCTTTCGGAACAGGCGCACGAAGTGCGGCTTGCTCATGCCCAGCGTATCGGCCAGTGCCGAGAGGGAAAGGTCACTGCCCAGCTCGCTGGCGATCAGTTCGTCGACCCGGGCCCATTGCAATGTGCTCAAGCGGCCGCGTTCGCGCGCGGCGGGCACGGGCCGGGCGCCGCGAGTGCGGCACAGGTGCAGCGCCACGCCGACCGACAGCGATTCCGCGAACAAGCTGCCGTTGGGGCAGCCGCGCTCGATCTCGCGCACCATCTCGCGCATCACGGCGGCGAGCGCGGGGTCTTCGAACACGCTGGCGCCGCGCAGCGGTGTGCCCACGAGGTCGTCGTCGAGCAGGCCGCGGTGGACGAGCGCGGTGGTGTCCAGGTCGACCACGATACGGCGCGCGTTGCGGCTGCCGCGCTGATTGACCCGCACCTCCAGATCGGCGTTGAACAAGGTCAGGCTGCCGGCGTGTATGTCGCACTCTGCGCCGCGCCCCAAGACGTTGACGCGGGCGGTGAGGCTGCCCTCGTTAACCAGCGAAACGACGGTGCTGGCCGGCGTGAACCGGTGGTTCCAGACCCCTTCGGGCGTGTCGAGGCAGCACACGGGCAAGCCGCGCCAGAGGCTCAATTGATCCGGCGTCAGGACACCCAGTGCCTTGACCATGGCCGGCATGTCCAGCGGCGCGCAATCGGACGGGCGAGACGTCACATCCAGTACCTCTTGTTGAACCCGGCACAAGGTGCCCGGTCGGGGTCGATGCATTTGAGCATGGCCGCGTGTTGGCGATCCATCGGTACAAGCGCGATCCATTCCTGCAAGACAGCACGGATCGGTGCTGCTGCAATGACCCGAGGCGCGCGGCTTCAGGGCGTTGCCTGCACTCACCATTGACCAAAAAAGACAGGAGACAAGATGCGAAGAATCACCGGCCCGATGCGGGTCGCATGCGTGGCCATGGCAACGCTGCTCGGCGCGCTGGGCGGATGCGGCGACAGCGGCGACCCGAGCGCCACCACCCCCACTGCCCTCACTTGCGACGACACGATGAAGACGGCTTTCGTGCCGGATGCCCTGACCCACGTGACCCTGGTCAAGGCCTTCAAGAAGGGCGATGCCTTGCTGCTCAGCGGCACCGCGACAGGCACCACGCCGACGGCCGCCAACGACATCTGTCTCGTGAAGCTGCTGGTGGGCCCGGGCAACCCGGGGGCGGCCAGCGCGCCGTCCACAACGGCGGGGATCGGCATCGAGGTCTGGCTTCCCGCCAAGGCGGCGTGGAACAACCGCATCCGCGTGCTGGGCGGTGCCGGCTGGGCCGGCGGATTGCAGACTTCGCTGACGGCCTTTGCCGGCGGATTCGGCGTCAACCCATGGGACGTCGCGGGCACCGAAGGCGCCGTTTCGGCGACCACCGACACCGGCCACGTGAACGGCAACGGCAGCTTCCTGATGCAAGCCGACGGCTCGATCAACAGCGTCGGCTGGGACGAGTTCTCGGTGCGCGGCATCCACGAGATGACGGCCAAGGCCAAGGCACTCGCACTGGCCTACTACGGCACCGCCGCCAAGTACACCTACTGGCACGGCGGCTCCACGGGTGGGCGCCAGGGGCTGAAGCAGGCCCAGGCTTACCCTGAAGACTTTGACGGGATCATCGCCACGTCACCGGCCATCAACTGGTCGCGGTTCATGACGGGGGTGTTGTACGGCCAGGTGGTGACGCAGCGCGATCTGGGCGGCGTCGCCATGAGCAAGGCGCAGGTCGATGCGGTGTCCAACGCCGCCATCGCTTCCTGCGACGTGGTCGGCGGCCAGCATCTGGGCTACCTGCTGAACCCTTCCAACTGCAGCTATGACCCGACCCTGGACGCGAGCGTGCTCTGCGTGGCCGACGGCGGCAGCAACGCCACGGCGAACTGCATCACGCCGACGCAGGCGACCGCGTTGAACAAGGTCTGGTACGGCCAGACCACCGACGGCACGGTGCCTGCGCCCGCCACCGACACCGGCTATGCCGTGGCGCTGTCCGGCGTGCAACGCTGGTACGGCTACCCGCGTGGTGCCAACCTGTCCACACCGATCTTCCCGTTTTCCGGCACCCTCTCCGGCCCCGCGACGCCGATCTGGATGGCGACCGACTTTCTCGCGCTCGAGCTGCAAGACCCGACGCTGGCCACGCCGACGTTCACCAACGCCACCGGCAACGGCAGCGACGGCTGGAAGAGCCTGACCTACGCCGGGTTGGCGCATGCGGGCGACCGGGGGATCGCACTTCAATCGTCATTCGGCAACATCGACACCGACAACCCCGACCTGTCGAAGTTCGTTGCCCGCGGCGGCAAGCTGATCACGGTTTACGGCATGTCCGACAACCTGATTCCCTACCCCGGTTTCCTCAACTACTACAACCGCGTGGCAACGGCGCTGGGCGGCCTGGCCAACGTGCAGAGTTTCTACAAGCTGTACCTGGTCCCCGGCATGGGCCACTTCCCGGGGAACGGCACGGCCAACACGTCCGCCACGCCCCCGATCCCGACCGAGGCGCAGAACTATGCGCTGCTGACGGACTGGGTCGAGAAAGGCGTGGCGCCGCCGGACAAACGCACGATCAGCAGTGCGACGACGACGGGCGCCATCTGCGTGTACCCGAAGGTGCCGGCGTACTCCGGCGGCAGCATCACCGACGCGAACAGCTACACCTGCCAATAGAGACTAAGCCGCGGCGGGGAGGCACTCCCCGCCGAGAAAGCGCTCGGCCAGCAGCACCCAGTAGGCACTGCCGATGGTCACGTTGGCATCGTTGAAGTCGTAGCCTGGGTTGTGCACCATGCAGGCCCCGGCGCTGTCACCCTCTCCATTGCCGATCAGCAAATAGCTGCCGGGCACGCGCTCGAGCATGAAGGCGAAGTCCTCGCTGCAGGTCAGCGGCGGGCCTTGCTCGGTGACACCGTCGCGGCCCACCAGCTCGACTGCGACGCTGCGCGCAAAAGCCGTCTCGACAGGGGTGTTGACCAGCACCGCATAGCCCGGCCGCCAATCGATCTGCGCGGTGACGCCGAAGCTCTCGGCCTGCGCGGAGATCACGGCTTTGATGCGCCGCTCGATCGTTGCACGCACCTCTCGGTCGAGCGCGCGCACGCTGAGTTCGAGCGTGGCCTGCGCCGGAATCACGTTGTTGGCGTTGCCCGAATGAATGGCACCGACCGTGACCACCGCGGCGTGCAGCGGGTCGACGTTGCGCGCAACGATGCTTTGCAACGCCATCACGATGCTCGCTGCGGCGACGATCGGGTCGGCGGCGCGGTGCGGCATCGCGCCGTGCCCGCCGATTCCGGCAAGCACGACGGTTGCGTAGTCCGACGAAGCCATTGCCGCGCCTTCGCGCAACACCAGATGGCCCTGTGCGATGCCGGGCATGTTGTGCATCGCGAACACGGCGTCGCAAGGGAAGCTCTCGAACAGGCCGTCGGACATCATCCGCAGCGCACCGCCACCGCCTTCTTCCGCGGGCTGGAAGATCAGGTGCAAGGTGCCGTCGAAGCGGCCCTCCTTGGCCAGGTGGCGTGCTGCGGCCAGGAGCATCGCGGTGTGGCCGTCGTGGCCGCAGGCGTGCATCACGCCGCCATGCTCGCTGGCCCACACGGCGCCTGTGGCCTCGTCGATCGGCAGGGCGTCCATGTCGGCGCGCAAGCCCAGGCGCCTCGCGCCACTGCCTCGGACCAGCGTGCCGACCACGCCGGTGCCGCCCATGCCGCGCTTGACTTGGTAGCCCCAGCCTTCGAGCTTGTCGGCCACCAGCTTCGCGGTGCGGTGCTCCTGGAAAGCCAGTTCAGGGTGGCGGTGGATGTCGCGGCGCAGGCTGATGAATTCGTCGGCCAGGGCGTGCAGGGCGTCCAACACATGCGTCATGACGGTTGCGCGCTCAGAGCGGTTGCAAGTTGATCTGCTTGGCGATGGCGCGGTAGCGCGCGGTTTCGGCCTCGTAGAACTTCGCCGCTTCGGCCAGCGTTGTCGGTGAGGCCGCGAGCTGCGTCTGTGCTGCCAGTTGCGCGCGCACGGCCGGATCCTGCAGCGTCTTGCCGATTGCGGCGTGCAGGCGTTGCACCACCGCTTCGGGTGTGCTCTTGGGCACCATGAACCCGGACCAGATCTTGTACGAGAAATTCTTCAGTGCCTGGCCCTCACCGGCCGTCGGCACGTTCTTCAGAAGCTCCGATCGTTGGGCTCCCAATTGGCCGATCACCTTCAGGCGCCCCTGCTCGGCCAGCGCGCCCATCGCTGCGCTGTAGACGAGCACCGCGAAGTCGACCTGGCCCCCGGCGATGTCTTGCAGCAAGGGTGCGTTGCCCTTGTACGGCACATGCGCCAGCTTGACGCCCGTGTCGGCCTGCACCTTCTCGAGGATGAAGTGATAGAGCGAGCCGACGCCCACGCTGCCATAGGTCAGCGGCATGTCGGCCGACTTACGGGCCAGGGCAATCAGTTCATCGACGCTGTTGACGGGGAGGTCCTTGCGCGTCACGAACACCATCACGGCTTCGGCCACAGGATGCACGAGGCGGAAGTCCTCGGCCTTCAGCTTCACTGCTGCATTGGCCAGCGGTGAAAGGATCACCTCATTGGGCGTGCCCTGGAAGATGTAGTAGCCATCGGCCGGCGCGGCCAGCACCTTCTGTGCAGCCAACGCGCCGCTGACACCGCCCAGGTTTTCCACCAGCACCTGCTGGCCGAGTTCTTTGCCAAGGGGGATGTTGAAGATGCGCGCGATCGCATCCGACGGCCCACCCGCGGGGTACGGCACCATCAAGTTGACCGGCTTGGCCGGGTAGCTCTGCGCGATGGCCGCGCCTGCGCTGAAAAAGAGGCCGGCAATCAATGCCAGCACATGTTGGAAAGTCGATTTCACGATGGCAACTCCTGGGGTCCGAAAAGGCGGTGGTGGGCTGGAGACGGAGCCAATGTAGAGAGCGGGTTGCTCAAAGTCCAATGCATTGTTTTTTGGATTAGCATGATTCCGGCGCATATTCAAAGAGGCCATTGCCCATGACACTCGTGCAACTCCGGCACCTGATCGCCCTGGCCGAGAGCGGCTCGTTCAGCCGCTCGGCCGAAGCGCTGTTCTTGACCCAGCCTGCACTCAGCCGCAGCATCCGCGCACTCGAGGCCGAGCTGGGCGAGCCGCTGCTCGACCGCATCGGCCGGCGCAGCGAATTGACGCCCTTCGGCCGCGAGGTGCTGGCGCGCGCCCGCCCGCTGGTTGCCGCCGCCGACGACCTGCGCGACAGCGGCCAGCAGATCGCCCGCGGCCAAGCCGGCACCCTGCGCATCGGCTTGGGTTCGGGCCCGGGCGCGATGCTGATGACACCGCTGCTGCTGCGCATGGCAACCCAGCATGCGCAGCTCCACCTCGAAATCTCGCGCAGCCGCACGGACCTGCTGGTGCAAAGCCTGCGCGAGCGCACCCTCGACGCACTGGTGATCGACGCCCGCTCGCTGGCCCCTGCTCCCGACTTGCGAACCACCGAAACCTGCGAGATGCGCGCCACCTTTCTATGCCGGCGCGGCCACCCGCTGGCGCGCAAGCGCGGCGGCGTCACCTTCGACCAGGTGCGCGCCTACCCGATCGCCTCGACCCCTCTCAGCGACGAGATTGCGCGCCTGCTGATCGACCGCTACGGGCCGCAGGCGCAGCCTGCGCAATGCGTGACGCTGCGTTGCGAGGAACTGCACAGCCTGGTCGAACTGTGCCGGCGCAGCGACACCGTGCTGCTGGCCATCCGCGCAGCCGGCTCGGATTTGGTGGAGTTGGCGATGAAGCCGGCGCTCCACGTCAATGCGCGCTTTTCCATGGTGACGCTGGCCGGCCGCAGCGAGGCGCCGGCGCTGTCGATCGTGCGCGAAATGATGCACGAGTTGCTGCGCGATTGAACTCTAGACCCAATACGGTTCAGTTAAGCCGCATGAACAAAAAACCGTTCGGGCTGAGCCTGTCGAAGCCGGCGCAGTGCACTGAGCACCCTTCGACGGGCTCAGGGCGAACGGGCTTAACTGAACCGTATTGACTCTAGACCCGACCAAGGAGCCACAGCAGGCCTCGGCTCAGCCGGGCCGTGCGTTTCGTGTACGGCGGGAAGAACAGCGCCAGGAGCATCAGCGGGCCTGACTTCAGAAATGCGCGTTCATGCGAGAACGCCTTGAAGCCGAAGAACCCGTGCGAGTTGCCGATCCCCGAGTTGTTGACGCCACCGAACGGCAGACCGCTGTGCGCGTACTGCTGCACGCAGTAGTTGAGGCAAAAGCCGCCCGAACTCGTCTGCCGCATCACCTTGGCCGCGGTGCGCTTGTTCTTGCTCCACAGATACAGCGCGAGCGGCTTGGGCGCGGCGTTGATGCGCGCGATCACCTCGTCGAGCGAGTCGTAGGCTTCGATCGGGAGCACCGGGCCGAAGATCTCTTCGCTCGAGATGCGCGCATCGGCCGGCACGTCCGTGAGTAAGGTCGGGGCCACGTAGCGCGCGGCAGCGTCGTGGCCGCCGCCAGCGAGCAGCGTGGCGCCGTGTGCCAGCGCATCGTCGATCAAGGCGCCGACGCGCTCGGCATGGCGGGTGTTGATCATGCGGCCGAGGTCTGCACTGGCGGCCACCGCGGCAGCCGTGGCACCGAAGCGGCCGGCCATGGTTTTCTTGCACAAGTCTGCGAACGCAGTGGCAACGCTGCGGTGCACGAAGACGTGGTCCGGTGCGACGCAGGTCTGGCCCGCGTTGGTGAGCTTGCCCCAGACGACCAGGCTCGCGGCATGCTGAAGATCTGCCGTCTCGTCCACGATGACCGGCGACTTGCCGCCCAGCTCCAGCGTCACCGAGCTGAGGTGCTTGGCCACGGCAGCCATGACGATCTTCCCTACCGCCGGCGAGCCGGTGAAGAACACGTGATCGAAGGGCAGCGCGAGCAGATGCTGCGACGTGTCCACACCACCTTGCACGACGGCGACCTCGGCCGGGTCGAACACCTCGGCCACCAGCTCCGCAACGACGGCATTCACGTGCGGCGTCATCTCCGACGGTTTCAGGATCACGGTGTTGCCCGCGGCCACCGCCGACACCAGCGGCCCGACCAGCGTGTTCAGTGGATAGTTCCAGGGCCCGATGACCAGGCAGCGCCCACGGGGTTGGTAGACGACTCTCGCCGTCGTCCCGAGCGTCGTGAGCGTCGGCGACACGCGGTGCGGCCGCATCCAGCGCCGCAGGTGCGCGAGCGCGTGGCGTATCTCGTCGACCACCGGCAGCAGCTCGGTCAGGTCGACTTCCACCGGGTGCTTGCGCAGATCGGCCTCGAACGCGCGGTAGAAGGCCGTTCGCCGCGCCACCAGCGCAGCGCGCAGCTGCACGAGCTTGGCCCGGCGCTCGGCACGCGTCGACTCGCGCAGCGCGAGTGCCATGGGGCCTTGCTGCGCGAAGGCCGCCTCAATGGAGGCGGGGTCGGTGTCGCCGGAGAACGTCTTCATCGCGTGCCTCTCACGGCTTGGGCAGCACCGATGCGCCGACGCGTGGCCAGCAGCAGCACCGCTGCCGACACCGCGAACGCGGCACTGAGCAGCGGCACCGCCGCCGCGTTCTCGCCCTCGACGATGAACGAGGCCGTCAGCGGCCCGAACGCGCTGCCCAGCAGCTGGGCAGCAGGCACCAGCCCGGCCAGGCGGCCACTGGCATCGGCGCGAAACGCGAGGCCGATGTGGAACGGCAGCATGAACAGCCACACGAAGCCGAACAGCGCACAGCCGATCGCGAAGTTGAGCGTGCTGCCGCCGGGCAGCTGATGCAAGGTCGCGGTGATGCTCGCCAGCGCCACCGAACACGCCACCAGCGTGGGCACCACCGCCAGGCGCCGCACCGCGAACGAGGCCACGCTGCCGCCGATCACCTGCATTGCCAGCACGCCGGCGATCAGCGTCTGCGCGGCACGGGCATCGAAGCCGGCGGCCTTGCCCAGCGGCTCGAGGTAGGCCCAGAACGAGCCCAGCGTCGCGAGTTGAAGGAACACGACCGCCAGCGGCAGCAGCGTCGCCGCCGACCAGCGGAAGCCCGACACCGCTGGTGCCGCCAGCGGCAACAGCCGCGCCGGCTGCACGAACGCCAGCAGGCACGGCAGCAGCGTGAGCACGCCCAGCGCAGCGAAGCCGCCCTGCCAGCCCCAGCGCGGGATCACCGCGTTGGCCAGCAGGGCGCCCAACGCCGCCTGCGCGAGGGTCTGCGTAACGAAGAAGATGCCGGCCACGCGCGCCGGGTTGGCGGTGCGCACGACGACGCCGGTCGTGCCCCAGACCAGCACGCCTTCTGCCAGGCCGGCGGCCGCGCGCACGGCCGTCATCGCGCCGTCGCCCGCGGCCAGCAGCGTGAGCATGTCGATGCTCGCAGCCAGCAACGCGGCAACGATGGCGACCAGCCTCAGCCGCGACCAGGGCAGCAGCGCGTCGCCGAGCACGACCCCGAGGCCGAGCGTCACGATCTCGGCCATCGCGACGATGCCCACGCCTTCGAGGCTGACCTGCTTCGCCTCGACGAGTTCGCCGAGCAGGATCGGCTGCACACCGACCATCAACACGCCGATGGTGCCGATGGCCAGCGCGGCAGCGACCTGGCGGGCCGAGACATCCGGAGCGTGGTTCGTGAACATGCTGTGCTTTCCTTGCTGGCGTGAACGCTCAATATCCCTTGGTTTCTTCGGGCAGCAGGCCCAGCGCAAAACGCTGCGTGGCGCGCTGCTCGTCCTTGTACAGCCTTCTGTTGGCGACGAAGCGGACGATCCACGGCAAAGCCCGCACGCGCCCGCCACCGGCCGCTGCCAGCACATAGGCCTTCGCGCATTTCTCGAACAACTCGGCGTTCAGCGCCAGGCGCATGGCAGTCATGCCGATGCACGCCGGGCGGCCTTGCACCATCAGCACGTTGCCGCCCTTGCGCAACGACTGCGCGATCTCGCTCAACTCTGTGGCGGCCGGCCCCATCGGGCCGAGGTGCCGGGCCTGCTCGTCGAACACCTGCGGCATCGCACCGCCGAAGTCTGCGAGGCAGCGGCCGAACGCGGCGCCGCCCACGGCGATGGCGCCTGCATCGTCGCGTGCGCCGTAGGCCGCGGCATGCAGCTCGCCGTCGCCCGATGCCGCCGCGAGCGGCACGCGTTGCGGTGCCGCATCGCCCGCGTGGCCGAACCACATCGCAGCGCTGCCGGGAATGCGCAGCGACAGGCTGGCGCCATCGGCCGCCAGCAGCCGCTTCGCCTGCAGCCGCTCACGCAAGTGCAGCCATTGCTGGCGCAGAGCATCTTCGGTCGTCATCGCGTCAGACCAGTTTGAAGACGTCTTCGAACCGATTCAACGCGTCGTCGATCACCTCGTCGGTATCGGCCAGGCTCGTGTAGATGCGGCTGCCGGCGAGCGTGATGAGGCCGTGCGCGGTGTACGCGGCGCCCATCTCCTCCATCATGTGCTTGCGCTGCTTGGCCTCGTTCTTCACGCGCAGCAGCTTCAGGATGTTGCTCGTGTCCAGCAGCAGCACGCCCGATGTCTGCAGATGCACGATGGAGCCCATGTTGTAGGTCACGTACGGCAAGCCGAGGCGGTTGATGATGGCTTCGAGCCCCTGGCACAGACGGTCACCGGCGCGGCCGGCCACACCCGCGGCATCGGTGCGCTGCGCTTCGAGCAGCGCGTAATAGCCGGCCACGCACGACAGCGGGTTGGCCGACAGCGTGCCGCCGACGAAGGCGCGCCGCGCGGTCGTGCCGATGCCGCCCACGAGCAGCATCATCACGTCCTTGCGGCCGCCGATCGCGCCGGCCATCGGGTAGCCGCCGGTCAGGCATTTGCCCAGCACGGTAAGGTCGGGCTTCACATTGAAGTAGGCCTGCGCGCCACCCATGCCGACGCGGAACCCGGTGACCACTTCGTCGAAGATCATCAGCGCACCGAACTCGTCGCACAGCGCCCTCACCTGCCGGTTGTAATCGGGGTGCACGGGCCGGGTGCCGCTCTCGGGGCCGAGCGGCTCCAGCAGCACGGCCGCGGTGCCGCCGCGCAGGCGGTTGATCCACAGCTTGCGGCGCAGTGCATCGAGGTCGTTGGGGTTGCACTCCTGCGTGTTGCCGGTGGCGCCGCGCGGTATGCCCACCGCCTCCATGCGGCCGGTGCCGGGCAGGCGCATGCCGTAGACGAGCTGGTCGCTCCAGCCGTGGTACGCGCCGCCGACCTTGATGATCCACTTCTTCTTCGTATAGGCGCGCGCCAGGCGCACCGCGCCCATCACCGCCTCGGTGCCCGAGCCGAGCAGGCGCACCATGTCGACCGCTGGCATCGACTGGCACACGAGTTCGGCGAGCTTGATTTCGTACTCGTGCAACAGCCCCGTGACCGGGCCGCACGAGTCCAGCACCTCGTTGACCTTCTGCCGCACGGCCGGGTGGTTCGAGCCCAGCAGCGTGGGGCCGCCGGCCTGCAGGAAGTCGATGTAGCGGTTGCCGTCCACATCGGTGAGGTGGGCGCCTTCGGCCTGCGTGACGGCGAGCGGAAACGGGTGGTTGAAGGCCAGGTTGTGCTGCACGCCGCCGGGGATCACGGTCTTGGCCCGCTCGGCCAGTTGCTTCGAGCCGCGGCAGCGCTCGTCGAAGTAGCGCATCACCTGCGGCATCTTGTCCGCACGAATGGGCCGCATCGGCTGCTTGACCAGATCGTCGAAGCGTCGGTAGAGCGTGTCTACATCGGGCCAGGCCGAGATGGCGGGGCGCGGCTCGGTCGCCGATGCGGCTGTGTGAATGGGGGCAAGGTTGCTCATGGGTGCGCGGTGGTTCAGAGGTGGATCAGCCTGCGAGCGCATCGGTGACGCGCCGCAGGGCCGGTTGCATGAAAGGTTCTCGTGCGGCGCGCTCGGTGATCAGCCGCATCAGGTGCACGCGCGACAGGGCCTCAAGGTTCTCGACCGCCAGCACGGCGGCCGAGGTGCTGGTGCCGCAGCACAGCACGCCGTGGTCGAACATCAGGTAGGCGTTGGTGTCGCTGCGCAGCTTGCGCGCCAGCTTGTGCGACAGCCAACTGCTGCCCGAAGGCGCATAACCCACGACCGGAATGCGGCGGCCCAGCGAGCGCTGCAGCGCACCGGGCGGCACCTCGAGCGCCTGCCCCAGCAGCGCGCAGGCGCTGGCCACCGGCTGGTGGGTGTGGATGCTGGCCTGCACCTCGGGCCGCGCTCGCAGCACGCGCACATGCAGGCCGCTCTCGACCGACGGCGGGAGTTCGCCTTCGAGCTGCGCGAGGTCCGACAAGCGCAGCACGCAGACGTCGGCGGCCTTCATCGTCAGGTAGTCGGTGGCCGAGGGCGTCACCGCGAAACGGTGCTCGTCGATGCGCAGCGCGATGTTGCCGCCGGTGCCGGCGAGGTGGCCGCGGCGCGAGAGTTCGACGCACAGCTCGACGATGGTCTGGCGGATCTTCAATGTATTCATGCAGCAGCCCCTTGCGGCGCATTGAGTCGGTGGTACAGCGGCGCAAGTCGTGTTCGCACTTCCTTGAAGGTCTCGAACTTGTCGCCATACAACCGGCGCAGCGCGCTGGCCGGCTCGTAGGTGCGGCGGGCTTGCCGCAGGTGGCCCAGGTCGGCGAAGCGCATGGCCCCGATGCCGACGCCGGCGATGAAGGTCGCGCCGATGGCATTGGCCTGGATCGGGCTCGCGAGCTGCCGGATCGGCCGGCCGGTGACGTCGGCCATGATCTGGCACCACACGTCCGACTGCGCGCCGCCGCCCACCGCGGTGATGGTGCCGCTATCGCGCCCGAGCAGCCGTGCGAACGGCTCCAGCATCCAGCGCGTGTTCAGCGCCACGCCTTCGAGAAAGGCGCGGAAGATGTCTTCGCGCGAATGCTCGAGCGACATGTTGAGCAGCCCGGCACGCAGGCGCGGGTCGTCCACCGGCGTGCGCTCGCCGAGCAGCCACGGGGTGTAGATGAGGCCGCGCGCCCCAGGCGGAACGCGCGCGGCGATGCGGTTCAGCACCTCGTAGACGGCAGGGTGCTCTTCGTCGCTGGACAGCTCGTCGGGGTGGTAGAGGATGCGGTCGCGCAGAAACGAGAGGTTGGCGCCGGCTGTGGATTGCAATGCCATCGCGAGGTAGCGCCCGTCCACCGCGCAGGGCACCGCGGCGATCTTGTGCCGCACGTCGGTCTTCATGAAAGGCACGTGCGCGCCCAGCCACGACGAGGTGCCGAGGTACAGGTGCGTCTCGAAATCGCCGACCGCCGCGCCCACCGCAACGGCCGAGTTGTCGACCGCGCCGGCGACGACCACGGTCTTCGGGTCCAGCTCCAGCGCCTGCGCCACCTCGGGCAGCACGGGGCCGAGGATGTCGGTCGAGCGCACGAGTTCCGGCAGCTTCGCAGCGTCGATGCCGAGCGTGCGGATCAGGCCGGCGTCGTAGCGCATGTGCCGCAGGTCGCGGTTGTCGGTGACCCAGGCGGTGAGCATCGAATCTTGCGTCGCGCAGAAGCGGCCCGCGAGGCGCAGGTTCAGGTAGTCGAGCACGTTCAGGAACTGGTGGGTGCGCTCGTAGCGCTCGGGTTCGTGGTCGCGGATGTAGGCCATGTGCCCGGCCGAGTCGCGCCCCGACAGCGACGGCGCGCCGCCGGTCAGCCGCAGCCAGCGCCACAGCTTGAGCGGGCCGTAGCCTTCGATGTTCAACCCGCGCCCGCGTGCACGGCGCGCCATTGCCGCTGCGCCGCGCGAGTCGAGCCAGGTCAGCGCGCGCCCGAGGGGCTGGCCCTGGCGGTCGACGCAGACCGTGCCTTCGGTCTGCGTCGAGCAGCACACCGCGACCACGCGGCTGCGCAAGCCGGCGTCGCCGGCGAGGATCTCGCCGGCGCTGTCAAGAAAGGCCGTCCACCAGTCTTGCGGGTCCTGCTCGGCCAGGGCGCCCTGCACGTGCAGCTTGACTGCGCGGAACGCCCACGCATGCACCGTGCCGTCGAGTGACACCAGGGCGCACTTGCAGCCCGAAGTGCCCAGGTCGACGGCGAGCACGAGGCGGCCGTCGGCCTGTGCAGGCGTGGGGTCTGGAGAGGGGTGCATGTGGGAAACCGGGTCAAGGATCAGTGCAGAAGTCAGCTCAAAACCGGCGCGAGACCGAGACGAAGAACTTGTTCCCGTCGGTGGCGCGCAGCGTGTCGCCGTCTTGCGCGAGGTACAGCTCCTTGACCCGCGTGTTCGTGGTCACCCAGTCGGCATTCCAGTCGAAGCCCCAGTGCTTGTGCGTGATGCCGATGCAGAAGTCGGAGAAGTTCGCCTCCTTGAAGTTGGCGATCTTCTGGTAGCCGCCATGCAGGTTCAGCGTCGTGGCCGGGTCCAGGTTGAACTTGTAGTCGAGGTCGAACAACCAGCTGCCGCGCGAGTTGTGGTCGCCGCGCGCATAGCAGTCGAGCGCCTGCGTCGGGTCGGCCATCAGCAGCAGCATCGTGCCGCACACCCCGCCGGTGTCGGCGCCGCGGTAGGTCTTGGAGATGACGTTCAGGATGCGCCCTTCGAGTGCGCCGTAGCCGATCTCGGCGACGGCGAAGGCGCTGTCGTACTTGGTGGTCTGCATGTCGGTCGGCGTGCCCGTGCTCATGTCGAAGCCGTGGGGCGCTTCGAACTTCGCGCCTGGGAACAGCTCGGTCGCCAGGCCGGCGCCGAAGTGCCAGCCCTCGGGGTCGCCGAAGCGGTAGCCGCCGGCCAGCGTCATGCCCAGCCCGGCGCCATCGAGGAACTGCTTCTTGCTGACCGACGAGAACTCGACGAGCCCGATGACCCCGCTTTCGTGGGCCGCCTGCACGCTCAGTTTCAGGCCCGGGCGGTTCAGCGAGTCCGAGATGCCGCGCGTGCGCTGGTCCGAACTCAGCTTGACCTCGGTGTCGATGGAATGGCTGGCGGTCTCTGCAGACAGCGCCTGCGCGGCAGCGCCGGCCAACACCAAGCCGGCAGCAAACGAAAGGAGACGATTCGAGGCCATGGGTTTCTCCAGAGGTGGGGTTGATGCGGGAGCGAGAGGGTCAGGGCTTGCAGGCCGGCGCAGCGGGGAGAACTGCGACACGCTTGAGCTGCTCGGTCTGCCCCAGGACTTCGACGCCGATGAAGGCGCGGATGAACAGATCGCCGGACTTGACGCGCAGGACGCCCTTGTATTTCTTCTTGTCGCGCGGGTCGTAGACCCAGCCGTCGCGCCAGGCCTCGTTGTCGTAGCGATCGAGCTGCGCGATCTGCACGCCGCAGGTGTCGGCCGGCGTGCCGGCGTCCTTGTCCCAGACGATGCGCCCGCACAGTGCGGCAGACCGGTCGGCACAAGGCTTGAACTCGATCACGGCGCCCTTGTCTGCGGTGAGCCACAGGCCCTGGGCCTCGTCGGGCCCGGCTGCCAGCGAAGGGGCCGCCAGCGACAGCGCGATGAGCGCGGTGGTCAATGTGTTCTTCACGAGGAGGTTCCCTTCGGCTCGGTGTAGGAAAAGAAGGCGCCACATTTCGGTAGCGATGACTAAAGTATAGTTATGACTACCGTTTCATGTCAACGCAAGTACGCCGGGTTTGTGTCACCGCAATCCCCCGGACAATCCCTGATACAGCCAACACCCCGCACCATGCCCACGACTCGCAGACAGCAGCCGTCTCTGGCGACCAAGAAGCAGCCCGCACAGCAACGGGCCACCGAAACCTACGAGCGCATCCTCGAAGTGACGGCCGAGACGCTGGCCGACGTCGGCATCGAGCGGCTGTCGACCAACCTGGTGTGCGAGCGCGCCGGGCTGACGCCGCCGGCGCTCTACCGCTACTTCCCGAACAAATACGCCCTGCTGTCAGAGCTCGGGAAGCGCCTGATGCAAGCCCAGAACGAACGTGTCGGCCACTGGATCACGCTCGAGGTCTTCAGCGGCGGTGTCGAGAGCGTCGAGCGCGCTGTCGAGGGGCTGATCGTCGACACCTACAAGGTGACGCTGGAGACCGTGGGCGGCGTGTGGATCATGCGGGCCCTGCGCGCCGTGCCCGCGCTGCAGGAAGTCCGGCTGGCGTCGCATGCGGCCGTCACGCACGCGCAGGCCATGCTGCTGGCCGAGGCCCTGCCGAATGCGAACGCGGCCGAGCTGAAGCTCGTGAGCCGCATCGTGGTGGAACTGATCTACGCCACCGTCGAGATGATCTTCGACGAGCCGCTGGACGTGAAGGTGGTGGCACGCACCGTCGCCGGCATGGTGGCCAGCCACTTGGCTCGCATCAAGCCGGGCGTCGGGGGCACGCTCCGCCGCCCGGCTCGCAAGACGGCCGTTCGGAAGTAGGCGGGGCGCTCCTGGAAGGGGCGGCTCGGGGCGGCGGCAATCCTGATCGGCGACGTTCCTCGGCTGCCTCGCTCCTCCGTTCGGGCTGAGCCTGTCGAAGCCTGCCTCGCGCACCTCCACCCGTTTCGCATGCCACCACCCCAGCCGTTCGGGCTGAGCCTGTCGAAGCCTCGTTCGCATACCACCGTCCGTTTCGCGCGTCACCACCCGTTCGGGCTGACCCTTCGACGGGGCTCAGGACAGGGTCCGCCTGCGGCGGATCGAAGCCTTGTGCCTTTCGTTCCTGCATGCGCATGAAGTTCTTGTTCACTGCGTGAGGCCGCGCCGGGGTTTCGTCCCGGCAGCCGACCTCCTTTGGTATCGACAAGAAAGGAGGCAAAGAAGCGACCCCTGCCGACTCGGCCCTTGCTGCGCAAGGGCTGCCTTGCGCTGCTCGGTCTTTGCGGCCGCGCCCAACTCGCTTCGTTCACTACGAAGTGAGTTTGGCGCAGGCCCCATACCCCGAGCACCGCAGAGCAGTCCGGCCCGAGCCGGACCGCCTCCGTCGGGTCCCCCTTTCTTTGGTGACTTTCTTTCGGGGAAGCGAAAGTTCGCGCAGCGGGGGTTCGC
>Ga0307515_10001477_pt1 | contig 52866 bp, 26 predicted proteins | sample 17_EM_MG_FD_194513 | JGI IMG/M metagenome (GOLD analysis project Ga0307515, IMG submission 194513) | Populus trichocarpa ectomycorrhiza microbial communities from riparian zone in the Pacific Northwest, United States - 17_EM | ecosystem: Host-associated > Plants > Roots > Unclassified | place...
TGAAACCCTTTAATATATAGACTCTATGTTCCCAAGAAAAAAATTATTTTTTCAATGTGGGATTTGAAGCACTTTCGTATATATACTCTATGTTCACAAGAAAAAAATTATGTTTTTTCAACGTGGGATAAAAAAAAAATTTTGTTTAAATACTTCAACTTAAAAGGATAACATAATATATTTTTTATTTGAGATCTGAAGCTCTTTAATATATATACTTTATATTTATAAGAAAGAAGTTATTTTTTCAATGTGAAATTTGAAGCCCTTTAGTACATATATTTTATGTTCACAAGAAAAAAGTTATGTTCTTTCAATGTGGGATAAAAAAACTTTTAAAATATTCTTTTAAACTTTATTATTTACAACATGTATAGTATATATTCACATGAATTTTTTTAATTTTTTTATATAAAATATTAAAATTTTAAATATATTTTTTAATTTTTCTGAATTAATTCAGGAAAGCCGAACCAATTTGATAACTATGGTTCGAAGCACCGCCGTTCATATGCGGTGAGGCGATTCTCCTATCCATCCACTCTTCGTAGGATTGGCCACGTCATTCAACGTGCTACCCTGACAGTGTCCATATTCTCTACACGCGCTTTGTTTTTTCTCCTTTCCCTCACTTCTCTTTCCACCCACTTATTATGTCAACCATTTTGTTCAAAGAAGTGCTTTTTCTTTTTTCTCACGTTTAAAGCAAGTTGTAGAATTTTCATGGAATTCCTTATATCATCATTATTATGACTATATATTTTTGGTAATGTGTTTTTTAAATTTTAAATTTTTTTATATTTTTAAATCATTTTAATGTGTTGATATAAAAAATAATTATTAAAAAAATAAAACTATTTTTTTTATGTGTTTCTAAACAAAAAATATTTTCAAAAGCAATCGTTATTGTATTATCAAACATCCCCTTACAAAATCATAACTAGTCATCTCTCGTTTATTTGGAGGATTGCTTTTTTAGAGTGCAATATTTTTTGTTTTTATATAATTTTTAAAAATATATTTGTTTTAAAAAAAATTTAAAATGATTTTTTTAGTATTTTTTGATGATTTTAATGTATATATCAAAAAAAATATTTTAATATTTCTTTTAATAAAAAATATTTTAAACCACAATCTCAAACTCACCCTTAATCTAATCCGTGGTCGGGAGTCCAAACGAAAGATTTGTCAAAATTCAATTTTATATATATATCACATGTTGCTCTGACTTAAAAGAAATAAAATTAGGTCGTATGTAGTCGTCGGAAACTTATCTGAAGAGAGCATCTGCTGATGGAAAAAAAAAAATGTAAAGCCTTCGATTGGTTTATGAAAAGAAATACAAAGTCAAAATGCTGGACTAATCGCCCCATTTGACAACTTCAGAGAAACAATGCTATTTGATTTGTTGGGTGGTTCTCATAGCATTTCAAAATTGTAATTGAATTCTGCCTCTCTTATCAAAGGCGTGTGCGATAAAAATTCTCGTAACTGTGAAGCAATTGAAACGATCATGATCATGCTATGCTGCCTCTGTGTTGATATCATAATTTAGTTTGGGAATCCGCAAGGAAACTTCTTTTTTTCTCCCCTATCATGGATGTGATTGTGACAGTAGGTATGGGGCTCGATCATTGCTCTGTAGAAGATGAGCATGGAGGGAGGATGGAAGGCCTTGAGACATACTCATTGTTCATCTCTCTTCATTTCTAATTATGTGTCCAATCCAAGGCATATGCGAGGAACAACAATCAAGAGATTTATTCCAGAGAAAATTTCATTCAACTGGAGTCCAAATTAAGTTCGTCAAAACAATCTAAAAGTATAATAAATAATAATTTAAAATTCAAAAACTACAATTGGAAAATTGTGAAGAGTCATCATCGTCGAAGAGTTCAAATAGCAGGGTAAGATGTCAAAAGAGGAAGGGGGTAAAAATGATTGTGTCAGGATATGGGGCCAGAAAGAAGTGGAATTCTTTCAAGCAGCAAGCATGAACAAGCAATAATGCTACTCAAACAACTACTAAAAGTATACAGAGACATCGAAGCCCTAGATGACAAGAACAGCCTCACAAGATGTTAAGGGACCCTTACAAGATTCCATCTTGACAAGGGCAATGGAAGAATAACAAGACAGAAAGATACCTCTCGTGAGAAGGGGTCGCAAAATGCCGCCATGAACGTGAGCAATTGTCATCACGTGAAAGATGCGTTTTTGAGGGCGATAAGGAGCGCGTCGAAACCTTCTCATATAAGGTGTATTGATTCGCTGTTTCTTTGGATTCAATGCAAATTGGTTTGCAACTTTCCTGAAAAGAATTGGCCTGTTCAGCTCTGTGAATCTCGCAGAAAAAATAGGTCACCCTTGCAAGCTCGCACTCTTTACTAGCTAGTGGACATAACACTGTTGAACATGATATATGGTTGTTTCTAAAGAAACCCTCCCACTGCGTTCAATTGGGGTTTCCATGGATCCATTAAAGTCATCAAATTAGTCTTCCATTATTTTGGAGTAGTCAAACTGGGTTCTCACGGCAACATTTGTAAGGAAAAAAAAAAAAGGGTCTCGAGTAATTTGTTGGGTGTAAGTCTTCTTGTTAAAAAAAAACGGAGTACTGGCTTCATCTGAATGTACAAGAAGTTTATCAATCTGATCGGCTAAAGAGCTATTTTTGAGCTAGTCAAAGTTTTTGTGACATTTTACACACAGTTTACTTTGCTCGGAGTGTGGATTTCGAGCACGGTAGAGGGTACCTCTACAATCAATTTGTGAATTCTGGTCTATCTTTTACTTGCGTGTCAACTTACCTAATCATTGAAATGAGAGCTGTTCTTCTGATTCATTTCTTGAAAATAAATAAACTTGTCCAGTATTCGATTGACTGCAAATATTAATGTTTGCAGCCCCTTCTGCATGCTCCGAGTTCAATAACAAATTACCCCAACCATTTTTGGAGCTGACAGTCTTTACCATTATGATGCTCTGGTGAGAATGATTGAACATCGCATCGCATGCAAAAACTGTACTGAATTGCTTCAGCAGAAGAACTAAGCACTCCTTGTTTGTTCAGATCATCATCATCATCATCATGTACCATAACACTCTTCACCAAACTGGTTTCTCTCATTATTTCTAATATCATCCGACCTAAAACTCAATTTGAAGATGTATATACGTTAATTTGTCCTGTCAATGCCATGACTCCTTGGAAGGAAGATGGGGGCATCGGGTCCTTAGTTATATCTATACGTCTTCTTGAAGTAGATAGGTATGAACACTCTTGGATTCTTCACAGATACCATTTATTGGATTCTTCAGGGTAATCCCCAGGAATAAGATGCCTTGTCCTGGCCATCAAATATTAAAATTGATAGCTCAGTTGGTCAAGCCATCTCAGCTCTCTCTCTCTTCCCTCCTTTCTCGAGAGTAAAATTCCACGCCTCCACTTTTGTTTATCTTTTCTTGAATTGACCGTGCCTTTTCTTTTCTTTCTCTCTTTCTTTCTTGGGCCTCAGAGACTCTGCATCCCTATGGCCAGGCTCTTCTATCCCATGCCATCATTACCTTCATTAGAGGCAGAATTAAAAGAACCTCATCGCTTTGACCGCTATATTTTGGAGAAGAACACGAAACACCGCCGCACAACAGACGAGGGGCACGTTTCATTGATTTGACCATAATGGCCCTCTTGCTGTTTTCAACTTGAAATAACCAGTGGCTAGTATAGAAAAGTATCGGGAAATATCTTCCTTTGACTCCATTGTTTAAACAACTGTTATTGTGAATACTACATGTATTATATAACACCTAATAATAATAATAACGGTTATTCAATATATAAACGTGAATAGTAATTGCATTCTTCTAATATAATTTTATTTTTAATACCAACCTTAAATTTATATAAAACAAACCTTAAATCATCACAAAAGCTAAAAAATATTATAACTTACCAAACTCATAATTGAGAATCATTTTTATTTATTATTTATAATCTCAAATTGATACATGTTATTTTTAAACATTGATTTTATTAATTATTTTTAAAGATAATTGATAATGTTAATAACAAAATATAACGATGTGTATTTTTTTAACTTGTAAAAAGATAATTTGAAATTTTAAAAAACATATTCACATATCAACTATTAATTAGTTAATTAATGATTTTAAATCATGTTTGTTTTAAATAAGTATGAAAATGCATAATATGCAAAACAACATTAAAATCAACATGATAATTAGTTAAAATAATATTACAAAAGTAATAAAAATAAAAATAATTTTAAGCCAAAAAAAAATAACACAATATAATAATGCATCTAAGCCTATCCATGTCTGCTGTGATGACGAGTGGATGAGCCAATTTCATCAATAGCACGACTCTCACCTGTCTGTGTAGTCTCATCCTCTAAGACAATATCATCTAGGCTCAACGTCTCTTCTAACAGGTCAAGTGTAGTACGATATGTCTCAAATCAAGAAGATACATAACAATGAGCAAATCCATAATTATCATCATCATCACCACGAAGATTAGTCGCGGTACATCGACTATCATGTAATAATTGTCTAACCTAATATGAAGTAAATAGAAATTATTAATCCATAAATAAAATGCAATGGTTTTGTTCAAGTTTATGAAAAGTAACAAATACTTACATCATTTTGAAATCGACGTGCATGTGGCTCATACTCCATCTCCTCGCGTAGAGGAACATGCGTTAGGTTTGGTGTACTGATTCAGTGTGCTATACTCAGATATTAGCCCATGTATTCCTCTCCAGAAATTTTAGGATGCACCTTTTTAAAAATAAAATTTTGTCATGCATCTCACATCGATATATACTTGAGATGGTAAATCATCCTATTATAATCAGCGTGTCTATCTAAATGACTAATGGAATGTAACAGATCGCTCATAATGTATCTATATCAGATGAGAAGTGTTGTCTAAAGCTAGATCATCACATTACATGGTTTGGGTAATACATCTCAACAAACCTCAAAAAATATAAGAGGTATAACCAATGTCCATAAGTTCATGACCAATGTGCATATAGCAAGAGTAGCTGTCATACCAACTTTTGAATGAAGATTCCACACAAGCTATTGAAATATCAACAATGCAATTATTTTCCATCATTTACTAACATCAACATATGTAATTATTTTTAATTATTTACCAGCAACATAAAATTTCTACATCATCAACGCAAGAAATTATTTCTCATCATTTACCAACATTAAAGCAAACAATTATTTTTCAATATAAAAAAATTCAACATCAACACAAGCAATTTTTTCTCATCATTTACCAACATTAATGATTTCTCGATGTTTTCAATTAAAAAAAAAGTCAACATCATCAACACAAACAATTATTTCCCAATATTTTTCAATATAAAAAAATTTCAACATCAACACAAACAATTATTTCTCATAATGTACCAACATCAACACAAACAATTATTTCCCAACATTTTTCAATATAAAAAAAAATTAAACATCAATGCAAACAATTATTTTTTATCATTTACCAACATCAACGCAAAAATTATTTCCCAATATTTTTCAATATAAATAAATCTCAACATTAACGCAAAAAATTAGTTCTCATCATTTACCAACATCAACGTAAACAATTATTTCTCATCATTTACAAACATTAACACAAACAATTATTTTTCAACATTACTTATCAATATTTTCCAACATCAAAAAATTATCTCATCATTTTATGTAACATCAACGTTGCAACTTATTTTAACATACATGATTTGATTGTTGTCTATTTAACTCACTATGATAAAATGATAAAATGTGGGTTGGATTATTTTCAAATATCTACTCCTACACCATTTATAAATAAATAAGCAATGAACTTATTAAATAAGTTTTCCATGAAAAACGTTCATAATCTAAATAACATCATTTATATTATCAATAACATATTAACTATATCTTAATGGAAGTTATAGCTCAACCTCCAAAATCTGAATAGACATAACAAGTTTAGATTCAATTCGTGGGCATCCCAAATGTAAATTTTCCCATGACCATAACTTTCTGTTAAAAAAATACAATAATTAGTATCCAAATTAAACATAAAAAAAAACTTATTACATTTATTTTACCGGTAAAAGCAATAAACATCCTTCAACTTACTTTGCTTTTTCAAAGCTAACTTGACACTAATGTTTATACAAACATGCAAGGACACATGAACCTCAACTATATAGTGGAATGGATTTGAAATCCTCCAGTAGTGTAGAACAAGGGTACATGTATCCCACTGAGATCTGTGAAAACTATACTACCAAACATATGAAGTATGTATGCTCAACATAGCTACACAACAAAACATCGAATTTAAATCAAATATAGACAAAACAATATGTTAATTGAATTATTAGCATGCATTAACATGCCATCATAAGATCTCATCATCATAATCACCAAGTAATTTAGAAAAGTTTTCTTAAAGTCATCTTATGCATAAAGCATTCCCTTTGAATATTTTAGGAGGGGGTACTCATCCAAATGCACACTCGCATCGAGTGACCTTATTTTGGATACCCACGACAATAAGTGATTGCCCATCTATAGGTAAGTAAGCATAATAACAACGTCCTGTAATGTAGGTGTCATCTTCATTACATGAAGAAGGAATGTGTAAGTCTCCTGTCTTCATCTTTCAATAAGCACCGTGAGCAAGTCATGATCCATTTTTATGTGCTGAAGACATGTAATATAATAAAAACCCGTCTGCATGATGTATAGGATCACATGATCTGAAAACGACATCAACCTATAGAATTTATGGTACATCTTACCCAAATCATGTATAAAAAAAAAATGTCTGATGTGTTAGCATGAATTATAAGATAATTAGTGAAATAATTAATAGTTTTTATTATATGAAAGCAAAAATACATTCCCATTCCATATGACATTTGATTCGTGTAACTCTTTGCAACCATAGAACAAAAGGTTTAATTGGATCAGGATCCATGTACCGAGAAACTCTTCGTGTAGATGAAGAAGATGCACGTCGCATATATGGTATCCTAACCAAGTGTACTTGTAAAATACAAAATATAATTCAAAATTATAAAATATATATTAAATACGATTACATTACAAACAATAATAAATACAACGTAAATAATTGAGTATCTTGTTATATACGTTGTCTATGTTCACAAGTTTTTTGTTATTGCCATGTCAAACTGAATATGCCACATCTATATTGGGAAATGCCCCTCTTACATCCATGTCATAATGTAATCAAGTTGATTTTTGTTGACTTCGATTAGTGTTCCATATTAAAGGGTTTGGATATACTTGAGGACTAGTATATTCACAAGTTTCAAACATATAATTTTGTTAATTCATAATTTAAAACAAATATAAAAAAATAGCATATGTTGTCTAGTTTCAAAAGTTTTTATGTTATGACCCATTTGACCGTATATGCCACATTTATTCAATGAGTGCCTCTCTCTAGCATCCATCTCATTATGTAAATGCGTATATTTTCTTTAACCCTTATTTGTCCACCATCTAGTTAGACATCCATATACATCTGGACTAGTATATGCAGGCCACAAGTTGATTTTTGTTGACCTCGATTAGTGTTCCATATAAAGGGTTTGGATATACTTAAGGACTAGTATATTCACAAGTGTCAAACACATAATTTTGTTAATTCATAATTTAAAACAAATATAAAAAAATAGCACACGTTGTCTAGTTTCAAAAGTTTTTGTTATGACCCCTTGACCGCATATGCCATATTTTTTCAATGAGTGCCTCTCTTTAGCATCCATCTTATTATGTAAATGAGTATATTTCCTTTAACCCTTATTTGTCCACCATCTAGTTGGACATCCATATACATCTGGACTAGTATATGCAAGCCACAATGACATATCACTCAAGGGTTGAAAACGAGGACTATATGCATTTTTATATGATAGGTTGGAGTCAAAATTATCAATAAATTGTACAAAGTCCACATTTTGTAAAGTGCAACATTCAATTAGATGTGAGCATGATTGATGATACAATTTTCATTTGCCACAAGTACAAATTGTTTTATTGATGTTAATGGTTTCCTACACTTCTCTTGTAATATCAGTTGTTAAAGGTGTCTTAGACTGAAATATAGCACCTTCAAGATACAATAGAGATATCAAATGTGATCTAAAGGTGGCCGCATCAACATGTATTTCAGTTAGGACCTTTGGAGACCACAACACATCATGACTAAAAAATTCTTCAACTTTATCACTATGCTCCACAAAATATTTATTACACATGAAAAATATTATATGCATTATAGTTGAAACATGCAATCCACTAACAATTTTTAAAACATTATTAATAACCTATGACAAGTTCACAGTAATATTGCTATAACAACGAACACCATAATCATAAGACAATGCCCATTTTTTTTTAGGTTCAACATCTAGTTATGCTCTGATCGCATCATCTGTCTCTACCAACTCCTTATATAAAATGTCAAACTCTTATTTTGAAGGATTTGTACACATCCTATGTAACATAGTTTTTAAGACAACATTTTTGAACTTTGTGTTGAAATTACTCACAAAGTGTCGTGAATAAGATCAATGATATCCAATAGGTTCGGGAAAAATCCATGCCATAAAACTCTTTATTGCCACATGTTTATCTGATAAAATACACAACTCAGTATGTTCCCCAATCACACATCAACGAAGCAAATCCAAAAACCAGATCCAAAATGCTCTCTCAAATATCGCTTTATTGTCATCAACCATTTTATGATCCCAAGTGATAATTATTCCCGGATTTGAATCTCTGATGGCTAGTAGAGTTCGAGGTAGGTTTTGAAATGACTTCTCGTATGTACCAAATAACCTCTCCAATATTTTCTATTTGGTCATCCACGCCTTATAATAAGAGAATCCATACCCATAACTCCTCTCCACGGTACCCTGAATTGCTGCAACACTCGTACATAACTTCCTCTTTAAAATTATCAACATCACCTTAATAATTAGATTCGAGTTAATCTAACAATGGCATTGCAAAATAAGAGAGTTTTTACATGTATGTCACCTTTTTAATTTTTGAAATTTCCTATAAATAAGACCTTTAGTGATACCCCCACGTAAATACCATCCACAAACAATTCATGAACACACTACAATTAAATATAAGACTTTGTTGAATGATGGACCTTGTACTACAAAAAAAATAATTTATATGCCACCATTTTACTGCATTAACATTTCAGAATTGTCTCTGAATCTTTTCCCAATCTCCAACTCATCAACTAATAAACCTGAATGCCTATGACAATCAGCCTAATCATTGCATCCATATTAGTCACTTGCACTGACAACCTTAAATTCAAGAGCATGAGGTGTCATGTATTAATTAACAAGCTCAGCTAACTCAATATCCCCATCATCCTCACCTTCTTCATTAACCACAACTCTATCAATGTGACACTCATCCTGAACACACTATAAATACAAAGTAGATGTCATGCCCAACTAAGGTTCTATATTAACATTTTTCTGCACCGAAACTTGTCTACTAGCATTACCACCTAACCTAGATGGACCAACTGTTTATGATGTCTGTGTGGTTCTCTGAGAGTTATTTGGAAACCAATCAACTCCATACCATAAAAGTTTCCTTATCTAGGTCTACTATTTAAATAGAGCTCCAGCATATTAATCTCATTGATCCTCCCAAACCTAAATATTGAATTCACACTCCCGTCACTACAAATTAGAACACTGACATAACAAGCTTGACTAACCCCGGTTTGCAATATCCTCCAAGTAATTTCAACTTCTATTTCAAACATAATATTCCAGCCAAGTCAATCATATAACATTCTCAATAATTCATTAATGGACATGTCTTATGTAGCGGTTAGGAATTCATGGCTTCCTCCATTATAAGTGATACCATTGTTGATATTGACAATTATACCACTATGTAAGTATAATATTCCTAAATTATCAAATATTCTATCAAACAACATAACAAAACACAATTCTAATTTATTAATATCTTGGGTTTAATCAAAGTGCATCAATTATCAACTAAAAATATAACATTGATTATTTAATAAAATAACCTAACTATCAACTAAAAATATATCTAGTTAACCTAATCCATAATTTAACCTAAATCAACACTAACATTTCAAACACATAATTTTGTTAATTCATAATCAACAACAACCTAAAATAATTGATCATTTAACAAAATAACATAATTATATCCAATTAACTTAAATTACATCTAATTAACTTGATTCGTAATTCAAAACCCTAACATCCAATAAAATCAAATTAACAGTAATTAAACATAAATTACATCAAATTAATTAAGGTAAAACGTTCAATATACCTTTAAAAGTGAAATGTGGGTGGTGATGGTGACCGGTGGTGGCTATTTTGGCCAGAATGTGGGTGCCCTGTAGTTGGTAGAGAGAGAAAAAGAGAGGTTGTTGCATGTAGTGCTAGAGAGAGAAAGAGAGATGGGTGATGTAAAGAGAGATGGATGTTTTAGGGCTACTTGAGGTGTTTTTTGAAGCTGGGGAAAGAGATATCCAATTGGTGTTGAGAAGGGAGGAGCGATGGAGAGAGACAAAAGAGAGGAGGAAATGAGAGAAATAGGGTCTCAGTAATTAAAATTCAAAGCGAGTTGTATATGCCATCTTACTACTCATGAAAACATTTTGTTTTTTTAATTATTTTTTTAACCGTGTTACTTTACCGTTTTTTTCCTGTGTTAAAAAAGAAAAAAAACCTCTTTCTTTTTTATTTCATATGTCGTTGTGCTTTTCTTTTTGTTGGATCAACACAACCATCCTAAAAGTCAACTAAACTTATTTTTACTTCTCACCGACATCGTTTCCATGCACAGAAATGACTTTCGACTCTTTGAAAAAAAAAACAAGAACTCTTTAATTAATCAGACAAAAAAATCCTAGCTGATTAGGTTGTAAATCTCCCATGAATTGCGATAAACCAATTTAAGTTTGTTTAGGGGAAAAATGGGTATTCCTTCCAAATTTTATTTGAGCTTTCAGTAAACGGAACAGAACTATAGTCCTTTAACTTTTAGAATTATTTATTTTGCTCCATGTACTATTTTTCTTTTGAATGTAACTCCATATCTACTAACAAACTCAAACTAGCGCATATTATTTGCTCTATAAAAGACAGGTGCCATGATTTTATGGATCTAGGTGTGGGATTTGTTTGTTTATAAAAAGCCTTAAATGACATTCCTTTTTAGTGAAAGTTGAGATTAAATTAAAAATAAATAAATAAATAAATAAAGTAAGTCTTTTCTTAAAAGAATTATCCAGAAATGTCATCATAAAATCTCTTGATCTACGTCATAATTTTCTAATTGTTAAGTGATTTAAAATATCTTTGTAAAACGGGTCTTGCATGAAAAATTAACATGAACAATATAAAACATTATTTGGCGTTATAACTCTTGTTAGAATCTTGAACGCGAGGAAGTGAAGACTAATTTTTAATCACGTATATAGCTCAAAATTTGTGGCTTCAAAGTTCATTGAAATTTTTTTTTTTTAACGTGGATATTCGGGTCAGTTTGCGCGTACATCGACTAATCTTACGGGCCCTGAAGTTAACAACCATGTAAACCTCCAGTGACCATCATATTAACAATCACATAGCTCGAACTTGAGATCATAGGAAAAACAAACCTCTTGGTCACAATCTTTTACTACTGGACTACCTACTAGATGGTTAAGTTCATTGAATCTTAATTAGATTAGACGATGAGGCTAGTCTTTTCCCATTACATAATGCAAATCATAATTTTTAATATTCGAATATGTTTTAATAAAAAAATTATCAAATACAATCACGGTTAGACTATATTTGTGTATGATAGGATTGTTTAGTAGCGTAGTGAGATGTTATAAAAGCTTTATTTTGATTTAATTATAGTTTTAAAAATGTTTGATTAATTAATATATGCATTATAATTTTGTATATATCCTACTAAAAATTTCTTTTTATAATCTTAGTTATAAAAATTATAATTTATAACTTCTTTTTAAAAAAATTATTTTTTCAAATTGTTATTACAACGTTAAGACAATAATAAATAGACACTCACTATACTATTAACAACGATAATCTATGGACATAATAACAAAGGATACATTGATAATTTACATGTAACAAAAAGTTTTTTTTTATGGTAACTAGCATCCAACATAATCAAATTCAGATGAAATGGATTCAATCAATTCAAAGCTATGTCTATCGTAAAGCGTATTTAAAATTGCAATATGAAATATTTTTTTAAAATGTTTTTTATTTAAAAATTTATTAAAATAATTTTTTTATTTTTAATATTATCATAACACAATCATTAAAAAAACACTAAAAATAATTAAATTAATAATTTTTAAATAAAAATACATTTTTAAAGATATAAAAAAATAAAAACTAACACACTCGAGAAAAGTGAAAAGAAACACTCTCGCAAAAAGTTATAAGACTACACAACGAGGTATGCTCTTTCTTTATCATTATATAACAGTTAAATAAACTAGGGGTGATCATTTTCGGTTCGGTTTGGTTTTTATTAAAAAAAAACTAAACTGAATTTTTTTAAAAAAAAACTGAAACCGGTTCAAACCGACCGGTTTCGGTTCGGTTTTTTAGGACAAAACCGGTTCAAACTAGTTTGGCTCGGTTTTTTCAGTTTGGCTCGGTTTTTTTGATTTGGCTCGGTTTTTTTCCGGTTTGGATCGGGTTTTTTCCGGGGTTTTTTCGGTTTGGGTTTGGTTTGGTTCGTTTTTTTGGTTTCAGGCTTATAAAACCGAACCGAACCGGTCGGTTTTTTCAAAATTTATATTAGTTTAATCGGGTTTTTTCACAGTTCAGTTTTTTCAATTATTTTTTTTTCCGGTTTTCTCAGTTTAATCAGTTTTTCAGTTTTTTTTTCACCCCTAAAATAAACAATAATTATTAGTTTCACAATATATTTCAATAATTTATTTATTTATTATCAAATATACGGGCTATGTTATTTGTGCCCCTCACTGTTGATAAAGGGTATAACGGTAATTTACTTAAATGCATAAATTCTCAGCGTGTAACAAGCATCCGACACAACTCAAGCAGATGCGAGAAACCGGTATTGATTCAATCAATTAGACAGCGTTTGTGGCGCCCAAAGACAGTTTGGTAAGAATTTGATTTCTTTTTTTAAAAATTAATTTTTTAATATTTTAAAATACTAATATAAAAACAAATTAAAAAAACAATTACTTAATATATTTCCATCAAAAACAAAAAACAACCACTTTCATCATACCAAAGTCCACCTTGGAAAACTACACGTTTTCGTACAGAATTAAAACAAAAAAAAAAAGTCTTTCGAGATAAGAAGCGATTCTGATAAACGAACAGACAGGTTCCCATCGTAATTAAAGAATTAATTAAAGTGATTGGCAGGTTTGGTCGTGATGGAGAGAGAGAGAGGGAGAGAGATTCTTAATTAATTCCATGGAAGAAATATGTTTCCAGATGAAAAATCTGGCAATATCAAGACTCGGGACCCGCACCAACAGCAACACCAACGCTCCATCATCCTCCAGATTCCTTATCTATAAGCTTAACCCCACGTTAAGAATTTGACAATTCGACGATTGTCTTGAATACAAGCCTATTCACATGCAATGAGTGTCCCTTTCTTGAAAGAGAATCTATCCACCCACCTGTTTATTTCTTTATTCAAGCCAAGTTGGCCAATGGCCAGTGAATCAGAGAAATAATTCTCATCTCTTAGGTTTTGACGAGGAAAAACGATTACAGATTTGATTTCCATTTTATAAAATAACAATGTAATCTGAGCTCGACTGACTTGATCCACACTTGATACGAGAAAAGGAGAGAGGAAGAACTTACCTTCCACGAACAATGCGTATGCATGTTTGCTTTGATCCCTTCTATTTCCAGGTCTATCTTTTTTCTTTTTTCACGTTAGCACTGCTATATCCAGAGCATGATATCTCTAGAATGTCTAATATTTAATTCAAATGGTAGGTTAGACAAGATCTTAGCATGTCATTTAAGATTCAGCTGTGTGTAAATAAATGCACCACCAACTATTCTATGACAAGCCCTGGCCGGATTCCAATGGTGGCCTGTGCATGAACCGTTTAGCAATAGATAAGTTTCATTAAAGAATAATATAAATTATATTGTAAAATGTTATTTAATAGTTTAAATTATTAAATTGAGATGCTTTTTTAATATAGTATCAAAGCTTTAATGATTAAATAATGTGGATTTATGTAAGTTTTAACTTTAAAAGGTTTTCATTTGAGGGGTATGTTAGAAAATAATATAAATAATATCTCGAGATTTTATCTAATAATTTAAATTATTAAATTGAGATGATTTTTTAATAGAGATAAAAAATGAGATATTAGAATCAACGAAAGAATATTTTTTTTTTTTCCTTTGGAATTGAGAGAAAGCACTAAACCTGCAACATATAGAAAAATCTTGCGAGTTGCAATATTTGGAAAACAACTCACTGGTATATGCTTTTGAGAGGAAGTAAAAGTACAAAAGGAGGTGATTATGATATGGACTTTGCTTCAATGTTATTCCATCTTGGTGGCCTACGAGTAGTGTTCCTTCATGGAAATGAATGATTCTTGACCTCTGACGAAGAAACATAAGAAAAGGGGTCGTGTTTAATTTATTTATGCTGATGCTCCTTTATTTGACTGTGAAGCCTGGTGAGTCAACCTGACAGATTCGGGATATTTTACCTGCCCAGTTCAAAAAAAACTTAGACTAGCTTTTGGAGGAAAAAGGGAAAGCGTTCTCACTTTTTTTTTTTTTGAGTGCGTTTGCTGGTAACAAAATTGCTGTTGGTGATCTTGAGCTTTTGGGAAACGACTTTTTCACCGTTATTTCTTAAAGGTTTTTGCTTTGGAGGAGCACAAAGGCTACTGGGCTTGCCTTGAAGAGTAGTTTCTGTGTCCTGAGTAGTGTTTTGATGCTGTTGGCTTGCATGATAAAATTACACAGTAAAAAGCATTTTAATTCACTTTATATATATTTTTTATAATTCATATCGTGACGTTTCCTTCTTCTTTTTTTTTTTTTTGTTTAATCCACTCTATATAAGGCTTTGTTCAGATCAATTTATACACGGTATCCTATCCCTTATTAAAAAATCATATTTTTGGTGCTTGATTTCTATTAATTATTGGAATTAACCAGTACCCCCTTCCCTCTCCATAGCTATCCAAATTCTGATAGCTAAAGGAAAATTAAATGAGATTTTTCACAGACGTTAACATATTAGTGAAGCTCACATAAAATACATTAATTGGATTGCAAACACTCTTCGTACAATTCATTTAGTAGAAAACAATTGGGGTTTATAGCACTTATCTGGTCCCTTTATTATTTACTCTACTCATTTTGGTATTTCTACTATTCTATCCCAATATCATCACCCCTCAATCAATTCCTTTCATATATATATATATATATATATATATATGGTTCTTTCGCAAAAGATGGTCATGATAAAACTTAATGAGAATGGAGAAATTAATGTCATTAAGATAATAAAAGGATTTGATTTCTCAAATTTGGAATAAAATAATAGTATGATCCAACACAACTCAAACATTTTTTTTATAACAATTAATAGATCAAAATACAAAACAAATATAAAAAAGTAGAATAGAAATTTAATCAAAGAGACAACATAAACCATTTCATGCCATTACAAAAGATGATAAAAGAACCTAGTATTTTATTGTGTATATACTCACAATTTAATATGGATTTACATAGTAAATTTATCATTTTACCTTTGCCATACAAATACATTTAGCTTTGATAGGAGGATAATTCAGTCTTTTAGTAAGGGTTCAAGTGTCATTGCCAAAATCATAAGGGGCATTATGACCACCTCATGTTTTTATATTTTTACTGCACAGTAAAATTACTAAATTGCTCTTAAAAGTTATTTTCATTTAATTACTTTAAGGGATATTGTTTGTTTTTAACTTTTTATTTTTAAAATCAGATTGACTAAATTGCTCCTAAAATCAAATTTCTTAAGGCTTGTGTTTGGGGGTGTTTTGTCATTTTCTATAGGTTCTTATGTTACTATTAAGGTGGGTTAGGGGCGATCTAGTCTTTCTTCATTTTAAAAAATTATTAAAAAACAAAGTTGTTGGCACAAGGGCAGCTCTGTGCTCTTTAAACAACGCGTGAGTAAAATTCTGATGGAGGAACACCAACTTCCACTAAAGCGTTTGAAGCTCCATGATGCTTTCTTTCATGTGGGGAAGCACGTGTGGTTTTTACAATGAAGAGTTGTCACCTGGCCGCCCCTTTCTTTTTTTTTCCCTCTTCTCTCTCTCCTCTCCATTGAAATTCATGTTGGCCATTAAAAAAAAACAATTATGTCCTCTTATCTTATGGCATTTCATATTTGGTTATCAATGTTTTGATTTCTAATTTTGATTATTAGTATTTTAATTTGTTTTTGATTTTATCCTTGAATCCATAATCTTGATATTTAATTTTTTTTCATGTTTGGTTCTTGTTTTTTTGGTTTTTATTTTTGTTTTTGATTCTTTGTGAATTTGATTTTTCTTTTTAGTTTTACCCTTTAATTCAAAGTTTGATGATATTTAAGGTTTGACCCTTAATGTTTTGATTTTAAATCTTGATTCTTAGTCCTTTTATCAAATTTTAATTTGTTTTCAATTTCATCATTTGATCCATAATCTTGGTTTTTTATATTTTTCAAATTTGATCATCTTTCTCATTCTCTTGATTTTTATTTTTTTTTGTTTTGAATTCTTTTGTTAATTTGATTTTTCTTTTCAATTTCTCAATTTAATTCAAAATTTTAGATTGTCCTCTCATTTTTTGGGAGTCGATCTAGGACAAGTATTGAGTCATGGGTCAGGTAGGTTGACCTAAGTTAACCAAATTTTATATATATATATATATAAAAGTAAAAATAACATCATTTTGGAAAATAATAAAGGAAAACAGTTAACGGGTTTGATCCTATTTTGATAGGTTTGCCATAGGTTGACCGGGTCATAGGTCAACCTGTATTTTTTTTTTAATCATTTCACACCAGGTCAATTCTCCCCAAATTTATTTTGAAACCTTACACGTCCTGAGCCTCGGGTCACCTGAGTCATAGGTCATCTAATTGGGTAGACTCGAGTTTTAAAATGGTGGTTTTTCATATGGGTTGCTTCCAATTTAGTTACTAGTTAGACTTATGGTTTTGAAAAGTTTACATGAGTTGATATCATTTGTTTTTCAATTACACTCTTTAAAGTTGTTCATCTTGAAAAATAAACTTTTTTTTTTTTGGTTTTCTTTCCATCAAGTTATCCCCATCTTATGATTTAGGAAGTAGGTTTGACCGGGTGACCTATGTATTTTTTGAGATTTCTCTTTTTTACCGTATTCGGTTTCATTCTTCAATATTTTATTCTTTTTAAAATCAAACCTTATTTTTCTTCTATTTTTTCTTTTATTGTGTTATCTCGTTCGAGAGTTTTGGTGACATCATCTAAATTTTCTAGTTCTTTATTTTAGAATTGTTTTGTTTACTATTTTTTATTTCATCTTTATATGTTTGGATTCCTGGGGATTGACAATTGTAATTTTTTTCAATTCTCTTTTTATGATATCGAGTCGTGCATTTTTTCTCATTTTTTAAAATACATTGATAGTACTTGAGCAATATTTTTTACATTACGGAGAATTTGGTTTGACCCTCATTGAAGCGCGGGTTAACTATCTAGTTAGAACTATATGTGGTTTAAAAATTAAATATTGGAATAATATAAGCAAAAAAATAAATAGAAACAGAACCAAATCAAACAAAATAAAATCGCGAGGGACCAAATCTTGAGCGAGGTAAAATAGTTATAGAAATAAATAGATAAAATATGCGGAGAAACGAAAGTGAATACATAACGTTAACACAAAAAAAACGCATAGACAGAATCTCTCCTTTTTTTATTGACAAAATAACCCTTGAAAATCCAGGGAATCCTTTCTTTCTCTCTATATACGTGTAGATCTCTCCATGTCTGCATCTCTCCCTCTTCTCTTTTTGCTTCAGAGATTTTTTTATCAAAACATCATAAACTTTTAGTCTTTTTTGAAAGAAAAAAATGGGCTCGGTTCCACCTGAACTGAGCTTGGATTTTGTTAGGCCTTCTTCAACAACAAAAACATTTACTTCAGCAATAAAAACATTTACGTTTTTGCCTGAAACGATAACTGATTTTCTCAAGGAGGTTTCCATGATCGGTGATGCTGCAGTGAAGGGTTTGAAAGTTGATAGTTTTCTTAATGACTTGGAAGAAGAAAAGAGAAAGATCGATGCTTTTAAACGAGAGTTACCTCTTTGCATGCTCCTTCTGAATGATGGTTGGTTTCCTCCCTTTTCTTTAATGGGTTTTGATTAATGGGGTATTTTGGATTTTCAGTTTCATGAGTTGTATCCATGGAAAAATCAGTTTGGAAAAATGGGTTTTGTTTTTTTTGATGATTTTGATTAATGGGTTGTCTTTGGCTTAAAGAACTAAGTTTAAGATGGATTTTTTTGGTTGTTGATGATGTGATCAATGTTTTTTTACTGCCGTGTTTCATGTTGCAGCAATTCAAGTTGTGAGGGAGGAGTTGATGCAATGTGGAACATCAAACAATCAACAACCAGTATTGGAAGAATTCATTCCCTTGAAGAAAAAAATCGATGATCATGGTGATGATCGTGAAAGTGATGGTTTAATAAAGGAGAAAGACTCTAAAGACAAGAAAAACTGGATGAGTTCCGTTCAGTTATGGATTACTGATGATCATCATCCCTCTACTGATTACTTGTTTGATGCAAAACAAAGCTTCAAATTAGAATCTAAGGTATAACAATAATAACTTTAATTGAAGTTCATGTGATGTGTTTTTAACTTGAAGTCTTAAAAAGGAAGAGAACATGGAAAATGATTTTTTTTTTTTTTTTATGATTTTGTGTTTTGTTTTAGACAAACAAGAAAGCAAATCAGTATGTGAATGAGGATGCATTCCAGGCTTGTAAAGGCAGGACTGCAGCAAGACCATTTATGCCATTTAAAGCCTACCCTGGTTCGTCAAGGAAAGAGGATGACAGTAATAGAGAGGAATTGCCGGTTCCTGCTCTTTCTCTTTTAACTCCTGGAATTAAGAGCATAAAAGAGGAATCCAACTCTACAGGTTCAAGAAGCAGTTGTAGTAGATCAGTTTCTACTACTGCCCCGAATTCAGAATCAAATTTACGAAATGGACCTCAATCCCAGCAGCAGAGTTCTAGGAAGCATAGGAGGTGCTGGTCACCAGAGTTGCACCGCCGGTTTGTCAATGCTTTACAGCAACTTGGAGGCGCTCAAGGTTAGTATAAATTTGAATCCAGGTCTTTTGGTTTTAGAATCATGGTTGTGTGGGCTTATGTATATTGTTGGATGAGAATGATAGATGGGATGCAAAATTATAGTTATGCTTGGCTTGAAAGATGAAAATCATGAAGAGTTTTAGGTAAATTCTTATGTTGGCTAGAAACATGGAGATGAGATGAGAGATTAACAATATGTGTAAACTTGATGAATCCACTGGAAATTGAAAGTAGAATTTTTCATTTATTGCATTGCATTTCTGCTCATTGATTCAATTTTCGGAAGTATCTAATTCGATTCTATTGGGCATTTTATAGTTGCTACTCCCAAGCAGATTAGAGAACTTATGCAAGTTGATGGCTTGACCAATGATGAAGTGAAGAGTCATTTGCAAGTGAGTGTTCCATTTCATCTCTTTCTCATGCTTCATTTATAGAAGCATGGGTAAAAGGAAAGAAAATGCTTCAAGTATCGAAGCAATTTCCTTTTCCCTTGCTCAATGCAAGGGACATATCAAGTTTTTAAGTTCTGATAGAACTTTCTTGTTGTTGCAGAAATACCGACTTCATACACGGAGAGTGCCACCAGCTACAGCCTCCGCCCCTGCAAACCAATCTGCTATTGTTTTGGGGGGTTTGTGGATGGCCCAAGATCAGTATGGTGACTCCTCAAAGGCCAACAGTTCCAAGTCTGGCTCTCCCCAAGGTCCTCTGCAGCTAGCTGTAAACACAGGAGGGACCTCCACTACAGGAGGTGATAGCATGGAGGATGACGAAGATGCAAAATCTGAGGGCTATAGCTGGAAAAGTCACATTCACAGATCAGGAAAAGATGTATAGAGTTTGTCCACCATGAATTTTGCAGATAAACTATACATGATAGGATTATATAATTATAGAAATAATACTAGAAAAATCACATAATTAAAGGGGAAGGTTCTTGAGAATGAGTGACGCTGTTAAATTTTGCAGGATTAGCTTTCCTTCTGTCTTAAAATTGAGTGTCTGTATTTGGTTGGAATTGGTATAAAATTCTAAGACCCTTTGTGTTCATGGAATAGACTAGGCCTCTTTTCTTACCATTGATATTCTTTCCAAGCATCATTGTTTAGAACTTGTGTTTGCCAAACTTTTCCAGCAAACGTGAGGTTTTGGAATAGATATTGCCAGAGATTTTCGTTCAACAGTTTCCTTTTGATGATTTTGAAGTTGAGGTGGAATTAGCTTTATGAAACTGTCAACTTTGAACTCATTCGCTGGAAGTGCACCTGCTTCTTGTTGACTATTGGTGCGCATTTTATGCCCTCTCTTCTGCTTTGAGACTTCTGAATGTGGAACTCTGACGTGGAAAACCATAATAGGTCCTCAATCTGTTGCCTGAAAGACCAAGAAAAGGAAAATAAATTTTGAAGTAACGCAGCCAAAAATTTCACCCAGGATAATCATAGGATTCCAAGTCTTCTGTAATTTTTGCCAAGTTCCCTAAGGGGTACATAAGCAGGAAGTCAGGAATATTTCATTGTCAATGTTGATTGTTCCTTAGGGTTTTTGTGAAGCTTCACAAAGAATTTTGAAAGGTCTTGTCAGTCTAGGCACAGTATCTTTGAACTGTATTTCTTCTTCTTCCCGATAAGAATATCAGAACCAGCAGGCCCTTCAATAAGGGCTGAGCCAAACACGAGCACTAGAAACAAGAAAAGGGTGCCAGCTTCGTCACCTTACATTCTCGGTTGGTCCAACCATATTATTATCCGGTCACTCCCTAAGCTACCCTTTACCCTTTTTGGATGCTTGGTGTGTTACTTGTAATTGTTGTGATCATGATTGTGATATATTGGGAATTATTCTGTTCTCCATGGCCATTATTAAATGGACAAGGATGAGCCTAAACACGCCTCGAAGAAATTATTGTTTCAATGTATGCTCAAATTGGTTGGTGGTGGTGGTGTTTTGGCTGTGCAAGATCACAAGACAAGATCGATACTTATCCCAGTGAGAATATTATAGGTTTATATTCCTTTATTTTCTTCCGATTATGTACTCTCAAGTTATTATAGAATCAGGGTTCTTAAATTCAAGGAAAAGATAAGATGGACAAGCATGAAGTTGACATTATTCTTCCAAATTTAGCTCACCAAAGCATTCATTTCTGCTATCCAAACTGAACAAGGTATGTTTGGGAAGCGAGAATCTGGCCAGCAATAATCATGACTTTAGGCCCAATTGCGGATTACTGTTCTGGTAAATACAAGAAAAAATACAGTTAGAGCTGCAGAATTTGATTCCCCTCATCCCACTCTTCGGTTCTCACGACTCTGTAAATCTTTTTTAGGCTGTTCTTATCCTTGAATATCCATGGCTTCTCTATTCTCTAAATCAATAAAATAACGCTCTCTATCTTGAGAAACAATTATCATTCGGTAAACAAGTTTAAACTCTAAAGATATAATGAAGCTTATCAGTATATATGATTTTGTGCCAGCTTGACTGAATTATGTGGTCTCCAAACAGCTTCTTGCTTAGTCAATTGTCAAAAATCCTAGATTTTATCCTTTCACCTAACCCAGGATCCCACTTTTTTTTTTTTTTTAAAAAAAACACAATCAAGTGTAATGCTTATCTGGGTCCATGACAAAACAGTCTCTCACAAACAGAGAGAATCTTGTAGACAAGTTATAATGAAGGAACCAGCACAGATAGGTCCACTTGAAATGAGGTGTAAATTGTTTGGTGAAAGAAGTGAGTGAAAATGATGGATCCTCTCATTAAATTCTCACCCTGAACAATTTGTGCACACAGGATTTTTCAATTCAAAGGACTGTTCTGCTTCTTTTATTCAGATGATATAGAATAGAATACAAGCAGTAGCTAAGATTAAAAACAACCATTCCCTGTTGAAGATTCCCTCAAGAACCAGCCAGAGATGATGATACTTCCTGATAGGTCTGGTATAATTAGCAAACTTGAAAATTGGAGAAAGCTATCAAAAGGGAAAGCCCCTCCCCCCCTCCCCCCAAAAAAAAAAGTATTAAGCAAAAAGGCCAGCCAACACCTTTCTTCTTCTATTCAAGAATTTCTGTCCATCCTTTATGTTAACATTAGCTTTCAAGAAGGTGGATTTGTGATCATAAGGCACAGCAGACAACATGAGCTTAGTACTTTTGTGATTCTTACTCCCCGTTTGAAGCATTGGTTTTATCAATCTCGCCACTCTATTTTTGCATATGCGTTTTCATGATGTTGAGTATGAGAATTATCTTGCGTTTCATGATCATATCTAATGATGTCCTAGCCTTTGGTATTTGATTTTTATAACATTTTTGACTCCCTTGATTTCTCTCATCAACTTTTAACCTTTTCACTGATGACTTGGGCTCGCATGGTTTTTGAATTCTTGTTATGAATGCTTATATTCCCAATTCCATACCATTTTCAAGCATCGCATGCCATGATGTAACAAAACAAGTGGTTAGGTGGACAAGTGTTCGAGAATTCTAGATTTTAGGTACACATATTAAATTTTTCCTGCTAGATTCAGAGTTTGATTCGAGATGAGTTTTAGTTTAAATTTGTTTTTGATATAGACTTGGTTAAATTTACATAGTGGATTGACTTGAAATTTAATTCATTTCATCGGATCAAAACAAGAAACTTCTTTTTAAAAAATAAAATATTGTTATTTTGATGAAAAAAATTAAACTAGTATTAATCTGGTTTAAAATCCAATTAAATTAAAAAAGAGAGACTACATGTGAAACTGGTTCGATGGTACACTTGTATTAATCTTCACGCTGGTTTTTGTCAATGGAAAATTAATCTATTTTCACTGACAGCCGACATTTTCTTACAATTCTATTAGAATTCGAAATCGGGAGATGATAACAGTTGAAACTTGACCACTTGGAAAGTTCAAAAATCGAAGGTAAACAGGAGGATTCTCCAAACATCTTAAGGGTTGGGCCTTAAACCTCGAACGCCAATTCTAAGACAGAAATGGTGATAACGTTTCATTTCAGGCCTGAACCATGCGATAAACTATGGGCCAAATTGGCATCGGTTACGTGTAGCTGCAACGACAATGGAAGCTGCAACTTCTTGATCAACTGTACAGAAGAGCATTCTACCCAGTACCGAGCAGGGACGCACCCGCATCAACCGAAAGAGAAATATATATATATATATATATCCCATAACGTACGTTCGTGTGGAACGAAAAATACAGATACAGCAAATCATTTCATGAACCTAATTTATATGGACAAAACATGTCCACATCAAGATTGGAACTTGGTTTTCCTATGACTAACTCATTCTTGCAGCAATATTTTAGGAAATGTTAGGAGAGAGATAAGAGCAGGGGTAAGAACTATCCATTTGGCAAAATTTAGCAGGCTGTGATCCTCAAAAAATACTGGTCAAACCCTTGAACAACGGTTTAGTGTAATATAAAAAAAATTTAGAAACGCACAGATGCCTCTATTTATGCGCCAAGTATGGATTCAATATCAGGACAATGCAGTTACTGAACTTCAGGAGCGAGCGAGAGAGAGAGAGAGAAACAAACTATTATACGATATCAAAGATATTAAGCAAAGATCATACAAGAATTTGTTAACTGGAGAGGCAAAGAAAATCAGTGATGGCACAAGCACAACCTGAAAGAAAAACTGAAGAAATCTGTGTAGAAAAAAAAGAAATGAAAGAAACAACCAAACCCAAAAATGATAGTAACAAGAATAGTGATTCTGTGTCCTTCAAATTCAATGCGCAGGCACCAGAATTTGTGCCAAGATCGCATACAAATACAACCCAATTGCCTATATCAGGTTATTTTTATCCTTGCTTTCACTATTTTGGTGCCACTGCTAGTGCTGCTGGAGGGTCTGATTGGATCTTTGTTGGGGACCAAGACCATGCTGCTGCCTATTTAATCTCTAATAATCCAAATCATGCTATGTCTAATTGCCCCTCAAAGAATAGAGGTGTTCTCACTGACGATCTTCGGGAAAAGATCATCAAACAGGTTCTCATTCTTTGTTTGAAACCTCATCTCTGTTGTGTTTTTCGTTGGCTCTCAGTTTCATCTTTATTTAGTCTTGTATCGTTGCGTTATAATTATGTTTATTAGATGATTCGCATGTTCTTTTTAAAGCCTTTTACATGCATCAATTGGTGCTGCTAGCTAGGTTTTTAATTCCTTGAGCTAGTGATATAATATGACAAGCTTGATTGGTTAATGACAAGGTTTTTTGGTGCAAAATGTATTTTTACAAATGCATGGTAAGAATCTTGGCACACCAAATCTTTCTTAGCTTCTCAGCCATTTCCATCATGTTTTTTCATTTCTTTTGTTGATTTGTCATGCCTTTTTTTTCTCTTCATCAGGCCTGCATTTTCGACATCCATTCATAAACAACATGACAAGTTTTTGGCACTCGAGTCATCTTGCTTATGTTGACCAACATATGCTCTGTTCATAATGAATCCCGTATTGAAATGCTCTTACAGTCTGCGAACTATTTGTGTCTAAAATAGGTGGAGTACCAACTCAGTGACATGAGTCTTCTAGCGAACGAGTCCATGTCCAAGCACGTTAGTAAAGATCCTGAAGGTTATGGTAAGGATCTTTGAAGTATTATTCTCTATGGACCTATATGTTGCTGTAGCAGTAGTAGTTCGATGTTCTTATCATATCTTTTTGGCTGTACTGCAGTGCCGATAGCTGTTATTGCTTCAACTAAGAAAATGAGGTCCCTTGTTAGCGATAATGATTTGCTTGCTCAAGCACTCAAGTCTTCTTCAAAACTTGTAACTTCTTTCTCTTAAATTGCCTCATCGTTGTTTTTGCAATTATCAAAAGCAAAACTGTTAAATCCAGAGGGACCTCTCTCTTTGTTGTTTTATCGATGTTCTGTAGGTTCTAGCTGAAGATGGCAAGAAGGTTAAACGCAAACTCCCTTTCACTGATAAACATAGAGAAGAATTGCAGGTAAATCAGCACAGACTTTCTCTGTCAGACAAATGATTTGAAAATAATTTTCTACGTAATTCTGCTTGGTGCAAAACATTATTATTTTTCTCCCTGCAGTCTCGTATTGTTGTCGTGGAGAATTTGCCTGACGATCACTCTCATCAAAATGTCCAGAAAATTTTTAGCGTGATTGGAAGGTCAAGTCTAGAACAGAAACACAAGAAGTTTGTATTTCTGTTATTCTAGAAAATATCAGGTTCATGGATATTGTGTATTAACAATAGCCATTGTTAACAGTGCGAAAACCATCAGAATATGCCATCCTCAAGAATCCAATTCTTCCCGGGCTAAAAATGGCTTCTTTGTAACCAACAAGGTATCAATCATGAATTGGCACACATTTTCTTTCCAAGCCAGGCAAGGATAGTGTTAAAAGGAAAATTTTCACGGTTCCTTTTCCTTTTACTCTCTAGCTGCACGCACTTGTGGAGCTGGAATCCCGAGTTATAGCTGAGAAAGCGGTATGTCAATGCAACTATGCCAATATTTTTTTATTTTTGTTATGAAATTGAGAGCTTCTTCTAAGTTCACCAGGTTGAAAAGTTGAATGATGAAAGGAATTGGAGGAAAGGCCTTAAAGTAAGGTTGCTACTTCGATGCTCGGTATGCAAAAACTAAGTTGTTAATTGCACCATCTCAGTATGTTCTGATCAACAAAAGACTATATATAGCTTACTATCTGTAAAAAAAAAAATTGCAGCCAAAATCTGTTCTCACCAGGGGCAGAAAGTCAGAATTTGACAACATTTTGGATGGAGAAGATTCACCCCTTGATGAATCAACAGAAGATACCTCTCAACCAAACAATTCAGAGTCTGCCATAGAGAGTTGTGTACGTAACTTCTCTTGTCTAACTAGTCCTATCTTGACATCCATGTATCTTAATTCTCAATCTTCCAGGATCATATAATTTTTCGGAATTAATTTTTACGTCTACATTCAAAATATCTTTTTAGTTTTTCTAGAAGCCAAGTATTAATGATATGATTATCTTATTAAGTATCTAGAATTATCGATAAACTAGTATAAATATGTATTGAAGGAGTTGTAATCCAAGTGCAAGTTTGTTGGGATTTCCTCTCTTAGGAGAGTAATATGATATAAAAGAGAATTGGCCTGCCATTAGTGGCCTTCCACCATGCTTCTCTTCCTACCTTCTCCCCTATTTTTTCCCAACAGAATTGGCTTACTATTTTCCCAGCATACTGAAAAATGCCATGCCGATGCTCTAAATTAACAATAATAACAGTGTTAAATGTTAACGCCTTACAATTTTTGTCGAATATTTTTCTTAGGCTGAAGATAATCCAGGGGCATCAAAGAAGGCATGGGCAAAAGGCCGTGGCAAGGGCAAAGGCCGCGGTCAAATAATTTGTGCCAGAGGTATGCTTGCTCCTCCAAAATGTGGCAGCACCCCTCACTGTGAAGCATCTCCTAAAAAAACTTGTAAGGGTCCAAGAATGCCTGATGGGACCAAAGGTTTCACTGTGGGTAGAGGCAAGCCGTTGGTTACTTCAGGTCTGACCAGTTCAATGATGGAGTAATGTCCATTAATTTCTCTTTTGATTGACCGGTCACTATCTTGTAGCTTTGAAGAAGCAGAAGATTGGTTTTGTAGAATCTTCGGCCTCCTATAATTTCTCAAGGCACCACCAGTATTTCTTAATAATTTGAGGTGTATAGTATAGTATGGGCATTTATTGAGAAAACCGTTGTCGAATGAGAGCAATGGTTTTCTCGAATGCCATTTTTACGTAGGAAAGTTGTCTAAGTTCTCTTTATTCCTGTGTAAACTGTCTGAATAATGAATTTGAGGGATGCATCCTCTCACTCTCTCTGTCATTTTCTGTTCTGATAATCTCACTCTCTCCTTCTCATGTTGTAATCTTGTCCCTGTCATATCACGGAAGAAAATAGTAAAAATACGGATTTTTGTTCTCCATTTGTAGCCCCGTTTCTAGAGGAGAAAAGGGGGAGCCATGGTTATAAAATTGGCATAAATAAACGTATTTTCCATGCAATCCCAAATGGCCTGTTAGCTCAGTTGGCTGGAGTGTCGTGCTAATTACTCTCTAACTACGTAGAAACCTGTATGGGCCATTGTTTTTAATTTTAGTTTCCATTTCTCAAACAAGTCTCTAACTACACAGAATATTGACTGCCTAAACCTGTTTTGATTTTCAATTGGGGCTCCAGAGGTTTAAAAACATTCTCAAGTCCACCATTTATATTCGTTTATGCATTCCATCAGAAGTATACATTTATGCATAAAAATTACAATGTTCATAGACCTTGATAGAGAACTAAACTAAGAATTTAAGGAAACTTTGGGGATGGGAACTCAATTGAGATAAAAATTCTTTCAGAACCTAATTGAGAATTTTGATTATAGTTTTGATTTTTTCTTTCTTTTTTTTATGCCTTTTTCTGTTCCATGTGAAGTCATTTCATATTTTCAGAGTTATATTAGTCATTTTACTCCATATCCATACACAGAAATTGCTAAAAGAGAACTCTTTTATTATTATTATTATTATTATAGAGCTTTAATCTATGCAAGAGAACATGTCATGATTATACTTGTAAGTAAATTACTTGTTTTTAGTTATCCAATTGTTTTTATAATAAATGATATCAATCAAATTAGGTTTGAATTTAACCTTAAAATATCTGTTAATCAATTTTGCAATATCGAACATATCTCTCAAATCATATATCAGAACGAGTTAAAAGTTTACAGAGAGATATTAGACACATGAAACTATAATTTGATAAATTTTCAGGTCAAATACAGTTTGAGAATATATTATTTCATAGGATGAAAGTTATTAGATAAATCTTATCAAATCTACCAAACTAGACATTTGTATATTGTCTAGAACATATCTGGAGCTACATGTGAAATTTTGTTGCCATTCAAGTTGTGATGGAAACTACACATCTTAAGAATTTCAACCATATATGGTAGGCCTAGTAATTCATCCAGAAGAAAGAGAACAACGTATTTGAAGTCAGGACTAAAAATATGCCAAGAATGTGTGAAATCGGAGATTCGAGCTTTATGGAGGAATTTCAACATAAAGACTTTGTTTTTATTATTCTATTATATTATATTTATTTAATTTTGAATAATTATTTTTAATTTAGATTTGTTCTGGTCTATTAGACATTATTTAAGGGTTTATTTCATTATTGAATTTATGTTAGTTGATTACTAGTTTAGGCTCATTAACCTGCAACCCAAAATAGATCCATTAAGGTTAGTTAGAGGAGACTATATTATGTTTTTTTAGCTGCAAATTCCAGCAGCAAGTTAGAGAATAAATGTGAGTTTTCCTCTTATTTGTTTGTGGCAAAACAACATTTCTTTGCATGGACAAAGTTCATACACTAACTTATCGAAGATTAACTGACTTCATGGCGTCATTTGCATACTTAGGGTTCTTAGATATGAGATTATCTTTGGATCCAAGTCTGTTTTCCAATACCTTTGATTCTTAGATACATAGTCTCTTTTTAGTCAAGGTTTTATCAAACCCGATTTTTAGCTTTCAAAGTTATTATCTACTTCATTTAGGATTGCTTAACCATGTGATCAAGAGGTCTAATTAGATTTAGGCTCTAAAAATTAGGTTATATCCTTTATTTTCTTCTTGTTAATTTCAGTTTTCTTAGCTTTAGTTATCTTTGATTCAGTTTTTAATTATTTTGTGTTTAGAGCTTAGTAGTTTGCATCTAGAGTTTCTTAAAAAAGGATGTTATTTTAGTTTGTTACTGTCACATAATATATTAGTAGCATAAAGAGTCAAAAAAGAAATAAAGAAAAGAACATTCAAAAGTCATTTTTGTTGAATTTGCTACGACACACAAATAAGGGAGAATTTGGACCAAATAAATTAAAACAAAACTCTAAAATTTTATATATTAGTTCTAGGAGTCTTAATATCACCCTCATATAAAATTTGAGCTCATTTGGAGATCATTTGCTATAGTAACCAAGGTCAGGATTAAAACTTGTCATAATAGGAAGGGAATTTTGGATAAAAGAAACTCCTAAAATTCTCAAATTATATATACTGGGTTTTAAGGTTCTAATAGCATCCCATATAAAATTTTAGGTAATTTGGAGTTTATTTTCTATAAGAACTAAACTTGGGATTGGAATTTGTTGTAACGGGTTCAATTCACATTAGTAATTCAAACTTTTTTTGCTGCTAGTTTTTTTTTTCCAATTATGATAGTATAATAACATCATAATTGATATATTTAGGTGTCATTTAAAAATATTTTTATATAAACTTTCATTTTTTTCTTTCGCGTCTTAAAAAACATCTATTTTTCGTACAAATTTGCTTGTTACTCGTGAAATTATAATCATATATTCATCTGTACTTGTTTTCATATTTTTATTGCTTATTTAGTCATATACACATATTTGGATATGCTGTTAAGGCTATTATATTTGGTGTTGATTTCAGTTCCGCAAGAGTCGAAGGAAGGTGAGACGAGAGGAAAAAGGTGTAGCAAACATATTTGAGTGAAATACAAGAGTGTAAACACGTGAGGGAGTGGCGAGCAATATATATTTATTTTCATCTAACAAATTTTCAGATTAAAAAATATCAGAGGTAAACAACAACATGGCACCACAGAGAAGAGACAATGAAATTGTAACTCAATTAAGCATTATGAATCAATAAATAGATTAAATGGCCAATGAATTTGGAGATAGGTTGAATAGGTTAGAGAGAAAACGTGTTAATCATTATGATATGGTTCAAATTAGGTCTGAACAAAGATAATTTAATGTTAAGAGAGCTGTTATGCGAGTTAACACTAATATGAATGAGTTTGTAACTGATAATGCAGACATGAGTGATATTAATTTTAAAGATGTGTTTGTGAGATATGGGGAACGTTTGGATAACAACAAAATTGTCAGTTTGTAAGGAAAGATATGGTGATAATTTTGGTTAGAGGGGTAATTATTGGTACCAGGGCCATAATGCTGACTTAGGTGGAGATTTAGGTACAATTAAGCTGAAAATATCAGCTTTTCAGGGGAAAAATGCTCTAGAAGTTTATTTAGAATGAAAGAAGAAGGTGGAGTGGATTTTTTAGTGTCATAATTATTTAGAGGCCAAGAAAGTCAAGCTTGTTGTGATTGTTTTTACTAATTATGTCATTATATGGTGGGATCAGTTAGTGACAAACTACAAGAGGAATTATGATATGCAAGTTGATACTTGGGATGTGATGAAATCCCTTACGAGGAGGCGATTTGTGCCTGGCCACTATTATAGAGAATTTGCTTTTCTCCTCTCTTTTTTTCCTCTTTTTTATCGTGACTTACTCCTATATACACCAAGAAATCAGTTTTGAACTTAAAGTTTTGGTTTGCATAAAGGTTGAAAAACAAGTAAGTATCTCATTCCTTATTGTTATTCTTGATTAGGGATTGATTGCGGAAGGTTTTAAAAAGAGTTAGGATTTTTATTATGATTTGATGATTGAATGATTTAAGAGATTTAATTGAAGCATTAGGGTGTTAGTTGGCCTAAAACAAATTGATTAGATAATTGGAATTGTTGGGATGTGTACAACATCTCAAACAACGAGTCTGTCTCCTGAAATGTGTGTAAAAATAGGGTTTTAGATTTAATCATAAGATTATAATTATGAGGTTTAGGAGTCGCCACCTAGTATTATGATTACTAGGAAACCTAATGGTCTGTGAAAGTCCAGGTAAGAGACTGGTTGTGTAAGGGGAAGACGTATCACTCTCAGTGTACCCTACCTAATGTAACCTGCATTGTTGTTTGATTGTTATTCTAAGTTGTGTTTCTGTCCTTTGGTCTTATCTAATGTTCAAGGTAAATCTCATTTCGTGAGAAAGTCTCTACTTTATTAGGTTAAATCCTAATCATTATAAGGGTCAAACTTATTTATTTCTTGGATATAACTAAGTCCTAGCATTCCAAATAACAAAATAATTATGGTTTTTTTTTTTTTTTTTTATTTTGGCCAAACCCTAACAGATAATCATAAACTGGTTACTAAATCTATTTTTGCATTCTTTTTAAAATGATAACAATGTAATTTTTTCTTAGAAAATATGCATGAAAAACCTTTAGGATTTGGTCGTATGCACAAAAACAAAATATTTATTTTATTTTATTTTAAATGAATATTTATTCTTTAAATTTTTTTATTTTTTTTATTTTTTTGAAGTTTTAGAGGAAACCGAGAGTTTTTTTAATATCGGGTCCGTATCTTACAGTATTCTACAACCCGATATAATGCAAAATTATAGGAAAAACATACGAATATTTTTAAAATGCCCTTTGGAAAACTTGAAATTATTTTTTTAATATTTTAATATTGTTGTTGTTGTTGTTGTTGTTGTTATTGTTGTTGTTATTTTATTAAATATATGTTGGGCTGAACCTGGCTCAGCCATCTAGGCTGGGTTAGAACGAGTCTAGCTCGACCCGTTTGGGTGGGGCTAACTATCAACCTAACATATATTTTTTTTTAAAGTGGGCTGGATCCGACCCGGTCGTACGAGCTGGGCTGAAGTGAGACCAGCCCAGATTATAAGTTAATTGTTTTGCAGAACGTGAATCAATGTTTACATTCTATATGCAACTTGAAAGGTTACATGTCGTTGGGGAAAGTGAGGGAAGGAAGAAAAGAAGCTCACTTGGTGCAGGGGTTACAGTTGTCGTCACTGGTCTAGCATGAGGACGGTAGAAGTGTTGGCGGCTCAAAGTGGGGTTAAAGTTGCTGCCGGCAAAGGGGCTGGTTTTTATTGTTGGAAGAAGAAACTTATAAGGGAGAGGGAGAATCTTACAGTGGTTGCTCTTGCTGTCGGTGAGAAGATTAGTTGATAGAGGAGGTTGGGTTGTTGTTGTTCACGGTGGTGCTAAGGTGGCGGCGGTTGATGAAGCGGTAGAGAGAGGAGGAAGAGACTTGCATAGAGAATAAGAAAAAAGCTGAGAAAGAGCTTATGTTTTTCAAACTTTGGCCTCTGACTTCTCCCCCCTCAATGCATGAAATCCACCCATATTTATAGAGGGTGAAAAAGGAATATTTTATTTTTATTGGAGACAAATCTTGGCCCTTGATTCAACCCGGAAGGATCTTAACCGTTAGCTTAAAGTGGTCATCATGAACTGTCAAATTCGACAGTTAAAGGTTGTCTGAGTTGGACTATTTGGGCCAACGTCATTGTCGATATGGTGTCAATCAGCCAAAAAGAACCATATCGGGGTATGGTCAAATGTTAGGCCATCATGGTGGTTCATGTTTTGTCAAGTTTGGTGAAAAGATGAAGCATTAAATGCCCCTGAAAAGTAGTCATCCTAAAAGCTTTTCTAGCAAAAAAAAGGAAGAAGATGATGAACAATAATCACATGACATGTCATCTGGTTTTTTTTTTTGTTACTCTTTAGGTAAAAAAAACAGTGTTGTTTTGGACAAAATGTGTCATTTATTTAAATGAAAATGTGTCGTTTGGGATTTTAGGGTTTTAATTTAGGGATTTGACCAAAATTTAATTTAGTCATTCGACTTTTGATTCCTATAATCACACTTTTGATTGGCCTAGAACTTTTAATTTTATGCAATTTTGCATTGAGTTTCAGCGCTTTTTTTCCTTCTGGTGCTTGGTTTTGGATTTATGCAAATTGACTCTTCATTTAGCATTAAACTTAAAGTATCTTTAATTTCACCCCTGATTTCGATCAATTTAGTTCCTAAATTTCTGTGCTTTTTCAGAAAAGTCTTTGACTGTGAATTTCTTCAATTTAACCCTCAATTGACCTTAAACTTCTAATTTTCCTTCAAGTTTACCCCTGATTTGAAACAATTGACTTTATAAAAATTAAGGTTGGTCCTCTAAAATGACAATCTTCTCAATTAAGCCCAAATTAGGCTCCCAAACTTAATTTGTTTACCAATTAAGTCTCTATTAAATTTAATTGACTTATTTAAAGTATAATTAAGTTTTTGCACTGAATTAAATCTTTTAATTTGATCCAAATCAATTCTTAAACATAATTAAACTTTTAATTTGGCCCATGATTAAATCAAATTGGCCTATTAAAAATCTAATTATATCATGGACTTAATTTTTATGTAGATTCATCGAATAATCATTTAATTTGACCTTGAATTTGTATTGTCTCTCCAGTCTTAGGTACAACGGGGTATAATTATGCTCTAAATTTATCTAAAATTTTCAGCCTGATATTTCTGTATGTACCTAGGATCTTCTTCAGCCAGCTTGTGCCACATCATTAGTCCTCTTGCTATTATTATTTATTTATTATTTTTTATTTTAAAAGGAAAAGGGTAAAGTTTAGAGAATAACTCAAAAATAGGTTATGACAGGAATCATGGGTTGTTGAAGAACATGTTATGTTTCTGTGTAATCTATAGATTTAAATATTGACAAATCATGATTCTGAGAATTCCGATCAATCGGTCAACCGCTTTTTCTAAATTGATAGATCGATTTGTTTATTGTTACCGATTGGCCTTTGATAACGATCGACTGTTGGTAATTTTGGTCAACTAAGTAACCCAATAATAGAGTTTTATCAAGTCTATTGGGTTCGATTCATTTGGGTTATGTTCGGGATCAATTGATTGAATCAGTTCAGCTTTATATTTACATTTTGGTCTCTAAGATTAGAGTTTTTAATCTTTTTATGTTTCTTTGCTTCGAGTCATTTTTTAGTGTTTTTCGTATCCTTTATAGGTTATGTTGGCATTCTTCCTAATGATCTTTAATAGTTTTTGGTTGTGCATCTGTTTGTTTTTTGCTTTCATTTTCCGATGAGTGAGATAATCTTTAATATGCATGTAAGATAAATAAATATGTATATTGATTATATGATGAGTATAACTAGTTAATTTCTTGAATATTTATATATATTGCTTTATTTTCCGAGTCCTTATCCATTCTTGAATTTGAACTCGTATTTTATTTAACCAAATTATATTCAATAAGATATACATTGCTTTGATAATTATATGAGTATCTATTATGTCTCCATATCTATATACTTATCAGTAACTACATGCTAACAGAGAGTAGTTAGTCTATGTGCACATAATATTCTATATACCTGGCTGGTGAGTGAGGCACCGGCTTGTGGTGATTGATCCTTCCACTGTGATCACCTTTAGGTGTCATCTGATCTCTGACATGTAGTCCACTACTTTATGTTAATATGCTTAGTATGTATATTTATATCAAGATATATCAACTTGCAAACTATTAATATTTAAGATGCATGTTAAATGTTATTCCCTCACAAAGTTGGTTGAATTCATCCCTCAATTTTAATATTATTTAGGTTCTTAGTTTCTGTTAGCAGGTGGACTTTGTTGAGTATTCTTGCTTCTTCAAATTTGATCGGTATATCTTGCTTGTTCTGTGAGGCTTTCCTTTTAGTTTTTTTTATTAGATGTCTTAAATATTCCATTATTACATTATTTTAATTAAGTTTGGATTTTGACAAATATAATAAGTATATTGGATTATTTGTTTAGCTTTATCTGATGATGGGAAATTTTAAAGTGTTGTTGATTTTATTGATTTTGAAGAATATAATATTTTGAAAGATATTGAAACATTGCAAAATCCTTATATAATTTATTTTAAGATATTTATGTTCTGAGCTTAGTGTAGGTGGGGTATCCTTACAACACCGCTCCTAGATTTCCGAAAATGGACTCGAAATTCGGATAAAAAAACCGTGACATAAGTAGGACCCAGTTTTATAGCATTAAACATATTCGATTAATGGTAACCTTGAGTAGCCCAAAAATCCCCCATAAATAGAACTTTGGTTTTATGCATATAAAATCAAAAGGCAACAAATCATGTTCTCAACATGTACTTAATATATTAATGAGGAATTTATTATTTTAATTAGGTCTCATTCCATGACATTAATGATATATCATACATAATAATTATATATGAACATACACCCTAGCATGCTATTCTAATTAGATGATTATGGATGTATCTAAACTAATTCTCTTGGGTCATTGACGAGGATTAGATGGTAAAAACCTAGATAGTTGTTGCAAATCTTCATAAGTCATTTGCGAGCACCACGATTGTAGCCTTTTCACCATTCTTTCTTCATCTTGGATTAAATACATTTCTAAATTACATAACATTTATATAATTGTATAAGAAACTTCAAGTTACATTCGAGAGGAATTAGATGGAAAAAAAATTTACAACCCCAGCAGAAAAATAAAGAAGATGTAGGATACACAAATCCTATTTAATATGAAAATATTCAACCATAAAAAACACAATCACATTGGTCTTTAATGTCCATCATGCATAATAACACATTAATATGCATAAATAAACACATTGCATGCTTCAATTCTAATTATTGGTTTTATATGTAATTTTAAAAAAATATTTCTAACACTTATAAATATTAAATCAAATCTAATTTGATAATTTAACAAACATAATAAATTTTACATAACACAAGATTTCTTTGAAAACAATTTTCAAAATTTAATAAGAAAATTAATCATATTAAAATTCTTATTAATATCCGAACTATTTTAGAATCAATTAAATAAAAAATTTTAGCTTAAAAACTCTCTTTATTTTAGAAAAAAACAATTTCTAAATATTATTTATATAAACATATTATTTAAATTCTAATCCTATTAGGATATTACAAAACTCAAAAGAATGAATTAAAAATTTAATTCAATCCTAATCCTATTAGGAAAATTAATTTTATAATTAATTTAATTTAGGTTTCAATTTTAATATAAAATCAAAATTTTATATATGCAGGGACAGAATCATAATTCTATCCAGAATACCCTGGATGTATTTAGATATAAGTTGCATGGTAAAGTCATAATTTACATTCTAAAACCATATTATAATAAGCCTAAAGATATAGGGGTAAATTTAAAATTTAACACACCAACACTGTAATGTAATTAGGTATAAAGTTTTAGGGTATAATTGTAGTTATAACCTAAAAGCCCTAAGGAAGGCTCCAGGGATAAAATTGTAATTTTGCACCTTATCTCTTCTTTCTCATTGGTTGTTGTTAGTAGTGGGCACACTGCCCACCGCCGATGCAGCCATTGATGTCGCTGCTCTTCCCAGTGACTATTTGTCGCTGCACCACGTAGTGATATGACTTAACCTCTTAGAAATCAATTTTTCAGTGTAATTATTATCTTTTCATCAATAATGTTCTAATTTAGATATTATAGCATAAAATGTGTCTACTTTGTCAAATCATGTTTGTTCTCAACACCATAGTCATTGATTACTTGAATAAGATTTCAAACTCTTTTCAAATCTTATTCCACCTTGCGCAAGGATTTGCAATCAATACTATTTGAGAACATATTAATCATTTTTCCTAATTATCCAGGGTCATGAATCATTTGTTGATTACTCAAATACCTTCATAATGTTCATGTTATACCCAATATCTTCTTGTTTATTACCCTTAATTAGGACAACATATAGTAGTAGTATCGAAATATAAAAATTTCTATATAAGATAACTTAGTGTTCTCAAGTATAAGGATCATTTACACAATAGCCATATGAGCATTTTCATAGACACATTGATCTTTCTATATGAAATTCTTATGTGGGTCAGTTCAGTGTACATATCATCTGACAAGCACCTATATATTAGTTTTAGCTATCCTCTTATATCTCATCTTATGAGAACAACTATTTCGTTTTATAAAGAAAAAACACATAATATATATCAATTTTAACAACTCTAATTAATGTTTAATATTCTTAATAGAGCATTTATGAATAGTTAGGAACAATGTTTTGATGTAATATGAATCTTATAATTATAATAATCTTATCTTCATTTTTATTCTAGATTCATTAATCAAATATTTAATAAATATTAAAAATAAATAAACTTTTATTAACAATTAAATATATTTATATAAACAAAATCAATATAACATATAAAATCGAGTGTCAAGAGTGCATCTATACTGACATTCATAATTTTTAAGTTTGAAATGGTGTTTATCGTTATATGCAAGTCCTTAAACGGGCTTGCTCGGTGCATGCAAGCACAAAGACCCATACATCTTCTCGAACACAAACAACTTCCTAACAAAGTAATAATAGAGCCGATGGTTCGGCTTGAAACAAGTGGCAATTATGGTTAGACTCCTATGGTTGTGTTTGCTTCTCCATGGTTAGGTAAAATAAAGCTTTGGGTATCGCACTCGAATCGTCAAATACTTCCACGGGAGAGGGATTGTGTTTAAATATATGTATCAAACTTACATACGAGGGAGGAGATTTGTTGAGTACATATGTGATAGTTTAAAATCCCACATTAAAGAAGAAATGGGAAAAAAATATATATATAAGATCAACTTATAACCTATTAATCTAAACTTTAAAATGAAAAATAATAACCATCGATCGTTATATGCAAGTCTCTGTATGCACAAACCCATATAAACACGGACGCTAATGCATCTTTCCAAACACAAACTAGCTCCCAAGAATAAAACTTCCCTGTGCATCTTCATCCAATGGAATTCGTTTTCTTGTTCCTGTATAACATCGTCTTGTCATGAAGGAGATATCTGTAATAAACAATGTCATACACTTTCGAAGGTGCTGGTATACATATCTTAATCTTGCTTCCACTAAGTGGTCACTTGCACTTTCTCCCCTAAATTACTGACTTGATATACAGAATATAGTAGTGTCTTTGGTATCTTATCTCTTTACAAGTTGACTTGGCCTTGAACTCATTGTCACGTCCTCTCTCAATATGAGATCCTAGTCACAATTTAATTAGTTATTTTTTCTTCAAATTAAAGATGCACGTGTATAGATGAATGCTTTGGGATGCTTAATTCTTTCTTTAATTCTCACCTTTCCGCCAGGGAAGAGCACTTCATAGGATATGAAGAAAAATCAATGGCTTCTCAATTAATAACGCAGAACATCTCTGGTTTTTAGCTAAGATAAAACAAGCATTCTTGTCGATAATGGGTTCTGTATTTGCTGATTATTAGAACAAGTTCAGTTTGATAGTGCTATTAACTGGAACACAAGTACTCAAATGAATATGACAGAAGAGTTTCTTTTCTTCTATGAAGCTGCAAAGATATCAGCATGCAAGTGAATGATTAGGTCAGTCTCTGGAGTTATATGAGCATGCGTATGGCGTTATATGAATGTTTCTGAGCCGTCAAGTAGTGGTCCAGCTTGTGCAGTGCCCATGGCAAATCAGATCCTAACAAAGTGCTTAAATATAATTGTCCAAGTTCATAGGCTAAGCGGCCTCCGTCAGTTGTCGGAGGTTTTTTTAAGTAATGTTCGGTGAATGATTGTACTCTCTGATAATAATGGAGGGAGAGTATATTCTCTCTTTAATATAATATTTACCTGCTTTTTATTGTGATCTAAATAATCAATATTTTCTTAACTAGTATGGGAAAAAAACAATAGTGAAGAATGGTGGGTGCCGATTTTTTTTATTTTTTTTATTATTGCCGTCATCTTCTACGATGAGAGTACAATTTTTTTAAAATATATCATTGTTATGTTTTTTATTATTATATTTTTCCTGCACCACCATCAATAGCCTTTATTATTATTATTATTTTTATTAATGACATTATTTTTTAATCATTATTCCTTTTTATAACGATTGATATGATGATTTCTCGTGATCTATATATATAAAATAATTATACTGTCTCAAATAGATATACGATAACACGTCATTGCTTATTAATATATAGATGAAAACAAGCGTGAAGGACCCTTCCTAATGTAATCTCACTCTGCACTGCCCACTCTAAACAGTCATGGTGGTTTTTCCACTTTCCAAGCTCACCCAATGAATTCTCTTCGACTCTCCTCTGTTTTCCATATAAATCAGCACAAGGTCCCCCCCATTATAGGTCATCACAATCAGCATCGCACAAACTTCTTCACACTCGCATGCTAATGGCTATCACACGCTTCTCATACTCCACCATTCTTGCTCTTCTTTACCTGTCTTTGCTTCACCTAGTCACTTCTTTCCCTTCTTCTAATGGTCAGATTGATTACAATTACAACTATAATTACTATGATAGCTCATGCCCTCGTTTGGGAATGATTGTCAAGTATGGTGTCTGGGCTGCTTTCAAGAATGACACCAGAATAGCCGCATCCCTCCTTCGATTGCATTTCCACGACTGCTTTGTAAATGTAAAGCTATTTCTCTTTTACTCAACCACATTTCTCTCTTGCTAGGTGGTCTGTTTTTCCAAAGCAGATGTTGAAAAGGCTAGGCCCCATGCAAAGGACAGTTTGTAACCAACATGGGAGAGATCCAATGTTTTCGTCCTTTGGGCCCAGAAGGTTCAAATTCCTTGTTCAACCTTGAATAAGAGAGCCCACTAAATAGATTTTGGTGCCCACCAGTCGGCTGTGCTCTGTATACTAGTCGGGTTCTTTTATCGGATGTTATCCTCTGCTAGTTTCCTCGAATTAAATCAAAAACGATTAAAAAATCAAAACATGGGATGGGAGTGTTTTAACAAGGTTTAATTTGTCTAACCAGAAGATCTATGAGCTTGGTGTTATTGAGTTTCCTGTCTGTGGGTGCATGCCTTTTTTCTGTAGCGGAAAATTTAGAGTTCAGTCTGTTACTCCACTTCCACGACACGTAAACTTCTTTGTTTTGAATTTAAGTTATGGTATTTCGTGTGTAACACAGGGCTGCGATGCTTCCATACTTCTGGACGACACAATTAATTTCAGGGGAGAGAAGAATGCTCTTCCCAACCGCAATTCAGCTAGAGGATATGAAGTCATTGAAAGCATCAAAGCAGATGTTGAAAAGGCTTGCCCATCAACTGTTTCATGTGTTGATATATTGGCTCTTGCAGCAAGAGAATCTGTCCTTCTGGTATTGACATTGGCCATATTCATTCATTGCAGAGCATTTTCTATTTGCTCTAAATTTCTGATTTATGTGTTTACTTCATTCACCTGTTTCAGTCAGGAGGGCCTTATTATCCTCTTTCATTGGGCGGGCTAGATGGATTGACTGCAAGTGAGAAGGCAGCTAATGAACAATTGCCATCACCATTTGAACCACTAGAAAACATCACTGCTAAGTTCGCATCAAAGGGTCTTGACATTAAGGATGTTGTAGTCCTCTCAGGTTCTTGTCATCTTCGCTTTCTCTGGTTATCTCTCTCTCTCTCTCTCTATTTTAAGCTAGTCAATAGAGTGGTGTTCTTGCTCAAACCATAGAGCTTAAATCGGCGACGAAATCTGTGACTCTTATCCTTTTAGATGGCCACGTATTGTCGCCATATATATGCTTGCAATCTATACATGTATTGAGCCTAAGCTCAGGTTTTTGACGACCAAATTTTTGGCGATAACACCAACCCAAGGAACAGAGCAGAAGGCTTTTTTAAACTACTTTCTAATATTTTTGGCACAAACAATTAATTTGTTTTTTGTCTATTACAGGGGCACACACCATAGGTTTTGCTCAGTGCTTCTCCTTCAAGAGGAGGCTCTTCGACTTCAAAGGCACCGGCAAGCCTGACCCCACACTTGATTCTTCGGCCGTGGCAAACTTACAGGGCACGTGTCCAAATAAGGATGCATCAAACAGCAAACTTGCTCCTCTTGACTCTGCAAGCACATACCGATTTGACAATGCTTATTATGTGAACCTCGTGAACAGAACTGGCCTTCTTGAATCTGATCAAGCTCTCATGGGGGATTCCAAGACTGCTGCAATGGTTACTGCCTACAGCTCAAATTCATATCTTTTCTCAGCTGATTTCGCATCATCAATGGTAAAGATGAGCAACCTTGGGATACTTACAGGCAGCAATGGACAAATTAGAAAGAAATGTGGGTCTGTCAATTAAATATATATGTGATGTGAGTCTGTTAATCATGGAGCTTCTGTACCTACTAGTTTCTTTAGGGCTCAAAATGTGGTGCTCACCTAGTGGATGCTTATGTGATAAACATGCCAGTCTTTTAATAAAAACAAGTGTTTAAGTAATGATTTGAATTGTGCTTGGTTCACTCTTTGCCCAAATGTAACTTGGTTAACTCTGATCTAGATTTCCCAACTGGAACACAATTTGGTGACAAGCAAGGGCGGAGCCTTTCACAAGGCTCCGGTAGGCTGTAGCCAAGGTAGAATATATATATAAAAACTCAACATCCTATTTTCTCTTAATCTTTTAAAGTAAACCTAAACAACAATAAGTAAACAACAATAATTAATTAGCCATACATTTTTTCTTTATCTTTTACACCAAACCTACCTAGATATAAATAATTAATTGGTTCACATGTCTTCCAAGCAACTTGGAGTTTTAGCTTTTTTCTTCTCAACAATATACAATTTTAGGTTGGATTTTGAAGAAGAATTTACATAAAGAGCCGCAAGAGTGTAAAATCATCAGGTAAGAATTTACAAACCTTGACTTTTCATTTTAAATTCAATGTTTCACATTCATTGCAATAGACTGTACCTTAGAAATCTAATAGTTTGAATACTTTCAGTTTTTTTAATGCTCTAATAGGTCTCAATTTAATTTTTCCAAATGTATTCCCATCAAAAAACCCTGATTTGGTTAGTAATATAGGTCATGTTAAAGTCAATAGCTTTGTGAGAAATTACTGCGCTGAAAAGAATTGTGAAACTGGGTTTGGTGAATGGACTGAGGATATAAAATCTTTGTAGACCCAATTCAAGATGATAATATTATAAATTTGTGCAAATATTTTAATAAAAAAAAGTATAAAATTGTTAGTGAAGTAAATGGATGGATGCTAACGCACCAGTACTAATAATTTACTGGTTATTTCAAATATAAGTTCTTCAAATTTACCAGTAGTCTGCATCACTAGTCTATCCTTGTATATTCTGCATTTCATGAATATTCTATGGTGACATTAGTATCATTTTCATCTTGCACCTGACTTTCCTAATCCGAGTTAATGATTAATCTTAAAAAATAATTCATGTGCATTTGTATCATAGCTCAGGACATGAAAAATTCCTGGCTCCACCCCTGGTGACAAGGCAAATTATTTTCCGAGAGCTGTGAGGAAATTTAATCATCTTTTAGTAGCCTGTAAACATGGACATTCTGCCATTGCTCTGTTGTCTCACATTTATGTCACACGAGGACATGAATCGATTGGTTATGTCATTACCGGAGCTGTAAAAATTCCAAGAAACCAACTATAAAGTGCGCATGACATTGAAGATATATCCGTTGAAACCAGTGAAGGGTTTTCCAGACTTGTTAACTTCCCCTTGGCAAATCACATGGTAAAGAAGTGCCGGTGTCTCAGTGGTGTTTCAAGAAAATTTCCCGATGGCGACCTCAATTTACGTAAAGGTTTTTCAAGCAAGGTTTAGGCGAGCCACATTTCCTTCCCCGGTGCTTTAACAAACAATAATTTATAATTCCGTTCTGAGATATGGCATGGAATGTATTTTCTTATGTCACGAATCTGATATTTGCTTGGTTAGTAAGCTTAATGGATGGTGGTGGGTTCCAATTAACTAATTTTCAACTCATTTGGCGTTGATTAATGTAATTTTAGATATGCTTAATTTCCTGCACGACAGAATTAGGTTGACTCATGATTTTACATGTTTAGTTTTGAGTTTTTGAATATCATACTCAACGAAAATAATAAAATAAAAATATTTAGGAGTTTCTAGAATTTTGTTACACAATTCTAAAGTTGTTTAGGGATTTATTACTTAAAGATTTAATCTTCTTCGTCTTTGAATAATTCTTTAAAGGTTGTGTTATCGCAAACTATAAGGTGTTTAATTGTCCGGCCTTCAACAATAATCTACATAAACTAACAGTGAGAAATCTTTTAAATCTCTAATTAAAAAAGAGAGATTGTTATGCCTAAAGTGCTAGATTTTTATTCTGTGATTTATGTAGTTTTTTTTTCCTAATAAAAAATCACTTAAAAATAAGAGGCATAACTTACTATTTATAGAAAAATATGAAAAACCTTGTAAATTAGCAAAATATCAATTTACCTATTAATAATATTCATATATTAATTCAGGACAATTTTAGATATTAATCCAATCAAGTCGTTACTTGATTTTTCTAAGTCTAGAAATATAATCCATGTATTTATTATATTCTATTCCTTAATTTCTAAAATATATTTTAATCAAGTCATACTTAATTAAATCATCTCAATTTAATTTTTGACTCATTGTTCTTAATATGAGTGATCCATTAAGTTCCTAATATGTTGGTCTAAATATAAATTATAATTATAATTAAATAATTTATTTTATTATCAATTCAAAAATTAATTAATTTATATTTAAAGATTGGATGCATCATCTAGCAACATGTCATGATCCTCTAAATATTAGAAAAGTTATTAGTAGTTTAACTTAACCTTTTAGTGATTGGTTTCTCGGTGTAATTAATATCATTTCATCAATAATGTTCTGATTTAACATTAAAGTATGTAGTATGTCTGTCATGTTAAATCATGTTTGTTCTTTACATAATAGTTATTAATCATTTAAATAAGATTTGAAACTCTTTTCAAATCTCATTCCATCTTAGCCAAGGATTTCTCAGTCAATACCATTTGAAAACAAATTGAATATTTTTCCTAATTTACTTAGAATGATTAATCATCTCTTGATCATTTAAATACCTTCATATGGTTCACATTATACCCAATATCTGCCCCTTCGTTACCTTAATTAAAATAACATGTAACAGGATCAAAGTATAACATTTTCTATATAAAATAATTTAGTGATCTCAAGTCTAAATATCTCTTACACAACCATCACGTGAGTCTTTTCATAAATATACGTGATCTCTCCATATGGAATTCTTATGTGGGTTAATTTAGTGTACATGTCTTATGACAATAACCTATATATTAGTTCTAGGTGTCTCATATACCTCAGCTTATAAGAATAACTGCTTCCTTTTATAAAGAAAAAAATATAATATATATCAGTCTCTATGCGTTTAATAAATATCTAGTATTTAAGAAAACATCGACAAAATATATTTTAGTAACAATGCTTTGATGTAACAATAATCTCATTATTATAACAATTTTATAGTTTTTTTTACCAATCTTTTTTGTTTCGTGGATTTTATTTTTATTCTAGATTTATAAATCAAATATCAGATTCATTAATATAATATTATATAAATATTAAAGATAAATTAAAATTTTATTAATAATAAATATATATATTTATATAAATAAAATAATATTATGTGTAACCAACATCCGTTTAGCTCACAGATATATCAAAGTGTAACACTTGTGACTTATGAGGTACAGCTGCCATTTTGACAGTACTCTTGCCCACCTTAAGCAGCCACGCGATGGTTTTGCGACTTCATAAGCTAAACTAATCGACTCATCTTTGATTATGTTGTTTTACACATAAACCACCACGCAATTAAGGCCCTCATTCGAGGTCATCATCGTTATTGTTCACATACTCGAGCAAATATTAATTTGATCATGTATCAGGAACTTTTCTCATACTTCAGCGTTCCATTCCTTCGTTTCTTTTCTTTACTTCATCTAGTCACTCCTCCTCCTTCTGTTACTGGCCAGTTTGATGATTACATCCACTATGATAAATCATGCCCTAATCCATCCTTGACTGTCAGAAATGTTGTCCAGAAGGCTTTGAATAGCCGCATCCCTCCTCCGCTTACACTTCCACGATGTTTTCGTAAATGTAATGATCCTGGATCTATTAATCCCCCCTCAGTTAGAAATTCCTTTGCACCTTAATTTGAAAGCAGTTTTCTGTAATAGTATAATGAAAGCACAAATCAGATAATGATCCGTTGTGGGGTCAGCTTAAGATTGGCTGAATATGAGTGTTATGGCAACAGTTTTTTTTCCTGGTTTCTGCGAGAGGGTTCGTATTGGAAGGTCAAACAGGTGTCGAGCTTGCAGAAGTAGAATCGATTATGATTTTGATAAGAGGCTGCCGAAGGCAAAATAAGGGTTCTCAAGTAAATGAGGGAGGGGCAAAACTTAAATAACTTACACTTGAGTTATTGAGGTTCTGATCTGTTTATAACTCCAGTTCTTATGACATGATGTTCTCCTGTGAATCATGGTGTCAGAATTCCTTACTTTTCTGTAATAATTTATTAAAAAAAAGGGGGGAAGTCAAGTAAAGCAACTAGATGGTCATCTTTCATCTTAATTTTTCCTTTGCGCAGGTTTGCGAAGCTTCAATACTTCTTGATGATACAAATGATATCAAGGGAGAAAATAAAGAATGCTTTTCTGAATCACAAGTCAGCTAGAGGATATACAGTCCTTGACAGTACAAAGACCATCTCGAAGAGACTTGAACATCAATTGTTTCACGTGCTGATTATATTGATTCTTGCAGCAAGAGATTCCGTCCATTTTTCTAGTAACAGAGATGCTTCTTCGTCTTTTTCATTTTTTTAAAAAGTCAAATTATGAAAATACCCTCGAAATCCAAAAAACCTAAGGCTGGTTTCAAGGGCATTTTAATCTTTTCATTCTCATTTTTTTTGTTATTTTTTATTTAATTAGAGGTTGTTTAATAATTTTAAATAATTAAATATTATTAAAAAAATTATTAACATAGCATGTGACAGCCCTTATACCTTTTGGGTAGCTCATATGAGGCCATACAGTTACCAAAATCCTCCATCCATGATGGAGATAAAAGCATCAAGTCATCTTCCATCCATGGTGGAGTTGCAAGTATCGAGTTATCCTTTTCTTAGCAGTGTAATGTGTGCACATGATAAAGGTCTGGTTGGGATGGGGTGGAGTATTTTTTTCTTTTTCTTTTCTCTCTCATGCTCTTGAAATTCACGTTAGCCCTTTCAGAAATCAATTGTCTTTTAGTTTGTAATTTTATCGACTTTGACCCTCATTCTTTTTATTACTATTTAATTTTTGATGCTTTTTGAAGGTTAGCATTTTTTAATTTTGTCCCTATGCATTTTATTCCATTTGATTTTTATATTCAACTTGGTCCTTCTACTTTTGATTGCTTTTTTTGTGTTTAATACTTTTCTAGATTAATTCTTATTTTCAAATTTGTCCCTTATCATTTTATTGCATTTATTTTTTTAATCCAATTTTAGTCCTCGTTTTTTTTATTGCTATTTTCTTGATTTATCTTTTTTTTTATCCCTGAACATTTTATTTCATTTAGTTTTTTTATCCATTTTTTGTCCTCATTCTTTCAATTACTTTTTTCTTTTTCTTAATTTATTTTTTTTTCAATTTAGCCCTTAATTATTTTTTTCATTTTTTTTATAATATATTTGGTCCATATTGTTTGGATTTTAAATTGTTTTACGGTTGAAAATTTTACTTTGTCAATTTATAATGATTGTCTTCGGTAATCCCCATCTCATGACTTGGACCCGATTTAAGTTCGGTTTTTTTTGTTGTTTATTAAATATTTTTTTTTTCAAATTCATCATTTGACATTTGATTATTAGGCATTTAGTTTATTGTTTGTTCCATTTTTTTTTTAGTTATCTAGATCTCATATCCCCGGATAACAGATTAGTTGAGTTAACCTAAGTTGATTTGGATTTTTTTTTCTTTGATGTGTTTTTTTATAAAATTATTTTTTTTTTAATTTCATCCTTCGTCATTTAAATATTGGCATTTGAGCTTTGTCATTTTTTCACTTTTCTTTTTGTTGAGTTAATTTGAGTACGGGTAAGTAAAGTTAGCCCGAGTTAACTCAGATTTTCTTTTTCAATATCTTTTTTATTTAACTTTGTTTTTTTACTAGTTTTTTCTTTTGAAGTCTAATTTTTTTTCTCCTGATCTCATGTTATGGGTGGCAAGTTAGTCAAGTTAACCCGGGTTGACTCAGGTTTTGTTCCTCTATTATTTTTTTATGACATTGATTTTTATTTTATTTTATCATTTGACATTAAATTATTGTCTCTTGAGCTTCGATATTTTTTTTACTTTTCTTTTTGTTAGGTTATCTTGAAAGGAGGTTAGTAAAGTTAACCCGAATTAGCTTGATATTTTTTTATTGAACTTTGGTATTTTTTTACCAGGTTGTTCTTTTGAAATTATAATTTCTTTTATCTCAATCTCATATCATGGGTCGTGAGTTAGTCAAGTTAACTGGGTTGAGTCGAGTTTTCTTCGTCGATGTTATATTTTTTTAAATTATTTTTTCTTTCATCCTTTGAAATTAACTAATTTTGCATCAGCAATGTTGGAGGCTTTGTGATCTTGAGAATCTTAGAGAAGAGAATTAGAAAGAAACTAGATAATTGTATGCGCTACGTTACAAGTCGGATCAAATTTTTATTGAACATAAAAAAGATATCCAGATGTTGTTAACATGTTTTCTAGCAAAAAAGAATTTATACAAGAGCAAGAAAAATCTGATATTAAGGTCATTAACTCTACTGAATCCAATAAGACTAGGTAATTTAATAATCTGATTTAAACTATATACAATGACAGCAGATGAACCTTAAAAAAACATTTGGCAACGTTCAACTAAAATAAATGAGATACCAATACTGCACCTAGGGGAAAAAGGAAAAAAAGAAGATTATTAGAAACTAACTCACTATCACTTCATTGTGGACATCTCTCACAAAAAACAAAAAAACAAAAACTTGTTGAAACAGCTCAAACCTGACTATAAAACTCTGTATCACGATATAAGAAGAAGTTGTATGGGTCGCTAGAACAATAACCCTGAACAGGAAATCCAACAAAACAAAATGAAGTGAGTATACGTCCATATGAAATAAATCAATTTTATTTAATTCAAGAATGAAATTTATTTAAAAGAATAATAAAGAATAACAAATAAAAAGACCTTAAGTAACCTAATTAAATAAAAAAATGATAAAACCAATGTCATAGAAAGCATGAAAAAAAAAAGTTCAATCTCCAACTAAATAAATATTGAAGGATGAAATCAGAAAACATTAGCTTTTAAAAATGATTAAAAATAAAACCAAAGCATTCCTAGGGAAACCTCATGAAGCCAGGTTAATTTCTAAAGCCTGCAATCCAAAGTCTCTTAGACACGGGCTTAACGAATGTCAAATCCAAACCAATTAAATATTGTAGAATCAAATCCGGTAAAGAATTCTAATTTTGAAAACTTTACTAAGAAAAGAAACAAAACAATCAAAAGAATAAGAATTAAATATATCAGGAAACAAATTTAGGAGGTGGAATTGTAAAACAAATGCAATTCTAGAAATGATCTTAGTCCAGAAAAAATAACAATTAGAAGATCAAAGACCAAGTTTGACAAAATAAAAAATTCAATGAGGATGAAATTAAAACAAAAAACTAATGCAATGAATTATTTAAAAAAATATAACCAAAAGCAAAGGGACTAAATAAAAAAGAAATAAAAGTTTAGGGGCTGACTGGAAAATATCGGGTGGGAGGGTGTAGAAACCAAGGAAGAGAGGGGAAAGAAAATAAAATGGTCGTCAGTGACAAACCGAAGAACCTATCAGTGCACGCACCACATATCCAGAGAGAAGACGTCGAGACGAAGCTGATGCCACCCTGGAACATCCTTTTTTGTTGCTCTAATCAGCCACACAGGTCGTACAAAGACAACAGAGCGGCTGACGCAACCCCAATACGAATCAACTTTTTTTTTCTTTTTTTTTAAATACTTAAATAACCCCACCCCTACTCATTAATCACAAAAAAAAAAACATGAATAAAATGATACAAATACCCTTTAATTTGAGAGTTAAATTAATGGATATTATGAAATGGCCCTCCATGTATTTTTTTTTTTTTTTGTTTTAAAAGGGTAAGTAGGTATTTTTCTTGTGCACTAACTATGTTAAAATACAAAACTAACCCTCATGATAAGGAAAAAAAACAATTTTTTAGAGGGCAGTTTTGTAATTAAAAACACAAAAAATTACCCATGTTGCCCATTCAATTTCAGAACACCAAAATTGTCCACATGCAAAGGCAATTATACCCTTAAAACTTAGTCAGGTTTTTTTTTTTTTTCTTAAGTTCAAAGGTTGGAAAAACACTATTGCCGTGCCCTCCACAGTGACATGTGTGTGCACAGTGTTTTCCAACCTTTTTTAGTCTTTTATTATTATTATTATTATTATTATTTATTTTTTTACTCCCAAGCCTGGAGAAAACGCAGAGCCCAACCAAAGAAAAAGGATGACAACCATTCCCTCCACAAAGAACAACACCAGAAGCATCCACACCTTAACGTGCATTAAATGGCCGTCAACTCACTGAGTCCAAAACCGTATGAATTTCCACCTTTCCTGGGCATGGTAGAGACTGAGCAGCTGCCAAACGAAAAGCTCCCAGGATATGAGACAGCAGCCATCAAACACACGCGTGCCATGATTCAAGGAAGAAACTTATGGGCAACATGAAATTGATCTGACAAACGCACTGCAACACCTAATATTCTGGGAAAAGAACCATGCCAGCTGAAGGAAATGGCTGCAGGAAAAGCACACAAAAGTTGAAGGAAAAAAAAACTCTCTTCTAAGCCCAACCAAACACATAAGAAGCCCAGCTGAGCAATATCTTCCGTAGCCCAAATCCTAAAAAATGAAGCCCAAACAATATGAAATTGGTTATTAACCCTTTTCAAAGTTCACTATATAAATATTAGAAGAATGTTTTATTTTTTCAATATGAAATTTGAAGCCCTTTAGTATATATACTCTATGTTTACCAGAAAAAAAGTTATTTTTTCAATGTGGGATTTGAAGCCCTTTAGTATATATATTTTATGTTTACCAGAAAAAAATTTATTTTTTCAATGTGGGATAAATAATCTTTTTTATTTAAATACTTCAACTTAAAATGATAACATATTATATTTTTAATGTGAGATAAAAAAAACCTTTTGAAATAATCTTTTAAATTTCATTATTTACAACATATATAACTTATATTCACATGGATTGTTTCTTAATTTTTTCATATGAAATATTAAAACTTCAAATATAATTTTTAAAATTTTTCTGAGTTGATTCAGGTCAACCCATATAAGCCGGGTCAACCCCCGGGTCGAGTTTGATAACTATGCATAAATGTATTTGCTAGGCCATCCATGTAATTAGTTTGAGGCAGATCATTATTTAATTGTAGCAAACTCACACCTGATTACTCAAAATCACCTATTATTGCAAGTCCGACTACATCATTGACATTGAAAAACAAGTGTATATTTTGAGATTTTAATTAGAGTCTATTTTTGTGTTTACAAATTGGACAAAGATATATATTTTAATTGATAAAACATATTTGAAAGAAAAGATTTATAAAATTATTATTTTTATGTGAAACGATCGAACAGTTAATATAATTGGATCTAACTAATTGACCGGTTAAGATAGATAATTAAACTTTCATTTTATTGTGCTTCAGAAGCACAAAATTTACTAAATATTGTGTTTTTAAAATGCAATAAGATAAAAATATGCTATTTTCTCTAATTTTTCTAAATAATGTTATTCTACCAATATTTTATGCTAATTTTTTCTTTTAAAAAAACATTCTAATGCACACAGATTCAAAAAAAAAAAAAAAAGAAGAAGAAAAGAAGCTGACAAGGAGCGTTTGGATTAAAAAAACAAAAAAAAAGAACATAAAGAAAAGCTGGTAGATTCCTGGCCAAAGTTTGTACAAACCCTATGTATATTTGAGTACTTTGTCCTTGTCTCAAAAACCACTTTTCTTCTCTAAAAAATTCTACGTGGTTGGATCTGCCAAATTATTGTATGCTATTATTATGATCCATCACCATCTCTATCACAATCACAATCATTCATCCCACAAAGACGTCCTCTCTGCTTCCACATTAGATTCTCTGTGCAAACTACTGACCTCCAGCAAGCTTGAAACCTCTGCCTCCCAACCCTTTCCTCCAACTGGATAATCTCTTTATTCAATGCTAATGAAGTTTTAGCCTTCAGTTCTAAATGATGTTGTCTTAGATGCAATATTCTAAGTATTATTCAAACAGATTTAGTTTCTTTGACACTTACAAGAGATTAGAGAGGAAAGGAGAGACTTAAATAATCTTATATATATTTTACATGTTGAAGCAGCAATATTGATATTACTGCACGTTCTAGGAAGAAGATTTTTTTTTATTATTATTATTATTAATGTGGGTGTTCGGGTCAGCTTGCGCGCACCTCGATTAATTCCACGAGCCCTAAAGTTACTGATCATATAAGCCTCCAGTGATAAAAAAAAATTTCTTCATTATTATATAATGATGCATACAAAGCTAAAACCCAAATTAACAACTTGATTTAATCATCAGTACTGCTGTGTATTGATTATATTAAATATATTAGCATTACAGGATTTGTACCATCAAAACTTTGAAAAATGAAAGGTATTCTTTATCTTTTGAATTAAATCATTTTTAAACACAGAGTTAATTATCCAATAATTGATCAACTCATGCTTTTGGGTCTAAAATGCTCTAATTTATATGATAAAAGAGTTAATTGTCTAACAATTGATTAAATGATATCATACATATAAATTTATTGTGATTTTAATTTAAATTAATGCATTCCACTAGTCATCACAGGCAAAAGCATACAGTGTTCAACCAGCAGCATTATTTGGGGGTGACGTTGGCCAGCTGGCTCAAAGTTTTGAACATAATTCCCAGCTTTTTTCAACTTATTTTAAAAGAAAATCTGAAGCTTTTTGACCTTTAATAAAAGCAAAACTTATCCATAGAAGCCAGGAATGACAACTCTGGAATCGAAGAATGAATGATTTGCCTCTTCTGCTGTACATCTGAGGTTCTGCTTGGCGCTTTGAAAGTAATTTGTCGCCTATTGAAAAGGGCCAGAGAAACAGAAGGACGAAGAATTCATGGAGATTTCTCTGTTCTGAGCAAGAGCATATATTCCTCTCATAGAACACACAGCTAGTCAAAACATATCAATAAAGTTGATATGAATATTGAAGGGCAAGGTTCAGTCCTTTTCCTTTTTTTTTTTCTTTTTTTTTTATGTGAATCCACTACATATCAATAAATGACATTAGCCTGGAATTAAATTCATTGTTTGGATGATGTAAATACCTGAAACTACAAAAATTCCAACTACACCAAGAATGCAAATATATATCGATGACAAATGATATTCAGTTTATCATATATATATATATATATATATATTAAAATAAAGGA
>Ga0307515_10001478_pt1 | contig 52862 bp, 35 predicted proteins | sample 17_EM_MG_FD_194513 | JGI IMG/M metagenome (GOLD analysis project Ga0307515, IMG submission 194513) | Populus trichocarpa ectomycorrhiza microbial communities from riparian zone in the Pacific Northwest, United States - 17_EM | ecosystem: Host-associated > Plants > Roots > Unclassified | place...
CACGGTTGTCTTCGCAAACACCATGATCACCAACGGGCCGCACCCGTCCTACATGGACCCCAGATCTCCAGAGGACCACCTAAATCCCAGCTCACGCACCCCTCAACCGACTACGCAACAGCCCTGGACTGGGGGGACAGCTTCAAGGTCGTACGCGACAGCATCATCGTGCGCAAGGCGCTTGTCGAATACGCAGAGGCCCACGCATCCGGCCCGTGGTCTGGTGATCTGCCGAAACCCATCTCGGTCAACGTGTCCGTCCGCTCCCTACTCGACGACGACTACGTCGCGGCCATCGAAGATGCAGTAGCAAGGTCCGGCTTTAACGCCTCCAAGGTGACCCTGGAAATCTCCGAGCAGGACCCGATCGAAGAACGACGTGGCGAGCGGTGGTCAGCGGAGCCTCATGCGTACTTCCACGAGCGACTCGCTTGTCTGACCCGCAGGATCGGAGTGAACTTCGCCATCGATGACTTCGGCGCCGGCCATGCCACTGTGTCCCGGGTCGCTGAGCTCCCTCTGACGCAGATAAAGATCGACCGTGCGGTGCTCCACCACTCGCGGGCAATCGATGAGCTTGCCCTGGTAGTGAAGGTGGCTCGTGACCTGCTCGACCGTGGCACCACCTACATCGGACGCGCCGTGATCGTCGAGGGGGTTGACGATAAGTCGCCACTCACGCTCAAGGAGATCTTCGACCAGCAGGTCAAATATGTGCAGGGCTACATCACACGTACACCAGCCAGTCCGGAGCTGAAGGCCCTGCCCATCGAGGTTCGGCAGGACATCGCGGCCCGAGTGAGAGGTGATCATGACGACCGTCCAGTTGGCGTTGCCAGACGAGATCTTGAAGGAAGTGAACTTCCCCTACGACGGGGTGCGTGACGCGAGCGGCATCACACTGGCGATCGACGGCGTCAACCTCACCGCAAGCATCGTGACGCTGGCGGCGATCAAGCAGTACGCACCCCGTTTGGCGGCGGCCATTCGCCGTTGGCGTCTGCACCAGGACAAGGACTCGATCACGCTCACGGTCAAGGGAGGCGGGATCGACATGACGATCGATCTTCCGCCAAACGTCAGTACGCAACGTCTGCTCGAGCAACTCACCCCGCTGCTAGGGAAGGACTAGCACCGAAGGGGCATGCGGGGATCGGACGGGATGTGCGACTTCCGTGATCGGTTCGCTGCGATCATGGAAGTCGTTCTACCTTGCCTGGCATCACGGGCCGACTCCGCGGCGGCCAAGAAGTGGCAAGTAGCCTCGCGAGAGTTCGAATCGAACTGGCGTACGATCCTCGTTCGCCGGGCCGCCCTCGCGAGAGAGCCGGGTATCAGGCCGACAACGACCGTGAGGGGCATGGCAGTGGCCGGATAACGAGACCGATGTCGATCTCCTTGGTTTCGACTTCGTGGTGGATAGCCTGGTCGTCGCTCTGTCCCAGCCGCGCCTGCTGCCGCTAACGATGGGAGTGCTCGGCGACTGGGGCTCGGGAAAAAGCATTCGTCTCGCACCATGATCGAGTTGTGCGCATCCTTTGAACGCGTTCAGGAATCGCAACTCGAAAACTTGAGCAGCCTCTGCTCCGGAACGCCGGCGCTCCGCGATCAACTGACACTGCCCAGGTCACGGGCGCGCCCGGATGAACAGCACCGAATGCCGGCGCCCGCTTCGAGCGCGATCAACACTTCCTACTGTCGGGCTGACAGCGCAGCGAAGGCTCATCCGCCCGGTACAGGATGTCCGAGCCAATACGCTGGGCGAGGTCAGTGCCCACCTCGCCAGCTTCGGTGAGAATGTCCGGCAGAGCCTGCGTGCAGCAGGTGGCCATATGGGTTGGGGCTGGGGTCGGCCATTGTCGCCTGTCCCGTGCCAAAACTGCGTTAGCTGCTGTGAACTGGGGTTTTGAAGATCGGTTCAGGCTGCTCGGTGGCACTCGTTGATCACGCCGCCGAGGCGTTGTCGGCGTCGTATCGAGGCATCCATCGCGATGACGACGGCGGGGTCGTGGTTCGGTGGCAGTTGCTGTCGGCCTTGATGGGGGCGGTAGTTGTTGAAGTGGTCCACGTACTCGCCGGCCACAGTTCGGGCGTGTCGTTCGTCGTAGATCAGCAGCCGGTCGGTGCACTCCTCGCGGAGGCTGCGTCCCCAGCGTTCGATGTAGCAGTTCGCCCGCGGTGTCTGTGTCGGGATCTTGACCACGGTGATGCCCTCGGCGGCGAAGACCTCGTCGAACGCTGCGCTGTACTTGCCGTCCCGGTCGCGGATCAGGAAACGGTAGCGGCTGGTCTGTTGGTCGAGGTCCATGACGAGGTTGCGGGCCTGCTGGACGACCCAGGCATGATCCGGGTTGGCGGTGACCCCGAGTAGATGGACGCGGCGGGTGGCCACCTCCATCACCACCAGCACGTACAAGCGTCGCAGCAGGATCGTGTCGACGTGGAAGAAATCGATGGCCAGCAGGCCGTGCGCTTGGGCACGCAGGAACGTCCGCCAACTGGTGTCCACGGTTCGCGGTGTCGGGCCGGGTCGCCGGGCGGCGAGGAGGCGCCGGATCGTGCCCGCGCCGACATGATGGCCCAGCCGTAGCAGTTCGCCCTGGATGCGTCGATGTCCCCATCGGGGGTTCTCTCGGGCGAGGCGTCGGACGAGGTCGCGGATCTCGTCGCTGATCGGCGGCCGGCCGGTCTTGCGTGGGTGGGTCCAGTGCCGGCGCAGCAGCCGCCGGTGCCAGCCGAGCAGCGTGGCGGGGGTGACCAGCCGGTGGGCCCGGACGGCGGTGGGCAGTAGACGGGCCGGGGCCGACAGGACAGCCCGGTCCGGCCAGGACAACCGGGGCCGGCCGTTCAGCTGCCGGCGCAGCACCGCCACCTCATGGCGCAGGGCGAGGACCTCCGCCAGCAACGCGGTGTCGCCTCGGACCAGCAGCCCCAGAGCTCCGACCAACCGGATCACCATCAGGTACACCAGCCGAACCACCATACCGATGATCCTCGACGCGAACTTGGAACCCATTTTCAGGGTGGGTTTTCTAACAGGGTCCGTAATACGTCATAGTTTTACCTCGGGGCCATTCATATCCGACTGTCTCGCCGGGGGCGACCGCCATACAACGCGAGGTATGCACCCCGCGCCAAAGCCGCCAATCCCGCTGCACTTGAACCTTGAACCTTTCGACGTTTGAGCAGCTATTGGTCGCGTACAGCTGTTCTTTCATGCCCCAATTTCGCTTCCAATAACTGAGACATGGCGTGCTGAGCTGGCTGGTGTAGGCCGGAGCAGCGCCAGTGGGCGTGGCGGCTGTGGCAGTGCCTGCGAAACCGAAGGCAAGCATGGCGCCGATCGTCGCACTAACTGCCATCCGCCAGGGCCTGGGCGTCGCAACGACGTTCGCAACGTGCTTTCTAGGCATGGCTGCTCCTCATGATCTACTTGGAATAGCGTCGGATGAACGCTGTGACGCTCGGCCACAGATAACACAACATTCAAGTCGCGCGAGCGTCAACCGCAGCTATGGATTTCTACCCGTTGGAGTGCGCTTTTGACGAACTGAGCGACAATCCACGGGTTCCATCGGCACACCTAACCTCGGCCCTTCGTTAAGGGCCTGTACCGTGCCAGAAGCCGTCGCACACCCCGGTGAGCTGGGATTTCCCGTTTCACGTCGAGGATCATCAGTGTGTTGGTTCGACTGGTGTACTTGATGATGATCCGGCTGGTCGGTGCTCTCGGGTTGCTGGTTCGTAGCGACACCGCGGTGCTCGCCGAGGTTCTCGTCCTGCGCCATGAGGTGGCGGTACTGCGCCGGCAGTTGAAAGGTCGGCCCCGGTTGTCCTGGCCGGACCGGGCCATCCTGTCCGCGCTGGCCCGGCTACTACCCGCCGATGTCCGGGTCCACCGACTGGTCACCCCTGCCACGCTGCTCGGCTGGCACCGGCGGCTGCTGCGCCGCCACTGGACCTACCCACGCAAGACAGGCCGGCCGCCGGTCAGCGACGAAGTCCGCGCCCTGGTACAGCGCCTCGCCCGGGAGAATCCCCGGTGGGGACATCGGCGCATTCAGGGTGAGCTGCTGAGGCTGGGCCATCATGTCGGCGCGGGCACGATCCGGCGCATCCTGGCCACCCGGCGGCTCGGCCCTGTGGGTGCCGAAAACTCATCCAAGCTCCTGACCTGGGCGTTACGTAGCGCCTCCCCGACCGGAGAGTCCAGCGAATGAACGCGTTCAAGTTACGAGGCTCTATTTCTGAACATGTTCAGAAAGATCTCGTGTACCGACTGAGATCGGAACGCGTAGTGCCAGTTCAGAGCCGCGGTCGAGTTTTCGGCACCCACAACGACAGTGCTGCGGTAGTGAAGCATGCGGGCCGGAGTGGGATCGGTCATCGTCGCCTCCGTCGGTGATGATGCCGCCGACCGTACTCCCCCAGGCTTGACGTCACTCGTGTGGGAGTCGCGCAGTGATTAGACTGGTATTACGTCGATTTCAAGAATCGACGGCAATGGGGTATTGGTTTGTGTCGATCTCGACACACACCATTTACCCATGCCGAGGTCAGTGGCGTCTTGAGGTCCATGACTCGACCCGCGAGTCGAACCCCCACTTTCCTTCGGCGAGGCCAGGCCTGGCGTCCACGAAAGCGGTCAAGGCGCCCGGGTCAGTCGGCGCAGCGGTCTTCAAAGAGGATCCTGAGCTGGCGACGACGATCGCGGAGCCGTCCGGGTATCCACCCCCGCGGCAGCGCCGCTGTCCGATGATGGCTGCGGGTAACAACGGCGCCGTGGCCGATGCTGCCGAGTTCGGGTGACGAAAACTGCGGTCAATCTTGAGAATGTCGAGGGTAGCCGGGTCAGGCATGCAGGGATGAGTGGTCGGTGCCGAAGTCGTCCAGGGTGACCCGGATCCCAAGTGAGCGCAAGATCCCCAGCGCCGGTAAAGCCATCGCCTCGTTCACCATGGCCAACTCAGTCATTTCGAGGACCAGCCGCCCTGCGGGCATTCCGGTGCACGGCAAGGAATTCCGCGAGGAGTGTGAGGGCTGAGCGGCTGGCGCGGTGACATGTTCACCTCTTGACCGTGGCGAGCACCGTCCAGAGCACATCGTGCCGACGATGTTGCCGGTGGTGTTGACGATCGGTGCTATGGCGGCATCGCCACAGACTTCACCGCGCAGTTCATGCTCGGCGCGATCGCGGGCCTGCTGGGCGCGGTCCGGATCATCCCCATCCGCGAGGTCCGTTGATCTCTCATTGCGGCGAACCCGGCACCTCCGCTTGCAGTTCCGCCTGCACCGCCACCGATAGCGCCGTCAGCCAGGCCATCGCGTCGAACGACGACACTATTGAGCCGTCCGGGTTCCATACCGTCACGTCCAGGTCGGACGGCTCCGGGTCGGGGACGGTGATCGGCTCCGGGCTCAGGCGCAGGCCGCCGCCACGGGACGACAGCTGGCGTACCGCTGCCACGAGTTCGGCCGGGTCTTCAGGCAACAGGGTCTCCGCCAGTCCGAGCCGCCCGCTGATCAGGGCGCGCCGGAATGCCACGACATCGGCCGGGCGGCCGTTGGTCAGCCGCTCGTCGAAGGCGACCACGGCTATGGACGAGTCGAACGACAGGCCGCGGCGCCACAGGTGGGTTCCGCCCGTGAGGGCCCACGCGTCGTCGACGACTACGCTGGTTGCGTCCAGGTGCAGGGACCGGCCGGGGCCGGTGACCGGGTTGAACACGGCGAGACGATCCCCCGCCGCGGTCCGCAGCGAGTCCAGGGCTGCCTGTACGCCCTTGTCGCGTACCCGTTGCAGTTTCTTCGGGCTGCCCGGTGCCAGCTTGGTCGGCAGGCAGATTAGGACGCGCAGCACCGGGTTGGCGGTCACTCGGTCGATGAGGGTCTGCCACAGGTTGAGGGCGTCGTCGCCGGAGCCCACGCCCTGCCCGTCCAGTGCGGGCGTCTCGATGTACACGAGGTCTTGTGCACGGGTGAAGGCAGCGGCGAGGGCGGTCGCCGATTCGCGGTAGCCCGAGCGGGCGCCGAGCATACGGCGGTCGACGGCCCGCACGATGCTCGTAGCGGCGTCGCCGGCGCTGCCGGGGATGGTGATGCCTTGTCCGGACAGGAAGGTTTGGATCGCGCTGAGTGGACCGTCGAAGGGGAAGGCGGCGTTGAGCGCTTCCACCAGGCCGGGTTCGGCCTCCACACCGAAGCCGACCGTCCGCAGCGTCGCCGCCCATGACGTGGGCACGGCCGGGGCCGCGGGGACGGCGAGCGGGGTGGCGGCCGCCGTGGCGAGGGCTGGGGTGGTGCCTGCGACGCGTTCGCGCAGGATCTCGGCGAGGCCAACGACGGCCGGCCCGCGGAGCCGGGCGCCGGTGCCGTGCCGTTCGTCGTCGGCGGGGGCGCCGGGGTGCCCGTTCTGGTGCGGGAACAGCTCGTGGTGGGCGCCGAGCGGCCACACCGCGGCCACCGCGCCGTCCGCGGTGGTGGCCGACAGCACGGACGCCGCGACCTCGTCGCGTGCCTGGGTCGGCAGTGGCGCTCCGACCTGGGTGAGCCGGGTCAGGCCGGTGCGCAGGATCTGTGTGCCGGTCGCCGGGCCGGCCGCGGTGGTGGCGTCCTCGCCGCCACGCCACCCGGACCAGACCGGTTCGGTGAGCTGGACGGTGTCGCCGGTGGCCAGGCTCGCGCCCACTGTGGACGGGTTGTACCGGTCGGCGGCGATCGAGGCCGGGTCGATCAGTGCGGGCGGGGTGGACAGAGCCACCAGCGTGACCCCCGAGGCGAGCGCGCCGGCCGGGACGCCGCCGGCAAACGTCTGGCCGGTTTCGCAGGCCAGCACCTGGTCGGTCACCGCGCTCAAGGCGGGCCTGGTGCCCCCGATCGGCGCGGGCCGCTCGAGCCGCACCTCGGGATATCGTGCTGCCTGGATCGCCGTGACCAGCATCAGGTCCAGGCCCATCCGGTTGTCCGGCTGGACCGCGCCGTCGGCGAGCCGGACCACGGCCCGGACCACACCGGCCGGGTCCACCAGCCCGCCGCCGCCGGCGCCGCGCTCGTGCCGGCCCGTCTCGGAATCGAAGAACTGCGGCCAGACGCGCAGCCACGCGCCCGCCAGGGAGGGGTCGACGGTGGTCTGCAGCAGGACCCGCTGGCCCACCACGGTTCCGCTGTCGTCCGTTCCTCCGCCGGTCAGCGCCGTCATGGTGACCTCGCCAGGCAGTGCGGCCGGCGGGAGTACCGACGGCAGGGCCGGCGCTGTCAGGGCACCGGCCGCGCGGTCGAGCACCGGTGCGACCAGCGTCGCGGAACCGGCGGTCAGCACCGCGACGAGCCCGGCCATCGCGGTGTCCGCGGTGGACAGCAGCATGGTCTGCCCGGCCGCGGCGGTGGCCCGGTCGGCGAGTGTACGGGTGCCGGCCCGCTTCTGATCGTCAGCCCGGCGCTTGACCGCATCATTGGCGCTCGTCGAAGCGACCCGTGGCTGCCCGGTCAGGTGCTGCTCGACGTCGACCAGCGCGACCCGGACGAAGTCCCGAGTCACGCCGCCCACCGGCCCGGTGGCCCACAGGTTCGCGGCTCCCGCGTACGTTCCGCCGGGCAGCGCGGCGGCGAGTGGCAGCGGTGCGTCGTCCGCCGTGCCCGCGGTGAGCGCGAAACCGGCCGCCGCATTGGCGGTTCCGCGGACACGGACCGCTCCGGTGCCGGTCACGTTGGTAGTGGCCAGCCGGGACAGCACCGCCTCGGTGGCTGGGGCGTCGTCCGGCCCGGCCAGCTGGACGGTCAGCTGAGCGGCGGCCGTGGCGGTCCGCGTCGCACCGGACGCGAACAGGTTGGTGAACGTGGCGGTCAGTCGTGCCCACCAGGCGGCGACCGCGCCGGGGTCGATCGGCCGTCCCCGCTCGTCGAAGGCGTACAGCTTCGCCGTCGCCGCGCTGGGGAAAGCGAGCAGTTTCTCGCCGGGGCGCTTCAGATCGGTCATCGGGTCGGCGCCGTTGTCCAGGTTGCCGCCGTTCACGGTGAGCCCGACGTGCGCCGCCTGCTCGGGCGGACCGGACAGCACCGGGAGGGACGGGTCGATGCGGGTGTCGAGCACGGCGAGCGTCGGCGGATCCTCGGGGAGCTCGAGCGCGAAAGTGCGGACCGCGGCACGGGTCACGCGTTGCGCCACCGTGGCGCTGCCGTCCGCCGGCGGTACGTCGGACAGCAACGCACCCAGCCGCTGCTCGACCTCGGGCAGCAGGCGGAACACGGCCACCAGACGCCCGGTGGTGAACGGCGGGGTGCCGGCCGGTCCGCGCAGTCCGGCGAGGATCGGCGGCAGGGTTGCCGAGGCGACCGCCAGCGACAACAGGCCGGTGGACGGCGGCAGCCAGTCGGTACCGGCCGGGACGGCCACGGCGACCGAGAGGTCATCGGCCGGCACCGGGAGGGTCACATCGGTGGAGAACCACGGACCCAGGGTCGGCGACTCGAGGCCGAGGGTGCTGGGATCGGGTACGAGGTCGGTCATGGCGCCTCCGCGGGCGGGCTCGGCGGCGACGAGCGACCGAGCGGATCGGTGACGACCACCCGGTAGATGGTCCCGGCGACCGCTCCGGCGTCACCGTCCACGATGTCGAACAGCCCGGCGGTGTTCGCGCCGCGTCCGACGGGCGGCGGTGTCTGCCCGGGAACGCTGCGCAGCAACCGCAGCGACGATCCGGCCAGTTGCCGGTACACGTCTACGGTGTAGCCGGTCGTGCCGCCTGCGGCGAGCGGTTCCGGGTGGCTGAACCGCACGTGGACGCCCGTTCCGTCTCGGGTGATGGACACGTTCTGCACCGGACCGGGCGGGTTCGGCGGCATGACCGCCGCGGTCACCGCCGCCGACGGGCTCGACCATTCGCCGGTCGGGCCGCCGCCGGCCGCCGGGGCGCCCTGGACCTCGACCCGCCAGGTGTAGCGCGACCACGCGGTCAGGGCGGGGTCGAGCACTGCGAGCACCTGCGGCGCCGGATCGCCCGCCGGGCGCGGCGGGACCACACCTTCGGCGACCGGGGGCATCAGCATCGTGTCGCTTGTCGCGGTGGCCCGGCGCAGGCGGTACCGCACCGCCGGAGTAGGCCCGGCCGGGACGGTCACGGTCAGCTGGGCCTTCAGGATGCCCGAGCCGTCGGTGACCGGCATGACGGCGAGCGTGGGCATCGGCGGCACCAGCAGATTCGGTACGCCCCGGGGCAGCAGGGGACTGGTCCGGAAGTCCGATTCGACGCTCGCCGCGCTGACCGCGACCACCCGGAACAGGGCGAGCACCGCCAGCGACCCGGAGACGTCATGGGTGAAGGTGACCGGCCCGCTGGACGGCGCCGGTACGGGCTCGGCGGTCAGTTGGCGCCACCAGCGCCGCGGCAGCCTCGCCCGGGCCGCATCCCAGACCGCACCGCGGACGGGGGCGTCCACCCCGGCGTCGAGCGCATCCAACAGTGCCTGCGCCTGCGGTACGGTCGGCGCCTGCCCGGCGTCCCCGTCGGCGACCACCCCGGCGGCGACGTCCCGCAGCTTGGCCCGCAGGGTGGTTTCGTCGGCGAAGAACACCCGGAAGGACGCCTGGCCCGCGGTCGGCGTCCAGGTGAGGGTGGCCCGAGCCCGGCCGGTGGCGTCCGGCCGCGCGGTGTAGGCCAGGGCCGGCGGGATCACCACGGCTTCCGGTGCCCGCGGGTCGTGCAATGTCGCGACCTTCGGTTCCGATGTGTCCGAGGCGACGCCGGCGCTGTCCAGCCACACTGCGATGACCGTGGCGGTGCCGTTCGCGGTGGGTGGCAGGGCCGGCCCGGCGACCTCCACGACGAGCACCTCGGCCGGGGCGGCCGGGCTCGGGAGCGGATGGACGGTCTGCACCGGGCCGCTGCCCGAGCGGGTGACCGTCAGCCGCAACGCGTTCAGCAGCCGCCCGCCGGACGGCAGGCCCGCGACCGGTGGGACCGACACCTCGATCCGGACCGTGCCCGCCAGGGTGCCCGTGGGTGCCGGTACCGGGACCACCGGCGGCCGGCTGGTCAGCGTGAACACCGGCCGGGGCGGGCGTGGGCGGGCGGCGGCCGCGATCGGTTCCCGCGCCCAGCCGGACCAGCGGCCGAACCAGTCGGCCTGGGCCACCTGCCAGAGTCCGTCCTTCTCGTCCACCTGCCGGTCGGCCAGCACACCCCGGGTGGCGGTGGTGGCCGTGGTGTCCGGACGGGCGGTCAGCATCAGCCGCCGCTTCTTCGGCCGTTCGGGGTTGCGTTCCCGCGGCACGTCGCCGGAGGGCTGGGCGATCGCCGAGGCGATACCGGCCGCGGGGACGAGGCGATCCACGGCGACGGTGATCTCTCGGATCGCGGCGGGCGCCGGGGAGGGAAGCCAGTCGCCGGGGACCGGCACTCCCAGGGCCGGCGTGGCGGGGGAGTCCAGAGGTACCCCCTCGGTGGCGGCGAGGACGATCCGCAATGACAGGAACGGGCCGTTCATCTTTCCGACCTGGTCCGCGTACTGCCGCAGGTCCGGTGCACGGTCCGCGATGTCGCGGACGGCCTGCGCGCCGTCCTTGACGACCGCGCCGCTCGGCAGGGTCGGCGTCAGCCCAGCCGCGTCGAGGGCCTTCCAGTCGGGGACAAACAGCGCGTCGACGACGTACGCCATGACGTGGTCGGGTGCCAGCTGCTCGTCGACGTCCAGAAGCCCCAGCCAGCGCGCGATGCCGGGGTCGACCGCGCCCTGGATGAGGTCCATCAGCAGCAGCCGGTCGGAGGTGCCGAGCGAGCCCCCAGTGTCCGCGATCACGGTCTCGGTGACCCGCAACTCGTCCTGCGGCACGGATGTGTCGTTGATCAGCTTGTCCAGGCTGTCCGATGGCCCGCCGGTCAGGGCGGACACCCGGTCGACCTCGTCGGCGTGGCCGAGCGAGTCGCATCCGGGCGGTGCCGGGGCCAGCGGGGACTCGTGCATCCCGAACCGCTGCGGCGCACCGCGTTCCACCCGTTTGAAGCCTTCGTCCTTGCCGTCCGGCGGACCGGAGTACCGGGCGCCCGGCCCGGTCGGCAGCGGCGCGGTACGGAATTGCTCGAACTTGTCGACGGCGCTCGCCGGCAGCCAGGAGAACCCGGTGACCACACCGTTTCCGCGGACCACCACGCGCTCGACGTGCGAGGCGTAGACGTGGTACGGCGCGCGGCTGCGGACGGCCACCGGCGCGTCGCCGAGCGGGGTGGCGACCATCCCTTCGATCCGGAGCGGCTCCGGGCCGGCGTCGGAACGGCGGCCCTCGAGCACCGCCCAGCAGCAGGTCCGGCCGAGCGGCAGATAGCCGGTCACCGGGTTGTCCGGCGTCACCGTGAACGGCGCGTTCCGGATGATGCCCTGCGCGTCGACCCAGGTGACGTCGGTCCGGGTGTGTCCCTTGGCGGCCTGCCCGAGCAAGGCCCGCCCGATGGCCAGCGGCAGGACCGGCAGCCCGAGGGACGGATGGGTGAGTACGCGATAGTGCATGCCGGTGGACAGGTGTGGATCGCTCACCCCGTCGACGGCTTGGCCGCAGAAGGCCCAGGACGGACTCAGCGCCATGGCCGGCCTCCCCTCATGCTCCGGGCTCCTTTCATGCGCCGGCCTCCATCCGTACGGACCGCGGCACGCCGATCGCGAACCGGCGGCCGGTGACTGCGGTCGACGAGATGGCCCCGGTGCGGTCGGTGACCGTCCGGGTCACGGTCAGGCTGATCGTCTGGTCGCCGGGCACCGTGACCAGTCCCGCGGGCGCGAGCAGCACCCGGGTGCCGGCCAGGTTCCGGCGGCGCTGGCTCAGCGCGACACTGCCGTACGAGCAGGCGGTCACATCCAGGGCGGTCCGCCCGGTACGCACGATCGGCTCCGGCGCCTCGAGCAGCAGCCCGGCGAGCCGCCACGTCCCGCCGCTGCTGGCGAGCCAGAGGATGGACGTGCGGGCCTGATCGGATAGTGGCCACGGGTCCAGGCCGGCCGTGGCGAGGGCGGCGTCCAGTGCGCTGTCCCCGACCACCAGGCCGCCGCCGGGCACCGCGGCGGTGACCATGGCGTCGGGGGCGATGAACGCGGCCGGCTCCGGCACCGCGAACCCCAGGGCGCCGAGGAGCTTGCTCTCGTCGTGGTACCGGGAGGCCTGGAAATGGACCCGGGACACCACGACGTCCTCGGAATCCGGCCGGGCGGTCGGCGTGGCCATCAGCATCAGGTCGTACCAGGCGCCGGGTACGAGGTCGGCGGTCACCGCACCGGTCGTACCGCCGAGGTTGGGCTCCTCCAGGCAGGGCGCGTCGCGAATCGCCTGCAGGAACCGCGCCTGGCCGATCGGCCGGTACACGTCGTGCAGCGGCCCCCAGACGACATCGATGACCTCGTTGCCGGGGTGGTCCTGTCCGGACAGACTGCCCGGCGGCGGATCCGTTCGCCGTAGCCGCAGTTGCAGGTGCCGCCCGTAGAGGCCGGCCAGCTGCTCACCGTGGTCGACCGCGAGATGGACCAGCAGCGTGTCGTCGAGCAGGTGCGGCGCCGCGTTCGTCTCCGGGTCGAAGGCGATGAGGTACCGCAGCAGCGAGCGGGGGTCGAAGGCACGCTCGTCGGTCAACTCGGCGGGCGGTGCGCCGGTGGTGACGGCGGTGGCCGCGGTCCGGAACCGGAACTTCTGCACCGGGCCGTTCTGCCAGTCACCGGCCGGCGGCGTTGCAGGCGGCTGCGGCTGGCTGTCGCTGGAGATCCAGCCCTGCCACTGCCAGGAGACGTTGATGCGATACCCGCGGTTTGCCTCGAGCAGGTTCTTGCGGGCCGGCTCGTCCGCCGCCGCGTGCGCGTTGATGACCTCGGACAACGAGTCGGCGTAGGACTCGTTGCCCAGTGCCTGGGCCCAGGTGTTGCCGCTGATTCCGCACAGGCGGACCAGACCCACCCGGCCGGCATCGCCCTTGCTGGTGCCGAGCCATTCGTGGATCCGTACGACCGACCAGAGTGCGTCCGTGTCGGGCGCCTTGTAGCGGACCAGCGAGCAGATGCCGTTCTTGTTCTCGATCTGCTTCTCGAGCTCCGGGATCCACTCCTGGTCCTCGGTGCTGCCGGGCAGCCGCCCGGTGACGGTCGGCAGCGCGCCGGTGGTGGCGTCGTCGCCGGGCTCCGGTAGTCCGGTCACGTCCCAGCAGATGCGCACCACGCCGACCTCGAAGGAGCCCTCGATCAGTTCCACCGTCGTGATGTCCGCACCGGAGAGCACGACCTCGACCACGTCCGGGCCCTGGGCGATCGATGCGGTGGCGACGATCGCGCCCCGCGCGTCGATCGCGCGGGCCCGCGCCGAACTGCCGAGCGGCTGGACGGTCAGCCGGACCCGATCGGTCCGGTCGGGCAGGAAGAAGGTGATTCCCTCACCCGGGTAGTGCAGCGTCGTCCCGGTACCCCCGCCACCGGCGAAGGTCCGCATGGCCGACCCCTTCGACTGGATCTTCACCGGTCCGATCGCGTTGGACGTGCCGAGGTTCACGTCCGGTCCGAAGTGGTCGGCGACCACCGCGCAGACCTGGCGGCCGCCGGGCGGCCGGCGGCGGAAGTCGCGGCACACCACCAGCAGGAGGTCGGCTTCGGCGATCTCCGGCGCGATCCGCCCGGCCAGTTCCGTCGTCCGGGCGGTGAAGGAGTGCTGGGTGACGGCGGCCAGCCACCACACCTCGGAGTCGAACGGCCCCGGGCCCACCTGCCCCGGCGTGACGGCCCATCCGTTCTGCGCGAGCAGCGGTACGGCGGAGGCGAGCGGCATCCCCAGCGCGCGCTCCCGGGCCTCCACGGTGAAGCGGGAAGGGAACGGCGGCGTACCCGGGCCGGGGTTGCGGAACCGGACCGTGTCCGGGCCGGTACGCGTGCCGAGCTGACCGAGAGCGCAGGTGCGGCTCGGCCGCGGCGGCGGATCGCAGAGCCGGCCTAGTGTCTGTGACGGGTCGCCGTCGGTGCCGTCGCCGCCGTCGGTGAGCCAGTAGCTCCACGGCGCGGGATCCCAGGCCAGCAGGGCCAGGAACACGCCCTCCGACTCGGACACGGCGACGTCGCCGTCGGCCAGGACGCCGGGCCGGTGGGTCGGCAGCCACCACGCGCTGTCCAGCGGCCCGCCGAGCGCACCACCGCCGTCCGGGACGATCTCCACCCCGGTGATCCGGTACGCGTACTTGAGCTCGGAGGTGCCGGACCATGCCGGGCCGGCGGGTCCGGGACCGGGATCGAACGCACCGCTCAGCGCGACGGCGACGTGGTGGGTGAACTCGATGACCGGCACCGTGTCCGGCCACACGGTCTGTTCGGCGCCGGGCGTCCCGGTGATCGCGACGGCCGTGGTGAATCCGCGCCGGTCGGTCAGCGACACCTTACCGATCGGCGGCGGAGGCGTCGGCGCCTCCGGGGTGATCGGATCGCCGATCTCGATGCCCACGCAGCCCTTGACCGAGAAGAAGAAGAACGACACCGACCCGCAGAACCGGCCCTTGAGGTTGACCAGGATGTCACCGTCGTCCTCCCAGACGGTGGCGACGATCGAACCCTCCGCCGACACCGAGACGACCACCAGGTCGAGCTCGCCGTTGACGAAGATGCCGCCCTTGAGCAGGAACGGGTTCGTACCGAAGCCGACCAGGATCTTCGCCGAGGCCTCCAGCTTGATCGGCCCGGCTGACCACTTGATCTCCCAGCCGGCGCCGAACCCGACGCTGAACCCGTCGAAGTTGAAGGCCGGGTCGTTGCCGAGCCGGTGGAGCTGCTTCTCCTCGATCATCAGGTAGGAGAACGCGGACACGTCCAGCGTGCCGGGCAGCAGCTTGATGGTCACCGGATCGCCGGGGCGCCCCTCGCTGACCACCCCATCGGAACCGATCCGGACGTACGCGTCCTTCGGCGTCGACGGGTACGGGAAGTAACCGTCGATAGGCAGCAGGAAGGTCAGCACCTTGGGGATCTCGTACCGGCCGCGGACACCGACCATGACGGCCTCGTCGTCGACGGCGATCAGTCCGAGAATGCTGAGCGACGGGTCCGCCGGGTCGCCCTGGGCCTTGGGGGTGGCCGCCGGTTTCTGGACCAGCTTGGCGTCGATCCCGAAGATCACCGCCGGGTCCGGGAAGGCGACCACGAACATACCGGTCGCGTTGAAAGTGAACGCAGTGTCCGGCAGGGTCCCGACGATCATGCCGAGGCCGATCGCCCACTGACCACGCTGCGGCGCGAACTTGTCCTCCGGCGTGACGTCGCGGAACCACTTGATCTCGCGGCCCACCGGATCGTTGTCCATCCCGGATGGCAGGGACCGGGCGCCGTTCGAAACGAACTGGCCGAGGAACCCGAAGATGCCCAGGCCGGTCGCGCCGAGCGGAATGCCGACCGGCAGCACCAGGCCCAGTGCGATGGACAGGAAGTCGTTCGCCGGATCGAACGCTAGCGCGCCCATGGCCTTGGCGCCGACACTGACCAGGTCGAGCTCGATGGCGGCCTTGAACGCGCCCCCATCGCCCAGCACGAGCCGCCCGGATCCGCGCAACACGCCGGGGATGTCCACGCCCACGGCCAGGCCGCGCAGCTCCGCCGAGAAGCCGCTGTCGGAGAAGGCGCAGCGTACGGTCGCGCCCTCGATCGACACCACCCCGAGGTCGAGGGCGAACTCGAGGTCGCACTCGAACCAGGTGGAACCGACACCGGCGCGGGTGGCCGTCACCTGCAACAGCTGGCCCAGCGGCCCGTCTATCTTCCAGCGGCCGGGATCGGCTACCTCGAACGAGACGTCCTCGAAGACCAGCCCAACCTTGTCGTACCACTCGGTCGCGGCGTCGTCGAACTCGAGTCCGACCTTCTTGTACCGCACCTTCAGCGGGTGACCGTCGTCGGTGGCGATCGATCCGAGCCCGTCGGCGGCGATGTCGAAGCCCACCGCGGCGGTGTAGTCGAGCAGCACCCGGGTCCGGAATCCGGTGGTGTCGGTGAGGCTGCGCTGGCGATGCTCGATCTCGGCGGCGTGGATGACCACCTCGCCGTCCTTGGCCACGGTGGACAGGACGCCGGCAGCGATCGCCAGCGCGGCCAGCCGGACCGCCGCACCGTCCACACCAGAGGCGCCGATGCCGGCGAGTAGGGCGGGGGCCAGCGCCAGCGCGATCGCGAGGAACTCCGAGTCGACGGCGGCCAGCCCTTTGGGGTCGCCCGACGAGGCGATCGACAGCGAGAACACGGTCTGGCCCGACCGCGAATCGTACGACCACCGGCCGGTGAGGGTGTACACCTCGGTCGAGGGTTGTCCGACCGGCTCGGACGGCGCTCGTACCGGAACCGGGGTGTCGCCGCCGCCGGGCGCCGGAATGGTTTGGACGTTCGAGGTGGCCCATTCGACGGTGAACTCGGCCTGAGTGGGTATCGCGTCCGCCCACTGGGTGACCGTGGGCGAGTCCCAGGTGACCACCAGCCGGACCAGGAACGCCAGACGCGGATCACGTGGCTCGGGCAGCTTCACCTCGTCGGCGTCCGCGCCGGGCAGATAGCTGCGCCGCAACGCCGGATCGGACTGCTGGCCATCGGTCGGCTGCTTCTGATCGACCGGGTCCGCACCGGGCGGCGGCGTGTACGTCCCGCCGACCGCGAAGATGTCCGCCCGGCGGTACGTCTCTCGGATCGGGTTGGCGGCGGTGTTGCCCCACGCCTGACGCTCGGCCGCGTCGTGCTCGCGGGTGATCAGCCGGTTGGCGCCCTTCTCGTCCGGGCTCAGCGGCGGCGCGACTCCGTTCTGCGCAGTGACCATGGCCGCGCTGGGTGCGGTCTGCTCGCCGCGGGACAGTGCGGCGCCGCCCGGCAGCCAGCCGGCGACGCCGTTCGCCCTGTCGGTGGCCAGGGTGGCGTTGAAGTTGTCGGCCGAGATGTCGCAGCACCGGCCGATGACCACGAACGTGGCGCCGGGGAAGAACTGCGCCCAGGCGCGGACGGACGCCTCGACGGTGTTCTCCTGGGTGCGCGGCACGTACGCCCCGAAGGCGACCGGATTGCTCAGGCCGTACTCGAATCTGATCTCGAGCCGGCGCACCTCCTGCTCAGTGACCGGTGGAGGCGGAGCCTCTGGATCCGTGCCGCTGCCCACCTCGGCGGTCACCTCGGCCAGGCCGCCGTCCGGGACGGTGACCGTGCCCCCGGACAGTGTGGCGGCGGTGCCGAACGGGGTGAGCGACGCGTCCTTGTGGAACGCGTTGAGGCGGTACGTCTGCTGTACGCCGCGGATCGTGACCAGCGCACCGGTGGCGTCGTGTACGCCGTCTGCGGCGCCGATGAGCAGCGACCCCTCCCGCAACACGTCGACCCGGATCCGCCGCGTGCGCTTCTTCTCGTCGGTGACCACGATGAAGCTGGTCCCCGGATCACTGCCGGGCAACAGGACGAAATCTGGCCCGGTACGGGTGTGCGCGTCGGACCCCTCGCCGTGCTGCCACTGCAGACCGGCCGCGTCGGCGGGGTTGAGCGCCGACTCGAACTCCAGTTGGTTCAGCGCCTCCGGGGTGCCCGAGACCGCCACGACGTTCGCGATGTCGACCGCGCCGACATGCGCGTTGATCGGGGCGCCGTGCTGCACTTCGGCCTCGGACTGGACGAAGGTGTACGCGTTCGGCGAGTCGAAGACCCGCTCGCCGTTCACTTCCTCAGAGAAGGTGCCGCTCATCGTCTCGCCGACCGAGGTCGTGAACCAGCCGGAGTCGTCCCGGCCGACCAGGCTGCCGTCGGGCAGCGTCCAGGCGATGTGCGGCTGGGTCGCGGCGCCGAGGGCCGACGGATTGAGCTTGGCCCGCATCCGCCCGGTGGCCGGGGTGCCTGTGAGGAACGGGACGGTCAGCTCACGGCCCGACCCGGAGACCGTGCGCGGCTGCTCGGTGCCCTCGAAGTCCTGCAGGAACTCGACCGCGGCGGCATTGATCGGCGTGCGGCCCAGTTCGACCCGGATCTGGCCCTGCAGACCGGCCGGGCTGCCGAGCAGGACGTCCTTCACCCCGACTGTGATCTTGTCGACGAGTGGCGTGTCCGGTGGGAGCAGCAGGGTCGCCTCGGCGATCGAGATGCCTTGCCACCCGGGCGTCTGTCCACGTGCGACGATCTCCGGCGGGGTTACCACCGCTGAGGCGTCGAAGACCAGCCGGTCGACCACCATGCCGATGTCCGATCCGCCAATGAAGAAGCTGACCGGGTCGAACGAGACGCGGTACACCGCACCGGACGGTGCCGCCGGGTCGAACGGATCCGGCCAGTCCACGAACCGGACCACGTCCCCGCTTCCGGACAGATCGATCCGGACCACACCCGAACCCACGATCTTGACTCCGGTACGCGTGGAGTCGGGCACCAGATGGGCGACGTTGGCCGGTGCGGTTGGCACCAGGGCGGCTGGCCGCAGACCCGGGACGGTGATCGCTATCCGGTCCACGAAAAGGTCCACGAACGAGCTGGATCCGGCCGGTTCGAGGGTCTGCCCCGCACTGGGTCGAGCGCGGGTCCGGACCAGGCGGAACGGGAGTCCGGTGTTCAGCCCGGGCACCTCGACTTCCCAGTCCCGCAAGGACGGGAAGCCGAGGTCGTCGATGGGCTGAACGACGCCCGCGTGCACGACGGCGCCGGGGCTCACGGTGGAGCGGTGTGAGACGACGCCGAGGTTCTCGAGGCGGCCGGCAAGGTCGTTCGGCAGCAGCGCCTGCGCGCCGGGGAACGGCGTGGCCAGGTCGAGCAGGGAGATTCCGCGTTTCGCCATGTGCCGACTCCGTCGTCGTGGTGCTGGGGAGCCTAGCGGCGATGAGCTCTCGGTGGTCTCCGGACGGCCGATTGCCGACAGTGCGATAGGACGGCCGGGTGGCTCAATGCAGGTCGATCACTAGAATGCGACCACCAGCTCTGCGGCTGCGAGGGCCTGGTCGGCCGGCCACGGCCAAGGCCCAAAGACGACGAAGCCGCGAGCGCCACCGTCGTGAGGACGACAAGCAAGCAGGCAAACAACAGCCTTGGGCGCGACAGTAAGGAGAACCCGGACGACGGGGTACTGGCGAGACCGGCAGACTGGTTCACGGTCCCGTCCATGACGAAACTAACCAGCCGGGGCAGATGGGCGTGAGCTGCGGGTCTGTGCGTCGCGGGCGGCCCGGTGGTAGGCAGGATGAGCGGTATGATCGTGAATTCGGCGCAGAGCACGAACGGCATGACACCCTCCTCGGCTGAGGGGTTCAGATGCGCGACAAGCAGCGTCCCACGCCGATATCGCCCGCAACTGCCAGATCTCCCACAGCTGTTCCGCTGAGGACCTCCCGACCATCCTCGCGGTTCGCGATGCGTTTGCGATGGGCGACCGGTGAGGAGGCAACCGTGGCTCTGCAACAGCCGGCGGATCATCGCTTCGGACGGCCGCCGATCAGGAGCGATGCCAGGGCAAGAGCCGTCGTGGCCGGAACATCGGCAACCCATTCGGCGATGGCCGTATACGAGCGGTAGCCGGCCACGACGGCGCACACCGCTGCGGTCACCACGACCGATAGTTGATGCCGAACACCTCGCCGGGCCCGTGGATCAGGCAGCCCGGTGAGCGCTGCGGGCAGACCGCCAGCGGTTTCGGGCACCGTCAGAGCCGGTACAACCGACAGGGACGAGATCAGCGATGATGGCAGGGCGGGCATGACTCACTTCGGATAGATCACCGTGGCGTAGGAACCTTGATGATCTTCTGAACTGGTCATGCCCGTCTTGCTGCCACCAACAGCGGCTCTTCTACTCCAGTACGCCCAAGTCGGACACCGTCACGACTTTGCCGGGCCCTGGGGCGTCACCCAAGGTGAGAGCGCCGGTGAGGAAGGTTGCCGAATTATCGTAGGCGGCAGTCAGATCTTCGACGCCGAGCTTCGACAAATAGGCATCGACCTCCTCCGGAAAAGAGAAAACTGCCACGAAATATGGCGTCAGAAGTCGATAAAGGCTGAGCGCGCTCATGGCTGACACTCCGTCCGCCGCCGTGTTCCCAGGCAATACTTTCGGGGCCGGCACTGAGGCGGCAAGGTGAATGTCACTAGTCCGACACAGGATTTATCGGCGATAATCTACATCCTGCGGGTCACTGGCCCGTCATCGAATAACGCTGTCATTCCCGCCACCGGTCCGACACCAAGGCGGACCCGCTGCGAGATGATCGCCCTCCAACCCTCAAACACGACAACGTCGGCGGCTTCATCGGACGATGGGAAATCGTGTCCGACGAAATACCGAACATCAGGGAAACGGACTCCTTGATCAAGAAAAGCGCACGGATCAGCGCAGCATGCACTACGTGCTTTCGTACGAGCGGGCCGACCCGGACGGCTAGGACCGATCATCCTCTATCTTCCATATGCTGGCGGTGACGTTCCTCTGCGCAGGTCCGAGCGCATCGAAGCTGTCGCGAGGGCAGGACGCGAGGTGAACCTGTGGCCGCCATCCCGTTGCGGCCGGTCGTCAACACCGTGATGGATGCACCGCAGGTCTGGGGCTGAGGCCCACGGCCGCCTGCTGATTCACCAGGCGGTGCTCGAACAACATGATGTTCCGCCATTGAACCGTCTCGGGACGTTGGAGCCTTCCGGAGTGGTCCTGGCCAAGTCCGGAGTAACTGTGCCTGCACAGCTACGCCTTTCCCGATCTTGATACCGGGCGGTTGGTGTGCGGTTCCCGCGGGTGTGGATCGGCGACGCTGAGACGTCCTTGACGCCGAGTGGATTTCCTGTGAGCACACAACGGAAAGAAGAGAGCGGAGCGAAAACCGTGACCACGACAGGCGAATTCCTGCCCAGCACCCATGGCCTGCACTTCAGCAACAGCTGGCCGATCGGCACACCCGACTACACGGTCAATGTCCCGATAGTGGGTGATGTGACGATCGGCGACGCGTCCAACGGGCTCTGCGGCGGCATGGTGTTCACGGTCGCTGATCTGTACAACGCGCTGCTCCAGCCACCACCGGACAGCGTCGCCCCAGCTTCCGGCAGTCCGCTGTTCAACTACGTCGCGGCCCGGCTGATCGACAGTTTCAACCTCCCGGACGGGGTGCTGACCTACTACTACTGGGCGAACACTCCTGATCACGACACCGGGCTCTGGCCGATTATCCGGTCGGGACTCGCCCGCATGACGATCCAGGATCAAGTGCCGCAGATCATCGCGAGCATCGACCGGAATCGGCCGGCCGCGATCGGCCTCGTGACGATCGCATCCTTCAACCCTGGCGATCTGGGCCAGTGCCATCAGGTACTGGCGTACGGATACCAGTGGGCCGGCAATGAACTCACCTTGCGCGTATACGATCCCAACCGGGCCAACAGAGATGACGTCACCATCAGCCTGGACATCAGTGATCCGGGCCATACCACGGCGATCCGATCAACCGTCGGCATCACACGATCGATTCGGGGCTTCTTCTACACCGACTACGGCGTCGTCGATCCATCGAGTGTTTCCGGGCCACCGCAAGGCACTGTGTCCCGCGACGCGGTGTTCGTCTCGCAGACGCTGCCGGCTGCCGTCGTAGCCGGGCAGACCTATCCGGTGGCGGTGACGATGCGCAATGTCGGCATCCAGGCGTGGGCGCCACAGAAAGGGTACCGACTTGGTTCGCAGCATCCGCCGAACAACCAGACCTGGGGGCGGAACCGGGTCGAGCTTCCGGGAGTGGTCGCGCCTGCACAGGAGGTCACCTTCTCCTTCGACGTGACCGCCCCGCAGCGCCTGCCGGCCCACATCCAGTGGCGCATGCTCGAGGAGAACGTCGAGTGGTTCGGCGAGCCAACCCCGAATCGCGTCCCGGCTGCGCCCGGGACCCCGGTGCGGTACGGAACCACGTTGATGTTGCGGCACACCGCAACGAATTGCAGCTTGCACTCGCACCCCTTGACGTACGGTCACCCGGGTTCCTCCGGGCAACAGCAGGTCACGTGCTTCTCCGGCGCTGACGACAACGACCTGTGGCGGATCAAAGGCCCACACGGGCAACCTGAGGAGTCTCGTGCGGGTGAACCGGTCCAGAACGGCGAAGTTGTCCGCCTGGAGCATGTCTCGACGAGCAAAAATCTTCACAGCCATGTTGGCATCCCGTCGCCGGTGACCGGTCAGCAAGAGATCACCTGCTACGAGCGTGCGGCTGTGGGGGACTACAACGACAACTGGCGAGTCGAGGTCGACGACAGCGGTCAATGGGCCGCGGGCAAGCAGGTGCGGCTGATCCACGCTTCCACCCATGTAGCCCTTCATTCGCATGCCGGCTTCACCCACCCCGAGTGGACAACGGGCCAGCAGGAAGTCACCGGCTTCGCTGGACGCGACGGGAACGACCTGTGGTATGCGTCCGACTTCCGATCGCTCGATGCCCGGTTCGTGTCCCAGGCGGTGCAGGCCGACATGGTGATGGGAGACAGCCAAGCCGTCACGGTGACGATGCGCAACGTGGGCACTGAGCTGTGGACGCCGGGAAGCTACCGGCTGGGCTCGCAGCGCCCGGAGAACAACCAGCTGTGGGGCCTGAACCGCGTGGACTTGACCGGTGCTGTAGCGCCGGGGGCTGAGACCAGGTTCTCCTTCCAGATAACGGCGCCGGCAGCGCCGGGCCTGACGGATTTCCAATGGCGCATGCTGCAGGAAGGCGGCGATTGGTTCGGGCAGCAAACGGATCACAAATATATCCGCATCGTTGGACGACCTGGCTCGGCAATCGTGCCCAACGTTGTCGGGATGGCCAATAGGATGGCCCGCACTACGATGCGGGCGTCAGACCTCGTGCCCACCTTCGTGGGCGCTCAGGGTGTTGACACAGAAGTTGTCAAACAGACCCCCGCTGCCGGCGCGACGATTCCCCGCGGGAGCGGGGTAACGCTACAAATGAAAAAGCTGATCTAACTTGCTGACCTAAGCTCGTCATCCACACGCGGGTTGCCGTCGAGTAGCGTCCTGGGTGGTGAGCCGGTCAGGAACCGCAGGCTGATCGGCGAGTCGAGGTCGCTGAGTTCCCCCCGTTTCGACGGAGCGGGGGTTACCTGCCTCCGGTCGGGGCAGGGGTGAGGTTATCTGGCTCGGTCTGGGTGTGCCAGGCTGCCTCGTATTCGTCGGGGCTGAGGTAGCCGAGTTCGCGTTGGATGCGGCGGGTGTTGTACCAGCCGTCGATGTATTCGAAGATCGCGTTCTCAGCCTCGTCGCGGGTCCGCCAGGACGTGCGGTACACGAGTTCGATCTTCAGCGTGGACCAGAAGTTCTCCATCAGCGCGTTATCGTACGAGTCGCCGACAGACCCCATGGACGGCCGGATCGCGTTGTCCTGCAAGCGTTGCGAGAAACGGAAGCTCGTATAGTTCGAGCCTCTGTCGCTGTGATGGATGAGCTGACCGTCACGGACGTCACGCGAGAAGATGCCGTACTCGAGCGCGGCCAGGATCAGATCGGTGTCACACCGGTCGGAGGTCTTCCAACCCACGATCCGGCGGGAGAACACGTCGCGGACGGCGGCCAGCCAGAACACGCCTTCCCCGCACGGGATCCGGGTGGCGTCGGCCACCCACAGCCGGTTCGGCGCTCCGGCGGTGAAGTCACGGTTGACCAAGTCCGGCGCCGGCGTGTGCCGTGGGTCCTGTTTCGTGGAGCCGCCGCGCCAGCCGCGGCGCAGGAACGCCCCGTGCCAGCCCTGCTGGTTCATCAGCCGCTCGACCCGTTTGCGGCCGACCCGGATCCCGTCACGGCGTAGTTGCCGGTGCACCCGGTCGGCGCCGTAGGTGAAGCCGGAGGCCTCCCAGATCTCATGAATGTTGGAGATCAGCCCGAGGTCGACCAGGTCCCGGTCACAGGGCTGCTCGGCCTGCTTGACCCACTGGTAGTAGGTCGACTCGGCGATCTGAAGGACCCGTAGCAGGAGCGCGACCGCGAAGCGGTCACGGTGTTCGTCGACGAACCTCATGACCGTCGCCGGGCCGGGCCGAGCTCCGACGCGAAATAGGAGGACGCCGCACGCAGGATCTCGTTGACCCGGCGCAGCTCAGCGACCTCCTCGCGCAGCCGGCGGTTCTCCTCGGCCATCTCCGTGGTGGGCCGATCGGAGCGTTCGCCCGCGTCGGCCTCAGCCTGCCGGATCCAGTTACGCAACGCCTCGTGATGCACGTTCAACTGCTCCGCCAGACGCCGGATCGTCGGCTTGGGTTCCGACTCGCGATACAGACGCACGGCACGCGCCCGCAACTCGTCGGGGTACTTCTTCGGTGCGGCCACAGAACTTCCTCCCCATGATCAGTCGATCATGTTTGAGAAGCTCCGCCAAACCGGGGGGAACTCACGCTGCCGTCTACATGGAGCCCGTGGCCAAGCCCTCGCCTGGCTGCAACGTGCCGTCGCCAACGAACCCTACAGCGAGCCTGTTGACCTCCGCTCGGCTTTCCGTGGAGGTGGCCGGTGGCTGGCGATGGGTTGCTTCCACATGGAACGGGGCGATCAGTACATGTTGGTCGCGGGCGGTGAGGACGGCGAAGGCTTCTGCACGGCCAGGATGGCATTGCCGATGCGGTGCGCGAGGTCCGCGTCTACGTCGCAGCCGGTGGTGAGCATGTCGGGTACGACAGTGCTGCAGTAGTGCAGCATGTGGGCCGGAGTGGGATCGGCATCGTCGCCTCCTTCGGAGGTGATTGCCGCCGACCCCATTCCCCAGGCCTGGTGTCACTCGTGTGGGTTATCGTGTGTGAGTCACGCAGCAATTAGACTGGTATACGTCGATTTCAAGAATCGGCCGGACACGTTAATCCCCAAAGAGATCATTCACATTTCTGGGTGGATCTCGATGGGGTTTGTGGTTTCCCGTCTCGGCCTCGGCATCCGCTGATCTGGCTCCGGATTCCACTCGGCCGAATGCCGGAACGGCCCGGTTGGCATCGGCAAGGCAAGCTGACCGGTGGCGAGTACCCTGTCCGCGGGCTGTGTCTCGGTCTCAATGTCGTCGGTGGCGGGTTCGTCGATCGCGACCGTGTCCGGGCCGCACACGATCACCGGGTCCCGGGCCCGCAGACGGGCGGCCAGGTCGCCGGCGTCAGCCACACCCGCCAGGTCCTTGTTGTCGGCGGCAACGACGTGCTCGACGATGCGTGCCTGCGACCAGTATACCCAGCCCGGCCCCTCCATCTCGGCTACCTGGGCGGTGGTGTGGCCGGCATCGGTAGCCCGGCCGCCGGTTCACCCAGTGGCCTTCCAGCCGCCGCCCGCACAACGCGCAGACGAGCAGCCCGGTCAGCTGATACCGGTGCACCCGGCCGTCCGCCGGTACCGCGAGGGCGGTGATCTGCTGCACCGCCAGGAAGTCGGCGTCGTCGACCAGCGCCGGATGGGTGCGGTCGCCGGAGATCACCCAATCGGAGCGCGGGTTCCACACCCGCACCGGTCCTCGGCTGGACCGCCGGTCCCCGGGCACGGCCTCCCGATGATCGGTGAACTGCCGGTTCCACACCTGCCTCCCGGTGTAGCGGGGGTTCGCCAGGATCGCAGCTACTGTCCGCAACGTCCACACCGCAGTGCTGCGGTGCCGGTTTCGTTGATGGTCGTACACCCTGGGCGACGGGACACCCTGCTCGTTGAGCAGCCGGGCGATGCCCGCCGCGCTCATCCCGTCCCGGCGGCACGCGAACATCCACCGCACCGTCGGCGCGGTCACCGGATCCACATCCAGGCGATGCTGCCGGCGCCCCCACTCGGCGTGCATCGCCTTCGGATGCGGACCCGCATCGACGAGACGGTAGCCGTACGGCGGCCGCCCGCCGAGGTGGCGGCCCTACTCGCGGACCTGCACTGCCATCGCCGCCGTGGTGCGGAACCTGTTGCGCAGGACTTCCCGCTCCGACTGATGCCCCAGCAGCAACAACAACGCCTGATGCTCAGGCCGGGCCAAGTCGATCGGGCCGCGCGCCTCGGGCAGCCACACCTGCACCCCGAACGAGGCCAGCAAGGCGATCACCACCGGGGCGTCACCGCCGGCGAACGCCCGCTCGAACTCGGCGACCACCACCGCGTCGAACCCACGATCCGGATCCTGCGCGGCGGCCAGCAGCGCGGCCGCCTGCGGACGCCGCGGCCACGGCAGACTCCGGGACAAACCGACGTCGAAGAACTCGGCCACGATCCGGCCCCGCCCGGCGACCACCCGGTCGGCCGCCTCCACCTGCCACGCCCGCGAGGACACCGGATCCTGATACTCGACCGTCGAGATCCGCCCGTAGAACGCGAACCGCAAGCCACCCGAACCAGGCCGTAGGCCGGTCGACCGGCCACGCCGCCGCACGGTGACCGGTGCCTCCAGCCAGGAGTCAAACGAGCCCGGGTAGGAAGAGGCAGGGACGGGAGACGGCATAGCGATCACCGCGATCCGAGAAGATGTGTGCTCCGCCAACCGGTACCACCCGCCAGGCAGACCAGGCGATACCCCGACCAGGACGGTTCACCCTCGCCACGCTCAGCACCGCTCACCTGTCACGCCTACGGACTACAACCACACCGCGCGGACAACAACCCTGTACCTGCCGAGTATTGCGTCCGCCGTGGTTGTGGGTGCGGATACTCAGCCAAGCCCGTGGCCTGGATAGGTCAGCCGGTCGCAGAGCATCGGCGGTCCGGAGTTGAGCCTGTTCAAATTTCGAGCTGCGATCCCTGAACGCGTTCAAAGGATGCGCACAACTCGATCATGGCGCGAGAGGAATGGCCAGGCCACGGGCCCAGACGAGTTTTCGGCACCCACGACGCCTGCATCAAGTTTGATACATCGCTTAGGGCGCGATAATCCAGATTGCAACGCCGAGCACCGAAACAAGGAGATTAAGCACAATGAAAAACCAATACAGCGGAAACAGTGGGTCCCTCGGCTCCGCCTTCTTCTTGTCGTCTTTGCCGGTTCTCCAGTTCCACCCTTTTCGATGTTTCTCGCGGGCCTCAGTGCCAATGCCCATATAGTGTTCCATGATATCGCCGCCCGGCGACGGCGCTGTCGAACTGTGGCTGCTTAGCGACCGTTCCAGGTGATATCGGAAAGCTCCAGCGATGGTGATGTGCATTCGTGTCCGCTCGGCCTGCTTTAGGCTAAATAGGGCGCCGACGATGCCGAGCAAAATAAGAAATGCAGCCAGAGCCCACGTGTGCCGGAATTGGCCTTGACCGACAACAGCTACGACCGCGCCCGCGAGCGCCAGAATGACCGTCGAGACCGCCGTGCGCTGTGTCTCGTGATGCCGTCCTTGGTTCGTGTGCTCGCTATACATGTTCCAGAGGTATTCGGAAACATCCACTTAGACTCCTTTGATCAATTCCTAACTCCACTCTGGCCTAATTTCTGCGTCAACGAGGAGATGCGGGTGACCCAGGAGATCGCAGTCAACAATTCGTCTGCCATCAGACTCGCCGCCACCTTCACCGTACTCGCTCAGCCATCTGACCGGCGGTGGTCCAGTCGCGCCCATCAACACGCCGCCGGCGGGCCCGTTTGAGGGCCGCGCTAATCGGGTAGATGCTCAGCCGGGCCCCGGACGCCGGGTCGGGGGCCTTGGCCAGCAGTTCCAGGGTGTCGCCGGCTACGCGACTCCGTAACGCAGGCGCTCTGCTTCCGTCAGCATGCGACCGCTTTGATCGTGGGCCTCGTCGAGCAGTTGCCTGGCGTCGTACTCCAGGTGCCAGACTCGCACCGCGCCGCGTTCGTCCGCCGCGACGAGGTCTCCGGTGGCCGACCAAGCCAGTGACGTCATCCCGCCGTCGTGGCGGCCGATCTCGACCGGGTTGCCCGTCCGGGGCCAGACCAGGAGGCTGCCGTCTCCAGTACCGGCCGCGAGTAGGCCCTCCCGTGACCAGCTTAAGACGCAGTCTTGCGTGTCGTGCCGGCCGATCTCCGTCGGCTGTCCGCGGCCGCCGACCCACCGGAGGATGCTGCCGTCGGCACCGCTGGAGGCTATATCGCCCTGGTCCGAGCACGCGACAGATGCCCAGAAGTCGTGGTTTGCCAGCACGGTGACGTCCTCCAGGCCCGCTTGCCAGAGCCGAACCTTTCCCGCAGTGTCCGCCGTAGCCAGGCCACCGTCCGGCGTCCAGGACAGAGATCGGACTCGCTCACCGGCCTCTCCCATTTCGGCGAGGAGACCGGCCGTGGACCAGATCCGGACGTGGCCGTCGGGTCCACCGGAGGCAAGGCGGCCGTCGCCGGCCCATGCCAGCGACGAGACACCTTCGGAATGAGTGCCTCCCTGGACCGGGCCGCCTGCGCCAATGATGCGAATGGCCCCGTCTTCCGTGCCGACTGCCAGGCGCCCGTCGCGGGCCGCGGCGATAGACCAGATCTGCGTGTCGTACCGGTCGAGCTCGGCCGTCGGTGCACCCGCACGCCATGTCATTAGGGCGCCGTCGGAACCGCCGTAGACCAGGCGACCGTCCGGCAACCACACGGCGGCGTACACCGGCTCATCCCGCCGGTCGATCGTGCGGGATGGCCCGGCGGCGAACTGCCATATCCGTACGGTGGCGTCCTCGCCACCGGACGCCAGCCGCCCGTCCGCCGACCATGCGACGGCTCGCAATCCGCTTTCGTGCCCACCGAGAGCCCGAAACGTGCCGTCGCCGTCCGGCCAGATCCGCAGCGACCCGTCGGATGCACCGGAAGCCAGCCGGCCATCGGGTGCCCACGCAACCGAGCGGACGCCGAATTCGTGACAACCGATGACTGACGCTGATCGGCCGGCTTGCCACACTCGCACCTTGCGGTCGAAGCCGCCGAATGCCAATCGGCCGTCCATTGCCCAGGCGACGGTCAGTGCTTGCGCTTCCTGCGTGTCCACCACTTCCGGCGGATCGCCGGACGGGGGCCAGACCTGGACGGATCCCGCGTGTCTGGTGGCACCGGCCGTGGCCAGCCGGCCGTCCGGTGCCCACGCGACGGCGCCGACCCAGCTTCCATGACTGCCGCGCTTGATCGGATCGCCGTGGCCGGGCCGCCATGTCCAGACGGTGCCGTCGGATCGGCCGACGGCAAGAAGCCCGTCCTGAGACCATGCCAGGCCGAGAGCCCAGGATTGCTCCGGCGGCAGAGTCGTCGGAGGACGTTCATCGGTGGGCCAGACCTGGACGCCGTCATCTCCACCGGTGGCCAGCCGTCCGTCCGGCGCCCATACCACGGCCCGGACGGCCGCACTGTGCCGGCCAACGGTTCTCGGCTCCGCTTCGGCGGGTCGCCAGCGAAGCACGACACCGTCGTATCCGCCGATCGCCAACTCTCCGCCGGTCGACCAGGCCACCGCCATGACCTGAGTTCCGGGCAGTCGCAACACGTGTCGCAGGGGAGCATCGAGCACGCTCCGCAGCGCGAAGCGCGGCAACCACGTCGCCGTTCCACGCGCAGGCTCGGGACCGCCACCGGCATCGATGAGCTCGACGAGTGACTGCACTGCCGTCATGGCGAGCGCCTTCGCCAGCTCGGGATCGTGAGCGGCGGATTCGATCGCCTTCCGGCTCAGGTTGTCCGCCAACCGCACGGTCTCTTCCCAGTCCGCCGTGACGCATGCGTCGAGATACTCGTGCACCAGTGCGGGAATGGTGAGCGATTGGGCGGCCGCTGCGATGGCCTCGCGCTGTCGACGCAACCGCATGCCGCTGATGAGGCGGTCCCGCTCGTGTTTGGACGCCTGCCATTCGGCGGCCAGGCGCTCCACCTGAGTGCGTGCCTTCAGCTCCGTCTCCAGGCGGCCGATCTCATCACGCAGCGGATCCCATCGGCGCAGCAACACCTCGTGCGCGAGACGGAAGCCGGGCTGGTCGGTAGTAGGCGCGATCAGCAGCGCCGAAACGAAAGCTTGGACGACGCTGAGCTGCTGCGGGGCCGAGATATCGGAGGCCGGTACGTCTCTTCCGGTGGGGGCCGGCCCGTCCCAGCTGACGAACTGCAACAAGGTGCGGAGCACCGAGGCGCGGTCATGTTGGCGTTCCGCACCGGCGAGGACCCGGTCAGCGTGGCGTCGTAGCGCGCCTTCGACGCCGTTCGCGCGTTCGTACTCGAGCATCGTGATTTCGCCGGCCTCGTTTCGCCGCTCCCACAGCTCGTGGAGCAGATAGCTGAGCTGAGGAAGGCCGTCGCCGCCGCGGCTGTCGACGATCATCCGATCCACGACCTCGTCCGGTACCGAGCCACCCGCTGCCTGGGCCGGCGCGGTGATCGCCTGCCGGAGACGGTCGGGTGGCAGGACGCCGATTGAGACGGGATCTTGCGTCAGGTCTGCGTCCGGCCACGACTGGATCTGGCCGAGGAATTCCGAGCGGATGGTCGCCACGACGCGCAGCTGATTGTCGTTCGCAACCGCGGCGGCCAGAAGTGCCAACAATCGGTCTTGGCCGGGGGGTGAGCTCGACGGGATGGCGCGTTCCAGTTGATCGATGAAGAGTACAACCAATCGCGAACGGAACGGGATGCGTCGGCGCCGAAGCCTTGCGACTTGATCTAGCAGGACCGTCGGACGGTCCAGACGGGCGTCCCGCTCGGCGGCCGCCACAATTTGCCGCGCCTCGGCATGCAGCTCCTGGATGAGGTTTTGGTGTGCATCGCCGGCGGTGGGATCGCGGACAAGCGCGCCGGCCAGCGAGCGGACGGGTTCGATGCCAAGAGTCACCCAGACGGACACGGCTCGTCTGCGCCGAGTCAGCTCGGGAATTACACCGGCGGCCAGCATCGACGATTTCCCGCTACCGGAGGGCCCGACGACCGAGATGAAGCGCTCGGCCGGACGACGCGCCGTCCGGATGCGGTCCACCACGTTGCGGACCTCCAGCTCTCTACCATGAAACACCGGGGCGAACTCGGCCGTGAAAGGCGTGAGTCCCGGGTACGGATTTCCCTTACCCGACCACCGACGCCGTGGACTGCTGAGGGCTCGGTTGCCGACCTCCGCGGCGACCACGAATAGGAGAAACGCCGGCAGCCAGACCACGGGATAGTCGCGGACAAACGTGAGAGCGCCCGGCCAGCCCTGCTTGCCGGTGATGAGGTTGACCGCGAACCCGATAACCGCCGCGACGAACAGCTCCCACCAAGGGAGACGGTTTCTCGCCGGACGGACCATGTCACGGTTCCTCGGCGAGGATCCTGGCGAAGTACTCCTTGGTAGCTTGCAGGGCGGCCTGCTGAGTAGGTATCCCAGCCGCCGGGACCTGCCCCGAGAAGCCCTGCCCGAGGCACTCGACGGCGCTCATCCAATCGATGCGCCGGTGCGCCTGGCCGCTGACGATCCGCATCCTCAGGTCGACCGCGGCCTGGTCGGTGGTCTTCTGCAGCTTTGCTTTCGCGGCTCTCCGCAACACCTGCTCGGCCGCGGAGCCGATGTCGTGATAGGGGAATCCACCCAGCTCGATGATGGTGACGCGCGATCTCGCCGAGGATCTCGACCGGCGTGCCAACTGGTCGAGGCTCTTCATCTACTCAGCGTACAGCGGGCGCCATCGGCTACCTCGTGCACCCGAACTCGCCGGTCAACACGCCATTCGCTGGGACTGGCGGCCGCTGTCCGCGGGCGGAGCTGAACGGGGCGCTTCGTTGTGCACGGCGGGGGACGCGTTTGGCAACGGACAACGATTGAAGCCGGACGGTGGGCTGTCTCGACGCCGCAGACGGTGGCGAGCACGTCCGGTATGACGGTGACGCAGTAGTGGATCATGTGTCGGAGTAGGGTCGGTCATCGTCGCCTCCGTCGGTGACGCCGCCGACCCCACTCCCTCGAGCTTGGTGTCCCTCGTATGGGTTATCGTGTCGGAGTCGCGCAGCGATTATAGTCGAATTACGTCGATTTCAAGAATCGGCGGCAATGGGGTATTGGTTTGTGTCGATCTCGATACACACCATTTGCCCATGCCGAGGTCGGCGTGTATCCGAGGGCGCGAGATGAACCCCCACGACGCACACAACGAGCTGAGTTGCTGTCTGCCAGGACCGAGTACAACCGGCGACCTCAAGCCGACGCCACTGGCCTTGTGCGGTGCGGTGCGGTGCGCAGAGTCCAGCGTCGATCCGCACAGACTTCGTCAGGTGCGTCGATCGAGGTTGAGGCCAAAATGCCAGCTCACGCGGCATGGCCGAGCTTCCGAGCGCCAACGGGTTGGCAAGGGGGGCCCGGGAGTTGGCCGACCGACCTGATGAATTCTCCTCCTGCGTGGCGAGTCTGCCGTCTGGAGAGACGACGCCTCCCTGCGGTCATCTGACGCTCACGTCGGCCCGGGTGCGACGGTCGGAGCCCATCGGCCTTCGTCGAGGATCTCGGCTTCGCCAGGGCCGGGCCACGGCGGCATGGTCACGCCGACCGCGGCCAGCGGCTCATCGGAGGTCGATCGGAACTGGAACGATGTCCCGACTGGGATGGTAAGGGCCGTCCCGGCACGGACGTCATCCACTGTTTCGACCTCGTCCTGCCGTCGCCACATCTGGCCGTGGCCGGTGATGAAGTACCAGATTTCGTCGACGGTGCGGTGGCGTACGGGAACTGAAGCGGCCCGTGGCCGGAGCTCGAAGTGCGCCATCCCGCCGGGCTCCAAACCCGGTAGCAGGCGGACGTCCGACCCGTCGGGCGCGACGGCATCGACGACGGCGGGCAATTGCTTGGTCTCGAATCGCTTCTTCATGACGTCCTCCTCAGGCGGGGAAGCCGTCGTCGAGGCGGCGGCCGGTCCACGGTCTGGTCTCGCCGGATGTGGTGATGTCACCGATGAGGCGGTCGCTCGTCCGGCGGACGACTACTCGATTGCCGCCAGCCTCCAGGGTGACGCTGGCGCCTTCGATGCTGATTGCCAGCGGCGACCAGCCGCGCGGTGATGTATCAGGCAGCCAGGCGGCGACCAGTGCCGATGGGTCGCCGGGCGCTGGGCCGATCTGCACTTGCAGCAGAGGAGCGTCGCCGACCCAAGCGCCCACGAGCGGGTTCTTGGTGATCTCCCACGCCGTCGTGGTGCCGTCCCGCTCGTACTGGCCGACGTAGGTCAGCGAGTCTCCGGTGCGCCGGCCCGAGAAGCTACCTTGCCCCGGCGATCCGCCCGGCGCGGCCGGGTGCCGCAGCCTCAGCAAGCCCAGGCCGGAGTCGAGTGTGCCGAGTAGCGGGACCGGTCGTACCGATCCCTGCTCCGACAGGAAGCCACGTAGCCAGCCGTCTGGGTCCTGGCGCACCGTGATGGCGATCGGCTTCCCGTCGAACGTTCCCGTGAACAGTGCCGGGGATCGGCGGGCCGGCCGGACGCGGTCGCCACCCGCGCTGATGTCGCCGAAGAGCTGGCGCGCTCCGCGCAGGTCACCGCGGCCGATGGCGTACGCGTAGGCGTGCGCGCCGGCGGTCAGATGCCGTGGAAGTGCCGGGTCGGAGCGGTCGACGGTGTAGAGCCCGAAGTGCGCGGCCGATCGGTAGCCCTCGTGCCACTCCCAGTTGTCGGCAAGCGTCCAGTAAAGATATCCTCGGACGTCCACGCCGTCGCGGACCGCGGCCAGCAACTGCATGAGATGCGCGACGAGGAACGGTCCGCGATGGTGGTCCTGCGCCTGCGGCATCCCGTTCTCTGTGACGAGCACCGGCAGCCCGTACCGGGACTTGAGGTCTCGCAACATCGCGCCGAATCCTGACGGCGAGATCTCCCACCCCAGATCGTTGAGAAGCCGGTGGGTTTGGTCGCTGCCGTCGAGGTTGTTGACGAAACGGCCACCGGTGTACGCAGCGGTGAGGCTGACCAGGACGTCGGCGAAGACGTACACCGAGCGGTAGAAATTGAGGCCGACGAAGTCGCAGTGGCTTGACCACGGCCTGGTCGCATCGGTCCCCAGAAAGACGGCCAAGTCGGCGTCGGTCAGATAGACGCGGTTGCCCGGCCGGCGGTGGATCGCGGTGTCCAGCCGGCCGTCGATGATCGCGTCGAGCAGGTGCCAGTTGTAGAAGTAGTCGAACTGGTTGCGCGCCGCTTCCTGGTCGCCCAGCGCGTGATCGGCGACCGCAGTGGTAACCCTGGTGTGCAGCATGGCGTGCGCAAGCCCGACCATCGACTCGCTGTCGGCCGCCTTGATGGTCTCGTAGGCGCGGGTGTGCGCCCGGATCAGGTTGAAGTAGGCGGTACGCGCCCGGTTGCCGTCCCCAGTGAATCCGGGCGGCCAGATCCCCGCGATGTAGCCGACGCCGATCATCGACCCGACCGGCTCGTTCAGCGTGATCCACCACTTCACCCGGGCCGACCAGCGCGCGGCGAGGTAGGTCACGAACGCCAGGAACGCGTCGATGGTCTCCGCGTTCTCCCAGCCACGCATCGACGCCTTGAAGTCGGGGTCGTCGCCGCTGGCGAACGGTAACCCGACCGCTGAGCCGATGGTCGCCTCCCGCGGCGGGTCGAGCACCCACAGCGGCAGCGACAGGTGGTTGAGCGTTAGCACCGGCGTCATGCTGCGTGCGGCCAAGGCATCGAGTACGTCGTCGTAGTAGGCGACCGCGGTCATGTCGAGGTCCGCGTCAGTGAGCGGGTTGCCGTGCGTGGCCCTGGCCGGCTGGATCCGCGCCCATTCGACGGAGAAGCGGTAGCTGTTGATCCCGAGCGCTGCTGCCCGGTCGAGGTCGGCCTCCAGAACGGTCAAATCCGCGTGGCGCAGTGCCTCGCCGGGCCCGCTCAGATCGACTGGATGGCCGTCCTTTGTGGTCCACGCCTGCACCCGCCGGCGGATCGCAGGGGAGTCGACGAATGCCGCCCAGTCGTTGTTGGTGATACCACCCTCGTTCTGCATGGCGGCGGTAGCGACACCGAACAGAAACCCTGGCGGGAATGGCGGCAGGCCTGCTTCCTCGTCCGCCGGCCCGGTGCGGACCGCGCGGAGAACCGCATCGGCGTACGCGCGGGCGCCGGCCGGATTAGGATGCCCGATGGAGGCTCGCGCGCATTGGAAGACGTCGGTGCGATCGGCGTTCAGCTCGCAGGCGGGGGCTCGCCCGCCGGCAACGAACACGTCCTGCGGTGACAGGTCACTGTTGATGCCGTACACCCATGCCTGTGACGCGAGGGCGGCGTTCTCGGTGGCGAATCCCGGGTCGGCATAACGGATCCGCGCGATCGGCAGGTCATCGTTGGCCTCGTCGACGGCCGCCGCGATTGCCAGCTGCGCCAGGTCGTGAAAAGCCCGGCAGTTCGTGATCACCTGGGGGATCAGCGATGCGGTCAGCACGCCGCCGGGCAGCCCAGCCACACTGATCCCGACGGCGACGAGGAACGCCGACAGCAGGCTCGTGTCGCTGTCCTCAGAAAGGATCGGATAGTAGGGCGTGGCGACGATGGTGGCGTTCGGGAACTGCGCTGCCGTCGCGGTCAGAAGAGTGCGCAGGTCACGGCGGCAGAATGCGTCCACCGGGCCGGCGAAGTCCCGCGGCCGGGCCATCGGGTTGACGATCGACCGGATGTTGACGTCGTTGAGACCGGCGGTGACCAGCACGATGTCGACCCGGTCGGCGGTGCCTCCGTACGCGCCGAGCTGTTGCATGACGGTCGGGTATGACGTCGGAACCTCGCCGGGCAACGCGGGAAGCACCGTGCTGTCGCCGACGCCGATGGTCGCCCCAGAATGCGCCAACATGGTGGTGTAGCTCTTGATCCCGCCGCCCGCCTCGGCGAGCGACCGCTCCATGAGGCCCACATACTTCTCGTGCGGCCGCAGCCCCTGCCCCCACGCGACCGAGTCACCAATCACGAGGATCACCAGCGTGTCGATGATGAACGCAACGGCGTTCGACGCCGTGCCGTCGTTAAGGATCACCTCGCAAAGGCCCGTCTCGCCGTCGGCGTCGTCCGAGGTGTTCACCGGCCGCCGCAGTGTGAAGGTCATGGTGGCGCCGTTCACATACGACGAACCGGGCATATCCTCGCCGTTGACCCGCACCCGAGCCCCGGACGCAAACCCGGATCCGGTGACGGTGACCGTGGTGCCTGGCTTGACCCAGCTGCCGTCGCCGACCGCCGCAACCTGGGGCAGCACATAGAACGAGAGGTTATTGGACCGGACGCCACCGGTGCGACGTACCCGGAGGGCCTGGTTCCCGCCGATGACCGCGGGGACATTGAAGGTGGCGAGTGTGTCCCCGATGACCGTCATCGAGACGGGCTGGTCACCGATAGTCAGGACGTCATCCGGCAGCAGCCGCACTCCGTGAAGGGTGACCGTGGCGCCGGCAACGGCCCGCGGCGGATCCGCGCGCACTAGAGCGGGTTCGGTGAGCTTTGCGTCAAACTCGTCCCTCGAGACCGGCACGAACCGAACACTGTCCAGGTGCTGTCCGCCCTGTGGGCCGGGCGATCCGATCGCGCCCTGGCGGCCCTGTGCGCCCGGCGCGCCGTCGTGCCGCTCCTCGGACATGAAGCAGTTCTTCGGCCGTGGCCCGAGACGCCCGCCGACGCCGCCTGCACCTGGCGCGCCGGGGCCGCCGCCCGTGCCGCCGGAGCCGCCCTCGGTGCTGATGCTGAAGCCTCCTGCCGCGTACGCCTGCAGCACCGGCGAAGGCGCGTACAGGCCGAGCCGGCCGCCGTGCCCACCCGGTCCGCCACGCCCACCGTTGCCGCCGCCCCCGCCGGGACCACCGTCGCCGCCCGCTCCCGCGCCGCTCCTGCAGAAGCCGAGGAAGTCGTAGCGCTCAGCCATGCCGTCGGACCCGTCGCCACCGTCGCCGCCGTCGCGACCGCGCCCGCCCGGCCGGCCGTCCTGGCCACGCAGGTCGAACACCGGCGACCCGGTCAGGTCCAGCACCCACATCTCGACCTCGGGCGCGTCGACGCCGGCCCATGCGTCCCCGCCGGGCAGCCCGTCACCGCCATGATCGCCGGTCACTCCCCAGTGGCCGTCTGGGGTGGGCGCCTTCGTTGGCTTGGGTGGCTTGTCGCCGGGCGCCCAGGACGCGACCGGCGCGCCGGGAAGTGGGTGCTCGTACGTGAACGTGACCCCGCGTCCCACCTTGATGCGCTCGGCAATGAAGGTCAGGTACTGATGCGGCCGGTTCAGCACCATGACCGTGCCGTCGGCGAGATCGACCGACTCGGCGACGAAGTATGCAACGTCCAGCGTGGCACGCGCCGCCGGTGCCGCCATCATCCGCGCGTTGGCCGGCAGCACCGGTTCAGCGAACGCCGCCTGCAGGGCCGTCGTCCCGGACGGCAGCAGTACACCGACGGGTGGCCGCCGGTGCAGGACCGGGATATCGCCCGGCGGGGTGAGCAATCCGGGTCGGGCGGGGACGACGATGCCGGGCCGGGCCGCGACCACGCCGGACAGCGCTAGGTTGCCGAGGCCGCTCACCGTGGGCACGCCCTGGTTCTCCAGAACCGCCCGGTGAAATGCCAGCCGTGTCAGCGCCTGGGCGCGCGCCTCCGGACTATCCATGATGTTCACTGTCAAGGCTCGCAGGCTTACCGGCGGCATGGTGGCCCTCCTCGCGTGCTTTGCTCACCGTGAACCCGAGACTGCATTGCGTCAATGGGTTCTTGCGTCGGGAATCCAACACATCGGAAGGGCTCGGCAGGGGTGAAGCTGTGACGAGGGAGGACGTCATGACGACTGCAGCGCAGAAGGCCTCGGAGCCCGCGGCCGGCGATCCCCTGAACGAGTTTCGGTGGGCCGAAGCCGCGCCGGACGCCACGGCGAGGATCGGTCTGACCGATCTGCTGGTCCGTCTCCAGTTGATGGCGACCGATGCCGCGCGCAACACCGCGGCGGACAACAACGGGTGGTGGGCGAAGACGCCGCCGTCCATGCAGGTGATCCGGTCCGGCACGCAGGCAATCACCAAGTGGTGGGCCACGACGGTCGCGGCCGTCGGTGGGTTGTCCGGTTTGGCGGCCGTGATCTACGGCTTCATCGCGGCGGCGCGGGATGCTATCGGTGACGCAGTCCTTGCCGCACTCATCGGTGGCGCGTCACTGGTGCTGTCGGCCACCGCGATCGCCGTGTCCCTCTTCGTCAAGGCGGACCTCGAGTCGCGCGGCAACGCCACGGCGGCACGGCACGCCGGCCGGGCCGAGGTGGCGGCGGCATTCCTGCACGCCACCGCAATGCTGCCGCGCAAGAGTCCGGAGGGGCTGACTCCGGAAAGCCTGCTCCGGATCCTGACCGCGTTTCCTAACCGCCTCCGGGTGACCACCACCAGCGATCCGAATCTCCGACTGGTCAAAAGTGTCGGGGTTACCTCGGGCGGCAAGGTGCAGGTGGAGCTGGAGAACAAGGAGTGGGTGCTTCTCGAGAACGTAGACCGTTACACGACCGCCCCGCCGTAGGGCTCGATACCCGTAGTCCAAGCCGCCTCGAAGGTCCGGCTGATCGACTCCGCCGAAACGACAGCAGGTTAAGGGATACCGCCGCTCAAGCTCCACCCGTTACGTCAGCCTCACAGCGTCTCGACCTAGGCAGGGACACGTCGCGCGCGTGCGACCCCCTCCAAACATTCACTCGAGGTCATTGATCCGGGAGAGCCCAGCTGTTGACCGTCACCGTCTGCGCGGTCATGGCCCGCGCATCGTCGTTCGCGGCGATCACCGACTGGCTTCCTGACCTCGACGACACGTCCGCACACCTTGGCTTCGGCGACGCCCTTACGTGCGTCGCAGCGAATCCGACAACCGCTACATGATCGTCCTCGACGCGATCCCCGGCACGGCGATGCGCAAATGCCGACTGACGCTCAACCTGTGCAAGGCCCTCGGCGCCAAGTCTGTGCACATCCTCAACGCCCAGGCCGACTCCAGCAACGTCGACGTGGGCAACGAGTACACCGCCGGGACGCGTGCCGAGCACGGCCGGACCAAGCCCGGCAAGCCACCGAACCCGAACCTGGCAGCCGATGAGGAGACCACGGTGAAGGTCGCCGCACAACTGCGCCACCAGCTGAGGACGACCATCGAGGCGGCCGGCATCTGGCCCGGCAACGAACCCTCGATCGAGGACGCCCAGAACCTTCTCGACGGATCGGCCACCGAGGACGTTGAGGACCTTCACTTCCTGATCGAGCAACGATCCGGGTCGCACAACCTGGCCAACGGCATCTCGATCACCGTGAACTTCCTCAGCGAGCTCAGCCATGACTTCACGCTGTTCTTCACCGCCGCGGCCGGCGTCGAGGCAGCCCTCGGCAAGCAGCATGCGAAGACCCGGAGCAGCATGAGCAACACGTTCACCGCCCAGTTCGAGAAAACCCGGACGATCTCCATGTCCCTCAAGGTCGAGTTCTGACCTCCACCCCGTGTCTGCGGTCGCGGATTCGAGTCCCCCGGCCACAAGTGGATGAGTGGATTCTGTTGCCTGCGTGGGCAGCACGAGGGCCAGGGGACTGCTCAGGAAATGGTGGAAGGGCGTCGTGGCGGCCATCGAACGGCAGGTCAGTGTCTTCCAGGCACCACGCCGCCCTCGATCTCCAGACAGACCCAGGCCAGCGGTGAAGGATCATGTAAGGCGAGGAGGCCCATTGGCTGCCGCTGAGCTTGTGGGCGAGGGTTTCGACGATGTTGCGGTGGGTGGTGGCGAGGCCGTGGAGGTCGGTGAAGGCGGTGTAGGGGTTGCTGCTGTCGGGTCTGCGGGGGTGGCCGCGGCGGATTCAGACGTCGGTGGGTCGCGCCGGCCAAACCGGTGAACGGGTTGATGCCGCGATGCTCGATCGGGCGCCGGTCGCGGGCGGCGATTAGGTGGGACAATGGCCCGACGACATCTCGGTGATGGGGATGACTCCGCTGGTCAGCAGGCCCTGATGGTGGGCTTGTTCAAGCAGGCTGTTACGCACCACCAGGACGACGTTCGCTCTTGTACCGTTCGAAACCTCGGTTTCGGCTACGCAGCCTGGGAATACTCGTTGATCAACCCGTTGAGGACGTGTCTACGTCGTACTCGCACGGTGGCCGGATCCGTGACCAGTGCGGGGGACAGGTCAAGAGCTGGCGGGCGTTGTTCACGGCCTTGATGTGGCCGGTGTTCGTTGTAGTGCCGGACGTGCTCGTTGAGCGTGGCGAGCAGGTGTCGCGGGTTGTAGATCAGGATCCGGTCCAGGCATTCCCGGCGGACCGTGCGTACCCACCGTTCGGCATACGCGTTGGCGCGAGGCGCCCTGGGCGGTGTCCGTACGATCTCGATGCCTTCGTTGGTGAACACCTCGTCGAACCCGGCGGTGTATTTGGTGTCTCGGTCTCGGATCAGGAACCGGAACTGCGAAACGCTACGCCCGAGGTCCATCATCAGGTTGCGGGCCTGCTGCGCCACCCACTGACCGGTCGGGTTCGTGGTGGCGCCCAGGATGTGCACCCGTCGGGTCGCGACCTCCATCAAAACAGCACGTAGACGCGGGTCAGGCCGACCGTGTCGACCTGCAGGAAGTCGCAAGCCAGTAACCCTTTGGCCTGGGTGCTCAGGAACTGTGTCCAGGTCGGTCCGCCGCTACGCGGCGCCGGGTCGACGCCCGCCTTCGTCAAGATCGCCCACACCGTGCTGGAAGCGACCCGGTAGCCCAGCCCGACCAGTTCACCCTGGATCCGCCGGCAGCCCCAGGTCGGGTTCTCCGCAGCCAAGACGCAGCACCAGGGCCCGGATCTCGGCGCGTAGTGCCGGCCGGCCTGGCCGGTTCGGGTAGGTCCATTGACGGGTGACCAGGCGGCGGTGCCAGCGCAGCAACGTGGCCGGGGTGATGAAGAACGTCGCCCACCGGGGCCGGGGCAGCAGCCGGGACAGGGCGGAGAGTACCGCTCGATCAGCGGGCTCCAGATCGAGGCGATGGACTTGGCGGCGCAGGACCGCGACCTGATGCCGCAGCACCAGGATCTCCACCTCGTTGGCCCGATCGCCGCGTAGCGCCAGGATCGCCAGGTGCAGCAGTTGGCGCAGGACCAGATACCCGAACGAAAGGATCACGGCCTCAGCATGGCCACGAGAACCGCACCACGCCGGACAAAACCGCACGTCAGATTACGCGGCCGGGTTTCCGAACGGAACATGGTCGACATGGTGGTGTGGACACCCACAACGCGGGCTGAATCTTATCGGCCCAGTGGGATCCGGCTCAGGCGTTCGCGGGCCGACGTTGCGGCCAAGAGCACGTTCACCGCCAAGTCGCCGAGCCATTTCGACTCGGTCGGCGTGGACACCACAATTAGGACTCCGAACAGGATGTAGTACGGGACGACCAGGGCCCACAGCGGCCCGAGGATCTGGCCGTCCCGCAGCGGGCCGAACACCAGCCGAGTCAGCGCGGTAACGATCACCGCGGTCAAGGCAAGGGCGAGCAGCGTCGTAGGACCCGGCTGGTGCGTTACCGCCCAGATCGGCTGCGCCACTGGGTCGGCGAGGAACAGAAAGACTGGCAAACCTACTACGGCACGCACGAGGCCCGGCACGGCACGACGGCCGCGAACCGGTGTCGCCGGCGACGGGGAGTTACGCCGCAGGTGCTCGTCGAACGGCTTGGTCCCGGGCACCGGGCTGCCCGGATCCGGGCCACGGAATCCCGGCGGGATCCGGTGGAAGTTGTTCTCCGGGCGGCCGGAACGGATTTCCGCCTGCCGCCAGTCTCCGGTGCCACCGCAGGTGTCGCAGGGCCATTCCGCCAGCATCTGTGGCTGCCGCACGTCACCGGGCACATACAGCAACCATCCGATGCCGTCGCAGTCGTAGCACTCCCCGCTGCCCAGCAGCACCATCTGCGGACGGTGGAACGCGGGTATCGAGTCGATCCGCGGGACCACGAAGTCCCGGTTGGAGAGTCCGAGGTAGTAGTTGGCGCCGGGCTGTTGCCGTTGCCAGGCGAGGTGGAGGGCGCGCCGCTCCTGCTCCGCCTCGGCGGATGTTTCGAAGAAGACCTGAAGGTGGTTCTTGACGATACCGTTTGGGTTCTGCAAGGCGGGCGGCAGCGATTGGCCCGGCCGGAACGGAAACTGCGCGAACCGCGCCCGGCGCCACGCGTTGACATGGTGCTGATAGACCTTCTCGGCGGGCGACGCCCATACCTCCATCGTTGACCTCCCTGCGCGAGCGACGCTAGGCGCAGATCCGGGAGCTCGTGGATCGAGCGTTCGGTCATCAACCGCTGCCGATCATCCGGATGGACGCCGCCGACCCGCTGAGAGTGTTTCCCGTGCATCTCCCGGTTCGCTCATGCCGATAGATTCACCGGTGATCCGCTACATGTAGCACCGGATTACAGGCCCGGGAGGTCCGCTGTCCGAACGCTGCATTCGTCCACGGCACGGTGCTCGCGTCGGCATCATCAGCACCGCCAGGCACCTGTCAGTCACCACGGAACCTGTGTCGGCTTCATACGCGACGGGCCGTACACAAACTACTCATCAGCTGACGTGACTCCGAAGCCGCCGACGCGCGGCAGCTGCTCGCCGCCCCAGGCGCCGCTGTCGGGCATCGGGCCGGGCGGCGGGCCAGCAGGCCCGCAAGCTGATGCGCGACGAGCGGCTCGACCGGCCGGCCCAGCGGATCCGGGAGCAGCGCCAGCTGCAGAGGACTGCGGTCATTCGTACGGACGACTGTGACACCCGACGAGCGGCCCTACTTCAGCAACTGATACACATCGACGACTACCTTCCGGTCAGTTTGTCGGGAACTCGCAGACCACCAGTGTGGCGTCGTCGAACCGTTTGCCGCGGCGGCCGGGCGGTTCGGCATGTTCCTGGGCCCGAACCGCCCGGAGCACGGCCCGCGGGCCTTCTGCGCGGGCCAGGGTGGTCAGGTCGGACCAGGATTTCCCGAACCGATCGACCAGTCGGGCGGCGCCGTCGGTCATCACCAGCGCCCCGTGTAGGTCCCGCAACTCGATGCTTCCGGTCAGGGCCTGCCGGGCGGCGTCCGGATCGGTGGAGGCCACCCAGAACCCGTCCGGCGCGTTCCGTTGCTGGGCCACTGAGGCCGGATCGAACGCGGTCAGCCGCGCCGTCCGGTCGTCGGTGACGACGGTGCGCCCGGCCGGGCTCTCCAAAATGATCAGGGAGTCGCAGAGCACCAGGTATTCGAGCCGCTGCTCGTCGACCCGGAGCATGGCGATGGTCGCCGAGGGGCTGTCCGGATTGGCCAGGTCGCAGGTGTCCTCGTGCCGCCGGCGCAGACCGCGGATCGCCTCGGCGGTGATCTCGGTCAGGGGGTCGCCGGGCTGCCGGGTCAGTCCACTGGCCAGCAGCTCGCCGAGGTTCCGGACCAGCCACGGCACGTCGTGCCGACAGCCGGTGTCCACTCCGTCCGGCACGGTGACGCCGTCGAGCACGACCACGAAGGAGGCGGAGGCGACGACGTGGTCCTCGTTCACCCGGCCCGGGGTGGCCTCGGTGGCGAAGACGACGTCCATCACACGTCGATGCGCTGGGCCGCGGTCAGCAGGCGATGCAGGGAGTAGATCGCGGAGCGGGTCTCCTGCAGCAGCTCGCCGGTCTTAGCCGGCCCGTTCGGCCAGTGCGGGAACGTCCGGGTGCTGAAGCCGACCGTCTCGACGCCGCAGCGCAGCCCGAGGCCGAGGATGCGGATCGCGTCGGTGTGCTGGAACGGCACGTATAGATCCGTCGTCACCATCAGGAGTGAATTCCGGGACGAGGGACGGTCGATCAGCTCGGCCCAGCCGAGCAGTGTGTCGGCGGTGTTGGCGCGCTGGCCGGCTAGGCTCGGCGGGGCCGCTAGTACGTGCACCGGCCGCCCAGCCGAGGAGTAGCTTCGCACCCACCAGTCGTTGCCCTCCGCGGTGACGCCGGACCGCTCGTCGACCGGCCCGTCTGGGGGGAAGGCCTCGTGCATGGCGTTGAACATGGCGTCGCCCTCGGTTTGTTCGGCCTCGGCGCCCGGGTCGGCGGCCGAGGTGGCGGGCGGCAGCACTCGCAGGCTCCCTAGACCCACCACGGAACCGGCGGAGACGCCTCCGGCCAGTAGCTCGGCCGCGTAGCGGGCCCGGGCCCGGCCGGTGACCCGGCCACCGCCGAGCACCAGGACGTGGTCGTAGGCCGGCGCCGGCGGATGGTCACGATCGGATAGGCCTAGCGCGACTGCGGCGTCTTGGACCAGGGTCACGGTGTGCTCGTCGTACTCCGAGTAGCGCGCGGCGAAACGCTCGCCGCCACCGCGGGCGTCCCAGACGACGGAGAAATCCTCTAGATGGGCGAGTTGGTCGGCCAGCTCACTGTCCGGCACCTTGCCGTCGAACGCGCCGACCAGCTCGACGAAGGGAGGCGACCCTATCCAGGCGCCGATCTCGTCGGCCAGCACCTCGGGGGTCACCCCGCCGATCGGCCAGGTGGGCAGTGGCACAGCGGAAAACCGTGTCATGGACCGGGGATCCTCTCTCCGGGGCGACGTGGAAAGCACGCTACCTGAACCTGGCCGGTGATCGCTGAGCTGGGATTTGTGCCATGTCGGATATCCGTCATCGGATTGCCTGCCGGTTCGTGACGCGCTGCTCGACAGTGGATGCAGTTGTGCCGACGGGAGTTGATTGCCGATGACCGATCTTCCGCCACCGGTGGTCCGGGCGATGAAGCGGGACGACCTGTTGCACCTGGCGAGCGAGGCCGATGTGGCCGTCGGCATCGTCCGGCAGCGCGAGCAGTTGCTGCGTCTGGCCGAAAGGGAGGCCGGCATTTTCGCGGTCGCCCTCCGGCATTTCGGCGACTCGACTGGGTCGCCGCAGTGGGCGGTCCGGGCTCAGGCGTTGTCCTACTCCGCGACGCTTATCAGCTTCTGCGACCACGTGGGCGAATCGCTGCCGACCGAGCGGAAACCCGCGGATCTCTTCCAGGACGCGGCGCGGGAGTTGGCCAGCGACGTCGCCGGTGAGGAGGGCCTGGACCACGACCTGGCGCTTGGCGTGTTTAACACCTACCGCCGGACCCGCCACCTTCGGATGACCGGGCGGATCGAGGAGGCGCTGGAGCTCGTCGAGGTGCCGTTGCAGAGCGTGTTCGGCACCGGCGCGGAACCACAATGGGGCCTTTACCTCTACGAACACGCCGCGTGCCTGCTGAAGCTCGGGCGCGCCGCCGAGGTGCCCGCCCTCCTCGACGACCGGGCAGCCGCGTGGGCGCGTGAGGGTAATCCGCGGTGCTCGACCCGGCACCGGCTGGACTTCGCGGCTGCGCTGGCCCACTGGACGCTCGGCGACGACGATCAGGCGGTCCAGCGGTTCCTGCTGGCCCGCTTCGCGGTGCCGGAGGTCGCCGCCGACCGGCCGCCGGCGACCGAGTTCGCGCAGATCCGGCTGCATCACGAGATCGCCGACATCCAGCGGCTTTCAGTTACCCTGAGTCTGGCCGAGTGCCTGGCAGACGGCGGCCCCGACCGGACCCGGGCGCGCACCGCCGCCCTTTTCGGCGAGCAGGCGCTCGACGGCACCGAGGACATCCGGGGCCGGTGGCGGGTGATCGCGCGATCGCAGACGCCGCTGTCCCGAGCGTTCCGGCGCATCTACGGTGACATCGCGCTGCTCGCCGCTGCGCTGCCCGGCGGTGCCGGCGGCGAACTGGGGCTCTCTGCGGCGCTCTCGGCGAAACAGACTGGTTTTGCCGCCCGGATCCGCCAGCATCGGCTCCTGATCAGCCCGCAGGTGAGCAGCCTGCTGGACGAGATCGCCGATGTAGAGGATCCGCCGGTGGATACCTTGGCCGCTGCCGCGGGCGAGAGCACCGAGACGAAATTGACCAGGCTGAGCGGTCAGATCGCTCAGGCCGCCTCGACGATGCTGGCGGAAACCGTGCTGCCGCGGCGGGTGCCGATTCCGGAGATCTGGCGGGATCTCGGCGCTCGGCATGCGGTGGACTACGTCGCCTTGCCGGACACCATCCACGGCGATCTCATGAACTGGTTTCGATCGGCGCTCAGCCCGGGCACTCAGGAAGTCAGTTTCGAACGATTCGAACCGGGCTGCGCCTTCGCCGACTTCTTCACCCGGCGGCCGATCGAGGAGCGCTGGGTGAAACGGTTGCACGTCCTGGAACCGGAGGACGGACCTGATTGGCGGGCGTTGGCCGCTGAGATCCTGCCGGCGACGACCGTGGCCGCGCTCCGAGCGGCGACCGAGGCGCGGCCGCTGGAGTTGCTGATCTCGTCGCATTCGTCGCTGAGCCTGCTGCCTTGGCCGGCCCTGCAGCTCGACGACGCGGGAACGCTGCTGGTGCAGCGGGCGATCATCACCCAGTGCCCGGTGCTGACCTGCCTCTCCTCGACCGAGCCGCCGATCGTCACGGGACCGGCGCTGGTGTGCCTCGCGCCCGACTCGGACGGGAGAGGCGGCGATCTGCTGAGGACGGCGGGGGAACGGTCGATCTGGGACATGCCGGAGGACGATCCGGACGCGAACCTCCTGGCCCTGTGTGACTGGACCGGTGGCGACACCGTGGTGACGCCGCTGTCGGAGGGCCTGCCGGCGGTGTTGCGTAGTGGGCGGTTCGCCGGCGGTCTGCTGCACATCGCCTGCCATGGCCAGGGCAGTGGCCTGGAGCAGCGCCTCTTCGTCCCGCAGCCGTTGCTCGCGGCGGAGGCGCTGGCCCTGGACTGGCCCGAGTCTGTCCTGATGACTGCGTGTGACGTTGGCCGGCTGCATAACCCCGAGGACGCCGAGCCGCTGAACTTTGTGATGGCGATGCTGACCGGCGGCTCGCGATGCGTGGTGGCGGGCATCGACCGGCTCGGCGACATCTCGGTGGGCAAAGCCAGCATCGACATCGTGGCAAGGATCCAGGAGGGCCCGACCCGCCTGGACGTCGAGCTGCGTCAGCAGCAGCTGGAAGCGGCCCGGGCCTTCCCGACCCTGAACTGGGCGTTGCTCACCGCATACGTGCGGTAATCCGGCGCCGCCGGGCCAGCTCCCAGGCCAGCCCGAGGAAGCCGATCAACCCGACGGCGCTGATCATGATCGACCACGGTGTGCTCAGCAGGTGACCCAACGCCAGTTTGGCGAAGAGCTCCCCGGCGAACCAAGCTGAGCCGGCGCCGGTGAGCCCGAAGGTCAGGTAGTCGAAGGAAGCCAGGGGCAGGTCACGCGGGGAGATCCGAGACAAACGCACCACGACGTTCGGTAGGGCTAGCGCGAGGCTGCCGAGCAGGGCGATGAGCGGGATCTTCAGCCCGCCCGGGAAGCCGTCGAGGTCGGGTGAGAGGGCCTGGACCGCGGCCAGCACCATCAGGATGGCGCCGAGCACCGAGCCCTGGACCAGCTGCAGCTGCTGCTGGTGCAGGCTCAACCCGCGCTGCACCAGGCTGGCGTTCAGCGTGGAGGCGCGGTCGGCGGCGTCCGCCGAGATCCGGACGCGGGTGATGCTGTGTCGGATCCGGTCGGTCAGATCGGCCGCCGCTGCCAGGTCGGACTTGACCGGCCCGTCGCCCTCGCCGGCGACCGGCACGTTCGTGGCGATGTTGCGGGCCGCGGCGGCGGCGTTCTGCTCGATCTGCTGCAGCCGGGCCAGCTCCGAGGCCAGGCCGCCGGTGCTGGAGCGCAGGTCGGCGAGGTCGGTTTCGGTGCGGACCAGCTCGTCCGACGCGGCGGTCACCGCCGTGTGCCGGGACAGCAGTGACAGCAGGTGGCCGACGGCCGTGTCGGTCCGGGCGATCTTATCGGCCAGTGCTCCGGTTGCGTCCTGGTACTGCCGGGCCAGGCGCTGCACCTTCGCGGCGTCCAGCAGGTATTTGCCGAGCAGACCGATCTCGCCTCCACCCGGGGTCCAGGAGAAGGTATCCAGCGCGCGTTCCTGGTCGGGCCGGGCCAGCAACACCAGCCGACGGGGGTCGGCGCCGGCCGGGGACACCTCCCAAAGCTGGAAGTCCTGCTCGGTGCGGGACCACCGATGTGTCCAGTCGAAGTCCGGCATCTCACCGGGAACCGGGCCTGGGGCCTGGTCCGGGGTTTCGGTGAGCGCGAGGTAGATGCGGGCGGCGCCGATATACTCCGGGCCGTCGACGGGACTATCGGGAAGGGCCGCATCGACGCGCGCCCAGTCGCTGCCGTCGTTGGGTGCGACTACTACCGATAGGCAAAGGTCGTTGCCGGTTGTCCAGACCGCGGCCTCGAAGAGCGGACGAGGTGCCGGCCCGGTCCCGCGGTCGCGGCTTGTTCGGTGAATCACGTTGATCTCGCCGGGCCGCAGCCCGCCGGGGAATCGGGTGGGAAGAGGGCCGCACAGGGCGCTCCACCGGTCCGCCGTCGCCTGCGGGATCGCGGCGCCGGCCAGGCGGTGGAACTCGTGGATCACCACCGCCTGCTGGATCAGCGTCACTCCGCTTCCGTACGGTCGTTCTGGGATCTTGCATCGGCCTGGTTGAGGCCGTCGCGCTTGGCGGACGCGGCCTTCTCGGTCAATTCTTCGACCAGGTCGACGATGATCTGTGGAACATTCTTGACCGGGCCCGACGGAGCGTCATTGAAGCTGGTGTTCGGTCCCCGGAAACCCCCAGAGAATCCAGAGATGATGGCGAATGCTCGGTGAATGCGATCGAGATCGCCGGCGTCGAACGCCCCTCGGAGCTCAATAAGGTGACGCTCCACCAGCGACCACTCCTCCGGCGACACGGGCCAGCCTGGAATGTCAGGCAGCACCTGGTGGATGTGGGCCAGCTCGGCCCTGGTCCGTTTCGGCGTGGCGGGTGTCGCCATGAGACTCCTCCGGGCCGGTTGCCAACGATCGAATTCTGCCGTCGGTTGCCGCCAAGGCTATCGGGGCCGGGCAACCGAGGCGTTAATCAGGAATCTGACAGTGCCGTCCGCGGGCCTGCACACTTTTTGTCCGTTGGGGGTGAGCTAGTCTGATGAATCATCATCCCGATGGGATCTTGGCGGAAGCCCCAGGGGGCAGCGCAATCATGATGAATGCCGACGAAATTCGAGACATCTGCCGCGGGATCCGGACCAAGAAGATCATCGTAGACGACGATCTTCTCACCCGGATCGAGCACGAAGTGACGGAATACCGCACCCGGTTGACGCAGCCTCGGCCGCATCGGCCTCCGGCCGACATCGAGGAACTGCTGCCCCTGATGGGCTGGCTACTATTGGAGGCGTCGCTCGCCCCACTGTGGAATGTCGCTACGGAATGGGACGATCAGCAGGAAAAGAGCCGGCAGGCGGCCCAACTCATTGAGCGCTCGGCCAACGCGGCACGGCGCCTGCCGTGGCCGCACTACGCGGCCCGGGCGCTCGGCGCGATCCGTTCGCACGCCCTGGTCGAGTCGAAACGCGACACCGAGCGCGGTTTCGACGACGCCTGGATCCTGCATGAAGAGGCCCGGAAGAAGCACGCCAGCTTCCTGGATTCGCACGGCCCGCAGGGCGCCGAGCGCTACCTGCGTGATCTCGACGAGATGCTTCTGCAACTGGCGCTCGCCGAGACTGGCACCGCGTGCCGAACCGCAGAGCGCGTGATCGGTCGGTGGGCCGAAGGAAAGAGGACCGGCGACTGGACCGAGGCCGACGGGGTGCGCTGGACACAGCAGATGTTCCGGCGACTCTCCGACGCGGTCGATCTCGGCGAGCAGGCGCTCAACACGGCCGAGACGATCGAGCACCGCTGGAGCTTCACCGCCGAGGTGGACGAGCACCGGCTGGCCATGGCCACGAGCTATCGGCTGCCCGCGGTCATGACCGCCCGCGCCGTGCTCCTGATGTACACGCTGACCCCCGCCCTGGAGAATCTGGGCGTCCCGCCGACCGGCGGTTACGCCAGCTGGGCCGACGCGCGGGACGGCTTCCTCAAGCGGTTTCACCACGTCTACAGTTACATCGAGCGCCCGGTACGCCGGCCGGACGGCGCCGAGTGGCCGTTGCTGCTGGACCACCAGCGGTCAGTTGCGCAGATCCGGCTGCACCTCGCAATCGTCCGGCCCGGCGCGGCGATCTCCAGTGAGCTTGGATTTGACCCGTGTGTGCTGCGCGGCACGCTCGACGAGCGGGCGGTCGAGGCGCTCTCCGAATGGCTGGCCCGGTTCGACGAGAAGCGCGGAAAGCCCAACGGTGACGCGAACGTGATCGGTTGCGCCACCAAACCGGACTTCATCCAGGCAGTCGAGGTGCTGCGTCGGGAGGCCGGCCTAGCCGACGGGTACCGCGCGTGGCGGCAGAAGTGGGCGGAACTGGACCGTTATTGCGCCGAGCCGGGGCGCGCGGAGTTGGTCAGGCAGGCGTTCGAGGAAGCCGGTCCGGAGACAGCTAAACCCTCATGATCAGCGCGCAGGGCGCTGTGCCTGCGAAGAATGCCATCCGGGCAGGTCAGGCTGCGTGCTCGTACTCATGGAGGATGCCGCCAAGGCGGTCATGTTGGTGGATGTTCAATTGGGCCAGCAGGCGGTTCGCCATGACGGGGAAGGTTCCGCCGAAGGCGCACGCAGCGGTACACGAGTTGCCCCTCAATGCCGGCGATCCTACGGTGGTGACTGGTAACACCACGACAACTCAGTGCGGCCGAGGAGGCCTGAATTGCTGAGCGAGGGTGACGAAGGGTTCTACCAGGCGCTGCGGCTGCGCAACGACCTGAGCCGAGCAGGCGGGCTCCAGCCGCAAGCGAGCATCATTGTGCCGAGCGGCGAGCGTCACTACGTTGACGTACCGTTCCGGCAGGAGATGCACGTGGGCAAGGAGGTCAACCCCCACACCTACTTCCGGTTGCGACCGAAGTGGAAACAGGATCCGCTCAAGGCGCTAGCACTTTCCCCGATCACCCTGACGGTCAACGGCCTGTCGCGTCTGATCGCGGCGTCGCGCAACACACAGCCGGCGCACTGGATTTTCCTGTCGATGGGCCGTTTTTTCCTGACCGACAGCGAGATCTGGATGCGACAGGACAACGTCGTGCCCGCTCCGCACTGGACCGGCCTTGAGTACCGCCACATCTCACAGGTGTCGCTGAAGAAAGACAGCCTGCACGTCTCCGCCACGAGGGGGAGCCAGCAGACGCGGTTTCTCCTGCCGGTGGACGCCGCGGCCTGGTGCTACGTGGCTCTGCAATACCTCGCCTTCGGAAACCGCAACCCGGAGCTGAAAATACCTCACGGCTTCCACGACCGCCTCAGCGCCGACGGCCGGACCCTCTGAGCCCGCCCGTGCGCGGGTGCCGCCCCTGGGCGCATGAGCAGGCACGGGTATAGCCGAGGTCAAAACACTCGATGCCGATGCCATAGACCGAAGCGAGGGCAGAGTCGCCCCTACACGCGCCTCCCGATTCCTGAACGCGTTCAAAGGACGCGCACAACTCAATAGTCGAGCGGGAGGGATGGCTAGGCCAGAGGCTTGGATGAGTTTTTGGCACCCACAAGGTCGACCTACCACGACCTCGAGGTGGTCGGGTACAGGCGGCGTTTCCTGGATTGGCGTTGCGCCTACCGGGACACCCTCCTCGGTTAGTCGGCGGCAGTCGTCGGTTCGACTGCGGAGATCGGACCGTCACGGCGACTGACTCGGCCGCACTGCCCGCCTACGGTGTAGATAGTGGTGATACTGGATCCGAGCCGGGAGACGACGTGCTGGGCGACCTCGCAGACGGAGTCAAAGCCTTACTGATCGCGGCGCTCGGCATCGTGGTGGTCTGCGGTGTCCTGGTGAGCTGCGTGGTCATGCGGTTCAGCGACAAGCCGTACCTCGACGAGCTGGACGAGTACCAGCGACAAGTGGAGGCGGCCGAGGCTCCTGACTCGGGAACCTACGACGTGTTCCAGTCAATCGCGTTCAACGCACCCTCGATCAGCACCATCGAGGTGACCGACAAGGCCGTCCGGTTCAACCTGCTGGCGCCCACCGCGGAGGGTCAGCAGCAGGCCACCACTTGCTCGGGCGACAGGCCGCTTCTCGAGCACAAGTTCAGCGTCGACCTGGGCGACGGCATCCGCGATCCGACCGACTCGTTCTGCCTGAACCATCCGGCGGGCACGCCACTCCCCTTCGACAAGGGACGGAAGGCGTTCGTGGACTTCGCGGAATTCAAGTTGCGGGACTCGTTCGGCTTTCCGTTCAAATTCGTTTACCGCGGCTGGAAACTCCCGCTCGACTTCTCGAAACTGAAGAAGAGATCAGCTTGAGCCCGGCGGGATCCGGGCCAGCCCTGTCGTGCCGAAAAATGTTATCCGTCCTGGTTAGAAGTAGTGATGGAAGATCGTGGCTGTACTGGTCGTTCATCATCAGCGCCCCGCTCAAGTCGATCAAAGGCTCATCGGGGCTTCACCCACGTGCGCCGGCCTCGCCCACCTACTCGAGCCAGTCGTTGTCGCCGCTCGCCGGCAACCCGCAAAGGAGGAACCTTGCCTTGCCGGAAATTGCGTCCAAGCTGGTCACGACCGTGCCGGCCTGCGGTGGTCGATCTTTGCCCGTCCGCCCCACCGCACCCTGCGATTTCCCATCGCCACCGATCCCCCACGTGGCGTCGGCCAACCATCGGTGATGGTCACAGATTGGCGAATCTGCCACCGTGGGTCCGGTCCGGCAGGCGCGTGCCTGCCGGACGCTCGCGAATGCGCGATGCCGTTTGATCTTTGAGAAGCTGGCACGTCGTGGCCGGTGGAGGGCGGCACTTTCTGGGTTGTCGCTCCTCCGGGGGATCGCGGCGGAATCGTGGGGCTCTTATTCTATGAGCAGGTCGAGATCCAAGACCGGAACTCCATAGGCGAGCATTCGTGGTGATCTGTGGTCGCGACTTGCCGCCCCATCCCGATCGGGGTCAGGGCATGGGGTAATGGTTTTTGTCACCCTCCGGACACAGACGTATGTCTATTGATTTGGCCGCTGACCAGCGATTATATGGTCGGCGGCCTTAATCGTTTCCAGAGCAGGGACCGCCGTGGGAACACGGCGGGAACATCGCCTTCTAGGCGG